>Ga0070680_100001448_pt1 | contig 17192 bp, 15 predicted proteins | sample KBSC73BmetaG_FD_64672 | JGI IMG/M metagenome (GOLD analysis project Ga0070680, IMG submission 64672) | Corn rhizosphere microbial communities from Kellogg Biological Station, Michigan, USA - KBS C7-3B metaG | ecosystem: Host-associated > Plants > Roots > Rhizosphere | place: USA: Michigan...
CCAGGCTTCCCGAGCTGGCCAACGATTGCGTGCACATGGTTGTCGACGACGACCCTGGCCTGAAAGCCTTCCTGGCTTCCAGCGCAGCGCCCGAGGTGAAGGTCGAACGCTATCTGGCCCTGGAGTCGCGCTCACGATTGGACGTCTATCCTCCCTTTGACGCCGTACCGACCGGTACCCACAGCGCCGTGCTGGTTCCGGATCGCCCGGCCAAGGTGCGCGGCAACACCCAGGGACGGCCAGCGTTCGTGTGGATCAGCGATGAGAACTTCGGCTGCCCGCTGAACTATGCCCGGATGGTCTCCGTCGAACAGGAAGCCTTCCCGGCCATGGTCGGCGCCTTCGCGATTCCCGACAATCTGCTCGATAATTGCCTGCAGCAGGCGATCACCGAGCCGGACGGCGTCACGAAACGCCGGCCGATCGCGCAGCAGAATCACAATCCCACTGTCTTCAAGGACCTGGTGTTCACGACGTGGTACGGCCACGGTCTGCGCGTCATCGATATCTCCAACCCCATGACGCCGCGCGAAGTCGGCTACGCGCTGCCGGTTCCGCAGGGGATCGCCAGGACCTATCCCATCTTCAAGGACGGCCTGATGTACTGGGCCGACAATCGCACCGGGCTGCACGTTGCGAAATACACCGGTCCGTATGCGAGCGAAATCCCAGCCAAGGGAGTCTACGAAGGCAACGCCACGAGCCCGCATCGTTGAGTCATCTACGAGCCCGCACCGTTGAGTGATCTGAATCGCCGCCAATTGCTCCGCGAGCTGCTTGCCGGCGCCCTGGCCGGGCCGGCTGTGTTCGGCGCCGTCGCGCGTGCTCAGCAGGCGAGCTCGCTGCAGGATCCGCCGGATGAGGAAATAGCCTGGGTATGTCCCATGCATCCCTCCTACACCGCGGCCGCGGCAGGCACTTGTCCGATATGCGGCATGGTCCTCATTCAGACCAAGCCGTACGACACGCGCGACTTCCGGCTGCTGTTCCGCACGGAGCCCGCGGATGCGCGGCCCGGCGAGAAGCTCACGCTCTTCTTCACGTTCCTGCGGCCTGGGACAGGCGAGGTGGTGAGGGAATTCGAAGTCGTGCACACCAAGCGCTTTCATCTGTTCATCGTCAGCGAGGATCTGGAATTCTTCGAGCACATCCATCCGGTCATGCATCCGGAGGGCACGTGGACCATCGATACGACCCTTCCCAAGGCCGGCTGTTACCGGCTGCTGTGCGACTTCATGCCAAGCGGCGGCTCCGGTCAGTTCCTCACCGCTCCACTGGTGACGGCCGGCTATGCGGGAGACCTGCAAAGCGACAGCGCCCATCTGCAGCCCGACCGGACATTCAAGAAGAGTGACGGCGATATCACGGCGGTGGTGACGCTCGATCCGCCCCAACCGGTCTCGTGTCAGTACGTACACCTGAACTTCGACCTCACCGATACGAGCACCGGCCGTCCCGTCACCGACCTGCAGACCTATCTCGGCCAGTTCAGCCACATGCTGCTGCTGAGCGAGGATCTGCAGTGTTATGTGCACTCCCATCCCATCAACCTGGTCGTGGAGACGGGAGATGACTCGCCCACACCGGAGTACATCATCCCGCCGGATGCGGACCTCACGAACATCCGCGGCGGCCCGCGCGTGACCTTCGACGCTCTGATGCCGAAAGCCGGCCTGTTCCGCGCCTGGGCTCAGTTCCGGCGCAACGACCAGGTGCGAACGGTGCAATTCACATTCAAGGTGGCCCAGGGCACGGCTGAGCCGGTCCTCACGTGAAGTCTCGCCCGGCAGCCGCCGTAGGCGCCTCCTGCCTGCTGTTGGCCTGCTCGCCCGCGGCATTCGCCCACGCACAACCCACGACCACGGTGCAGTTCGACCGCGAGATCGTGCATATCCTCGATAACCACTGCGTCATGTGCCACTCGCCAGGCGGACCGGCGTTTCCGCTGGTCACCTACGAGCAAACCTATGCCGCACGCTGGAAGATCCGCCAGGACGCCCTGAATCGACACATGGCGCCCTGGGCCGCGGTGGCCGGTTACGGCGTGTTCGCCAACGACAACGGCCTCACGCAGCGTGAGATCGACTTTCTGTCGTCCTGGGCAGAGAGCTACGGTCCCCGCAACAACGGCGCGGTCTACACGGGAGTGGCCGCCGCTGCGCCGCAGGTCGTGCAGGCACATTTCGACTTCTCCCGCTGGGTGCTCGGCAATCCGGACCTGCGCCTGTCGCTGCCGCCGGCGACGCTCGCGCCGCGCCAGACGGCTACGATCCAACAGGAAACACTGGATCTGAACCTGACGGCCGATCGCTGGCTCAGAGGCCTGGAATACCAGCCCGGCGACCGCCGCGTCGTGCATGCCGTCTCCTTCTCGATCCGTGAGACGGGTCAATGGCTCGGGAGCTGGACGCCGTGGCAGCCGTTCGTGAGCCTGCCACCGGGGCTCGTCTACCGCATGCCCGCCGGATCGCACATCGTCGCCGAGATTCATTACTACGGGACCGGTGAGCCGGTCGTCGATCGTGGCGCGCTCGCCTTGTACTTCGCCTCCGCGCCCGCATCGCCGCGCGCCGTGACCACCCTCACCCTGGAGCCGAATGGCCCGGCAAATGCCTCCAGTGGCTCGCGCAAGCTCGTTGCCACCATGAGCCTCGAGCAGGACACGAATATCCTCGCCTTGCAGCCGCAGATCCTCCCCGGCGTGCAGTCCATCGAGGTCGCGGCGCACAAACCCGACGGCGCAACGCAGGTGCTGTTGTTTGCGAGGGATATTCCTTTAGATTGGCCGACGCCCTACGTGTTGGCGAAGCCCGTGCCGCTTTCGAAAGGCACTCGACTGAGCGTGATCGAGCACTACGACGTCCGCGCAGCGCTTCCGAATGCCGGCGTCGCAGTGACACTCAGTGCGTGCCCGGGAACAACCCTTGCAACGGAGCCGCCGCCGCAAGCACCAGCGCCGCCCGCGAGCACCGTGCAGCGCTTCAAGCTCACTGGAACGGTCAAATCCGTCGACACGGGATCCGGGCGGGTGCTGGTTCAGCACGGCGACATTCCAGGGTTCATGGGGGCCATGACCATGTTCTACAGTGTCGGGAAAGCGGCGGAGCTGCAGAAGCTCACGGCAGGCGATGAGATCCAGTCCGAAGTCGTCACCGGGGGCGCGACCGGCCCCTCGCTGGAGAACATCAAAGTGATCAAAAAGGCGCACTGAGGCGCTACACTTCTCAACTCCCGCCGCCCGAATCAGGTTCGACACATGTCCAAGGCTTACTGGATCACCTGTTATCGCGAGATCAAGGATCCGGCCAAACTGGCCGCCTACGCCAGGCTGGCCGGCCCGGCTCTCGAGGCCGGGGGCGGGCGCATGTTGGCGCGCGGCCTCGCCGTCAAGGCATACGAGAGCGGCCAGCTCGAACGCACGGTGATCATCGAATTCGACTCGGTGGAGCAGGCCCTCGCCGTGCATGAGAGCCCCGCGTACCAGCAAGCCCTGCGGGCCCTCGATGGCGGCGCCGTTCGCGACCTGCGAGTGGTCCCGGGGGTGTGAGCCAGACTGCGCTCACGCGGGCGCGGATGACTATCTCGTCAAGCCATTCACGGCGCGTGATCGCCGAGCCGCCCGTCAGCTCAAGCCTGACACGGCCTTGAAGCCGCGCACCAGCGCAGCTTCGAACTCCGGCGTACCCGGTAGCAACGGGCCGGGACGATTGATGATGCCGTTGTTGATGGCGCCATTGGCCATCTGAAACGCGAAGCGGATGCGCCCGATCTCATCCTCGCTCAAGGAGCGTCCGATGCGCCGCTCGTGACACTCGACCGTGAGCTGCATCGTGCGCAGCCCGCTCGCGCGGAAAGGCTCCCAGAAGACGTGATCCGTGGCGCCCTTCACCAGCGCGGCGCGCCAGAAATTCTGGTAGCGCATCAGATGCTGGTAGCTCGCCAGGATCGCATGAGCGGCGTAGTCCGCATCGGCGGCGAGCGATTCGAACCCCTTCTCGCGCTCGGCCCAGCGCTCCTCCAGATACTCCGATGCGAGACTCTCGAACAGGGCCTCCTTGTCCGTAAAGCGCGCATAGAACGCTCCGACGGAGCAACCCGCGCTCTTCACGAGGTCGTTGATCGAGATCACCTCCCACGGAAGAGACTGCAAGAGTCTCCACGCGGCCGCGATGAGCGCGTCGCGCGTCTTGCGACTGCGGTCCTGCTTGGTGGGCAGCGGGGTACGCAGGCCATTAGCAGGCGCCGCTTGACTCGAATTCCGAGTCCCTGTTCCTATTCTGATCATGACCGCTACAGAACGCCTTCCGAGCATCACCAAAGTTTAGATAAATCATGACGTTTGACTCAGGTTTTGGGAACCCCCACAAGACGACGCGGCGCCAGTGGCTGACCCGCGCCCTGGCCACCACGGCATTGCTGCCCTCGGCACTTACGACGGTAGCGCACGCACAGAACGGCGGCGGGATCACCGCAGGTCCGCCTCCCGGACGGGGCGCGCCAAAACCAGGAACATGGGTCGTGCTCCTGGGCACGCGCGGTGGCCCCGGCATCGATCCGACGCGCGCCCAGACGGCGAGTGCCGTTGTGGTTGACGGTCGCGCCTATCTGGTCGATTGCGGCTACGGAACCGTACGGCAGCTCGCGGCGAGCAACGTCGGTTATCTGCAGGTGAGCACGATCTTCTTCACCCATCTGCACGACGATCACACGGGCGACCTGCCGGCGCTGCTGTCGTATCAATGGACCAATGGCAAAACGACTGCCACGGATGCCTATGGCCCTTATGGCACGCAGCAGCTCATCACGGCGGTGGTCTCCCTGCTGCAGATCAACGTTCAGATCCGCACCGCCGACGAAGGACGGACCGTGAACGTCGACCAGCAATTCCATGGACACGATGTCCCCGCCAAGACGGAGCCGGCGGCGGTGTTCAAGGACGATCGTCTGACGGTGACGGCGATCGAGAACGCTCACTTTCCGGAGCGCTCCAAGGCCCGCATGCCCTATCGCAGTCTCGCTTTGCGAATGCAGACCCGGGAGCGCTCGATTGTCTTCTGCGGCGACACGGCGTACTCACCCAACGTGGTCAAGCTGGCTCGCGGCGCCGACCTCTTCGTCTGCGAGGTCATGGACCCCAGCGTTCTGGAGCAGATGCGGCGGCGCGCACAGGAAGCGGCAGCGCAAGGGAACGAGAACAATATCTGGCGGCACGTGGCCGAGACCCACTCATCGCCGCAGGACGTGGGTCGCATGGCAGCGGAGGCCGGCGTCAAGAGCGTGGTGCTGAATCACCAGGTGCCTGGCCCCGCCGGAGCATTGGCATATCCGGTCACCGCTTTCATCGAGGGTGTACGCAAGGAATTCGACGGCGAGGTGATCGTCGGCCAGGACCTGATGGTCTTGTAGAAAAGCTCAGCTCAGCCTGGCGTCCGCGCGGCGGACACTCAGCTCGAGGAATGGTTGCGGAACTCGCGCCACATCGCGCGGGTCCTCCTGTGGCCCGGAGCTTAAGGGAAAATTAAGCCGCCGGAGCAATGATGCCGTAGGCGTCACCGCATCCGATTCGCGGCCGGCGGCCGCCGAAATTTTTTTTGATTCAGCGAGGACAGTATGACGAATGCCGCCACGGGCCCGATCGCGGCCGTGCCGAATGCAGAAGCCGACGCCATCCGCCAGGCAGTGCGGTACCTGAAGGACTATTTGACGAGCCAGATCGTCGGGCAGGACCGGCTGGTGGAGCGCTTGCTCGTGGCACTGCTGGCCGATGGGCACCTGCTGGTGGAGGGGCCGCCGGGATTGGCCAAGACGCGCGCCATCAAGGCGCTGGCGCATGCGCTGGAAGCGGACTTTCAGCGAGTGCAGTTCACACCCGACCTCCTCCCGGCGGACCTGACGGGCTCGGAGATCTACCGCCCCGAGGAGGGCTCGTTCCGCTTTCAGCGCGGCCCGCTGTTCCGCAACCTCATCCTCGCGGATGAGATCAACCGTGCACCGGCCAAGGTGCAGTCGGCGTTGCTCGAGGCCATGGCCGAGCGCCAGATCAGCGTCGGCTCGGCGAGCTACAGTCTGCCGCGTTTGTTTCTGGTCATGGCCACGCAGAACCCGATCGAGCAGGAGGGCACCTATCCTCTTCCCGAGGCGCAGCTCGACCGCTTCCTGCTGCACACCCAGGTCGACTATCCCGATCGCGCCACGACGCTGAAGATCATGAAGCTGGCGCGCCGCGAAGCCATTACGCAGCGCGAGCTTCCGCCGCCCGAGCATCGGCTGAGCCAGGAGACGATTCTCGCAGCGCGCCGTGCAATTCTGGGGCTCACCCTGTCGGACCCCGTGGCTGAATACATCGCCGCTCTCGTGGACGCCACGCGACGCCCCGACACCTACAGCACCCATCTGCGCGAATGGCTGCGGTGGGGAGCGAGCCCGCGAGCAGCCATCGCGATGGAGCGAGGCGCGCGAGCGCTGGCCTGGCTGGACGGCCGCGACTTCGTCACTCCGGAGGACGTACAGGCCATCGCCCCGGATGCTCTGCGACACCGGCTGCTTCTGGACTACAGCGCCCAGGCACGAGGAATGACAGCAGACGCCTGCATCGAGGAGCTGCTTGGAAGGGTGCCGGCGCCGTGATTCTGCCCGATCTCAACGAGCTACTCGCGCTGCGTGGCGCAGCGCGACGTCTGCGGTTGAGCTCGCGCCGCCCCGCCCGTGCGCTGCACACAGGAGGTCATCGGAGCACTCAACGCGGCCGGGGTCTGGAGTTTCAGGAAGTCCGACCGTACGTGGCCGGCGATGATCCTCGCTCCATCGACTGGCGCGTCACCGCGCGACGCGGGCGGCCGCACACCAAGTTGTTTCGCGAGGAACGCGAGCGTCCGGTGTGGCTGCTGGCGGATCTGCACGCGGGGATGTTTTTTGGAACGCGCAAACAGCTCAAGTCCGCGGTGGTCCTGCGTGCCGCAGCCCTTCTTGCATGGACCGCCGCCGCAGGAGGCGATCGTGTCGGCGCCGTCGTCATCGGCAGCTCGTCATCGAGAATCGTCCCGCCGCGGGCACGCGAGGCTGGAGTGCTGCCTGTGTTGGCGACACTCCTGGACCTGCAGCCCACCGCTCCGCGCGCACCCGGCCAGCATGGCCTCAACGACGGGTTGCGTGCGCTGGCGCCTCTCGTCCACCCCGGCAGCCTGCTCCTCGTGCTGAGCGACTTTGCAGCCCTGGATGCCGACATCGACCCCTCGTGGGCATCGCTTGCCGTCCACAACGAGCTGCAGCTCTTGTGGGTCACCGACCCACTGGAGAGCGGTGCGCTACCCGACGGCCGTTACGGCGTGGGAGTACCCGGGCGCTCGCGCTTCATCGAGGGCGCAGGGTCGCGCGCTACCTGGATCGCGAAGTGGCAGCAGCGCGCAGCACGCGTCACGGAGTTGGCAGGCCGCCTGGCAGCCCCGGTGATCCGGCTCGACACGGGTGAGCCGGTCGAGGGCGTGCTGGAGGGAGCGCTGGCGAAGCGGACTGCCGCATGAGCGCAGGCTGGCTCAGTCAACTCGCACCGGACCATGCGCCACCGCCGGCGAGCTGGTGGCCTCCGGCGCCAGGATGGTGGATCGCGGCAGCGCTCGCCCTGCTCTGCGCGATTCTGTGCGTGCGCTGGCTGAGAGACCGCCGCCGCGCAACGCGCCGCTACGCGCTCCGCGAGTTGAAGCTCATCCGCAGCAGCGACGCCGACGGTCCGGCCGTGGCACGGGCACTCCAACAGTTGATGCGTCGCTACGCGATCGCCGTATTTGGGGAAACCGCGGTCGCGAAGCTCGCCGGCGACGCCTGGCTGGCTTTCGTCGTGGCCGAGGGCGGCACCGCGCTCGCGGGTGCGGCCGGTACCTCGTTGCTCGTCGCCGCCTTCGGAAATCACGCCGGTGGCGACCGCCAGGAATGGCTGACGGCGGCGGAGTCCTTCATCCGCAAGGCAGGCGTGCAGCGCAGGAGGCGCCGGAAGTGATTCATCTTGCGTGGCCCTGGATGGCGCTCCTGTTGCCGTTGCCCTGGTTGATCTACCTGTGGAGAAAGCCCGTGGAGCCCAACGGTGCGATCGTATTCGTGCCGCTGGCGATGACGCTGCCCGCGGACACCACGCAAACCGCAGGCGGCTCGCGCGCCGGCCGCTGGATGCTCGCAGCGATCTGGCTACTGCTGGTGGCCGCCGCGATGCGACCGCAGTGGCTCGGCGAACCGCAGCCTATTCCCACCACCGGTCGACGCCTGATGCTGGCGATCGATGTTTCCGGATCGATGGCCACCGAGGACATGGCTGGCGGAGCGAGCCGGCTGCAGGTCGTACAACAGGTTGCCGGGAGCTTTATCGACGGTCGCCACGGTGATCGTGTCGGCCTGATTCTCTTCGGCACCCAACCCTATCTGCAGGCGCCTCTGTCGGCAGACCTCACTACCGTCCACGACTTCCTCAACGAAGCCGTAGTCGGCGTCGCCGGTACCCAGACGGCCATCGGGGATGCCATCGGGCTCGCCATCAAACGCCTGCGTGCGCAGGCCGACGCCGGCCACCCTGCCCCGCCGGGACAGACCGTGCTGGTGCTGCTGACGGATGGTGTGAACGACGCCGGCGCGATGCCGCCGCTGGAGGCGGCGAAGCTCGCAGCGCAATCCGGCCTGCGCATCTACACGATCGGCGTCGGGGCGGCAGACGATGGCGGCGGCTTCTTTGGCGTGGGAGGCGGCAACTCCGACCTCGACGAGCAGACACTGCAGCAGATCGCGAAGCTGACCGGCGGGGAATACTTCCGCGCCACCGATGCCAACGCACTGCAAGCCGTCTATCGGCAGATCGACCGGCTCGAGCCGGCCGCCGGCACGCAACAGTGGCTGCGTCCCGCGGACGAGTGGTTCGACTGGCCGCTGGCCGCGGCGTTGTTGCTGAGCCTGCCTGCCCTCGGGATGCGCCGATGGACCTGAGAGCCTTGAGCGCGTTTCATTTCCTGCACCCGGCCTGGCTGCTGGCATTGCCCGTTCTGCTCGCGTGGGCGGTGTGGCGGCGCCGCTCGCGGGGCGGGGACTGGACGAAGATTGCCGATCCGGAGCTGCTGTCGGCGCTGCGGATCGGGGCGAGCCGGGGAAGCTCTTCACCGTGGTCGCTGATAGGCGCCCTGTGGACGCTCACGGTGCTCGCGTTGGCAGGGCCTGCGTGGAGCCGGCTGCAGACGCCCGCGTTCCGCGCTCCATCGGCCTGGGTGTTGGTTCTGGACTTGTCGCCATCGATGGCGGCGAAGGATACGGCACCGAGCCGTGTGACGCGTGCCCGGTACGCCGCAGCTGACATTCTCGATGCTGCGCGCGATGCCCGCGTCGGACTTGTGGCCTTTGCAGGCGAGCCGCATGTCGTCGCCCCTCTCACCACCGACATCGCCACGGTTCGAGTGCTCCTCAAACCGCTGGCTCCGTCACTCATGCCGGAGTCGGGCGACCGACTCGCGCCGGCGCTGGAGGCGGCGGGACACTTGCTCGAGGCGGGAGCCGCCCGCGGGGGACAGGTGGTGGTCTTGTCGGACGGATTCGCCGATCCGGCAGAGTCGCTGCGCGTCGCCCAGGAGCTGCGGCAAAAAGGCGTGACCGTCGACATCGTCGGCGTCGGCACGCCGGCAGGCGCCCCCGAGCCCGATGGCAAAGGCGGATTCGTGCTCGGTTCCAACGGCGAGCCCCGCCTGACTCGTCAGCAGACCGACGAGCTTCGCAGGGTGGCGAGCGCCGGAGGCGGTGACTTCGTGTCTGCCGACGCGGTAGCGACGAGCCTGCTGCCCGCGCTCGAGCGCTCTCAGCGCGGCGCGGATGCGCACGCGACCAGCACTAGGACACAGCTATCGACCTGGCGCAACGAGGGGATCTGGCTGCTTCCGCTGCTGCTCCTTCTGGCGGGCCTGCTGGCGCGCCGAGGTTGGATATGAGAGGAGCTCCGTTGTGTCTGCTCCTCTGGTGTATCGCGGGCAGCGCCACTGCCGCGGGCAGTACCTGGTCCAATCTCTGGTCGACGCCCGAACAACAGGCGCAGCGCCTGCTCGATTCCAGGCAGGCCGCCGCAGCCGCTGCGCTGTTCAACGACCCACGGCGGCGGGGTTACGCTCAGCTACGCGCCGGGGAGTATGCGCAGGCTGCGAAGTCGCTCGCTCCGTTGCATGATACGGAGTCACTTTATAACCGCGGGAACGCGCTCGCGCATACCGGTCAGCTGCGGGATGCGCTCGCAGCGTATGACGCCGCTCTGAAGCAGTCCCCCCGCAGTCGCGACCTCCTCCACAATCGCGACCTCGTCGCGCGCGCATTGCAGAAGCAACAGCAGCAGAGCCCGAAGGGCCAGCAGGGCAGCAACGGGTCGGGCACCGGCTCAGGCCGCAACGGGCAGCAGAGCGGCGCTGGCGGACAGCAGGGACATGCGGGCGGGCAACAGGCTGGCAGTAACCAACAACAGGGCCCAGCGGGCGGCGGGCAACAGCCTGGCAGTAACCAACAACAGGGGGGCCCAGCGAGCGGCGGGCGGCGGGCTGGCAGTAACGAACAACAAGGCGGCGCGGGCAGCCGCCAGCAAGCCGGGACGAACGAACCCCAGGGACGTGCCGCTGGCGGGCAACAGTCCGCGGCCCCCGCGCAGGCGCAAGCCGGCGGCAGCGCCGGGCAGGACCAGGCGGCGCGGCAAGGCCGGGCGACGCAGCAAGACCAGGCGACGCAGCAAGGCCAGGCGACGCAGCAAGGCCAGGAGACGCAGCAAGGCCAGGCGACGCAACAGGGTCAGCTGACACGGCAGGGTCAGGCAGACTCGCACGACCAGTCGGGAGCTCAATCAGGCAATTCAGCGCAGGCGGCAAGCGCGCCGCAAGCCGCGATACGAGACGAGCGATCCGCGCGAGCAACGCAACCACCGCCGCCGCCACGCTCGGAGCAGTCGCTGGCGCTGGATCAGTGGCTGCGCGGCATTCCCGATGACTCGGGCGAGCTGCTGCGTCGCAAGTTCATGATCGAGCACATGATGAAGCAACAGGAAAACGCCCAATGACGCACAGACGCGCCGGCCGATGGTCCGGCCGAAGAATCCTCGTCACGGCACTGTTGCTGCTGGCCGCCGGCGGGCAGGCGAACGCGGCGCTGCGCGCCTGGGTCGACGATCCGCAGGTCGCCCCTGGGGAGACCTTCGAGCTGAATCTGGCGCACGACGGCCAGACGCAGACGCAACCAGACCTGGCTCCCTTGCAGCAGGACTTCGATGTCGTCAGCCGCAGCACCAGCTCGAACATGCAGATCATCAACGGCTCGGCCTCCTCGAGCACGCAGCTGACCCTGACGCTCGCGCCCAAGCGAGCCGGACATCTCACCATCCCTGCCCTGACCTGGGACGGCGACCGCAGCGCGCCCCTGGCGGTGAATGTGGGCGCCGCAGGCGCCAACAACGGCGCCGCGGGCGCCAGTCGAGTGTTCCTGCAGACGGAAGTAGATCCCAAGTCCCCGTATGTGCAGGCAGCAGTCCACGTTACCGTCAGCGTCTATGCAGCGGTGCCGCTGTCGCACGCCGACCTGGAGTTCCCGGCCTCCGATGCCGCACTGGTACGCGAGGTCGGGTCGGACACGACCAGCACAGCGGAGCGCAACGGTCAGTCGTATCAGGTGGTCACGCGCCACTATCTCGTGTTCCCGCAGCGCAGTGGTCATCTCAGCATTGCCGGGCCGACGCTCAGTGGCAACGTGCCTGCAAGTGCGCGGGGAAGCCACTCCAGCGACCCGTTCGCGCAATTCTTCGGCAACTTCGGTGGAATGCTCACAACCACCAAGCCGATCCGCCTCAGCGGCGAGTCCCTCGAGTTGGACGTGCAGCCGCGCCCGTCCGGCGCTGGAGCGAGCTACTGGATTCCCGCGCAGGACGTCCAGCTGTCGGCGCAGTGGCGTCCGCAGCAGTTGCAGGCGCATGCCGGTGACCCCGTTACAGTGACACTCCATCTGCAGGCCGAGGATCTGACGGCCGCGCAACTGCCGGACCTGTCGACGCTGCTGAAGCTCCCCGACGGGCTCAAGGCGTACCCCGATGAGCCACAGCTCAAAGACACGCCCAGCGGTAACGGCGTCCTCGGCAAGCGCGATCAGAGCATCGCTCTGATCGCCGATCAGCCTGGCCATTTCACCATCCCGGAGTTGCGCCTGAGCTGGTGGGATACCCGCTCGAATCAGGACCGTCAGGCCATCCTCCCCTCGCAGACGCTCGTCGTGACACCAGCGCCGGGGTCGCAGAGCGCAACCGCGCCTCGTACCCAACAGCCCGGTGCCGCAACCCCCGCACCGCTGACTCTCGCGCCGGCGCATGACAACGCAATCACCGCGCAGTCCACGGGTGAGCGCTCAATCTGGAAGTGGTTGAGCCTGGGCATTGGCGTCCTGTGGTTGATGACGCTCGCAGCGTGGTTCCTGACGCATCGCAGGCGAGGTGACAGACCCGCAGCCCGAATGCATCAGCCGCCTCCACCGGCCCCGGGCAAGTCCGCGGCGCGCACCGCATTTCTATCAGCCTGCGCACGCGACGATGCGTACGCCGCGCGGCGCCACCTGCTCGAGTGGGCCCGTGCTGCTCTCCCGATGCAGCGCATTGCGGGGCTGGGGGCCCTGGCGAAGGTGATCGGGGACCCTGCGATGGCTGATCTGCTCCGCGAGCTGGATCGGGCGTGCTATGTCGGAGAGTCGTGGCGCGGCGCGCCACTCGCTGAGGCACTACAGAAGTGGCAGCCGCGCGAGGCTAAGTCCGCCGTCGCGGAACGTGAGTTGGCGCCGCTCTATCGCTAGCAGGCGGGAGGCATCGGACGCAGCCTACTCGATGTAGCCTCGCTCTCCGTGCAGGGCCAGATCCAATCCTTCTCGCTCCTGGTCCTCGGTGACACGCAGCCCGACCGTGGCGTCGATGACTTTCAGCAACAGCCAGGTCAGTGCCATGCACCAGCCCGCGACTGCGACCACACCGAGCGCCTGAACGCCGACCTGACGGGCCATGTCCATCCCCGCCGCATAGCCGACCCCACCCAAGGGGGCGCTGACGAACACTCCGGTGAGGATCGTGCCGACGACGCCTCCCACACCATGGACGGGGGAGACATCGAGCGTGTCGTCGACGTGCAGCTTGCGCTTGAGGAACTGGGTCGCCATGAAACAGACCAGTCCGGCGGCCACACCGATCACGACCGCGCCCCCCGGACCCACGAAACCGGAGGCAGGCGTGATGGTGCCGAGTCCGGCGACCATACCGGTAACGATGCCCAGACAACTGGGTTTGCCGTAGCGCAACCACTCCAGGATCATCCAGGTGAGCGCGCCGGTGGAGGCTCCGAGGTGGGTCACCCACATGGTCATGGCGGCACTGCCGCTGGCGGTCAACGCGCTGCCCGCATTGAATCCGAACCAGCCTACCCAGAGCATCCCCGCGCCGAGTACCGTGAGCGGCATGCTGTGCGGGGGCATCGCGACGTGCGGGAAGCCTCGGCGCCTGCCGATGTACAGCGCCGCAACCAGGGCCGCGACACCCGCATTGACGTGCACCACCAGTCCCCCGGCGAAATCCAGCACGCCTCGCTTCGCCAGCCATCCGCCGCCCCAGATCCAGTGACATACCGGAACGTAGACCAGCAGGAACCAGAACGTGCTGAACAGCAGCAGCGCGGAAAAGCGCGTGCGCTCAGCCAGTGCGCCGATCACGAGCGCGGGCGTGATGATCGCGAAAGTCAGCTGAAACATGGAGTAGGCGATTTCCGGCGTCGTGCCGCTCAACGAGTTGCGCCCGACGCTGGCGAACATCGCCTTGGCGAGGGAGCCGATGAACGCCTGGTGCGCACCGCCGTCGCCGAAGATCAGACCATAGGCACCCGCAAACCAGAGCACGGACACGACGCAGGTGATGGCAAAGCACTGCATCAGCACGGACAGGACGTTCTTCGTGCGGACGAGGCCGCCGTAGAAGGCGGCCAGCCCCGGCAGCGTCATGAAGAGGACCAGCGTCGTCGCTGTCAGCAACCAAGCCGTATCGCCGCTGTTCATCGCTCGGAGCGCCCCCTGAATGCACCGAAAGCGTGCGCAAGGCCGCGATGCTAGCGGCTAATCAGGGCGCGTCAAGCACGTTCTGCACCAAAAACCGGCAGGCGCAACGCAGCGACTCAGGAACGGCTCACCGCCGGACGATGGGCCAGGCTCTCTCGATCCATGGACGGTTCCAGGAGGGTGCACCACGCATTGAACACAGCTTCCACCGACAGCTGATCCACGCGCATCGACTCCGGCGGACCACCCACGCCGATCACCGGAGATCCGGACCCGCTGCGGGGCAACCAGAAGCGCTGGGGCCCGGCACCGTACATGACCGTCACTGGAAGTCCGAGTGCTGCGGCGGCATGCGCAGGCCCCGCGTCGACGGAAATCATGCTGTGCGCGAGCTGGCAAAGCGCAAACAGCCGCCGCAGCCCGGTCTCGGCCACCACGACGCAGTCCAGGCCCGCCTCGGCCTGGATGCCTTGCAGCATATCGAGCTCTTCCGCAGTGCCGCGCAGCAGGATCAAGGCGTCCGGCAGCCGCGCATGCACTCTTTGCAACAAAGTGACCCACCGCTGCGTCGGCCAGGCCTTGTCGTCGGTCTTCATGCGCGCCCAGCGACCCCGCCGCCGGCTCATGCTGCGATGATTGCCGGGCTGCACGAGCACGATCCGGCGCCCCGCCCAGCCACGCTCGCGCAGCCACTTCTCGAGGTCCGCCTGGTCGGCGGCGGAGACGTACAAGCGAGGCGCCCACTGCAGAGCCGAGCCGGGAACCGGGTAGTCGCTGGCACTGAGCGCATCGGGCGTTCTCTCAGCGAGCCGCACGAGACGATCCACGGAATGGTGCAGCGTCTGCGGATCCTCGCTGACGAAAACACAGCGCCCGGGATCGATGCCACACAGAAGAAGCATGCGGCGGATGCGCGGCAGCTGGCGATGGTTGTGCTCGCAGATGTAGATCGGTGCCGGGTAACTCTCCCGAAGTGCGCGCCGTACCTCCGGCCATGCCCTGGAGAGCACGAAAGGGATGTGGCGTCCGAAGGTCCAGACCCGCGCCACATCCGGATTGCCCTGAAACACGCCCGGAACCCAGGACCCCGCCCCGATCACCTGGCAGGGCTTGCCGAAGCGCCGGTGAAGCAAAGCGAGCATGGCCGTCAGAATGACCATGTCGCCGAGCCGGGCGAAGTACAGCACGGCCGGTTGCAGCGGCGGGGCCTGCACGAGACGCTGCTCAACTTGAATCATGGTTCCCGCGGCTCACCTTCGATCGATCGCTGCACTGCGCCCTCCTCGAGGCTGCCCGCCCGGGGCCAAAGTGCCCGTGACCGTGTCATGATAGCGCCCTGCGCCGTTTTCGCACGGCTCGTGCGGGAACCGGTGTCGAACGGTCGATCAGGGGGGCGGGAATGAGCTTGAAGTCCATTACATCGAGCTGGGGCGTGGTGCTGCGCCTGGCCGCGGCGCTGCTGCTGGCCGCTCCCGCGCACGCCCAGACCAATCCCGACTGGACGACCCCGGCCACACCCTTCCGGATCGCCGGCAACCTGTACTACGTGGGCAGCCGGGACCTGGCCTCCTACCTGCTGGTCACCAGTGCCGGGGACATTCTCATCAATTCCAATCTGGAGAGCTCGGTCGAGCAGATCCGCCACAGCGTCGAACAGCTGGGCTACCGGTTCAGCGACATCCGCATCCTGCTGATCAGCCACTCGCACTTCGATCACGATGCCGGAAGCGCCGAGGTGAAGCGCCAGACCGGCGCGCAGTACATGGTGATGGACGATGACGTGCCGGTCGTGGAGTCCGGCGGAGCGAAGGACTTCCAGTACGGAGCGACGAGCCACTACCCGGCCACGAAGGTCGATCGCATCCTGCATGACGGCGACAAAGTGAGTCTGGGCGGCACCGTGTTGGTTGCTCACAAAACGCCCGGCCACACTCGCGGCTGCACCACCTGGACGCTGCAGGTGCCCGATCACGGCCGGATGCTGAATGTTGTCATCGTGGGGAGTTGGAACGTGAATCCGGGGTACCGCCTGGTCGACCGGCACGGACACCCCGCCTCCTACCCGGGAATCGCCGCGGACTTCAAGCGCACGTTCATGATTCTCGAGCACCTGCCCTGCGACATCTTCCTCGGTGCTCACGGGGCGTACTTCGGGATGCTCGAGAAGCTGCAGCGGCGCACTGCGAGTGCGCCCGAGCAGGTGTGGATCGACCCGCAGGGTTATCTGGACAAAGTGCACGAGCGCCAGGCCGCCTTTGAGGCAGAACTGGCGAAGCAGAGCCAGTAGCCCGCCCCAGCGAGCGTCGCCCGCGCGCGCCTGGCCAGCGGCCTCGTCCCCTCAGCGGTGGGCGCTCGCCCCCTTACGCGGGGATCGTCGGCCCCGCGGGGCTCGCCTCGCTTCGACGCGGCAGCTGCACCACGAACGAGGTGCGCTGTCCATCGCTCTGCACGTCGACCCGACCGCTGTGCGCCAGTACGATCTGCTGCACGATATACAACCCGAGGCCGAGGCCCTCGCTGCGTCCCAAGTGCCGCTGCGCGCCACGGAACGGATCGAACAGCTGCGGCAGGACCTGTGGCGGAACCTCTCCTTCGTTGGTCACCGAGAAGCTGACGAGCTCCGGGTGCAACCCCTGCAGCGACACCCTGATCGGCTCTCCCGCCTGGCCGTGCTCGAGCGCGTTACCGACCAGATTGGAAGCCACCTGGGCGAGCCGGTCTGCATCCCAGAAGCCCGCCAGCTCCCCTTCCTGAGCAATATCGAAGCGCCCTTCCGCGAGCGCGCCGGCATGCTCCTGCAGAACCCGCTGCAGGATCTGCCCGAGATCGCACTCCTGGGGGCGTAACGGAATCCCGCCGCCGAGCCGCGCGCGCGTCAGATCCAGCATGTCCTCGATCATGCGACTCATGCGCCGGCCGCTATCGGCCATCCGCGCAGCCGACTGGCGCACGACGTCGTCCTTGGACACACGCTCCAGCAGGTTGGCGGAGTTGAGGATCGCACCGAGCGGATTGCGCAGGTCGTGTCCCAGCACGGCCGTGAACAACTCATTCAGCCGCAGTGTCTCGGTCAGCTCCCGGAGCTGATCTGCGAGCTGCCGCTTCTGCCGGTAGAGCTGGAAGAAAAC
>Ga0070680_100001465_pt1 | contig 17116 bp, 12 predicted proteins | sample KBSC73BmetaG_FD_64672 | JGI IMG/M metagenome (GOLD analysis project Ga0070680, IMG submission 64672) | Corn rhizosphere microbial communities from Kellogg Biological Station, Michigan, USA - KBS C7-3B metaG | ecosystem: Host-associated > Plants > Roots > Rhizosphere | place: USA: Michigan...
CGGCGCCGCCGAGCCGCATCGAGGCGGCGGCGGAGCTGCTCACGCGTCGACTGCTCGGCCTCCTCCCCGTCTTCCTCTTCGAGCTCCGCGTCCGCGTCCTCGTCCTCGGCGTCCTCGGCCGCTTCCTTGAGGAGCCCGCGGACCTCGTCCACCTTCTCCTCGGCCAGCTCCTTCAGGTTGCGCAGCCCCTTCGTCATCTTCTTGCGCGTGCTCTCACCGCGCTCGGTCGGCGCGAACACGAACCCCGCGACCGCGCCGAGCACGATCCCGAAGAGAAACGCGCCAAACCCTCCGCCCCGCTCGCTCATTCGCCTGCCTCCGCGTCATCCGGCGCCGAGACCAGCGCCGCGCGGGGAGCGGCGTGGGAATCGAGCTTCGGCTTGACGTACTTGTCCGTGACCGCGCGCGTGCCCTTCACGCGCAGCTGCTCGAACAGGAACGTGAACGTCTTCTCGAGATCGGCGCCGATGCGGGCGCGCACGTCCTCGGGAAGATTCCAGAACTGCTTCTTGAACGGCCCGATCGCCTTCTTGCGGCTCTTGTACAGGAACTGCTCTTCGCTGTCGCCCTTCTTCCACTCTTCCTTCGCTTCCGTCTTCACCCACTCGTTCACTTCGCGGCGCAGCTCTTTCGGCAGCGCGGGGTGATCCATGACGATGGTCTGGAAGTTCGTCGCGAGGTGGATCTCGATCGCTTCGCACTGCGGGAACTGCGAGAACGCCTCGGGCGGCAGCGTGGAGGCGCCGTGCTGCACCGCCCCGCCCAGGCCGTACTTGGCGCGCGCGTCGCGCGACAGCGCCTTCAGCGCATCGAGATCGAGCTGCACCTTGGCAATGGAGCCGTCGGGTAGGACCACGCCGCCATGGCTGGTCCCCGTCTGCACGGAGATTTTCGAGATCCCCGCGCTCACGCCCATTTTCTTACACGTGCGGTTGTAACCGTCCATGAACGCCTTGAGCTCGTGCACGTCGCTGTTCTTGCCGCCCACTTCGCCGATCTCCGCCCCGACCGACACCGTGACGCCGTCGGGTTCCTGGTCGCGAATGAACTTGGTCAGCTCCGCGGCGCGCTCGTAGTTCGTGCGCTGCTGCTCGTCGAGGTTGGGCTGGGAGAGGTCGACGAGCGTAGAGGTGTCGACATCGATGTTGTAGAAGCCGGCGTGCAGCTCTTCGTCGATGAGCGCGCGCAGCGCCTTCAGCTCGGCGTCGGGGTCGGCCGCGTATTTCTTCGCGTTGACCTGGACGTGGTCGCCCTGGATGAACAGCGGTCCCACAAAGCCTTCGCGCAGCGCCGCGGCGGTCATGACGGCGACGTATTCGGCCGGACGCTGATCGGTATAGGCGATTTCGCTGCGGGCGATCTCGCAGATGATCGCGCCCGCGTCCAGCTTCTTCGCGGCGCGGAAGATCGCGCGGCCCGTGTCGTAGGACATGATCCGGACGTTCATCGCCGGCGTGGTGAACGCCGGGACTTCGCCCCGGCCGCGCGCCAGGTACAGCTCGTGAATCGAGGCCGGCCGCACGCCGGCCTTCTGGCCCAGCTCCCAGATTTGCCAGCGCGCGTGTGCTCGTTCGTCTTCGGTTCCGAAAACGGCCTGACGGACGAGTGCGTCGATATCGGTTTCTTTGGGCATGAGCTTCCGAAATCCTCCTCGCGGCGGAATTTACGCCCCGGCTACGTCGATAACCAGCCCATCGTACGCGGGTGCGATTCCGGGCGGCAGCATCGCGGCAAGCGCCTGGTGCGTGAATTCGTGAGTGAGATGCGTGAAGAACGTGCGCTGCGCTCCGATGCGCTGCGCGGTTTCGACCGCTTCGGGAATCGAGAGGTGCAAGGGGTGCGGGCGAGGGAGCAAGGCACTCAGCACCAGAACGTCCAGATCCTTCAGCGCCTCCACCACGCGGTCGGGAACCACTTTCACGTCCGTGAGATACGCCACCGATCCCACGCGGTATCCCAAGACCACCTGCTGCCCGTGCGGCAACGCGAGCGGCAGGACCGGCACGCCGGCGATGGTCGCGGTGATTCCCGGCTCGAGCACGTGCGCCGCGAGCTCCGGTTTGGTGGTGCCCACCGGGACCACGATCGCGGGATCGAAAATGTAGGGAAACTTGGTGGCCAGCTCGGCCATCGTTTCGCGCGAGCCGTAGGCCGGCAGCATCGCTCCGAGCCGCACCGAGAGCGCGCGCAGGTCGTCGATGCCATGCACGTGATCGGCATGCCCGTGGGTGAACAGGACGGCATCGATGTGATCAACGCCGGCCGCGACGAGCTGCAGACGCAGCTCGGGAGGCGTGTCGATCAACAGCCTCGCGCCGCGACTCTCGACGAGCGCGCTGGTGCGGTTGCGACGGTCGCGCGGATCGGTGGAGGTACAAGCGGGACAGCGACAACCGATTTGCGGCACGCCGAACGACGTGCCGGTGCCCAGCAGAGTCAGCCGCACTTCACACCCGCTCCACCTTGATCAGGTTCGTGCTGCCCGACACCTCCCACGGCAGACCCGCGGTGACGACGATGCAATCGCCCGACTTGGCGAGCCCGCGCTTCAGGATGAGGCTGCGGACGACTTCGAGCATGGCGTCGTAGCCGGGCACGCGATCCACGAGCACCGGCACCACGCCCCAGACCAGCACCAGCTGGTGATACGTGGTCGCCTGCGTCGTGACGGCGAGGATCGGGACCGGGGGCCGGAGCGCCGCCACTTTGCGGGCCGTGAAGCCGCCCTGCGTCAGGGTGACGATGAGCGGCGTCTTCAGCATGCGCGCCACGGCACTCGTCCCCCACGCGATCGCGTCGGCCGTGTCGACGGCCTCCGCGCTGCCACGGCGCTCCTCGCGATGGCGCAGCGGGTGCCGCTCCATCTCGCGGATGATGCGGTCCATCGCGCGCACCGCTTCGATCGGGTACTGCCCCACCGCTGTTTCGGCCGAGAGCATCACCGCGTCGGTCCCGTCGAGGATCGCGTTCGCCACGTCGGACGCCTCGGCGCGCGTCGGCCTCGGGTTGTGCACCATCGACTCGAGCATCTGCGTCGCCGTGATCACCGGCTTGCCCTGATGGTTGGCTTCGCTGATCAGCCGCTTTTGCACGAGCGGGACCTGCTCGAACGGGAGCTCGACACCCAGGTCGCCGCGGGCAACCATCACCGCGTCGGACGCCGCCACGATCCGGTCCAGAGTATCGAGCGCGGTCGCCTTTTCGATTTTGGCGACGAGCTTGATCGAGTCGGGGACCAGCTTGCGCAGCTCGGCGATATCCTCCGCGCGCCGGACGAACGAAAGCGCCAGGTAGTCGACCCCCGCTTTCACCGCGTCCTTCACGTCCTCCATGTCCTTCTCGGTCAGCGCCGGAGCGGAGACCTGCACGCCCGGAAGGTTCATCCCCTTGTGCGCCGTGAGAATTCCGCCATCCACCACGCGACCGCGCACGCGCGGGGCGTCCACGCCGGTCACTTCGACCGACAGCAGGCCGTCGTTCAGCAGGATCCGGGTGCCGACCCGCGCGTCGGCGGCGAGCCGGTCGTAGGTGGTGGGCAGCTCGTCCCCCTGCGCGACGTCCTCGGGCGCGAACACCACCTGCTGCCCCGCGGTCAGCTCCCGCGGCGCGCTCAAATCGCCGACGCGGATCCTCGGCCCCTGCAGATCGAGCAGCACCGCGAGCGGCAGATCAGCGCGCTGCGCGACTCTCCGCGTGGCGGCGATCCACTCCGCCCGGTTCTCCGCGGTCCCGTGCGACGCGTTGATCCGGATGACGTTCGTTCCGGCCTGGAGGAGGGCGCTGATGGCGGCCTCATTCCCCGTCGCCGGACCGAGGGTCGCGACGATCTTCGTGCGGCGAATCATCGATGCGCCGTTGGATCGGTTATCCACAAATGCACGCGCTCGCTGGTATGTGGAAAACTAGACAGAGTGAAACCGGGGTCGGGCTGGCAGCCCGCTGCATAAAGATTTGCACATCGGTATATGCGTTCAGCGCACGACCTCGAGCGACTTCTGTTGGAGCCTGGCCTTGAGCTCCCGGAGCACTTGAACGGCGCGGGCCATCGCTGACGCGGGCATCCCCTCGATCGTGCGGGCGGCAAGGCGCCGTTCGAGCTGCCCCACGCGGAGCAGGACCTCCAGACCGTGGCGCGAAAGCGTCACACGCACCCCACGATCGTCGTCCGGATCGGTATTGGTCTCCACCAGCCCCTTGGCCTCGAGCCGCTGGATAAACGTCGTGGCGGCCGCGCGGGAGACTCCCAGCTCGCGCGCCACGTCACTGGGCCGCGCGCCGTCGGGACCGCCGAGATCGACCGCCGCCATCACGGCGTGGGCCCGCTGCGACAACCCGAAGCTCTTGTACGCGCGATTGCCGGCGCGCTCGATCGCCTGGTAGGCCGCCGCCACAGCGTCCGTCAGCTGGAGCGCTAGCTCCGAGCGGTCGCTCATGGGATTCGGGACTGGGGATTGGGGACTGGGGATAATGTTAACATGTTGATGATTAACATACTAATTATTTTCCGCCTCGCAAGACCGGGGTTTTCAGCAGGTCTCCGACCAGTCGACCTGCGACTCCTTCTTGCAGCGGGTGCATTTCAGCGTCGGCGGGCGGCCGCTGAAATCCTGCCGCTCGTGACAATGGGGGCAGACGGCGTACGTGGTCGTGACCTCCTCCCCTTCCCTGCCGCCCAGGGTGGGGCGGAGGACGCCGGTCCGGATCACGACGCTCCACTGCTCGGGGGGCGTGTCGCGCACGGCGACGTCGATGCGGCTGATCCGCACCGGTTTCTTCCGGACCTCGAGTACGACTTTATCACCGGCCTCGTCGACGATCGGGTACCAGGCGCCGCGGCGCAGGACATCGGCGACGTTGTCGAGGCAGCGTGCCCAGCCGCGCGGAGTGGAGGAGCGAGAAGAGGACGAGCGTGCCATGTGCGCGGGCCAATTTAGCACATCCTGCTAGATTCCGTTATGCGCACAATCGGAACGGTCACCCGCCTGCAGATCCAGCGCGGCTCGCTGAAACGGGGCGAGAAACCGACGCGGGTCTACGACCCGACTCCCCTCGTTGCGGTGCCGGCGCTCAGCGTGTCACCCGACGGGGCCCTGGGCGCGAGCCCGAGCGATCCGGACACATGGATCGTGGACGTCCACCATCGCGCTCATCCGCAGACCAAGAACGAGGACGGGCTGCACGGGATCTCGCTCGGGTTCACGTCGCACTACCGCGCGATGCGGGAGCGCTTCGGGGACAAGCTGTCCGTCGGCTGCGCGGGGGAGAACATCATCGCGAACGTCGAGCAGCGCCTGACGTACGAAGAGCTCGCGGGCGGCGTCGCGATTCTCGCGCCGGACGGCACGGAGCGCGTCCGGCTCAAGGTGCTCCAGGTGGCGCACCCGTGCCGGCCGTTCACCGGATGGGCACTCGGCAAAATGGTCGAGCCGGAGGAGCTGAAAAAGCATCTCCAGTTTTTGGACAATGGGATGCGAGGGTTCTACTGCCAGGGGGAAGGGACAGGGACGGTATCGATTGGGGATTCGATAGCGATAGTCTAATGGGGACACGGGAAACGAGAAACGGGAAACGTAGCTATTCACGTTTCCCGTTTCCCGTTGCACGTTTCCCGACTTGTCCTAGCTCAACTCATCCCACGCCATCGCCGCCGTCTTCTTGCAGCGATCACAGTTCATCTCATTGGTCCTGGCTTCGATGCCCTGCCGGTGCCGGCACGACGGGCACACCGCGTACGTCAACGGGAAGATTCGTCCCAGGCGCTCGATCACGCGCGGCTCGCAGCGAACGATCGTCCACCGCTCCGGCGGATGATAGCGGATTTCGAGGAAGCGACGATCGACCGGCACATTGTGGCGGTTGACGTCGAGCACGACGATGTTGCTCGAGGAAATTCTGACGACGGGATACCACGCGCCGCGGCGCAGCGTGTGCGCGCCAGCGGGACCGACGCGGGCCCAACCCTTTACCTGCAGACGCGTCGGAGTGATCAATCGGTTGCTGCTTTCCATGGTCTCTAGACTACCCCCATAGCCAAGGGACCGTCGTGACTGGAGTCACAGCTACCGCGGTCGCGACAAATCTACCCGCATTCAGAAAACCCGCAGACGTGACATTTAGCACATCCCTCGATAAACGCCAGCTGCGACCCACAGTCGGGACAGGCACCGATGAAGTCCTGCTCCGGCCCCCGGGCGGCCCGCAAGGCGGCATCGCCGGTGACCCCGCGCACAATCTCGGTCGGCGCCGGGGCCTGCGACCTGGTGGTATCCAGGAGGTCCTGCTGCACCCCCTGCTTCTCCTGCATCCACTTCTCGATGGCGATGCCGATCGCGTCGGGCACCGACAGCACCTTGTTGGGTCCCAGGCCGACGGCGCGGTCCGACGAGATGCCGCGGAGCTGCCGGTAGATCTCCGGCAGCGGCACGCCCGAGCGCAGCGCGAGTGAGATCAGCCGGCCGACCGCTTCGACATCCGCCATGAGCGCGCCGCCCGCTTTGCCGAGCGACATGAAGACCTCGAACGGCTGGCCGCGGTCGTCTTCCGTGATCGTCACGTACATCGTGCCGAGCGGCGACTCGATGCGCCGCGTGGAGCCCTTGAGCAGATCGGGGCGCGAGCGCTTGGCGCGGCGCTGGAGATTCTCGGCCTCCACGTCGTGCAGCCGCTCTTTGGTCAGGTGCACCTCAGTCTCCAGCTCGGCGATCCGGCCCAGCGCCTCGGCGAGCGCGTCCTTCCCCGCTTCCACGACCTTCTTGGCGGTCGAACCGGTCGACAGGACCTGATTCTCGCGCGCGCCGTCGCGATAGACCGTCACGCCCTTGCAGCCGAGCTGATAGGCATAGCGGTAGATCTGCTCGACGTACTCCTCGGTCGCTTCGTTCGCGAAGTTGCAGGTCTTGGAGATCGCGGAGTCGGTGAACTCCTGGAACGCCGCCTGCATCTGGATGTGCCACTCGGGCGTCACGTCGTGCGCCGTCACGAACACCCGCTGCCATTTCTTCGGCACCGCGTCGAAGTGAATGTGGCCGGCTTCGGCGATCCGGTTCATCAGGTCGTCGGAGTACCAGCCTTCTTTCTTGGCGATCGCGACGAAGTCCTCGTTCACGTCGGGCATCAGCACGCCGGCCTGGTTGCGCATGAACGCAACGGCAAACAGCGGCTCGATTCCGGACGAGCACCCCGAGATGATCGAGATCGTGCCGGTGGGCGCGACGGTCGTCAGGTTGCAGTTGCGGAGCTTGCGCATCGGCCGAATGCGCTCGCCGCGCGCGTTGCGCGCGCAGGTGGCATCCGGACCCCAGATCGACCGCTCCCATTCCGCAAACGTTCCGCGCTCCTTCGCCAGCTTCTCGGACGCGACTTTCGACTCCTCGTCGACGAACTGCATCAGCTTGCGGCCGAGCGCCACGCCCTCCTCGGAGTCGTAGGAGATGCCGAGGCGCACGAGCAGGTCGGCCCAGCCCATGATGCCCAGGCCGATCCGGCGGATCCGCTTGGCGAGATCGTCGATCTCGGCCAGCGGATACTTGTTGGCGTCGATGACGTTGTCGAGGAAATGCGTGCACAGATGCACCGCCGTCCGCAGCCGCTCCCAGTCGACCTCGCTCCCCTTGACGAACAACCCGACGTTGATCGAGCCGAGGTTGCACACGTCGTAGGAGAGCAGCGGCTGCTCACCGCAGGGGTTCGTCGCTTCGTAGCTGCCGAGGTGCGGAACCGGGTTGTAGTGGTTCGCGCGGTCGATGAAGAACACGCCCGGCTCGCCCGTCTTCCAGGCGCCGTGCACGATCTGCTTGAACACCTCCCGCGGGTCGAGCTGGCCCACGACCTTGCCGGTGCGCGGGTGGATCAAGTCGTAGGGCGTTCCGGCCTCGAGCGCCACCATGAACGCGTCGGTCACGGCGACGGAGATGTTGAAATTCGTCACCTGGGTGAGGTCGTCCTTGCAGTGGATGAAATCCATGATGTCCGGATGATCCACGCGCAGGATGCCCATGTTGGCGCCGCGCCGCGTCCCGCCCTGCTTCACGACGTCGGTGGAGGCGTCGTACAGCTTCATGAAGGAGACCGGTCCCGAGGCCACACCCATGGTCGACCGGACCACGTCGTTCTTGGGGCGCAGCCGCGAGAACGAGAACCCTGTCCCCCCGCCCGACTGATGCACCAGCGCCATGGCCCGGAGCGTGTCGTAGATCCCGGACCGGCCATTGGAGAGGGCGTCTTCCACCGGCAGCACGAAGCAGGCCGACAGCTGGCCGAGGGGGCGGCCCGCGTTCATCAGGGTAGGCGAATTCGGCATCCACACGCGCGTCGCCATCAGATCGAAGAACGTCTCGGCCACGCCTTCCACCGCGCGGTCCGAGGCGCCATAGGTCCGGTCCGGGGCGGCAATCGTGCGGGCGACCCGCCAGAACAGGTCCTCGGGACGCTCCACCGGCTTCCCCTGATCGTCCTTCACCAGGTAGCGGCGCTCGAGGACGGTCAGGGCATTCGCGTTCAAATCAAGACGACGGCTGGATGCGGTCATGCGAATCTCATGGCTCAACGAGGTGAATTTCGGAAGTTAATCGAACGTGGAGGCCCAAGGTAGGCGCGTGATTAGCGCGGGGCAAGACTGAAGAAGCGCGTGACACTCACTCGCACTCCGAGTATTAACATCACAAAGTTGTTCGCTCCACCGGAAACGCTCCGGACCGATGTCGCGCCGCCTGCTCGACGTAATGCTCCCACGTTCCTCTGATCCGCGCGCGCAGACCATCATCGACGTGACGCACGACACGCGCGGGCACTCCCATGACGAGTGAGCCGGGCGGAATGCGCATCCCCTCCGGCACGACCGCGCCGGCCGCGATCACGCTGCCGGTGCCCACGTGCACGTCGTTGAGCAGAATCGATCCCATCCCGATGAGGCACTCGTCTTCCACGGTGCACGCGTGCAGGATCACGCGGTGCCCTACCCCCACGCGCGCGCCGATCCGCGCCGGCTTTCCTTCATCCACATGCACGATGGTGGCATCCTGGAGATTGGTCGCCTCGCCGATCACGATGGGCGCCATGTCGCCGCGCAGCACGGCCTGGTACCACACGCTCGAGCGCGGGCCCAGCGTCACATCGCCCATCACGACCGCCCCGGGCGCGATGAACGCAGTCGGGTCGACCTTCGGTTTGTGGATTACTGGCGTACGGGCTGGAACGGCCATTGTACCCACGCTTCGGTCGGCTCGCCGTTCTTCTGAGCCGGATTCCAGCGCAGGTTCCTGGCCATGTCGAGGGCTTCGTTGTTGAACGTTTCCACGTTCGATGGCGCGTAGATGCGCGCTTCCATCGTCGTCCCGTTGCGCGAGACGCGGAGCAGCAGAATCGCCTGACGCGGAAACACCGGGGCATCCTGGGAGACCGGGATCAGGGTGGGCGACAACGGCACCGGGCGGCTGTCGAAGCAGATATTGTCCTGGTTGTACGCCGGCCCGAACTGGTCGCAGGGACCCGTGCCTTCGTCGCTCTCCTGCATATTCAGCCGCACACTGTACGTCTCCCCGGCCGTGATGATCACCTGGCGGTTGTAGGTGCGATAGCCGCTGGCGCGCACGATGAGCTGATGCACGCCCGCTTCCAGATCGACCTGGTTGCCGCGCACGGGCTGGCCTTCGATGCTGATGTTCGCCCCGGGCGGCACGTTCTGGATCACGAGCCGGCCCGGCGCCGCGGCGGGTGGAGGCGCGGCGGGCGGTGCGGCTATCGCGCTCGTGTCGCCGCCCGCCTTGGTCGTGTCGCGCAGTGCAGCCGAGTCCCGAGGCCCCGGCCCCGAGCCCCCCGCCAGCGCCGAGTCGGGATTGGCGAAGATCAAGCCTTTCTTGTAGGCGTAGAAGCCGCCGCCGCCGAAAACCGTCCCGACGATCAGGAGCCAGATCAGCAGGCCTGCCGCCACCGAGCGGCGCGGCTGCTCGCCCACGAGCGTGGGGGGAACCGCGCCCGCGGATCCCCCCCCCGGCCGCGTCCCGGTCGCGCGCGGCAGGGGCGTCGTGGGTTGCGCCGCGAGCCGCGCCCCCGACATCGACGGCAACGCCTGCGTGGCGTCGGTCGTGAACGAGACCGAGCGCCCGCCTTCGAGCACATTGACCAGCTCGTCGGCGTTCTGGAACCGTTGCGCCGGCGTCTTCGCCATCATCTTGCGGATGATCTCGAACAGCTGGCGCTTCTCGGGATTCTCGAGCGGCGGCGCCGGCAGCTCTTCCATGATGTGCTTATAGCCGATCGAGAACGAGTCTTCGCCGTCGAACGGCACACTGCCCGTGAGACACTGGTACGCGACCACGCCGAGCGAGTAGATGTCGCTGCGCCCATCGAGCGCCTGCGCCTTGGCCTGCTCCGGGCTCATGTAGTGCGGCGTGCCGATCGACATTCCGGTGCCGGTGAGCTTGCCGCCCGACACGGCCTTCGCGATCCCGAAGTCGGTCACCACCGCGTGCCCGTGCTCGTCGAACATGATGTTGTCGGGCTTGATGTCGCGGTGGACGATTTCCTTCTTGTGCGCGTACGACAGCGCGCGCCCCACTTCGGCCAGAATCTTTTTGATCTCGAGCGGCGGCAGACTGCCCCGCGTGGCCAGGATGCTGGACAGCGGCTTGCCGCGCAAAAACTTCATCACGAAGTAGATGATCCGGCCCGATTTGCCGACGCGATAAATCGGAATGATGTTCGGATGCTCGAGGCGGGCGGAGGTGCGGGCTTCGCGCTGGAACCGCTCGACGAATTCCTTGTCGAACGCGAGCGAGAACGGCAGCACCTTGATGGCGACTTCGCGCTCGAGCTGTTTCTCCTTGGCCTTGAACACGATCGCCATCCCGCCGCGGCCCAGCTCGTCCAGGATCTCGTATTCCTCGTTGAGCTCCTGGCGCACCATATCGATTTCAGAAATGTCGGGGGCATCGACGCGCACACCCGTGGGTGTCGTGGCGGTCAGGTCGAGACCGCACGAGTCGCAGAACTTCGCCGTGTCCTTATTCTGGGTGCCGCAACGAGAGCAGTACATCCCGTCTCCGAGGGAGCCGGGCCTAACATAGGTTTTGTGTGGAGGCGGTGCAACAACTAACGCTGCACGACCTGGAATCGCTGAATGCGCGTGACGCTGGTACCGGTGGCGGGATCGGAAATGATGACGGACAGCCGATAAGTGCCTTTCGACACGTCGCGCAATTCGAGACCGCGCTGCACGCGCGTGATCGAACCGGTGGACGGCGCGTCGAATTCGAGCAGCACCGGCGAGCGCCCGCCGCCGAACAGCCGGCCGATGGAGCTGAACACGGAGCGGCCGCCCTCGCGCTCGAGCCGGACGACGGTGTGATACGGCGTGCCGGGCGCGAGTCCGTAGATCTCGTAGTACAGATTGACGGCGCTTCCTTCCGGGAATCGCTGCAGCGGGTTGAGGCGCACCGTGTCGCCGGCGGGGGAGAACCAGACGAGCCCCGATCCCTCGCGACCCACGACGAGATCACTCACGGCGAATCGCTGCGGCTCGAGCCGCTCGACGATGAGCGGCTCCACGAGGAGATCACCCGCGCCGCCATCGACGCTGCGCACGAGCAGCCGGTATTGATAGCGGCCCGCGGGCACGGGGATCGCGAGCCGTCCCGTGAGATACGACGGGCGACGCAAGGCCTGGCGCGCGCCGAACACGCGCATCGTATCCAGATTCGCCACGACGCGATCGCTCGAATCGGAAATGATGACACGGAACTCGAGCGGGTACCGGACGCCGTCCGCGGCAGCCTGGGGCTCGAGCCGGTCCGCCGGAATGGCGAACACCACGTGCAGCACCTGCCCGCTGTCGCCGCCCGGTCCGGCCGGCGTGCCCGCGCCGACGACGAACTCGCTCGCCACCACATCGAGCGGCTGGTCGAAGCGCTGCAGGTAGCTGTCGGTCGTCGTGCCGATCGTGATGTTGCGGCGTCCCTGCTGGCGATCCCGCGCCAGCTCCGTGCCGGCGGCGCGCTGGCTGTGTCCGACCCGTGAGTACAGCTGGCCGAACTGATCCCGCGTCTGGTACAGCGCGGCGATCTCGGGATCGTTGAACGAGGACGCGCGCACGGCGCGGTGGAATCCGAACACGTCGGCCAAACTCTCGATGAGTTTGTAGTCCTGGACGTCGTCGCGCGCCGCAAAGTGGAAGATCAGGTCCGGTTGGCCGCGCCGGTGATACAGCCAGCTCTCATTAGCCGCGCAGCCTTCCCCGTCCACATCGAGCGGGCCGCGACACACGAACTGCGCCCGCTTGTCCGGCTCCCCATGGCGCAGGTAGATCACACCGCGGTCGTCGAACTCGGCCTGCGTCGTCCGATACACTTCCGTGATGTCGTAATGGCGATGGCGGCTGACGAGGCGGAAGTTGTGGCGCACGTAGAACCAGCGCCGATAATGCTCGGCGAGCCGCTCGCCGACATCACGCGCTTCGACGACGTCGCGCCGCGTCCAGAACCGCTCGAGCCAGTGCTGGCGGGCATCCGGCGTCGGGAGTCCGTCGAACTCGGTCAGCTCCGCCGAATCGGCGATCCACGACAGATCCTCCCGGTACATGGTCAGCGCCTGCGCCGACGTCGCGGCGTGCGCGCCCGCGAAGTAGCTCACCCAGCCCTGGGTGGGGCGGCCGGCGAAATAGGCCGTGCGCGCGAGCTCCAGCAGTCCTGTCCCCGAGTCGCCGCCGATCCGCAGGTAGATCGCGAAGGCCGCGAGCGCCGAGTCCGCTTCGCCCGCCTCGCGCTCGACGCGGCCGCGGACGAGCTGCACCTCCGCGTGTTTTCCCGCGGGGCCCGCCGCGGCCAGGCGCACGGCGTTCAGGGCCACTTCGAGCCGGGGGCGGATGCGCTGCGTCAGCGCGGTGTTCGCGAGATCGACGACGGCCGATGAGAAGGAGGGATCCACCTCGGTCGCATGCGCGAAGGCGCGCGCCGCCTTGGACAGATAATCCTTGCCGAGCATCTGGCGGATGTTTTCGATCGCGATCGACGCGTTCTCGCCGATCGCCAGCTCCGCCAGCCCGAGCCCGTACCACGGATACGGCCACTCCGGCCGCAGCTCGGTGGCCCATTCGAATTCTCCCGCGGCGTCGTCGTAATGCGATTTGGTCTTGGTGATCTCGCCCAGGCGATAGGCGATGAACCCGAGCCGCAGGTGAATCAGGGGATCGTCACGGTGCTGCCGCGCGAACGGAATGGTCGTCGCTTCGAGCTGCTGCAGGGCGACGCTGTCGCTGACGGTCGAGAGCGAATCCCGCAGCGCTTCGAGCGACGCGCGGTCAGCGGGCGATTGCGCCAGCGTGGCGAGGAGAAGGAGCACGGTCGGGCCCATGCTCTTTCATTATATCAGCGGCCGCCAGAGGGCGACTTTGAGGACTGCGTCAGAAATCCGAGCCAAACGCCCCGTACAGCACCGGGTTCTGGGACGTACCGGTCAGTGGTTGCGCGACGCCGACACGCACGCGCAGCGGGAGGTCGTAGCTGAGCGTGAGGTCGCCCACGAGCTCGAGACCCACTGACCGCAGCCGATGCAGGCGCGCCGGCTCGCCCGGATTCCAGGTGTCGCCCAGATCGCCGAACACGGAGAAAGCGAACTTGTCGGCGCCAATGGGGAGGTGTCCCAGCAGCCGGCCGACGAGCGCGAGCGGCACGCGGTACTCCGCGGTGAACGTCGCCGCGCGGCGCCCGTGTAAGGTGCCGGCCGGATACCCGCGCACGGGAAAGGTCCGGAACGTCCCGATCGTTTGTCCAAATCCGACGTCGACCGCGCCGGACGAGACGCCGCCGACGGAGAGGCTGTCGGGGATCGGGCCATCGAGCGATCCGAGTGCGCCGCGCACCGCGAGCACCGGATAGGCGAATCCGACCCGTGGCCCGAGCCGCAGATACGCGCTCGCGCGTCCGCGCGCTTCACTCAGCCAGCGATCGGTGCCCTGCTCCTGCCGGTTGCGATACAGCAAGCTCGCTTGCACGCCGTCCTGCAATGACACCGAGAGCGGTCCCCGTACCGCGGAGCCGAGCGCGAGCGTCGCGACGCCGCCGATCCGATCGCGCTTGGTACACCCAATGCAGATGTCGGCGAGGTTGGTATCGGGAATCGAGACGTAGCGCCTTCCTTGATATTCGGCGCCGAGCCGCAGCGATACGAAGCTCCACCAATGCTGGTCCAAAACGGTCGCGCCGATGGCGGCGTCGCGACGTTCCGACGACACGACATGGCCCGCGGTATCGGTACCGACCAGCGACCAGTCGTTGGAGATCGAGAAATCCAGGGTCGGACTCCCCAAGGCGTTACTAATAAGGAATAGCGCGCCCTGCCCCCGCAGCGGTGAGCCCGAGACCAGCCCCTGCACGAGATACGAGTAGCGGCCGACCGCATCGATGCCCGCGGTGGCGGCGCCGACAAAGAATCCTGCATCACCGTTGTTGAGCGCGAGCGGGATCCAGAAATGTGGGCGCAGCGAACCCCATGATGCGTAGCCGCTCTCGCGCATCGGCACCGCTGGTGCGGCGGTGAACCCGGGCGTCGTGGCCGCCTTGTTCATGGTCGCTGCGATCGACACCGGTTCGACGATGCGCAGCTCCCAGCCCTCCGCGCCCGGGGTGGCAAACAGAATCCGTCCGTCGGGCAGCGGCGCCGGCGAGCGCGCGCCGTGCGGCTCCGCGGTCACCTGCGTCATGCCGCGTCCTTCCTGCCAGCGGAGCACCTGGGGGAAACCGGCCACGTCGCCGACGAACAGCACGGCGCCGTCTTTCGTCCAAACGGGATCGACAATGGCGGTACCGGGCTCCGCTTCCATGAGTACGGTGGCCGAATCAGCCGACCCCTCGCGCCAGCGCACCAGTGCCCAGCGTCCGTTTCGATGGCGCGGTGCGACGAGCCAGGTACCGTCGGGAGACGGCACGACCGGTCCCCAGTCGGCGGTCTTCGACTCATCACCAGGCCCGCGCGTCGGCTCGTTGCCGCCGGGCATGATTCGCAGCGACGTCAGCACGCCGCCGCCGGCCCGCGGGTCGGTGAGTCGCGCGTTCGTCGTCATGCGGCTCCAGGCGCCGTCTCCGGACCAGCGCCACAGATCGCTGCGCAGATTCCAGCGGCCGTCGAATTCGAGCTGCCCCACGACAATGGTGTCGCCGAGCCAGTCGAAGCTCACCTGCCCCGTGACGCGGTGCGAGCGCAGCACGACACCGCTTTCGGGATCAATGATGCGCAGCCGCTGTGCCCCGCGGCCGTCGTTGTGGATGTACGCGATGCGGTGTCCGTCGGCCGACACGCGCGGGAACGGCTCGGCGCGCAGTCCCCCCACGAGCAGCCGGCTGCGCGTCAGCGTCGTCTCAGGACTCGCGGCGGCTACCGCGCTGTTCCAGCTGCGCTCGAGATCAATGCCGGTCCGACGCAGCGGCCGGCCGACGCGAAACGGAATCAGTTGGCCGGCCGTGGCCTCGATAAAGCGCGGCGCGATGGAGTCGCTGTTTGTCTCGGTGAGGTAATCATAGAAGCGGCTGCCGTACGCATACGGCGTGAGCCCACTCGGCCAGCGCGTGAACAACAGCGCGTCCCAGGAGCGGCGCGCATTCCCCGCGGCGACATCGGCCGCTACGAGCTCGCGATGAAAGCTGCCATCGGCGCGGCCGCCGTTGGTAAAGCGCGACTCGTAGTAGGTCGCGAGCCCTTCCACCACCCAGCTCGGCTGGTACTGGTTGGGAAACAGCCCCGGTGCGCGGCCGAAAACCGACTGCAGCGTTCCCCAAATCCCGCGCGCGCGATCCAGATGAAAGACGTGCGTCAGCTCGTGCACGATCACGAGCCGCTCCCAGCTGTCGTAGGTCTGGAGTCCGGGATCGGTGACGGGCGGCGTGAGCAGAATCGTGAAGCGGTTGGAGGGATAGGTGCTCGTGAAGCCGTTGGGAAAGTCGACGTCGTCGGATAACGTCAGATCGATGATGCCGCGCGGCCGGTGCAGCTCGGTCGACAGGAGACTGTAGGCGCGCTCCGCCTCTGCCGCCGCTTCGAGCGCCTTTGCGCGATACGTGGGACGAAAGTGAATGCGAAAGTGCTCTGTGTGGATCGTGCGCCACGTGCCTGATGGATTCACCTGCGCTGCGGCGGCCTGAGCAACAAGGGCGAATAGGACGACGCACGACGCACGACGCACGATCAACGCGCCGCTTCCCGCAGAAACTCCTCGATCCCGCGCACGATCCCTCGGGCATATCGCAGCTGTCCATCCGGGCTCCCGAGCATCGCCTCCTGTTCCGGAATCATCATGAACAAGCCTTCGGTGAGCGCGGAGGGAAACCACGGATTGCGCACGAGTGCGTAGTCCCCGCGCCCCATTCCCAGGTCCCTGACTCCCAGCTCGCCGACCAGCGCGCGATCGAGAGCGCGCGCGAGTCCGGCGCTGCGCGGATGGAAGTAGTAGACGCTCGTGCCGTTGTTCGCGAACGGATTGACGCCGTCGGGCAGCGCGTTGGCATGAATCGAGACGAGGACGTCGGCATCGTGCTGCTCGGCGAACCGTGTGCGCGGGAAAAGGTCGACAGGACTCGCGTCGGTGCGTGTGAGCAGGACCGTCGCGCCTGCTTGCTCGAGCAGCGTCTTGGCGCGCTGCGCGACGGCGAGCGTCGCCACGGGCTCCCACAAGCCGGATGGGCCGTGCGCTCCGACGGGCGGATGTCCGGGATCCAGCACAATCGTGCGCCCCCTGAGCGGCCGGCGTGGATCGATCGCGGGCGGACGGCGGACTTCGAGCAACAGATCCCGGCCGCTCCAGCGCGTGCGATATCCCCACACGGGCCCGGCGAGGGTGAGCGTGATGGTCACCTCGTCGGCCACCGGCTGCGCGTAACTCATGCGCGTGACGTACGGATCGGTGCCGCCGTGCTGCATCCAGTTCACATCGGACGCGACACCGTAGAGCCGCAGCGTGAGACTGCGGTCGCCCTCTTCCACCTGAAACGGCACGTGCGCCGGCAGCGGGATGCGTAATAACAGGGATTTGGGATTGGGGACTAGTCTAACCGAACCCACGCTTCCCACCGGCGGCGGCGTTCCCGGTGCGAGCGGGACGACGTCTGCGGTATTCACCCAGGCGACCGCGGCG
>Ga0070680_100001467_pt1 | contig 17112 bp, 15 predicted proteins | sample KBSC73BmetaG_FD_64672 | JGI IMG/M metagenome (GOLD analysis project Ga0070680, IMG submission 64672) | Corn rhizosphere microbial communities from Kellogg Biological Station, Michigan, USA - KBS C7-3B metaG | ecosystem: Host-associated > Plants > Roots > Rhizosphere | place: USA: Michigan...
ATTGTGTGGATGGCGCTGGAGAATATCGTCGGCGCGAAGGTTCAGCACCGATGGATGATCGCTTTCGGATTCGGCCTGGTGCACGGTTTCGGGTTCTCGTTCGCACTGAGGCAGACGCTCCAATTTGCCGGATCGCACCTGTTGTTGTCGCTGGTTTCGTTTAATCTGGGCGTGGAACTTGGCCAGCTTATGGTGCTCGCCATTCTCATTCCTGCGCTCTATGTTCTCTTCCGGTTTGTTGTTGAGCCGCGAATGGGAACGATTATTCTTTCGGCGTTCATCGCGCACACCGGCTGGCACTGGATGGCGGATCGGGCAGCCGAGCTGCGCCGTTTCCATATCGATTTGCCCGCGATAAACCTCGCTCTTCTGGCGCTGGCGATGAAATGGTTAACGATCGCGTGGGTTGCTGCCGGTATCTCCTGGCTGGTGGTTCACTACCTCAGGCCGCGACAAACCGCTGACGCTCCAGGCGCCGCCCGGTCCGAGTCTTAGCCCTGATTTAGATAAAGTCGATCCGGAAGATCCAGCCGCTCGTCGGGCTATCGTTATTCGGCCAGTTCGGATGAATTCCGGCGTCGCAACTAACCAGGGCGCCATCGTGCATCACGAGCCCGTGCGGGTCGGATGAGCCGGGGACGAAATCCACGGTTTCGAGAACCTTGCCGGTTGATGCTTCGTAACGCACCAGACCGGGGCGGTACTCCGCATAGCTGTGGCTATCGTTGCCAATCACCTGCCAGATTGTGCCGTTATCCCACGCGATCGCGTGATAACGGTTGCGTCCCGGAGCCTCATAGAAAGGAATCATGAACTCCGGCTGCCAGGTGGTTGGGTCTACGCGCAGGTTGCCGCGCAGTCGCAGGGATGAGATCCAGAGCTTGCCATCCTGCCACATGGCTCCATGGCAACCGCCGCCATCGTTGGGCGGCCCGAGCGGGATTTGCCGATGGCTCACCAGACGGGAGTTCATGTCCACCTGAAAGACTCCCTCGGGAGGGGCGTTCGCTACCATCCAGATGCAACCGCCTCCAAACGCCATGCCGCTGGTGTTCCGCGATGGTGTGCGGACTGTCTTCAGCAGTTTGCCGTTCCAGTCCACCAGCCATGCTTCCTCGGTCAGCGATTTGGGCTCGGCCATGTGATACTGGGCCGCCATTGGCCCCGAAAGTTTCTGCTCGCCGATCCACAGCCCCTCGGGCGCAAGCGCGAGCCCATTCGGGAAGCCGCGCGGGCTCTTGAAAAGTTTCGTGGTCTTCGCTTTGCGGTTGGGAATCGTCCGGCCGCTGCCCTGCGCGTAAGCGGCGCGGAAAGTTCCGAGACCCAGTCCCGCCATTGCGGTTGCGGCCAGGAATTCTCGTTTGGTGATCACGTCGTCAGCCTGCCTCTAACGGGCCAAATTATATACCCACTGCGCAGGCGGTTACTCCTTCCCGTTGATGGGGTACCCGTGCCAGACGTATTCCAGGGCTTCAGGCAGCGTCTGTGCTTTCACGGCGCGGTCCGTGTGACCGGCGTTGCGCGCGAAGACAAACTGGTAATGGTAACCCTTCGCCTTCAGAACCTTCGCCATATTCTCGTTCGCGACCACCCAATCGTGCATGTCGTCGCGCATCACGTTCGGGTTGAACAGGTCTCTGTCGCCTACTTCCATCCAGATCCGCAAGGGTTTTTTCGGACTATTGGGAATCAGGCTCTTATGAAATTCCCACGCGCCGCCGGGAGTTTCCGGATTCCACGGATACTGCTGATTCACATAGGTACCGGAATAAGTGAGAACGCGATGATAAAGGTCCGGGTGATACCAGGCCATGATCAACGCGGCGGAGCCGCCCGAACTACCGCCCATGGTTGCCCGGGCGTCTGGATCTTTGGTCAGCTTCACATTCGCCTGCTGCTCGACCATCGGCAATACTTCGCTTTCGACGAACTCCGCATATTTGCCGTTCATGTTGTCGTATTCGAGGCCGCGTTCGCTCCCCTGGGCGTCGCCGCTGCCATTGCCGATCGAAATTCCGATCATCACCGGGAGTTTGTGCGCCGTGATCAGGCTATCGAGAGCGGTGAACAGCATGCGGTCAGGTCCGTCCGCGCCGACGATGAATGGCGCGGCGGTTCCGGGGACATATTGCTTCGGTACATAGACCGCAACGCGGCGCGTGTATGGAGCGGGATGGCTCGTGGTCACGATGAGTTTCGCCGGGTTATTCGGATCGGGAGTCCCGAACGTGCCCCGTTCGCGCGCAATTCCCGGATACATCTTGCTGTCCTTCGACTCCATCGTGAAGTTGACGACCTTACCCTGCATGGACCCTTCCGGTGCGGTCATCTCCGGCGCGGGGTTATGAGTCGGGCCGATGATGAAGTTGCCGTCAGCCGTGGGAGAAGGGACTTCGCCGTCCGGTAGTTCTTTCGCCTTGACATAACCCGGTGTGTGCGGGTCGCGCGTCGGCGGCGTGGGGCGGCGAGGACGCGGCGCGGCATTTGAACCGGCCGCTGAAGCGCCGGTAGAAGCGTTGGAAGGGGTCTGGGCGGCTGCCGGACCGGCAACACTAATCAGACTGATCAGCAAGGTCGTGGATATAAATCGCAACATGGGAAATCTCTTAAACGATGTTCGTATCAGCGATTAATGCTTATAGCCGTGCCACACGTACTCGAGCGCCTCTGGCAGTGTCTGCGCTTTCACCGCACGATCCGTGTGTCCGGCGTTCCGCGCAAAGACAAACTGATAGTGATAGCCCTTTGCCGCCAGAACCTTCGCCATATTCTCGTTCGCCAGCACCCAGTCGTGATAGTTATCGCGAGTGCTCAGGTTGTCCCTGTCACCCACTTCCATCCAGATCCGAATCGGTTTTACAGGACTGTTGGGAATCAGATGCTCGTGATACTCCCAGGCGCCGTGCGGAGTCTCGGCATTGTATGGCCACTGCTGATTTACATAAGTGCCGGAATAAGTGAGAACCCGGTGATAAAGCTCCGGGTGATACCAGGCCATGCTCAGCGCCGCCGAGCCGCCCGAACTTCCGCCCATTGTTGCCCGGGCTTCCGGATCCTTCGTCAGCTTGACGTTATACTGCTTCTCAACCAGCGGCAGCACTTCCTTTTCGACGAATTCCGCATAGAGGCCTGACATGGTGTCATATTCCAGACCGCGCTCGCTTCCCTGTGCGTCGCCGCTGCCGTTGCCGATTGAAATCGCAATCATCACCGGTATCTTGTGCTCGGCGATCAGATTGTCCAGAGCGGGGAACAGCATACGGTCGGGGCCATCCGCGCCGACGATGAAGGGCGCAACCGTACCCGCAACATATTGCTTTGGAACGTACACGGCTACGTGGCGCGTGTAAGGCGCCGGGTGGCTTGAAACAAGCATCCGCCCGGGATTGTCCGGGTCCGGGCGACCGAATGAACCAGGTTCGCGAGCAATTCCCGGATAGATTTTGCTGTCCTTTGATTCCATCGTGAACTCATAGACGGTTCCCTGGGGCACGCCCTCTTTCACTGACATCTCCGGCGCGGGATTGTGGGTTGGGCCGAGGATGAAGTTGCCGTCTACATCCGGTGGAGGCACTTCTCCATCGGGCAGTTCTTTCGCGGTGACGTAGCCCGGCGTGTGTGGATCGCGCGTGGGAGCGGGCGGGCGGCGCGGGCGTGCTCCGGGAGCCGAAGCCGGACTGGCCGCCGGGGTCGCGGTCGCCGGTGTCTGTGAAGGCGTCTGCCCGATTGCCGGAGTCAAACCGGCGAGGAACCCTGCAAAAAGAGCGATAGCTGTGGAACGGAACATGGGAATTTGTTTCGAAACGATGGAAAAACGTGCCGATCTTATCACAGGCGCTGTCGACTCCCCTCGCCTGATATTCTCCGGAAATGCGAAAAAACGAAGTCCGGCATGCGCTCAAAGCCGGTCAGTTTCGGCTGGGCACGAACTTCGGGCATCTCCGGTCGGCCGAAATTCCGCGTCTCCTCGTGGCTGCCGGGTATCACTGGGCGTTTATCGATACGGAGCACGGCAATTTCGATCTTGAAACCGTACAGGACGTCTGCCGCGTCGCAAACTTAGCAGGCTTGTGTCCCGTGGTTCGGGTGGCCGACCTCCAGTACTCGCTGGTTGCGCGGGCTCTCGATTGCGGGGCGCAGGGCATCATTTTTCCTCGGATGGAAGATCCCCGGCTCCTTGAAACCGCGCTCAGCTGGACCAGATTCCCGCCGGCGGGCGTTCGCGGATACGGCCTGATGGCTCCTCAGGTGGAATATGAGCCGCTCAGCTTCAACCAGATCATCGAACACGTGAATGACAACACGCTCACCGTCCTGCAGATCGAATCGAAGCGCGCCGTGGAAGCTCGTGACGAGATTCTGTCGGTGCCCGGCATCGACGCGGTGATGATCGGGCCAGCCGATCTTTCCATCTCGATGGGCGTTCCCGGCGAGTTTCAGCACCCGACCATGGTGGAAGCGATGGAAAAGATTCGCGAAACGTGCGAAAGCAAAGGGGTGGCGCCAGGCACCCAGACCCGTACGGTCGCGCTTGCGCGATTCTGGAAGGAACGCGGCATGCGCTTTCTCGGCTGCGGCAGCGACATCGGCTTCCTCTATGAGAAAGCGGGAGAAACCGCCCGCGCCATCACAGGAGGATAATTGGCGGCGAGATACCAGGTTGGACTACGCTATGGCGCGGCGGCGGCTTTCGGCGCCCTCGCCTTCACCCTCGCTGCCGCGCGTTTCACCGATATCGATGCGCCCCGCCAGGCAGCTATCGACCGGATCTCCGCCGATTCCATGCGCGGCGATCTTTCTTTCCTTGCGTCGGATCTTCTCGATGGCCGGGGAACGCCCTCACGCGGGCTCGATCTGGCCGCTGAGTTCATCGCCTCGCGCTTTCGCCGCGCCGGCCTCGAGCCCGCCGAACCAGGGGGCAGCTACTTTCAGGAAGCGAATTTTGCGGTCATCACGCCGATTCTGAGCGATCTTTCTGTCAAGCTCGTTCAGGACGGATCCGAACTCGATCTGGGTAGCGTGGATGTCCGTGTGGAGTCGCTCGATCCAATCGAAGTGAAGGATGCGCCTGTTATAGCGCTGCCCGAGAACGGGGCCATTCCCGATATTACCGGCAAAGTGGTGGCCGGTGATTCGCGCCACTGGGGAGACGAGGCTGTCCTTGCTCAGCTTCAGTCACGGAAGCCGGCGATGATTCTGCTGATGAGTCGTCGCGCCCGTCCAGGAGGTTCGGATCAGTTCCTGCAGCCGCTTGATATCTACGCCGCGCCTGTTCTGCGGCTGTACAACCGGGATGCTGTGGCGTCTCTCGGCAAGCACACTGATATCAGGGTGAGTGTTCACGTGTCTGCGCCCTCGAGGCGCAACGTCATTTTGCGGAATGTTGCCGGGATTCTGCGCGGCTCGGATCCAGCCCTCGCTTCGCAGGCGATTGTTCTCAGCGCTCATTACGATCATCTGGGCGAAAAAACGCCGGGGCCCGGCGACCGGATCTTCAACGGGGCCAATGACAACGGCAGTGGCGTGGTATCCGTTACGGAGATCGCCGCCGCACTTGCGACGCTGAATCCGCACCCGCGCCGTACCATCCTTTTCATCGCGTTCTTCGGAGAAGAAGAAGGCCTCTTCGGCTCTTATTACTACGTGCGCCATCCGATCCTTCCACTGAAGGACACAGTCGCCAATATCAACCTCGAGCAGATGGGCCGCACAGACGATGCGGATGGGAAAGAAATCGGCGCGTTTGCTTTTACAGGTCCGTCTTATTCGAATATTCCGGAGCTCATGTCCAGCGCCGCCGGCGCTGAGAGCGTCAAAACATGGTCAAAGCCGTCGGCGGACGATTTCTTCGATCGCAGCGACAATTACGCTTTCGCGCTTCACGGAGTTGTCGCGCATACCATAGTCGTGGCGTTTGAGTATCCGGATTACCACGCAGTCGGCGATGAATGGCGCAAAATCGACTACACAAACATGGCGAAGGTCGATCGCGGCGTCGCCGCTGGTCTGCTTGCGATCGCCGATGCACCCGAGCGCCCGAAATGGAGCGACTCGGAAGACGCTGCGCGGTATCGCAATGCCCGCCCGTAATCGAAGCTCGCGCCTAGTCCGAGGCATTAACCAGTTTCAAAATCATCCCTGTATCGGTTGCGATCCAAAGGTGCTGATCGTCCGGTCCCGCGATGATGACGCTGTGAGCAACGGCGCGATAATCGACCGGCATTTCAGTCCAGTTATTCAGATCGTCGCTCGAGAGCACTTTCACCTTGCCTGGAATGGGACTCCGGTAAACAGGCCCGCTGGTTTCATACCCGGCGATCACGGCCTTGCTTGAGCCCGGGAGAAGTTTGATGTCCGTGATGGCGCGGTCTTTCTCGCGATAGGCGCGGTCGCTTTTTCCGGTGTGCAGGTTGATGCGATAGACCTCGCTCGGATACTGAAACTCATCTTTGAATTCGATCAGTCCAAGTCCGGTCCCCTGCGGGCTCATGCTGATCCGGGTGATCTGGCCGAACAAAGATGCTTCGTTCGGCTTCCAGGTTTTGCCGCCATCGGTGGTCTCGAGCAGAACCGATAAATGCGGTACCTGCTTGCGCTCGCGCGCCTGCTGAGGATCCATCCAGTCCGGCCCGCCGCGCTGCGGCGGCACGTTCCAGCCGGAGATGATGCCGTTACTGCCGGAAAAAGAGATTTCACCGAATGTGGTGAAGGTCGGGTCACCCTGAACCTCCTTCACGATCGGTAGCAGCGTCCAGCTCTCTCCGCCATCATGAGTTTCGAAGATCCGTTTTTGCAGGCCCGCGGCAAACCCGTGCTGACGGTCGAGAAACCACACGCGCAGAATTCCCGAAGGCGCATTCTTCAGCTTTGACCAGCTTTTGCCGGATTCAGGGGTAAACCAGATACCCTTGTCGGTCACCATCCATCCAGTCGAGTCATCGAGAAAAAAGAGCGCCAGGCAGGTTTCTTTTGTCGGCGACTCCGCCCAATGAACACCACCGTCGATCGTCGTGAGGACGATCGAGTGATCCTTCCCCTTGCGGTCCGTAGTGAAACCGCACGCGGTGCCCCGGGTTGCGCTGGGAAAGGCGAGATCGTTCAGTGTGAGCGTTGCGTCGATATCGCGGTATTGATACTGGATGTCCCAGCGCAATTCGGCAAACAGCGGGGCATGAACTGCCGGGCCGATAAACGCCAGGAGTAGTAGAAAATTTTTCATTTACATTCGGGGACGTACGCCGCTCGAGGACAGCACGAGTTCGGCGTGATTAATGGATTCAACAATTTGCGGCGACATGCGCGCGAGCGCCAGAGCGCAGCCGACCTGCTCGCCCAGAGTGGTAACCACTTCCATCTCTCCTCCGGTGTGCTGGTGCGGATGCCGGTGCTGCACGTTGATGACGCCGACCACGCGATTGCGCGCGATTACCGGGGCCGAGAGAAACGCTTCGAACGTGTCTTCCGGAAGCTCGCCAAAAAATTTGAAGCGGGGATCGCGATAAGCTTCCCGCGAAATTGCCAGGAGCCGGCGTTCGCGCGCGACCCAGCCGGTGAGACCTTCATTCGACCTGAGCCGGATACGGCCAATTTCGGCTTCGTGATGGGTATTGGATGCGCAGAGCACAAGCTCGTCGTTGTCGGACAAATAGACGAGGCAGGAATCGCACTCCGTAAACTCGACCACGAGCGAAACAATCCCCTGCAGTACCTCCTGCAGGCTCATCTCGCGCACCATGAATCGGCTTACCTTTTGAAATAACCTGAGTTGCTGTTCAATCCTGTGCAGTCGCGCTTCCAGCTCTTTTGCCTTCGGCACGGCTTCATTATAGTCCAGCTCAAATTGGACGAATTTGCACGGATTTTGGTACTATTGTTTGTTTGACATCGAATACCGGCGAGGCTTCGCAGGGGCCGAAGATTGCTCTTGACGAAGCGGCGTCCCGCAGGGCGCTGGACGCGATCCGGCGCGATGCGGTGGACGGTTTGCTGGCGCTTCCGCGCGTAGGAATGGGAGTCGGCGGGTTTCTGGCGGGGATACGGCGCGGGAACCGGATCCAGATCGTCGATCCCATCGAAATCCCGTGCACACACGCGCGCGGCCCCGCTTTCCTGCTGACATCCGAAGAGTTGGAAAATGCGCGGACACTCGCCGCCAGAGCCGAGCCGCTCGAGGTGCTTGGTTTGTATGTCTCAAAGACTCGGGGCGTTCTGGAACCCGGCCCCGAAGATCTGGAGACTCTGGCTGCCCTTTGTCCAGGCGTAGGACAGATCATGCTGATGATTCGCCCGAGTACTGTGGAACCGGTACGGGCGACGCTTTTCAACTGCGCGCCCGGCGGATGCGTCGATTCCCCACTTGAAGTCTGTATGGATGGAGCCCCGAACCGGCCGCCGGATCTCGAGGAAGCGCCGGAGCTTTCGGCTGCAACTGCTCCGCCGCCGAACCTCGCGCTCCAGGCGGTGAAACGGGCCGCCAGCAACAGCGAACATACAGACAGCGGTGTAGAACGTCCGGCCCAATCCGTACGGCCAATTCCAATCCAATCGGAGGCCGTACCTGCGGCGTTGCCGGGGTTGGCGAAAGAACCGGAAGTGATACCGGGTTCCGCGTCGCGTCAGGATTCGGTGTTGTTCCAAAATTACCAGGGAAAGCAAAGCCCGAGAAGAGCGTTCCTTTATACTTGTGGGGCTCTGGCTTTGATGGCAGCGGCGGCGGTAGCAGCGCGGGATGTTTTGACCGCCAGGCCGGAACTCACGCTCAACATTCGGGAAGAGAACGGCGCTCTCGTCTTTCACTGGAACCAGAACGCCGCCGCGGGCGAGGATCACGGCAGACTGCTGGTGAACGATGCCGGCCAGCTTCATGAGTTCCCGCTCAATACCATGCGGATTGAAGCCGGTTTTTTCCGGTATCAAAGGAAATCGGATGAAATTGTGGCCAGGCTTGTGCTCGGAGATCGCTCTGCTCACGCGGTGTTCTTCGGGGACGCGTCTGCGCCTGCAGCTTCGAAAGCCATCTCTCCCTCTGATCCCGAAAAGCCCGGCGAGTCCCGTCCACGGTAGCGCCGTCGCGCCCCGAATCACCAGAGTGATGGCCGCCGACGCTCAGTGTTATCGCGGCAAGTGAAACAAACGCCGGGGATATGATTCATCAGAGTCGGTCCCCACATGCCTGCACGCACTTTTCTGCTTATGATCGCCGCAGCGGCGGCCGCCACGGCTCAGTCGCCGCTCACTGGCGTCATCGATATCCACGCACATTGCGATCCGGATAGTTCGCCCAGATCGATCGATGCTATCGATCTCGCGAAACTGGCCAAAGCGCGGGGCATGCGCGGGCTTGTTCTGAAGAATCACTATGAGTCGACGGCATCGCTGGCGTATATCGTTCGCAAGGAAGTGCCGGGCATCGAAATCTTCGGCGGCATCGATCTGAACCGTTCGGTCGGTGGCCTGAATCCCGCCGCGATCGAGTATATGGTCAAGGTGAAAGGTGGGTGGGGCAAGGTCATCTGGTTTCCGACATTCGACTCCGAAAATCAGGTGCGGTATTCAAAGCAGGATCGGCCTTACGTCTCGGTTTCTCGCAACGGACGGCTGCTTCCCGAGGCCAGAGCGGTAATTGCGCTCGCGGCGAAGTACCATCTGCTGCTCGAGACGGGTCACTCCTCCGCAGAGGAAGGACTGATGATCCTGCGGGAAGCGCGGCGCGCCGGCGTTCCCCAGAGAGTTGTAACTCATGCGATGCTCGCTCCCGTTCGCATGTCTCTCGGGCAGATGCGGGAAGCAGCGGCTCTCGGAGCGTACATTGAGTTCGTCTATAACGGGCTGATCGGTCCCTACAAGGAATACACAGCCGCGGATTACGCGCACGCCATCCGCGAAATCGGCGCGAAGTCCTGCATCCTGTCGAGTGATATGGGGCAGAAAGGCAATCCCACTCATCCCGACGCGCTCGTCGCGTTTTTTGCAGCGCTGAAACACGAGGGCATCTCGCAGGCCGATATCGATCTCATGTCGCGAACCAATCCCGCGCGTGCTCTGGGACTTCAATAACGTTTTTGCCGATCCTGATATATTTGCAGGCTTGAAGCTGCTTTTGTTCCTGCTGTTCGCGTGCGCGGGTGCTTGCGTCGCGCAGAATACTCCCGCATCGCCGCCGATTCAATACGATTCCGGCCGTCATATGTGGCTTCTCCGGACAAGATCCAGTTCGTACGCGATGGGCGTTGATCAGAACGGGTCGCTGCAAAATCTCTACTGGGGTGCTCCTCTGTGGCGCATGGAAGACTTGCCCGCTGCGGTGGTGCGCCGCGATATCTCGTCTTTCGATCCGCACCAAATGCTCGAGAACGAGGAGTATCCGGGCTGGGGAGGTCCGCGCTATTACGAGGCGGCTCTTAAGATCTCGCGAGCCGACGGCGATCGCGATCTTGTCCTGAAGTACGTCTCGCACCGGATCGAGGGTAATCGTCTCACGATCGATCTAAAAGACATTCGCGACGATGTCGCTGTCGAACTTCATTACGAAGTCTTCCCGGAGCACGGCATGCTGCGCCGAAGCGCCACCATCCGCAACGGAACACAGCAGAACATCACACTGGAAAGCGCGCAATCTGCCGTCTGGAATCTGCCGCCGGGCGATGGCTACCAGCTAACGTACCTGAGCGGGCGCTGGGCTGCCGAAACCCAGATCAATCGTGAACCGATCCATGAAGGCAAAGAGATTTTGGAGAGCCGCAAAGGGCATACCAGCCACAACTTCAATCCATGGTTCGCGATCGATCGTGGCGACGCGGATGAAGAACACGGTTCTGTCTGGTTCGGCGCTCTCGCATGGAGCGGCAACTGGCGCATCACGATCGAGCAGACGCCTTATCGTCAGGTCCGCGTGGTCGGCGGCTACAACAACTTCGACTTTGAGTATCCGCTCAAGCCGGGCGAAACGCTGGATACGCCCGACTTTTACGCCGGCTATTCCGCCGATGGTCACGGCGGGGCATCGCGCCTGCTCCACGCGTTTGAGCGCGACGAAATTGTGCCTGGAGGAAAGGAATCACGAACCAGGCCCGTTCTCTACAACTCCTGGGAAGCGACCACGTTCAACGTGAATGAGGCCGGGCAGACCGCGCTCGCCGAAAAAGCCGCGAAGCTCGGCGTTGAATTGTTCGTGATGGACGATGGCTGGTTCGGCAAGCGCAACAACGATCGCGCAGGACTGGGAGACTGGGTCGTCAATCCGCAGAAGTTCCCGCAGGGACTCAAAGGCCTGATCAGCCGCGTGAATCAGCTCCGCATGGATTTCGGATTGTGGGTCGAGCCCGAGATGGTGAACGCGGACAGCGACCTGTACCGAAGCCATCCCGACTGGGTGATGAACTTCCCCGGCCGGCCGCGCAGCGAATTGCGAAACCAGATGGTGCTCAATCTGGCGCGGGACGATGTTCGCGACCACATTTTCACTGTGCTGGACAAGCTGGCGACCGAGAACAATATTCGCTACTTCAAATGGGACATGAACCGCCCATTCAGCGAACCGGGCTGGCCCGAAATGCCGCCCGGGGCGGAGCGTGAGATCTGGGTCAGGTACGTCCGAAATTATTACGAGATTCTCGACCGCCTGCGCCGCAGGCATCCGCAACTTGCGATTGAATCCTGCTCGGGTGGTGGCGGACGGATCGATCTCGGCGTGCTCCGCCGTGTCGACGAAGTGTGGACGTCGGACAACACCGAGGCCCTCGACCGCCTTCGTATTCAGGAAGGCTTCACTCAGGCCTATGCGCCGAAGATCATGTCGGCGTGGGTCACCGATGTTCCCAACATGAACGGACGGAGCACGCCCCTGCAGTTCCGTTTCCTGGTCGCGATGCAGGGCGCGCTCGGAATCGGCGCCAACCTGAACAAGTGGACGGACCAGGACTCGGCGCTGGCGACGCGGATGATCGCCGCATACAAGCGCATCCGCAACACTGTTCAGCTCGGGGATCTCTATCGGCTGCTCTCGCCTCGGGCCAACGATGTGTCGGCTGTCGAATATCTGGCGCAGGATAGAAGGCAGGCGGTTCTGTTCGCGTACCGCCATTCGCAGGAATTTAATGTGGCGGCGCCGGCAATCCGGTTTCGCGGGCTTGATCCCGCTGCCGTCTACCATCTCGACCTGATCGCCGGACGCCTTGAGGAGAGCCAGACGGATTTGAGCGGCGCGTATCTGATGAATCATGGAATTGCCCCAGACCTGCGTGGCGATTACGACAGCATGGCGGTAATCCTCGAGCAGAGGCAGTAAGGTGGAATCGATGACTACGAGCGAATATCCAATGTTCATCGCCGGTGGCCCCGTTCGAACCGGCGAAAAACGTGAAGTGCGGATTCCGTATGACGGCTCTGCAGCGGGAACCATCTACCAGGCCGGCCCTGAACAAGTGAACGCCGCGATAGAAGCGGCCCTCGAAGCGTTCCCGAAAATGCGCGCCATGAGCAGGCATGAGCGTTCGTCCATTCTTTATCGGGCGCACGCCATCCTGAAGGAACGTGCGGATGAGATGGCTCGGGCTGTAGCTTCTGAAGCGGGCAAGCCGATTCGCGAGGCGCGAGTCGAGGTGGAGCGCGGACTTTTCACTCTGCTCTTCTCCGCCGAAGAAGCGCACCGGTTGCACGGCGAAGAGATTCCGATGGACGCGCACCCCCGGCGCGGCAAAACCGGACTGGCCATTCGCGAGCCGCTCGGCGTCATCGCGGCGATTACGCCGTTCAACTTCCCTCTGAATCTCTCGCTGCACAAAATCGGTCCGGCGCTCGCGGCCGGCAACACCGTCGTGCACAAACCCGCGTCGGCCACTCCGATCAGCGCACTTCTGATCGCGCAGATTTTTCTCGATGCGGGTCTGCCGCCCGGAGCCCTGAACGTCATCACCGGTCCGGGCGGAATAATTGGCGACGCCCTTACTTTCGACCCGCGCGTTGCCATGGTCACGTTCACCGGCAGTCCCGATGTGGGACAGCGCATTCGGAATCTCGCAGGCATGAAGAGGGTCACGCTCGAGCTGGGGTCGAACTCGGCCGTCATACTCGAGCCGGATGCCGACCTCGATAAAGCCATCCCGAAATGCGTCGCGGGCGCGTTCGCCAATTCGGGCCAGGTTTGCATTTCCATCCAGCGGGTTTACGCCCAGGAATCCATACGCGACGAAGTAGCCGAGCGTATGGCGGAACTGGCAAGCAAGCTGCGCATCGGGCATCCCCTCGAGGACTCCACAGAGGTCAGTTCGCTGATCACTGAAGGCGAGGCCAAACGCGTTGAAGAGTGGATCGGCGAGGCGCGAGATGCCGGAGCCAAAGTCATGACCGGCGGCGAGCGGCGTGGAGCGACGCTTTCACCTGCCGTCCTCAAAGACGTTCCGGCCGAGGCCAATCTGAGCCGGCGCGAAGCGTTCGGTCCCGTCGTAGCGGTGAACGGCTACAAAACCCTGGATGACGCCATCGCCCTCGTCAACCATTCCGATTACGGGCTCCAGGCTGGCATGTACACGCGCGATATCGATAAAGCCTTCCGGGCGGCCCGCGAAGTCCACGTAGGCGGCTTTCATATCAATGAGATACCAGCATACCGGGTGGATCAGATGCCTTACGGCGGAGTGAAACTATCGGGTTCGGGCAGGGAAGGTCCGCGCTACGCCATTGAGGAAATGACGGAGCTGAAACTGATCACCTGGTGACCTTTTTCTGCGGCGCTCGTCCAAACAAGTAGAAACGGACTTGCCGACCAGGATGGTCGGAGTAGGAACGTAAACTTGACAGCGCACACCCGGTCGTTTCGGCCGCCGCAGTGCGCCTTTGAGACAGAGCCCAGATGCACGATGCCGCGGAAACGGTGAGTGCCACATTGGCCGCCCCACTCGACGAAGCCGGTTTAATCCGGGCCGCCCAGCGTGGCGACGAGGACGCGTTTGAGCGCCTGGTGCGGTCGTACGATCAAAGCGTACTGCGTGTGGCAATGAATCTACTCCGGTCGCCGGAGGAGGCGCGAGATGTATATCAGGAAGCGTTTCTGAAGGTGTATCGGAATTTGAAGTCATTTCGTTTCGATTGCGCGTTCCACACCTGGCTTTACCGGATCGTGACCAACATTTGCCTCGATCACCTTCGGCGCCGCAAGGTCCGCAGGGAAGAATCGACGGTCGTCGAAACCGACGATGGCTCAGTGGATCGCATGGCCCAGGTGGAAGAAAACGCGCCGCATTCCGATCCCGAGCGGCGCATGTGGAATCGTGAGCTGAGCGCCGGAATCGGCCGTGCTCTCGATATGCTCACTCCCCGCGAGCGCACCGTGTTCGAACTTCGCCACTACGAGGGGCTGCGGTTGCGGGCAATCGGGGAGATTATCGGTACTTCCGAAGAAGCTGCCAAAAATTGCCTTTTCCGCGCCACGCAAAAAATGAGAGCCAGTCTCGAGGCGTTCGTATGAACTGCAGTGAAGCGCGAAAAGAAATTCCTTTCTACTGCTACGGCGAATGCTCTGGCGAAACGGAAGAGCGCATCGAAGCTCACCTCGCCGAGTGCCTCGAATGCCGAATCGAACTCGAACGGCATCGCGCGTTTCTGGATGCTCTCGACTCTCGCGTGGAAGCTACGGATGGCTCATTGCTCGCATCCTGCAGGGCCGATCTTCGGACTCACATTCAATCCGAAAACACGCGCCGGCGTGGCTGGCTGGAACGTCTCTTCGAAGCTTCCCGCTGGCATATTCCGTTGCGCATTCCGGTCGGCGCGATGGCGCTCGTGGCTCTGGGGTGGTTCGGGGCCCGCTACACTCCGCAGCGTTTCGGCGGCCTGGAGGCAAACCTCGCTGAGCCGATGTTCTCCAGCGTTCGTTCGGTAGAATCGAACGGTTCCGGAACTGTCCAGATTGCGGTCGATGATATTCGCCGCCGCGTTCTCTCCGGGTCGCTCGACGATCCGCATATTCAGGCGCTTCTCCTCAATGCCGCGCGCGAAGAATCGAATCCGGGCGTACGCGTAGAGTCGATCGACATTCTGCAAAACAACGCCGATTCCGAGCCCGTCCGCAACGCTCTGCTTGACGCTCTTCGGCATGATCCGAACGCCGGCGTGCGGCTGAAGGCGCTCGAAGGATTGAAACCGTATGCCGGTGATGAACCGGTGCGGCGTACCCTCGCAGACGTCCTGCTGAAGGACGATAATCCGGGAGTTCGCGTCCAGGCGATCGATCTTCTCACCGCCCATCACGACGACTCCATCGTGGGCGTTCTCCAGGATGTGGTTCAGAAGGAAGACAACAGCTACGTGCGCACGCGCTGCCGCAATCTGCTCGAGCAGATGAACGCTTCCGTCGGCACGTACTGAGATGCATGCGCGCAGGCTGATCATCCCCGCCATCCTTTTCGGCGGCGGAGCCCTGGCGAGTCTGCGCGCACTCCCTGCTCCGGCGTTCCTCGATATATCTGCAGCAGGCGATGTAGTCGTCCGCGGTATGCCGCATGCTGCCATTCGCTTCACTGCTTCAGGACAATCCGGCTCTCTGCCTCTCACGAACGGCAGACTCGTATTTAATGGCTCCGGTCTGGTGCGGATTGAAATCCCGCAGAAAACCGGGTTCGTAAGCGTCAGCAGCGCGGCCGGTGGAGTTGACATTTCCGGAATCAGGGGATCGGTTCGCACCCGGGCCGGCGCCGGGAAGACTGTGATCGATCACATCTCGGGCGACGTTGAAGCGCACTCGAACGGCGGCCCCACACTGCTCGGATCCATCGGCGGCTCCGTTCACTGTTATTCCGGCGGCGGCCCGATCCGCGCTGCGGTCGTGCGCGGCGGCGGCATCTTCGAAACGGATGGCGGCGATATTCGCATTGGCGATGTTCTGGGCGCAGTCCGCGCGATGACGGCTGCCGGCGGTATTCACATCGACCATGCCGAAGGCGATGTCTTCGCCGATACCTTCGGCGGTCCCATTTCGGTCCTGAAAGCGCTGGGCGAAGTGATCGCCGCAACAGGCGGAGGACCGATCGATATCGGCTCCGCCTCTTCAGTGGATTGCCGCAGTTCGAGCGGCGCCATTCACCTCAACAACGTTTCAGGTTCCCTGCAGGCCGCCACTACGCGGGGCGCCATAGTCGCGGACATCCTCTCCGGCCGCCCACTGCTGGATTCCTATCTCGCCACCGGCAGCGGTGACATTACTGTGCTTCTTCCGTCCAATATAAGTGTAACGATCGAAGCGGAAAACACGGGTTCTGATGACCGGCATTCCATCGTTTCCGCGTTTCCCGGGATTCGAATCGTGCGGCGCTATTCTTCAGTGCTGGCGACCGGCCGCATCAATGGCGGCGGACCCCTGCTCCGCATTGTTGATGCCGGCGGCCGCATCCAGATCAGGCGAAAGTAACAGGGGAGAGGCAAACATGTTCAGGCGAACCAGTGGAATTTTGATATCAATGGCACTAATATCGGTCGGGGCATGGGCGCAGTCTCCGGCGCCCGCGCCTGCCGCTCCGCCGGCTCCGAGAGCCCACTCCACTAACATTCGGTCGTTTGCGCGAAGGGGTTATCTCGGCGTCGGCGTGAGAGAAATGACGGATGAACGTGCCCGTGCGCTCAACCTGAAGGATAGTTCCGGGGTCGAAGTTAAAAGAGTTGAAGAAAACAGCCCGGCGGCGAAGGCCGGTCTTCGCGAGAACGACATTATCCTCGAAGTAGATGGTCGCCGCATCGAAACCATAGAACAGTTCATCCGCACGGTTGGTGATGCTGCGCCCGGGGCGAAACTTGCCCTCACGATCTGGCGCAATGGCGCGAAGCAGACTTTAACAGCCACCGTGGAATCGAGACCGGCCCAGATATTCGCATTCACCGGTCCGGACGATATGCAGATGCCCGAAGTCGGCCCGTTTCCCGCAATGCCGAATGGCCCATGGGATGGAAACGGCTTTCCGTTCATCACCGGGTCTTCTCCGCGCGTCGGCTTTGAAGGCGAGACTCTGACCCCGCAGCTTGCCGAATACTTCGGCGTGAAGGAAGGCGTGCTGACGCGAACAGTGGTGGGCGGAACTCCCGCTGCGAAAGCCGGATTGAAGGCGGGAGACGTCGTCACGAAAG
>Ga0070680_100001469_pt1 | contig 17107 bp, 16 predicted proteins | sample KBSC73BmetaG_FD_64672 | JGI IMG/M metagenome (GOLD analysis project Ga0070680, IMG submission 64672) | Corn rhizosphere microbial communities from Kellogg Biological Station, Michigan, USA - KBS C7-3B metaG | ecosystem: Host-associated > Plants > Roots > Rhizosphere | place: USA: Michigan...
CGATCAGCACATGGCCATGCTGTTTGCGTTCGAGGTGGAAGCAGGTGTTGAACCGCCCGCCGCTGCCGAACGCATCGCCCGAGCCGAGGAACTGGAGATGCATCAGCTACGGCGCCTGCTCGAGACTCGACACTTCGTTGGTGAGCGTGGTGCGGCGCATGTCGCGCACCTGGGTGTGATCGTAGCGCCGGGCGCGATGCATGGTGACCCGGTTGTCCCACATCACCAGGTCGCCGGGCGCCCAGCGGTGGGCGTAGACGAACTTGCGTTGCGTGGCGTGCTCGTTGAGGTCGCGCAGGAAGGCGCGCGCCTCGGGCACCGGCCAGCCCTCGATGCCGCCGGCATGGCTCGACAGATAGAGCGACAGGCGGCCGCTGCGCGGGTGCCTGCGCACCAGGCGCTGGCGCACCGGCGCCCACTTGGTGCGCTCGGCCTCGGTGAAGTCGGTGAACCCAAGGATGCCGCGCGAGAATATCTGGCTGTGCGTGCAGATCATGTCGTGCACTTCGGTCTTGGTCTTGTCGTCGAGCGCGTCGTAGGCCGCGCGCATGTCGGCGAACTCGGTGTTGCCGTCGGCGTCGGGGATCGTGCGCGCCGACAGGATCGAATACTTGGCCGGCACGTCCTTGAACGAGCTGTCGGAGTGCCAGAGCATGTTGCCCAGCCCGAACAGGCGGCGGCGGTCGTCGCGCGGCACGACCTTGCCGTGCTTGTCGAGGTTGGAGATGTCGTTGAGGTCCATGCTGATGCGCCGGTCCTCGGGGGCTGCGATGTCGCCGGTCGCCGTCTCGAGCGGCCCCAGCGCACGGCTGAAGGCGAGCTGCTGGTCGTCGTCGATCTTCTGGCCGTGGAACACCAGCACGCCGAAGCGGTCCATGCCGGCATGGACGGCCTCGACTTCCGCGGCCGACAAGGGCTTGGCGAGATCGATGCCGGAGACTTCTCCCGCGAAGAACGACCGGCCGGCGGGATCGATGGGGGCGATGGCGATGGTCATGGCGGGAGATTAGCGCATTTTCGGCAGGGCCGACCACTCGCGGAACAGCCGGCCGTTGTCCTGGTCGAACCGTTCGTCGAGCACGCGCGAGGAGACGATGCGCTCGACCCGGAAATTCCGGTAGTCGGCTCTGAGCTCGCACCAGGCGCCGACCAGGGTGACGTCGACATAGTAGGCCATGGCGATCGGCCAGATGGTGCGGTTGGTGCGCCGGCCCTGCTCGTCGGCATAGGAGATGTAGAGTTTGGCGGAATCGCGGATGGCGGCGCGCACTTCGGCCAGGTCGGCGCCCTCGGCCTCCGCCGTCATGCCGGGCGACACGTAGATCGGCGCGTCGGCGATGTGCGGGCGCAGGCGCTCGGGCACCACGGCCGTCACCTTGCCCAGCACCGACTGCGCGGCCTCCCGCAGCTTGGGGTCCTTCAGGCGATGGACCAGCCGCGCGCCGACGGCGATCGCCTCGATCTCGTCGATGGTGAAGTTGAGTGGCGGCAGGTCGAAGCCCTTGCGCAGCACGTAGCCCACGCCAGCCGCGCCCTCGATCGGCACGCGACGGGCCTGGAGCGTGGCGATGTCGCGATAGACCGTGCGCGGCGTCACCTCGAGCTCGGCCGCCAGCGTTGCCGCCGTGGTCGGCCGGGGAGCCGTGCGCAGGCGCTGGATGATGTCGAAAAGGCGGTCGGAACGGCGCATTTCATGAACCTTTCCAATATCTTATCACTGCTGACACAACGCTGTCAGGAGGGGGTGACTAGGTTCCGGGCGTCAACCCTTTCAAGGAGCCGCCGATGCCCCGTATCGAAATGACCACCCCCGCCGTGCCCGCCTTCGCCAAGTTCGCCGAGCGCCTCGCCGTGCCGGTGTCGCCGGTCGTGCGCGCCGGCGACTGGGTCTACGTCTCGGGTCTTGCGCCGGTGAATCCCGAGACCGGCGGCTACGACATCCTGCCGATCGGCGAGCAGGCGCGGCGGGTGATGGAACATCTCAAGAGCTGCCTGGAGGCGGCGGGATCGGCGCTCGACCGCGTCGTGAAGTGCAACGTCTACTGCTCCAACCCCGGCTACTTCGCCGAGATCAACAAGGTCTACTCGGAGTATTTCACCACCCACAAGCCGGCGCGCATCTTCATCTGCACGGCGGGCTGGTTCGGCCCGTTCGACATGGAGATCGACTGCGTGGCGCTGGCGGCGTGAGGGAGCGGGCATGACCAAGGCGTGGCTCGGCACGATCCTCCTGGCGGCGTCGGCGGTGGCCTACAGCACCGCCGGCTTCTTCACGCGTCTCATTCCCGTCGACGCCTGGACGCTCTTGTTCTGGCGCGGCGTGTTCGCGGGCCTGTTCATCTTCGCCATCGTGGCCTGGCGGGCGCACGGCAAGGTCGGTGCGGCGCTTGCCGCCATCGGCCGCGACGGGCTGCTGATCGCACTGTGCTCGGCAGTGGCCACCGTGTGCTTCCTGAACGGCATGCGCCTGTCGACGATCGCCGACGTCATGGTGATCGACGCCACCATTCCGTTCCTGACCGCCGGCATCGCCTGGCTGGTGATCGGCGAGCGCGAGGACAAGGCCACCTTGCTGGCGACGATCGCCGCCCTCGCAGGTGTCGGGGTGATGGCAGGACCGGCCGTCGCGGGCGGGCGTCTGGCGGGCGACCTGCTGGCGCTCGGCATGGCGGTGCTGATGTCGACGGTGCTGGTGCTGATCCGCCGCAACAAGGGCGTCGACATGCTGCCGGCAGTGGGCCTGTCGGCGTTCCTGTGTGCCGCCCTTGTGCTGCCGTTCGCCCATCCGCTGTCGGTCGACGCGGGCCAACTCGGCCTGCTGGCGCTGTTCGGCACCAGCCAGTTCGGCATGGGCCTGCTGCTGCTGGCGCTCGGCACGCCGCTGGTCTCCGCGACGCGCGGCGCGCTGATCGGCGTGCTGCAGACACCACTCGGCGCCTTGTGGGTGTGGCTGGCCTTCAGCGAGAACCCGGCGAGCGCGACCCTGATCGGCGGCGCCATCGTGCTCGCCGCCGTGGTGGCCGACATCGCCCTCCATGCGAGGGCAACGAAGAGCTAGGCCGTCGGCAGCTTGTAGCCCTCGAACTGCTTGCGCAGCGCGGTCTTCAGGATCTTGCCGGTGGCGCCGTGCGGGATGGCGTCGATGAACTGCACGTCGTCGGGCAGCCACCACTTGGCGACCTTGCCGTCGAGGAACTTGATGAGGTCGTCCTTGGTGACGCTGGCCTCGGGCCGCTTGACCACGATCAGCAGCGGCCGCTCGTCCCACTTGGGGTGCGCCACGCCGATCACCGCGGCCTCGGCGACGCCGGGACAGCCCATGGCGGCGTTCTCGAGGTCGATCGAGGAGATCCACTCGCCGCCCGACTTGATCACGTCCTTCGAGCGGTCGGTGATGACGACCGAGCCGTCGGCCTCGATCTTGCAGACGTCGCCGGTCTGGAACCAGTCGTCGGCCATGAACTGGCTCTTGCCGTCGCCCTTCATGTAGCCCTTCACGATCCACGGACCGCGCACGACCATGTTGCCCGACACGCTGCCGTCTTCCGGCAGGTCCTTGCCGGCGTCGTCGACGATCTTCATCTCGCAGCCGAACACCGGCCGGCCCTGCTTGGCGGTGATGGCGAAGCGCTCTTCCTCGGGCAGGTCGCGCTCGCCCTTGTTGAAGCGGGTGAGCGTGCCGAGCGGGCTCATCTCCGTCATGCCCCAGCCCTGGGCCACCTCGATCTCGTGCTCCTTCCAGAAGCGCGCGATCATGCTGATCGGCACGGCCGAGCCGCCGATCAGGGTGCGGCGCACCGACGACATCTTGAGCTTGTTCTGCTGGCAGTAGTCGAGCAGTGCCAACCACACGGTCGGCACGCCGGCGCTCAAGGTCACCTTCTCCTTGTCGAGCAGCTCGTAGATCGAGGCGCCGTCGAGCTTGGGTCCGGGGAAGACGAGCTTGGTGCCGCAGATCGGCCCGGCATAGACCAGCCCCCAGGCGTTGGCATGGAACATCGGGACCACCGGCAGGATGGCATCGTCCGGCGTCATGCCGAGCACCGGGCCCGAACACATCATCATCGAATGGATCACGGTCGAGCGGTGCGAGTAGAGCACGCCCTTGGGGTTGCCCGTCGTGCCCGAGGTGTAGCAGAGCGACGACGCCGTCTTCTCGTCGAAGTCGGGCCACTTCAAGGTGCCGGGCTTGCCCGCGATCAGCTCCTCGTAGCACAGCAGGTTGGCGATCTTGCTGCTGGCCGGCATGTGCGCGCGATCGGTCATCACCACGACGTGCTTCACGGTCTTGAGCTGGCCGATCACGCCCTCGACGATCGGCAGCAGGTTGAGATCGACGAAGATGATCTGGTCTTCGGCATGGTTGGCGATATAGGCCACGTGCTCGGGCGAGAGCCGCGGGTTCAGCGTGTGCAGCACCGCGCCGAGGCCGGAGATGCCGAAGTAGAGCTCGAAGTGGCGATGGGTGTTCCAGGCCAGGGTGCCGACCCGGTCGCCGAGCTTGATGCCCAGGCCCTGCAGCGCTTCGGCGAGCTGCTTGGAGCGCTTGGCGGCGTCGCGATAGCCGTAGCGATGGATCGGGCCCTCGACCGTGCGCGTGACGATCTCGACGTCCGGATAGTAGCGGGCGGCGAAATCGATCATCTGCGAGATCAGAAGCGGACGGTCTTGCATCAACCCAAGCATGGCGTTCCCTCGTTCGGCTTTATGCGCGGCGTTCCAGGTGCAGGCTGCGGAGCGACGCGAGTTCCTTGATATCAGGTTCTAGCCCGAGACCCGGCCCGCCGGGAAGAGACACGGCGCCGTCCTTCACGGTGAAAACATCCTGCAGCACGCCCTCGCGCAGCGGATTGGGATTGGCGTCGACCTCGAGCAGGCCGGGGCCGCGCACGGCCGCCAGCAGGTGCAGCGAATGCAGCAGCCCGATCGCGCCGCCGAGGTAGTGTGGGCAATATGACCGGCCGGCGGCGATCGCGGCGCGGGCGACGGGCAGGCAGCCGGAGTGGCCACCCCATTTGGCGGCGTCGGGCTGCAGGACGCCGAACAGCCCCGAGTCGATCGCGGCCTGGAATTGCCCGGCGCCACGCATGTTCTCGCCGGCGGCGAGCCGGGTCGGCGCCGCGGCGGCCACCTGGGCCCATTCCGCCGTCGGCCGGTCGGCCATCAGCGGCTCCTCGATCCAGCCCAGCCCGAACTCGGCGAACCTGGCGACCATCGTCTTGGCCGTGGCGAGGTCCCAGGCCTGGTTGGCGTCGACCATCAGCCGCTCGCCGGCCGCGAGGCCCTTGCTGGCCGGGCCGAGCGAGGCAAGGTCGGTCGCCTCGCCGAAGCCGACCTTGATCTTGAAAGCGCGGTAGCCGGCGCCGCGCATGCGCCCGACCGTGTCGGCGGCGTCGGCGCCGGGGTTGATGCCCGAGGCATAGACCGGCACGGGCGCGCCGCCGGCGCCGCCCAGCGCTCGCCACAGCGGCACGCCCTGCTTGCGGGCGCGCAGGTCGTGGATCGCCAGATCGAGCCCGGCCGCGGCCGACGAAAAGCCGCCGGCATCGCCGCTCTGGACGCGCAGCACGTGGAGCGCGGTGTCGATCTCGCGCCACAGGGCCGCGGGATCGTCGAGCGTCCTGCCCAGCGCGCGCGACGCCACGATGTCGGCGAAGAGACGGGCGCGATACTCGGCCGACGGATTGGGGAAGTTGCACCAGACCTCGCCCCACCCGTGCGCGCCGTCGCTGTCCTCGACCCGCACGAACACCGCGGCGCGTTCGGTCATGGTGCCGAAGGAAGTGCGGACGGGATCCTTGATGGGCGTGCGGAAGACGTGCGCCTCGACGCGCGCCAAGGTCGGAGACGCCATCTAGCGCTTGTCTTTCGGCGGCCTGGAGAAGATGCGCCGCAGGTCGATGTCGCTCATTCGGCGGCTTGTCGGGCTGCGTCGTTCAGCACATCGTAGTTCCGCTTCTGGTACCAGGCCATATAGTCCGGATAGTAGGTCGTGGGATATTTCGGCGGCCGGTCGGGGCCGACGGTCGTCGGCACGGCGGCGACCGGCCAGTCGATGTTGCTGTCGCAGAAGAACGGTATGGCGTAGCGCTCGCCGCCGCTGCGGTTGATCGCGCGGTGCGGCGTGGCGAGGAACAGGTCGTTGGTCCAGCGCTGCAGCATCTGGCCGCCGTTCACGATGTAGGCGTCGTCGATCGCGGGTGCGTCGATCCACTTGCCGCTCTGGGTGCGGATCGACAGGCCCGGCACGTCGTTGGGCGCGAGCAATGTGAGGAAGCTGGTGTCGGTGTGCGGCGCCAGGCCGAACTCGTCCCATTTGCTTTCGTCGAGGGGTGGCCCGTCCTGGTGCGGGTAGTGCGTCATGCGCAACGTGTACTGGCAGTCCTCGAACGGCCCGTCGAAATACGCCGCCGGCAGGTCGAGCGCGCGGGCGTAGAGCCGCACCATCTGCTTCACCAGCCGCTCCATCGTGTCGCAATAGCCGGTGATGGTGTCGCGGAAGCCGGGCAGGGCATCGGGCCAGCGGTTGAGGCCGCGATAGCGCCGGCCGGCCAGCACGTGCGGATGGTCGGGCGCCAGCTCGCGCTTCACGAAGAAGGCCTCGTTCAGGTTGGCCTTGGTGCCGGCCTGCACGGTCGAGGTGCGCAGCGTGTTGCCGCGCATCGGCAGGTAGCCGGTGTTGTGGGCGTCGAGCTTCAGCCCCTGCTTGGCCTCGATCGGCTGGGCGTGGAAGCGCTCGACGGCGGCGAAGACCTCGCGGATGCGGGCCCGTGGCACGCCGTGATTGACGATGAAGTAGAAGCCGATCTCGGTCAGCGCGATCCGCAGTTCGGCCGCGGCGCGGTCCAGGGCGCCCGCCTCGCCGGCAAGGAAGGGGCCGAGGTCGATGACGGGAATGGTCTCGGTGGCGGCCATATGCTGCTCCTTGGCGTCGACGATACGTCAGCCCAGGGCGGCGCTCCAGACCCCCGAGGGCTGGCGATTCCGGGCGTTCTGGCCTACCGTCAGGGTGGGCCGGAGGCAGATCAGGACGATGCTTCGCAAGGGAACATTGGCGGCGGCCATGCTGGTTGCGCTGAGCGGCCACGCCGCCTGGGCGGCCGGCCCCTATGGCGGAGACGGCGCGCTGGCCGCCACGCTCAATGCCATTTTCGCCCGGCTCGACCGGGCGCTGGCCAATCTTCCGGCGGTCCGCGACTACTTCGCGGGCCTGCCGCAGTTCTTCGATTTCGGCACCACGGCGCTGCTGATCGGCATCGTGGTCGCCGGCGTGGTCGCCGAGCAGGCGGCGCGGATGGTCCTGCAGAAGGCGCGGCTCAGGGTCTTCGAGCGCCATGCCGGCGAATCGCCGCTGCGCGCCTTCGTGCACGCCGTGGGGCTGGATGCGCTGGCGTTGTTGGCGTTGTGGATCGCCGCGCGCGCGGTGGCGGGCCAAGTGGCCGCGGGCCAGCCCGGCGCGCCGTCCGCCGTGCCGGCGGTGATCGCGCACCAGATCCTGATCGGGCTGATCTACTGGCGCGGCTTCAACTTCGTGTTCCGCGCCTTCCTGCGGCCCAACACGCCGGAGGGCCGCATCGCGCCGGTCGACGACGGCCAGGCCGGCCGCCTGCTGGTCGCCCTCAACTTCGTGATCGTGCTGCCGATGATCGGCCGCCACCTGCTGATGTTCATGATGGCCACCGGTGCCACCGCCGCGGTGGTGTCGACGACGGTGGTGCTCTACGTGCCGTTCATCGGCGCCGCCCTGCTGCTCGTCGTCTGGCATTGGCGGCACGACATGGCCGCGTGGCTGGGCGGTATGGTGCACGAGAAGGACGTGTTCCATTCGATGAAGTCGGCCATGGCGCACGGCTGGTGGGTCGTGGGCCTCGTCTTCTATGCGCTGGCCGGCGTCGCGGCCATTCTCGCGGCCCTGACCGAGCGCGAATCGGCGACCCGCGGGCTGGGCGCCATCGAGTCGATGCTGATCCTGCTGCTGCTGTTCGAGACCCTGGTTCACAGCAAGATCAAGCATCTGCAGATGGAAGTGCCGACCCTGGCCGACGTCGTCGCCGGCTGCGTGCGCCTGGCCTTCCGCCTGATCGTCGTGATCGTCGTGGTCGACGCCGTGGTGATGAGCACGCTCGGCCTGATGACCCCCGCCGAGTGGGAGCCGCGCGAGCGCGCCTTGCGGATCGCGGCGATCTCGGCCTTCGCCACCTACGCGCTGTGGCGGATCGTGAAGTACCGCATGGATCGCTACATCGCCGACAACCCGCTGCCGGTGGCGGGGTTCGTGGCCGACGCCGACGACGATGCGCCGGCGACGGCGTCGCGGCTGCGCACGGTCATGCCGGTGCTGCGCATCACCGCGGGCATCGCCATCCTCATTCTGGGCAGCCTGCTGGTGCTGTCCGAATTGGGCGTCAACATCACGCCGCTGATCGCCGGCGCCTCGGTGCTGGGCCTCGCGGTGTCGTTCGGCAGCCAGTCGCTGGTGCGCGACGTCGTCTCGGGCGTGTTCTTCCTGGCCGAGGATTCGTTCCGCGTCGGCGAGTACATCGACTCCTCCAAGGTCAAGGGCACGGTCGAGGGCTTCACCGTCCGCTCGCTCCGGCTGCGCCACCAGAACGGGCCGCTGCACATCGTGCCGTTCGGCCAGATCCTGCACATCACCAACTTCAGCCGCGACTGGACGACGGTTAAGTTCAACATCAGCTTCGCCATCGACACCGACGTCGAGCTGCTGCGCAAGACGGTGAAGAAGATCGGCATCGACATGATGGCCGAGCCCGCCTTCGCCAAGGAGCTGCTGCAGCCGCTGAAGATGCAGGGCATCGTCGACATCAAGGACGGCGCGCTGGTCGTGCGCTTCAAGTTCACCGCCAAGCCGCAGAACCCCAGCATCGTCCAGCGTGCCGCCATCCGGCGCATGTACGAGGCCTTCCCCGACAAGGGCATCGAGTTCGCGCGTCCGCCCGGTTATGGCATGTACGCGGGCCTCGGCATGGCGCCGCCGCCCGTGCCGCTGCCGCCGTCGCCGCCCGCCGCGGCGCCGCCGACGCCACCCACCGAAACGCCGGCAGCCCGCGCGGCCGCCGCAGAGTAGAAGCAACAGGAGTAACGAATGGAAAAGCGCACGCTCGGCAAGTCGGGCCTCGAATTCGCCCCGATCGCCTTCGGCGGCAACGTGTTCGGCTGGACGGCCGACGAGGCTACCTCGCACAAGCTGCTCGACGCCTTCGTCGACGCGGGCTTCTCGTTCGTCGACACCGCCGACGTCTATTCGCGCTGGGTGCCGGGTCACACCGGCGGCGAGTCGGAGACCATCATCGGCAGCTGGCTCAAGAAGGACAAGGCCAAGCGCGACAGGATCGTGCTGGCCACCAAGTGCGGCATGGGCCTGCCGTCCAAGGCGCTGTCGCGCCAGAACATCAAGGAGTCGGTCGACGCCTCGCTGAAGCGCCTCAACACCGACCGCATCGATCTCTTCCAGTCGCACAAGGACGACAAGGACACGCCGCAGGAGGAGACGCTGTCGACCTACGGCGAGCTGATCAAGGCGGGCAAGCTGCGCTCGATCGGCGCCTCCAACTTCGACGCGCCGCGCCTGGCGGAAGCCGCGAAGCTCTCGAAGGACAAGGGCCTGCCGCGCTACGAGAGCCTGCAGCCGCACTACAATCTGATGGAGCGCGGGCTGTTCGAGGGTGAGTTGGAGAACGAATGCCTGAAGGAGGGGATCGGCGTGATCCCGTACTACTCGCTGGCCAGCGGCTTCCTGTCGGGCAAGTACCGCGCCGAGGCCGATGTCGGCAACGCCAAGCGTGGCGCCGGCGTGAAGAAGTACATCAACCCCAAGGGCATGGCCGTGCTGAAGGCGCTCGACGACGTGGCGAAGAAGCACAATTCCAACGACACGCAGGTGGCGCTGGCCTGGCTGATGCGGAGGAAGTCGATCACCGCGCCGATCGTGAGTGCGACCAGCCTGCAGCAGCTCAAGGACCTGGTCGCCTCGCCGAATCTCAAGCTCGACGCCGCCGACGTCGCAGCCATCGACAAGGCGAGCGCACCGTGACGGGGGAGTAATCGTGCTCGTCTTTCGTCAGCTCTTCGATCCGACCTCGTCGACCTACACCTACCTGCTGGGCTGCTCGGCCACGGGCGAGGCGGTGATGATCGATCCCGTGTTCGAGCAGGGCCGGCGCGACGCCGCGCTGGTGACCGAGCTGGGGCTGAAGCTCCTGTGGACGCTCGAGACCCACGTCCATGCCGATCACGTGACCGGCGCCTGGCTGATGAAGAAGCGCCTGGGCAGCCGGATCGCGCTCGCCGATGCCAGCGGGGCCGCGGGCGCCGACCTGCTGCTGAAGGACGGCGACAAGGTCCGCTTCGGCAAGCGCGCGCTCGAGGTGCGGGCGACGCCGGGCCACACCAGCGGCTGCGTGACCTACGTGCTCGACGACGAGAGCATGGCCTTCACCGGCGACTGCGTGATGATCCGCGGCTCGGGCCGCACGGATTTCCAGCAGGGCGACGCGCGCGCCCTCTATCGCTCGGTGCGCAGCCGCATCTTCTCGCTGCCCGAGAGCTGCCTGCTCTACCCCGCGCACGACTATCGCGGCCTCACCGTCACCAGCGTGAGCGAGGAGAAGAGGTACAATCCCCGGCTGGGCGGCGAGGTCGGCGAGGCCGACTACATGGGCTACATGAAGAACCTCGACCTGCCGCACCCCAAGAAGCTCGACGAGGCGGTGCCGGCCAACCTGCGTTGCGGCCGGCCCGGCAACGACGCCGCATTGCCATCCGATCCGGTGTGGGCACCGCTGCGCTTCACATTCTCCGGCGTCTGGGAAGTCGAGCCCCACTGGCTCGAGGAAAATCTCGCCGCCGTGCGCGTGCTGGACGTGCGCGAGCCCGACGAGTTCACCGGACCGCTCGGCCATATCCATGGCGCCACCCTGGTGCCGCTGGGCGACCTCGCCGGCCGGGCCAGCGAACTGCCCAGGGACAAGCCGATCGTGGCCGTCTGCCGCGCCGGCAGCCGTTCGGCTCACGCCACGGCGATCCTGCAGAAGGCGGGCTTCGCCGACGTGGCCAACCTGCCGGGCGGCATGCTGCGCTGGCGCGGCGAGGGCCGCGGCGTCGAGGGCGGGCTCTAGCCTTTCTTCAGCTCGTTCTTGAAGTTGTCCTTGGTCGCCAGCACCGCCACGAAGGTGATCGCCGCCGCCGCCGCGATCAGATAGGACGGGCTGAGCTGGTCGGCAGTGCGGTAGACCAGCCACGACGCCATCAGCGGTGTCACGCTGCCGAGCAGCGTCCAGGCGATGTTGTTGCCGACGGCCAGTGCCGTGCAGCGGATGTCCTCGGGCGTGCTCTCGGTCATCAGGGCGTTCATGACGCCGAACTGCACGCCGATCGCCAGCACGAAGCCCGCCTGGCCGAGATAGATCAGCACGTGCGAATCGTGGAACATGAGCCACCAGAGCGGCACCGCGCCCAGCACGCCCAGTCCCGCGCCGAACAGCAGTATGGCCTTGCGGCCGTAGAGGTCGGCCAGCCACGCGACAAGCAGCGACACCGGCGTGATCGCCAGCATGCTGACGGACGTGATCTGGAAGGCATGCGCGGGCGCCACGCCGTCGACCGTCTGCAGCCATTCGGCGACGTAGATGAACGCCGCCTGGAAGCCGATCACGGTGAAGGCTGCGAGCGCGGTGATGCGGATCAGGAGCGGCAGGTTGTTGCGGAACAGTTCGACGATCGGCGTGGTCGTGCTGCCGGAGGTATGTTCCGGCATGTCGCGGAGCTGATAGCGCACCCAGAATCCGACGCCGCCCGCCACCAGGCCGAACACGAAGGGGATGCGCCAGCCCCAGACGATCAGCTCCTCGGGCGTCAGGTAGGTTGCGAGCAGGTAAGCGGCGAACGATCCGAACTGGATGCCGATGCCGACGCCCGCGCCGCCGATCGCCGAGGACAGCGCGCGGCGGCCCGTCGGCGCGTTTTCGATCATGAAGATGCCGGCGATGGCGGCCTCGCCGCCGGCCGCGATGCCTTGCAGCATGCGCAGGACGGTGAGCAGGATGGGTGCGGCGACGCCGATCGTGGCGTATCCCGGGAGCAGGCCCATGCAGGTCGTCGTCACCGCCATGCCGACGATCGAGATGGTGAGGGCGGTCGTGCGGCCGGTGCGGTCGCCGACATGGCCGAAGATGATCGAGCCCAGCGGGCGCGTCAGGAAGCCCATCGCGAAGATGCCGAAGGCGCTCAGCGACTGGGAAACGGGATCGGTCGTCGGGAAGAAAGTGTGGCCGATCTGGACGGCGAAGAAGCCGTAAACCGAGAAGTCGAACCATTCGAGCGCATTGCCGATCATGCCCGCGACGATGATGCGCGTGCGGCTGTACTGCGTGGCGATGACGTCCTCCCCCAAGGTCCCCGTGGGGATCATAGTGGACGTCCCGTCCTTTTCCTATTGGCCGGGATGGAGGGGCGTGCCGCGGCGCCTTGCCGGATCAGTCCTTCCAGCGCGAGGTGGCGCGCTCGCCCGGGGCGACCTCGGCCGCCGACGGCGTCGCGACCTTTGCCATGTGGTTGTAGCGCTGGGCCGCGAACCACAGCGCGTAGTCGCCGAACCTGATCGGCGGATACTTGGCCGGATGCCCGGGCGACCGGCAGCTCGGCAGGCACTCGATCATCGTGTCGTGGTCGGGATCGCAGAAGAACGGGATGGCGTAGCGCGGCGTGCCCGATACGTTGCGCACGCGGTGCGGAGTCGACAGGAAGCGCTCGTTGGTCCAGCGGTGCAGGATGTCGCCGCCGTTGACGACGAAGGCGCCGTCGACGCCGGGTGCATCGAACCATGTGCCGCCCGGAAGCTGGATGGACAGGCCCTCGACCTTGTTGGGCGGCAGCAGGGTCATGAATCCCGAATCGGTGTGCGGCACCAGGCTGGCCACGGTCTCGTCGCCGGCGTCGATCTGCGGATAGCGCGACTGGCGCAGGATCATGTGCGGCCGGGCGAAGCAGGCGTCGAAGTAGGTCTGCGGCAGGTCGAGCGCCAGCGCGTACAGCCTCACGAGCTTCCGGCAGAGCGCCTCGAGCGTGTCCATGTACTTCAAGGTCTGCTCGCGGAAGCCCGGCAAATCCGCCGGCCACTTGTTCATCACGTGGAAACGGCGGTTGGCGACCACGTCGGGATCGCCGGCGTCGCGCTCGCGGCGCAGGAAATAGGCTTCGTTCTGGCTGGGCTTCTTGCCCTGGGCGGCGGCGTTGGGCGGCGCCGTGTCCTGGATCGGCATGTAGCCGATCGTGTGCTCGTCGACCCTGACCTTGAGCTTCTCCTCCAGCGGCAGTGCATGGAAGCGCGCGGCCTCGGCGTACTGCGCATCGATCAGCGCCTGCGGCACGCCGTGGCCGGCGAGGTAATAGAAGCCCACGGTCTCGAAGGCATGGCGCAGCTCGGCCGCGGCCTTCGCGGCGGCGCCGGGCTTGCCGGCCAGGAAGTCGCCGACGTCGATCAGCGGAATCTCGCCGCCGATCATGGGCGTCGCGAAAGAAAGATCCTGCGGCATGTTCGGCTCTCCACGCGGCTTCGGCTACTATAGGCCCATGATCATCGAAAGGATCGAGCCGATTGCGCTCAGGATCGGCACGCTGTCGCTGCTGCTGTGCCGGGTCACGACCCGATCGGGCGTGGTCGGCTACGGCGAATGCCTGTGCAACAGGCCTCCCCTGCAGCAGGCGCTGTTCGCCACGATTCGCGACGCGATCGCGCCGGTCTATGTCGGCACGTCCGTGGACGACCGTGAGGCCCTGAACCTCGCCGCCCGGCGCCGCTTCGCCAGCTTCGGCCGGGCCGGCTCGGTGATCAACGCGCTGGCGGCGGTCGACATTGCCCTGTGGGACATCGCGGGCAAGGCCACCAACCAGTCGCTCTCCGCGATGCTGGGCGGCGCCCGCCGCCGGCGCCTGCCGGTGATGGCGAGCCTCGACAAATACGACGACAAGGCGAAGGTGCGCGGCCGCCTCGAGCAGGCGCTGGCGGCCGGCGTGAAGGCGGCGAAGGTGCACGAGGCCAGCCTCGAGGTGATCGAGGAGGCGCGTCGCGCCGTGCCGAAGGACATCCCGTTCGTCGCCGACAGCAACAACGCGCACACCCTGGCCGGCATCCGCCGCGACGCGGCGCGTTGGCGCGCTCTCGATCTCCTGTTCTTCGAAGATCCGTTCTGGCCGCCGGAGGACCTGTTGGCCATGGACAGGATGGCGGGCGTGCCGATCGGCATGGGCGCGGATTTCGGCTCGACCGGACAGATGGCCCTCTACGCCAGGGCGCCGGCGATTGCCGTCCTGCAGCCCGACGTCTGCATGCTGGGCGGGGTCGGCGAGGCGCGCCGGGCGGTGACGATGATCGAGCAAGCGGGCAAGATCCCGGCGCCGCATACGCCGTTCGCCGGACCGGCGGCGCTCGCCTCGCTGCACCTGCTGGCCACGGCGAAGGAGGAGAACTATTTCGCCGCCATCGAGCCCGGCGAGGAGCGGGACATCTACGGCATCGGCGTCCCGGGGTGGCAGCCCTTCATCGACGTGCCGACCGGTCCGGGCCTCGGCCACGACCCCGATCCCGCCTTCCTGCGTGCCCACGATTGTGCAAAATAGCCGAGGATTTCTGGAGGACACGCGCATGGCATCGCCGCTTTTCGACCTCACCGGCAAGGTCGCCGTCATCACCGGCTCGAGCAAGGGCATCGGCAAGGCGATCGCGATGCATCTCGCGCTGTCGGGCGCCCGGGTCGTGGTGTCCTCGCGCAAGGCGCCGGCCTGCGAGGAAGCAGCGGCCGAGATCCGCAAGGCGGGCGGCGACGCCACCGTCATCCCCTGCAACATCTCCGACAAGGCCCAGTGCGAGCGGCTGATCACCGAGACGAAGAAGCAGGTTGGCCCGGTCGACGTGATGGTCTGCAACGCCGCGTCGAACCCGTACTACGGGCCCAACGAGAAGCTGCCCGACGACGTGTTCATGAAGGTGATGCACAACAACATCCTGTCCAACATGTGGCTGACCAATCTCTGCCTGCCCGACATGCGCGCCAGGAAGGACGGGTCGATCATCATCGTCTCGTCGATCGGCGGTGTGCGCGCCAGCACGGTGATCGGCGCCTACTGCATCTCCAAGGCCGCCGACATGCAGCTCGCGCGCAACCTTGCCGCCGAGTACGGGCCCGACAACATCCGCGTCAACACCATCGCGCCCGGCCTGGTCACGACCGACTTCGCGCGCGCCCTGTACGAGGATCCGCAGAAGCGCGCGGCGCGCGAGGCCGCCACGCCGCTGCGCCGCCTCGGCGTTCCCGACGACATCGCGGGCCTGGCGGTGCTGCTGGCCGGCAAGGCCGGCGCCTTCATCACCGGCCAGACGTTCATCGCCGATGGCGGCACGACGATTGGTGGCTAAAGGGGGCGGTGGCGAACGATGAGCCTCTACCAGGTCCAGAAGCTGATCTATCAGCTCAATCGCGATCCGCGCACGCAGGCGCGTTACGAGAGCGAGCGCGCCGCGGTGCTGGCCGAGTACGAGCTGACGGACGAGGAGACGGCGGCGCTGGTGAAGCCCGACATCGGGCTGCTCTATGTGCTGGGCGTCAACGGCCAGCTTCTGATGCACTTCGCGGCGCTGCACAAGATCGAGTGGACCGACTATCTCGAGCGCATGCGCCAGGGGCTCAAGGCCCATGGCGCGGTGCGCGAGGGCGTCTATGCGACGACCGGCTACGAAGGCGTCGACGCGCACGATGCGCGGCTGAAGAACGAACGGGAGAAGCGCTGATGCCCCTGGTCTATTGCGGCGCCTGCAGCCACGCCCCCGGCATCACCGCGCGCGCCGAGCGCGCCGACACCCAGACGCGCCAGGCCCTGCACAAGGCGCTCTATCGCATGGGCGACGACATCCGCTCCACGAAGCCCGACGCGCTGGTCGTCGTCGCGGCCGAGCACTTCGCCAACTTCTTCATGAACAACATGCCGGCCTTTGCCATCGGCATGGCCGACTCCTACGAAGGCCCGATCGAGGACGAGGCGTTCCTCAGGATCAAGCGCACCAAGGTGCCGGGAGACAAGGCGCTGTCGAAGAAACTGATCGAAGGGGTGATGCAGACGGTCGACGTGGCCTATGCCGAGGAATGGAAGTTCGACCACGGCATCGCCGTGCCGCTGCACTTCCTGACGCCGGACTACGACCTGCCGATCATTCCCGCCAACATCAACTGCCAGGGCCCGCCGCTCACGCCGCTCGCGCGCGCCTGGGCGTTCGGCGAGGCGCTGCGGGTGGCGGCCGACGCGCTGCCGCAGCGCATCGCTCTGGTCGCGACCGGCGGCATCTCGCATTGGCCGGCGACGCCTGACTCGGGGAAGATCAACGAGAAGTGGGACCGCGAGTTCCTCGACCGCTGGGCGGCCAACGACCGCGCCGCGCTGCTGTCCTACACCGACGCCGACATCTATCGCGACGGCGGGCAGGGTGGCTTCGAGATCCGCACCTTCATCGCCGCCGCCGCCGCGGCGAAGGGCGCCAAGGGCGTCATCGAATATTGCGAGCCGATCCCGATCTTCTCGGTGAGCTGCACGATCGCGCGGATGCAGGTCGCGGCGTAAGGAAGAAAAGATCCCTCGGCTGCGCTCGGGATGACGGCTACGCCGTCACTTTCTTCCGAAACGTCACCACCAGCACGTCGCGATAGGCGGGCAGGGCGGGATTTTCGGGCTCGACCGGGGTCACGCCGTGGAAGCAGCGGGCGTCGTCGACCAGCGCCGAGTCGAGCGGGTCGGTCAGGGTGAAGCTGCCGAGCGCGCGCTTGTCGAGGTCGTGGATGGTGGTCGTGCCGCTGGCGATGTTGCGCCGGTCGACCAGCAGCACCAGCACGTAGTCGACGCCGTCGCGATGCATGCCCTCGGGCGTCGGCTTGCCCTGCTGGCCGGTCTTGGCCTCGATGCGGAACTGGTGGACTTCGACGTGCCACCTGTCCGTTTCCGGCGCGAGGCGACCGAACAGCGAGCGGCAATATTCCAGGATGGTCGTCAGGCTGGCGCCGTCGCTGATCCTAGGCTCGATCGGCTCGAACCAGCGCTCGAT
>Ga0070680_100001470_pt1 | contig 17106 bp, 17 predicted proteins | sample KBSC73BmetaG_FD_64672 | JGI IMG/M metagenome (GOLD analysis project Ga0070680, IMG submission 64672) | Corn rhizosphere microbial communities from Kellogg Biological Station, Michigan, USA - KBS C7-3B metaG | ecosystem: Host-associated > Plants > Roots > Rhizosphere | place: USA: Michigan...
ACGAGGCGCAGCGACGCGATGTCGAACCCGATCGGGCCGTACGGCATCTCCTGGAAATACGTGCCGTTGTCGCCCGCTGGCTTGAGCCCGAGTCGCTTGAACTCACTCGCGATGTACGCGGTGCCTTTGTAGTTCCCCAACTCGCCGATGCGGCGGCCCATCATCGAATCGTCGGCGAATTGATAGAGGCGCGTCCGCAGGTCGTTCGCGGTGATCTCGGATACCGTGGGACGCGGCGCCCACTTGAACGGGCCCTCGTCGGGCCACACGGGTTTGACGGTCTGCGCGGCGGCTGCGCCGGCGAACGAAGCGCCGAGGACCGCGGCGAGCATGGTCGACGTGCGAGTGATACGAGTGATACGAAGCGTGCGAAGCAACGGAGGAACTCCTGTGACCGGAAAGGTGTTGCGTCGGTAGTCGCGTGCTACATCCAATCAAATGTGCCGATCGGTCCATGCGACGGCAACGCCGGTCCGCGCGGACCCGTAGTCCAGTGGACAACGCTGCATGCAAAACATCAATTGAGAGACATGCAGAAGCTCCTTTCGGTGCTGGTCGCGCTCCTGGTGAGCGTCGGCGCGACGGCGCGGGCGCAGCGCGCTCCCGTAACGGTCGACGTTCGCGTTCGCGACACGGCCGACGCCGGCATCGCGGGCGTCGAAGTCTCGCTCGTGCGCGGGCTCAACGACACGCGCGCCTCGGCGATGACCGACGCGCGCGGCCGCGCGGTGCTGCACTTCGTGGAGCCGGACACGGGCGCGGACGTCCAGCTCATCGCGCGCAAGATCGGCTTTCAGCGCGGCGATCGATTCTTCCATGCGTCGCGCGATTCGCTCGTCTTCGAGCTCGTTCTCCGTCGCACCGTCCAGGAACTCGCGCCCATGGTGGTGTCGGCCGCGGAGGACATCAAGCGAAAGGCGTATCACATCGATGCGGACGCGATCGCGAGCAGCACGGCGAATCTCATCGACGCGACCGACATTCTCGCGAAGCTTCGCCCCGACATGATCTGCGGCCGCTCGTGCCGGCCGATGGCGGGCATCGCAGCGCAGACGAGCAACCCGCTCCGCGCATGTCCGGGCCTGGCGCTCCTCGACAGGCCGCGCCGAAGCTGTCCGACGAGCGACGCGCCCGAGCCGCTCGAGACGAACGTGTGGGTGAACGGGCAGCGCATCCGCATCATGCCGCCGGACGAGGCGGTCGTCGCGCGGCAGCACGGCATTCTCGCGGGTCTCACGAAGCCGTCGATGACGGTGCTCAGCGAGATCAAGCCGGAGCACATCGCCGAGATGACGTACATCGACTCGATGGACAGCTCGATCGGCAAGATCGGCAGCGAGGGCGGCTTGTTCGTCGTGCTCAAGCCGGGCGTCGTGTACGAGCCGGGCAAGGAGACGTACGTGAAAGCCGTCGCGACGTCCGACGCGACGAAACCGAGCGCGACGCTCCCCGCGTATCGCTATCGCGTGCTCGGCGTGTTCGACGCGGAGACGGGCGTGCCGATTCCGGGTGCGGTCGTCACCGACATGCAAACGGGAACGCACGCCGAGACGACGAACACGGGAACCGTGACGCTGATGTTCCTGCCGGAGGGCGGATCGCCGGTGCGGATTTCCAGGCCGGGGTATCAGGATCTGACGCTCGCCGTTGAGATCGGGCCTGATCAGACGACGCCTGTCACGTTGGTGATGTCGAGACGTCAGCCTTGAGTACTCTCTGAAGTTTCAATTCCGCGGGGTGGAGCGCGCCGCCCGGTGTCCTTCACGCGATCAGTCAGTATTGCCGATACTGCCGCCAATACTGCCTCGGCTCGCGTTGCGGACACCGGGCTCGGCGCCTCCCTCCGGGTTCTCGTCAGATTGCGTGATCTCTCGGCACGGCCTCGCCTTCTCGCGCGGACGTCTGATCGGCGCACGCGCTCCAGCGAGGTCGGGGGCGGGCCCGCGCCTAAACTGCGACGTGCGCGCCACGGTAGCACGTCGCGAGCGCCACGGTAGACGCGCACAATCAAACCGAGCCGACAGCGACTCCCGACGCGGGCAGCCGCGCGCTCGACGAATCATCCGAACGCGCATACGCCAACCACTCGCGATACTGCGGCAGACGACCGTGCACCGCGTTCATGAACGTCTGCTGCAGCCTGCGCGTGATCGCGCCCGGCGTGCCGTCCCCCAACACGCGTCCGTCCAGCTCCGTGATCGGCGTGATCTCGACCGCCGTGCCGGCGAAGAACAACTCGTCCGCCACCTCGAGGTCGCCGACGCTGATCGGACGCACCTGCACCGGAACGCCGAGATCGCGCGCGATGCGCAGAACGCTGTCGCGCGTGATGCCGACCACGATCGACGCGTCGACGTCGTTCGTGATCAACGTCCCGTCGCGCACGACGAACAGGTTCGCACCCGAGCCCTCGGCCGCGTCGCCGCGTGAGTTGAGCAGAACCGCATCGTCGAAGCCACGACGCTGGGCTTCCTGCACCGCGCGCACCGAGTTCGTGTAATGGCCCGCGGCCTTCACGTACGGCGGCAGCGTCGACGCATCGATGCGACGCACGCTCGAGAGCGTGATCCGCACGCCCTTCTCGGGGCCGCCGGTGATGTACGCGCCGATGCGGACCGCGATGATCGCGACCGACACGGGACACTCGCGCGGCCACACGGCGAAGCTGCGCGTGTCGAAGAACGCGATCGGTCGCAGATAGGAATTCTCGAGCCCGTTGCGCCGCACGACCTCGAGCGCTGCTTCGGAGAGCGCCTCGACCGAATACGGGATCGGCATCTCGTAGCCGCGCGCCGAGGCGTGCAGACGACGCATGTGCGCGTCGAGGCGGAAGATCGCGGGGCCGTCCGGCGTCTCGTACGAGCGCATGCCTTCGAACACGCCCGTGCCATAGTGCAGTCCGTGCGCGGTGACGTGCACCTGCGCGTCCTGCCAGGGCACCATCTCACCGTTCATCCAGATGAAGTCGGTCGTATTGAAGGGCGGCATCCCGTCGTCTCCGTGAAGGGGTGAAGCGCGGTGAACATGCCGGCCAAACGCGCGACGGGCAAGAATGCTCTTGCTGTGTCACGGCGGATTGCGCAGACTCTCGCATGCGCATCGCCGACCTGCTGTCGCCGGAATTCGATCAGGAGCTCGCCGTCACGCGCCGCGTGCTCGCGCGCGTGCCCAACGGCAAAGGCGAGTGGAAGCCGCATCCGAAGTCCTTTCCACTCGGTCACCTCGCGCAGCTCGTCGCACGATTGCCCGGCTGGGCGACCATGACCATGCGTCAGACCGAGCTCGACCTCGCGGCCGGGAACGCGGGCTACACCTTCGAGACGACGGAGACACTTCTCGCGGAGTTCGACCGGAACTCCGCGGAAGGAAAGGCGGCGATCGCGGAGGCGACGAATGAGGATTTTCAGGTGCCGTGGAGCCTGAAGATGGGCGACCGGCTGCTGCTCACACAGCCGCGCTATTCCGTCATTCGCGGAACCGTCATCAACCATCTCGTGCACCATCGCGCGCAGCTCGGCGTCTATCTGCGGTTGCTCGACGTTCCGGTGCCGAGCATGTACGGGCCGACCGCCGATGAACGAGGATTCTAACGTCAAGAGGAATCTGGTATCACATGCGCCACCTTCGACTGGGTTCACTGATCGGCATGTTCGCGCTGCTTCCCGTGAGTTCACGGGCGCAGGTGCGCATCACGATGGCGGCGTGGACGGAGCCGGTGCTCCTCGATACGATGCGGCAGGATCACATGGTGCGCGCGAAGCCGGACACGGTGTATCGCGCCGTGATGCGCGCCTTCGATGATCTGGGAATCCCCGTCGGGCGAACGGACCCGAAGGGCGGCATCGTCGGCAGCGAGCGATTCGAGCGTCAACGCGAGCTGGCTGGCTCTCCCATGGCCAAGTCGTTCGACTGCGGGGACGGCCCGTCGGGCCCGATCGCAAACTTCTTCCGGCTCGAGATCGCGGTGGTCGCGTGGGTTGCGCCGGCGGACGGCGGCACCAAGCTCGGCCTCGCGACGGTCGCGAGTGGCCGCGACATCTCCGGGGTGTTCCGCAATCCGAAGGAGTGTGCGTCGACGGGCAGTCTCGAGCTCAAGGTCCTCGATCGCGTGAAGCGACTCACGGGCGGGTGATCATGCCGAAGGTCCAGGTTCACTCTGAGCAGGACGAGACGCTGTTTGCGGTGCTCGCGCGGCAGGCGCGCGGGCGGTCGAGCGCCGAGCTGTGGATGACGGCCGTTGGCGGTGCGGTGAATGCCACGCTGCTCGCGTTGCTCGTTCCGGGGCTGTCGTGGCTGGCGACGGCGTTTCTCTGCGTGGCGGCGTATGGCGCGTGGGGCCTGGCGGATCGTTCTGCGTCCGACATCATGCCCGGCGCCGCGCACGAACAGGACCGCCTCGGGCATCGGCGCGTGCTTCGCGGCGTGTTCGCGAGCGTCGGCGTCGCGTCGGCCGTGTGGACGATGCTCGCATTCATGGCCAGCGCGCTCTCGGGCTGGAATCACTGATTCAGGATGTCGAATCAGGATCCTTTGAAGGCCCACTTGGTCCAGACGAGCAGCAACCCGCAGCGATAGCGGATCCCGCCGCTCTGGAACTCGAGCGGCACGATCTCCGAGCGCGGGTAGAGCTCCATCGCCGCGACGCGGTTGGGTGCGATGGCGGTGAGCGCGGTGATCGTCGCGGGGGCGCCGTCGATGCGGACGTCCGGCGCGCAGAGACCGCCGCGCCCGTCGGGGATCAGGAGATACGCCTCGCCGTGATTCCACCTCACGGTGGCGAGCGGCAGCTCCTGCAACACGTCGCCCATGCGGTCGTACACCTCGATCTTGGTCGAGTCCATCGTGCGGGCGAAGCCTGCTTTCTTGCGCTCTTCGTAGCCGGCGATGAAGTGCCGCGCGCGCGTCGAGGTGACCGTCATTCCGGTGAGCTGCACGGCCTTCTGAAGTTGCACATCGAGATACGCGGTGTCGTGCGGCGGGACCTCGACGGTCCGCATGATGGGCGCCATGCCGAGCGTGAGGATCTCGACCTGTCGCGTACCCGCGGGCGCGTTGCGGATGACGAATCGTCCGTCGGTCGCCGTGCGAACTTCGGGGAATTCGTCGAGGCGCACGCGAGCACCGCCGACAGGCGTTCCAACGTAATCGATGATCACGCCGGCGATCGTGCCGCGCGACGACGAATCGGCCGTCGTCGGATCCGTGATCGAGAGATCGAGTCGCTGCACGCGGAGGTCGCGCGGCACGAGGTCGATGCCACCGCTCTCGCGAGCGCCGCGCGATGCCTGCACGCGCAACTGCGCGGTGAGCGGCACGCCGCAGACATCGTAGCCGCCCATCGCGTCCGACGACGTCTCCAACGTGAGCCGCTTCTGCTGCACGTGCCGCTTCTTGTCGACGATGAGATCGATCCAGCTCAACTCGACCGTCGCGCCGGCGACGAACTCACCGGTGCGCGCATCGCGCACGACGCCGTGAACGAGCCCGCTGTCGGACGGCGCGCGACCCTGGCATGCGGCCCCTCTCCAGAGCGTCTCGAATGACGGAACGGCCAGCGTGACGTCATCACCGTTCTCGGCCACGGCGACCTTGCGCGTGATGCCCGAGAGTCCGAGCGAATCGAACACCGGGTGCTGGAGCACGAAGGTGTAGGCGCCGGGCTCGACGCTATCGATCGTGAATCGGCCGTGGTCGTCGGTGGTGGTGGTGCGGTCGATGCCATCGATGATGACGAAGGCAGCTCGCAGAGGCGCCTTGCGGAGGCTGTCGAACGCGATGCCGTGCACGGACACGATCCGCCGCGCCCGCTCCTGCGAGGGGACGCGCGACGGCGCGACGAGCCCGCCGATCAGAAGCGCCAGCACCAGACGATGGGACAATCGCGACTCCGCGAAACGGGTGGGCTGCGGCGTCGAAGGCTACTGTATACAACGGTACTGGCCGACGCAAGCCGATGCACCATTTTGAAGCTTCCCCTGGTCATCCCCCAACTGTCGAATCGCGACTTCGAATCGATGAGCATGAATCGGCGGGAATTCATCGGCGCGGCCGCGGCGGCGCTCGTGTGGCGGCCGAGCATGGACGGCGTGACCATCGTACAGTTCACCGATCGCGGCGAACGGATCGGGCCCGTGAAGGTTTCGAAAGTTGTGAAGTCCGACGACGAGTGGCGGAAGCAGCTCGCGCCACAAGCGTATCAGATCACGCGCCTGGCCGGGACGGAACCGGCGTTCACCGGCGCGTACTGGGATCTGCACGACAAAGGTCTCTTCCGGTGCATCTGCTGCGACACACCGTTGTTCAGTTCTGCGCACAAGTTCGACGCGGGCACGGGGTGGCCGAGCTTCTGGCAGCCGATTGCGGAGGAGAACGTGCATCACGGGGCGCCGAGTCACGGGTATACCGACAGCGGGGTGACGTGTCGTCGGTGTGATGCACACCTCGGCGATCTGTTCGATGACGGTCCTCACCCGACAGGGCTGAGGTATTGCATTGACTCGGTCGCGTTGAGGTTCATCAAGGCGTCGTGACGCCGAGTGAGGTCGCGCGGCGGCGTCCTTCGGCATCCGAGGCAACGCGTCCGTCGAGCGGTAACGCTGCCGGCACTCCAACCCAGGCGACATGCGCATCGCGGTGATCTCCGACATTCACGGCAACTTGGCCGCGCTCGAGGCCGCGCTCGCTGACATCCATACTCGCGCGCCGGATCTCATCGTCAACCTCGGCGACTGCGTCACGAGTCCCGCGTGGCCGCGCGAGACGATGGAGCTGCTCGAGTCGCTCGCATTGCCGACGGTGAGAGGGAATCACGATCGCGTTCTCGGCGTTCAGCGGCATCGCGATTCGAACCCGACCGTGGAGTTCGCCGCCGCATCGCTCGCGCACACGCAGATCGAGACGCTCGCGTCGCTGCCGCCGACGCTGCGCATCGACGACGTGCTTTGCGTACACGGCACGCCCGAGCGCGACGCGGAGTACCTGCTGGAGGAGAAGCGCGATGGACGCCTCGCCCGTCTTCCCACGCGCGAGGTCGCGAAGCGGCTCGGAGACATGTCGGCGTCGCTCGTGCTGTGCGGCCACAGCCACACGCAGAACTGCGTACAGGTCGGCGCGGATTGCCTCGTGTTGAATCCAGGCAGTGTCGGCTTTCCGCGCTACGCGGGCGACGACGATATCGCGAACACGGAAGGGGGGTCGCCGCACGTCCACTATGCGATTGCCACCCGCCGCGGCAAGCGATGGAGCGCGGAGCTGGCAGTACTCGACTACGACTGGACGCCAGTCGCGGAGCGCGTCAGAGCGAACGGGTTCGCGCATTGGTCCGATGCCTTCACGCGCTGAGTAGTGCGAAGCAGGGTCGTCAACGAAGCACAGTCGGGCGAGCATCCGCGCGTACGAGCGCGCCGTGAACTAGCTCGACCAGAGGCGAGTGCCCTGCCGTGCCGAGTGGCCGAGTAGCAGTTCCGCCGTTAATCACGCACCGCCACCGTCGCCATGCGCGTCATCAACCCCTCGTCGCGTCCATACACGTCGTCCGCGAAGTGCAGCTCTCCGTCGCGCGCATAGGCGGTGAAGTACACGATGTACACGGGCAACTTCCTGGCGAGCGACACCGTCCGATCGTTGCGCCCCGTCTGCATCGCGGCTTGCACCGAGTCCGCATCCCAGCCGAGCACGAATTGCGCGAGCTTGTCCGGCTGCTCGAGCCGGATACAGCCGTGGCTCGCCGCGCGCACGCTCTTGCCGAAGAGCGATTTCTGATTCGTGTCGTGTAAATAGATGTTGTACTCGTTCGGGAAGAGGAACTTCACGAGGCCGAGCGAGTTGTTCGGGCCGGGACGCTGGCGCAGGATCCTGGTGCCGCCGTCGCGCGCGAACTCCATGTCGTTGCGCGCGAGGTAGGTCGGATCGGACTTCATCTTCGGGATGATCTCGTCCTTCAGCGTACGCTCTGTCGGCAGCCAGTACGGACGGAAGACGACCCATCGCATCGAGTCCGCGAACACCGGCGTCGAATGTCCGTTGTACTCGGCGCCGACGACCACTTTCATGCTGAGCACGCGCTGGCCTGAATCGAACGCATCGAGGCGGAACGACGGCACGTTCACGTAGACGTACTTCTCGCCGAGCGCGCGTGGCAGCCAGCGATGCCGTTCCAGGTTCGAGGCGATCTGCTTGACGCGCTCGCTCGCGGAAACATTCAGGGCGGCGAGCGTCGCGCGGCCCATGCTGCCGTCCGGTTCGAGATCGTGGCGTGCCTGCCAGCGCGCCAGCGCCACATGCAGCGAGTCGGCGTCGGCCGAATCACCCTCGGCCTCGAGTCGCGCGGCGATCTGCTTGCGCGATGCGGTGGCCTCGAGCGTCGGCCAACCACCCGCGGCCGCAAGCTCTCGATAATGCGCATATTCGCGGCGAAGCACCGCGTAGCCGGAGTCCTGCGGCGCCATCGCCGCGAGTCCATCCGCCATCGACGAATCCTCGAGCGTGTGCACGAGCGCCGAATCGACCGCCGACATCCGCGCCGGAATGTGCCACGCTTGCGACACGGTGCGCGGATCGATCTGGCCGATCAGCATGTCCGACGCATAGCCGACGTATGCGGCGGTGAGCAGCACGTCGGCACGCGCGATGTCGGCCGCCGTCGCCCCCGAATCGATCTTGCGCGTGTTGACGACGCGCCGAATGGAGTCGAGCGGATACGCGTCGGTGCGCAGGGCATGCTGCGGCGCGGAATCGAGCGCGGCGAGCAGCGCGCTTGCACGATCCTTCACGCCGTCCGACTCGAGCCAGAGCGGCGCATCATCGTAGACCGAGTACAGCGCGCGAACCTCCTTCCACCGCTGGGGCGTCACCCAGGTCGGCGCGGCGCCGCTGTCGACGAGCGTCGCGACCGCGTGCTGAATGTCCGCGGCCTGCACGCCGAGTACTTCGGTGACTTCCTGCGGGACGTACTTGGCGCGGCGTGAATGACACGCACCCGCGAGCACGACCGTCGCGAGAATGAGAAGAGTAGAAAGTTGGCGAAGCATCAATGTCCGTCGTCGGAGGCTATCTGAGTTTGGAAAAATCCCGCGCCGGAGTCGCGCGCCGTGTCGTAATCGACCAGACGAGCCTCGTATTCCATTCCTCGCTCGATGATCCCGGCGAACAGCGCCGACGATTCGTCCATCGTGGTTTCGGCGTTCGTCCTGACGTTGGCTGTTCGCCGTTCTATGAAGCGGAACACCGCTCGAGCGAGAATGGCCGGTCGAGCTGGCGCCGGCGCCCGTCGCGCATCGCTCAATCGGCTACAGTCAACGCCCCCGACAACACCGTGTAGGCGGCGTTGGGGCTTCGAACATCGCTGTGGTCGTGAATCAACCCGTCCGCGAGGAGGTTGGTCATCGTGCCGTTGGCGAGCGGCTTGTCGAACTTTCCCCCGACCTTGGGCATCGTGCCGTCGCGCGCTTCGGCAGTTTTCTGCGCGCCATTCGAGCCGAGCCCGCCGAACGGATCGTTCGAGTCGCCGACCGCCGACGCCATCTGGCCCGCGAGTCGCGACGCGATCGCGTACGCGAGTCCCACCGCCTTGTCGGCTCGCGTGTGCGTGATGAGAACCGGCCCCTTCACCCGAGATTCGGTGACGAGATTGCGATAGAAGCCCGGCTTGTTCGACTTGTCGTAGCTCGGTGAGAACGAGTAGTGCGAGAACGCGCCTTGAAGCAACGTCATGGAGCTCACGAAGTTCCTGGACGTCGTGGCGTCTCCGGTCACCGCACCCGTCACCACGCGGCACCCGAAGCTGTGCCCGACGAGATGCACGCGCACGTTGGGTGCTTCGTCCTGAAGCTTGCGAAGCACCATGTTCACCACGCCGCGCCCGACTTTCCCCGCACGATCCTTCATCTGATAGTAGGTGACGTAGTTCAGCAGGTTGGACGCTCCGGCGACGACTCCCTTGAGGAAGTCGCCAAGGCCCGCTGTGCCCTGGAAGTTCGATGCGGTCTGGGTATGCCCGCTCGGCATGCTCGCCGCGCCGCCGCCCGACGTCGCGATCTTGGCCGGCGGTGTGCCGAGCTTCTGCAGCAGTTGATCGTTGGCGATCATCTGCTTGCCGGCGGAGGGGTCGAGATGGTGATCGCCCTCCTCCGCCACGGACCTGGGCAGCCGGGCGAGGATGATCTCCGCGAACTCCTTTCTCGCGGCCGCGCTCGATTCGAGTTTCGGAAGCAGAGATTTCGCATGCGCGAGCTCTTTCTTGTCGGTGGCGCCGGCATGGCCGGCGCTCAGGAAGTCGGCGAGCGTGTCGATCTGCTTGGCGACGCGCGCGTGGCCGTCGCCAAGGGAGGCGGCGTTCGGCGCGTCATCGGCCACGTCGAACCGCTTGGACGGCCAGATGATTCCGGCGACCCCGAACTTCCGGTCGGCGGCCGACGTCTTTGCTTGCGCCGCGACGTTGGTGAAAAGCTCCTGATAGAGCGCGTGCGCCTCCGCCGCATCGTTGTTCCAGCCGTGCGACGCGACGAAGAGATCCGTGATGGCGTTCTGCTTCACGCCCGAGAGAAGGGCCGAGATCTGCGATGGATCCTTCGCGGTGCCGTCGGCGTTGGCCTCGATCTCGAAATACGGGAACGGAATCTGAACCGGCATGGGACGCTCACACTGATTGGATGGCGCGCATGAGATCCACCAACCCGCTGCCCTGAAAATAGCGGTCGCGATTCAGGTCGGTGGCGGCGGACACGAAGATCTGCTTCACCTTCTCGGGCTGACCGATGTATTCCTTGCGCACGGAGAGAAACGCCGCGATCACACCGGAGACGTGCGGCGCGGCCATGCTCGTGCCGCTCTGTTCGAGATATTGAAACTTGCCTTTCGCGAGCTGCGACGCGGCTTCGGCTCGCAGTCCGCCGGCGGCGCACGAGATGATCTTCTCGCCGGGCGCGAGGAGATCGGGCTTCAGACGCCCGTCACCCGTCGGACCCTTTGATGAGAAATATGACACACCGTACGTGTGCGGCATGTCGCGATGCGTCGAGCCGACGGTGATCGCAAGCTCCGCGTTGCCGGGATCGTTGATGCTGAGCGGCAAGCCTGACGAAACGTTCCCTCTGCCCGTCGTGGTCTGCACGCCGTAGCCGGTGTTGCCCGCGGCGACCACCACCACCACGCCCGAGCGCACGAGCCGATCGACCTCGACGCACAGCGGACTCTGCCCGCACGCGAACCACTCCGGCTCGAAATCGTAGCCGACGCTCAGGTTCACCCCATGAATCAGGATGCGTCGACCATAGCCGTTGATCTCCTGAATCTTCTCGAGCGCCTGGATCACGGCGCTCGTCCGCCCGTTCCCATCCTTGTCGAGGACCCTGAAGCTCGCGATGCGGCAGCGCGGCGCCATGCCCGTGATCGAGTCGTACGACTCGAGTTGCGACTCCGTGTCGCCATCCTCGCTCCACCGGCGCGAGACCGCCTTGACGATTCCACCGCCGGCCTTGCCGTTCAGCGCGCCCGCGATGATCCCCGCGACATGAGTCCCGTGTCCCGCTTCGTCTTTCAATGCACTCCGGGACGACGCGGGTTGCACAAGCGGATCGTCGAGCGTGAAATCGAAGTGGGTGAGCGATTCATCGAGCTCGAGATTTCGAAATTGCTTGAAGTGAACATGTGCGGCGTCGACGCCCGAATCGACGACGGCCCACACGATGTCCGTGCCAAACGCGGCGAACGCGCTATGTGCGGCATCCGCCTTGACGGTGCTCACCGACTTCACGATCAGCGATCGGATGGGAAAGTCGGGCCACACGCGGAAGATCGCGCCGCGATGATCGCGGCCGTGGCCGTCTTCACGGTCGATGCGCACGAGCGCCTGGATCTCGTCGCCGTAGAGCGATGCGAAGAGATACTGTGACGTGGAGCCCACGACCGGCTTGGAGCCGTCAGGGCGCGCCGGCAGCCCGTTCACCAGGCGCGCCACGCGGTCACGCGCACGATCGCGTCCGCCCGGAAACTCGAGGTTCAGATCGATGACGACGTGATGCAGCACGCGCTGGTTCGCGCGCTGCTCTTCAGCCAGGGAACGAAGCAATGGAATCGCGATGACCGATCGATCGAGCGTCCGCGGCGTGAACCCCGCGTGCTCCGCGGCCGAGTCGTCGCTGAGCTTCGCTTGCTCGGCGGTGGGCGGCGGTGGTGCGCGTTCGGCCGTCGGCTTGTCGGACTTCGCGCCGCGTTTCTTCTTGGCGGCGCGGCGGCGTGGTGGGCGGCCTTCGGTGGCCATGGCGATCGTGTCCGGGAATGGGTGGGATTAAGGGAGTGCTAATCTGTGGAGATCGATCCAGCGCATCAAGCCGAGGTTGTGTCACGTCGCCGCGCCTGCACAGCTCCGGGCCAGGAGTTGGTCGTCCATTGGCCGTGGCTCGGCCCCCATGGGTATCTTGAAGGACCACCTCTGGACGGGAGCACGGAATCGATGGTCCGTCGAATCATTTGTGCGATAGTCGCATCGGCACTGGCCGTCCAACCGGTGCACGCGCAGCGGCGTGCTGCGGAGCGGGGCATCGTTCGCGTCGTGATCGAGACGGAGCGTGGACCCGTCGACGTCGCGCTCGACAGCGCCCGCGCGCCGCGCACGGTTACGAATTTTCTCAAGTACGTGGACGCCGCTGCCTACACGAACGGCGCCTTTCATCGGACAGTCACGCTGGCGAATCAGCCCGCCAACTCCGTCCGGATTCAGGTCATCCAGGGCGCGGCCAACTCGGAGCGCGGCGCCCTCTTCCCGGCCATCGACCTCGAGCGCACGTCGGCGACCGGGCTGCATCATCGCGACGGAACGATCTCCATGGCGCGCGCGGGTCCGAATACCGCGACGTCGGACTTCTTCATCTGCGTCGGCGATCAGCCGGAGCTGGATTTCGGCGGCCATCGCAATGCCGACGACCAGGGCTTTGCCGCCTTCGGCCAGGTGACCCGCGGCATGGACGTGGTGCGCGCGATTCAGACGTCGCCGGCGAACGGGCAGACGCTCACGCCACCCATCCGCATTCTCGGCATTCACCGTCAGGCCGCGCGCTGACGACGCTTCACGAGGTCCATGATGCATCGATTCTTACGCGGCGTGGCAATCGTCGCACTCATCAATGCAGGAGCGTGTGGAAGGGCGTCGATGATTCCGTCGACGACCGCGCCTGCTCCGTCGACGACCGCGCCTCAACCGACGCCGGCCGCCAATCGCCAGCTTCCCAACGACATCGCGTGGTTCCGCTTCTCGGCAGAGTATCGAGCGCTGACGCGACAGGCGTATCGGGTCGCGAGCGAGCGGCTGCCCGAGCTGTCGCGCGGGCTCCCGGCCAGGTCATGGGCCGTGATTTTCGACGTGGACGAGACGATTCTCGACAACTCGGAGTACGAGCAGCGCCGGTTCCTGCTCGACAGCGCGTACACGGAGCCGTCGTGGAACGTGTGGGTGAACGAGCGTGCCGCGACGGCGGTCCCCGGCGCGCCCGAGTTCATTCGTCGGGTGAAAGAGCTTGGTGGGCGCGTCGCGATCGTGACGAACCGCACCGAGTCGCAATGCGCCGTGACGCGCGACAATCTGCGAACGATCGGCGTGGAGCCGGACCTGCTCCTCTGTCAGGCGCCTGGACAGAGCGACAAGAATCCTCGCTTCCGGCGGATCCAGGACGGATCCGCGGTGGCCGGCGTTCCCGCGCTCACAGTGGTGGCCTGGGTCGGCGACAACATTCTCGACTTTCCGGGGATGTCCCAGGAAGTGCGGTGGTCGAATCCCGCGGCGCTTGCCGATTTCGGCGTCAGGTACTTCATTCTGCCAAATCCAATGTACGGGTCGTGGCCGCACAGCGAGCCGATTCACTCACGCCCCTGACCCTCGTCTCGGATCACTCATGAATTCGTATTATCGATTGCTCATTGGCGCCGGCGTCGCGACGCTCGGCGCGTGCGCGAAGAATGGGGACGCGTCCTCGGGCGGCAGCGTCGCCCAGCAGGCGGCCGCGGACACCGCGGCGCAGGCCATCACCGCCGACGCGCTGCTCCAGCACATCAAGGACCTCTCGGCCGATTCCATGGAGGGTCGCGCGCCGGGCACCCCAGGCGAGGAGAAGGCCATCGCCTACATGCAGGGGCAGTTCAAGGCCCTGGGCCTCGCGCCGGGCAATCCCGACGGCACGTACCTCCAGAACGTCGACCTCGTGGGCTACACCTCGCACCCGAAGGCGTCGTTCACGGTGAAGGGCAAGACCCTCTCGCTCAAGTATCCCGACGACTTCATCGCGAACTCGCGGCATCGTCGCCCCGAGACGAAGATCGAGAACTCGGACATCGTGTTCGTCGGCTATGGCGTCGTCGCGCCGGAATACGGCTGGGACGACTACAAGGGCGTCGACGTGAAGGGCAAGACGATCCTGATGCTCGTGAACGATCCGCCGGTGCGTGTGGCGGGCGACACGACGCTCGATTCGACGATGTTCAAGGGCAAGGCCATGACCTACTACGGCCGCTGGACGTACAAGTACGAGATCGCGTCGGCCAAAGGCGCCGCGGCGGCGATCATCGTCCACGAGACGGGGCCCGCCGGCTATCCGTATGACGTCATCCGCAACTCGAGCTCGCTGGAGCAGATCGACGTCATCTCGCCGGATGCTGAAAGCAGAGTGCCGGTCGAAGCCTGGTTGACGCTGCCGAAGACGAAGGAGCTGCTGGCGGATGCCGGCTACAATTTCGATTCACTCAAGGCCGCGGCGGTGAAGAAGGACTTCAAGCCGGTCGCGCTGAACGCGAAGGCCAACTTCGATGTGAAGATCGACTCGCGCGACATCAAGTCGCATAACGTCGTGGCGAAGCTCGAAGGATCCGACAAGAAAGACGAGTACGTGATCTACACCGCGCACTGGGACCACCTCGGCAAGGATACGACGCTGAAGGGCGACCAGATCTACAATGGCGCGATGGACAATGCGTCGGGCAGCTCCGCGTTGTTAGAGATTGCGAAAGCCTACAGCAAGCTCAAGACGCCGCCCAAGCGCTCGATCCTGTTCCTCTCCGTCACGGCCGAAGAGAAGGGGCTCGTCGGCGCGAAGTACTATGCGACACATCCGCTGTATCCGCTGAACAAGACGGTCGCGAACATCAACATGGACGGCCTCAACCAGTGGGGGAAGACGAGCGACTACACGGTGATCGGGCTCGGCAACACCACCCTCGACGACGTGCTCACCGACGTGCTCGCGTCCGAGAAGCGCACGGTGCGGCCCGATCCCGAGCCGGAGAAGGGCTTCTACTATCGCTCCGACCATTTCGAGTTCGCGAAAGTCGGCGTGCCGGCGCTCGACATCGATGCCGGCGTGAACTACATCGGCAAGGACTCGACGTACGGGATGAAGAAGCGCGACGAGTATACCACGCACGACTACCATCAGTTGAGCGATGAAGTGAAGCCGGACTGGGATCTGTCGGGCGCGGTGGACGACTCGCAGGTGCTGTTCAAGACCGGATTCATCGTAGCGAACGGCGACGCCATCCCCCAGTGGAAGCAGGGAACGGAGTTCAAGGCGAAGCGCGACTCCATGATGAAGACCGACACCAAGCAGTCCGTCGAAATGAAGAAGCCTTGATTGGTAAGTTCGCAACGAGCCTGTTCGTCGCGGTGACTCTCTCCGGCTGCGCGCGGTCCGAGGGAGCCACCACGGGGCGAGAGCAGCAACCGGCGCATCGCTCCGAGCTCGTCGTTCGAGTCCTCGACGTCGGTCAGGGCGACGCGACGCTCATCGAGAACGGCGGCAGCCGGGTGATGATCGACGGCGGGCCCGAAGCATCACGGCTCGGTGCGCTGCTCGACTCGCTCAACCTCAACGACAGCACGTTCGACGTCGTCATCCTGACGCATCAACACGCGGACCACCTGGTCGGGCTGCGCGAGTTGTTCGAGTCGAAACGGCACGTTACGGTCCGGTACTTCTTCGAGAATCAGGATCCGTACACGGCCGCCAACCTGCGCCACCTGCGCGATTCGATCAACGCCCGAGTTGCGCGCAATCAGCTCATCTATCGCGATACGGACGATCCGTGCGCGAACGGTACGCCGATCTGCACGATCACGATGAAGGGCGGGGCGAAGCTGCACATCATGCGCCCCATGCCCGGCCCCGGCGATCCGAACAACCGGTCGGTCGCCGTGAAGCTCGTTGGGCCAGATTCGGCGTCATTCACGATGTGGATCGCCGGCGACGCCGAGCAGCAGGCGATCGATTGGTTTCTTGGGACGGCGCGGTATGATCGCAACCCCGGCATGCGCGTGAACGTGCTCAAGATGGATCACCACGGAAGCTGTAATGGCGTGACGAACGCGTATCTCGATGCGCTGCGTCCCCAGTGGGCAACGGCGTCGGTGGGCGCGATCAACGGCTATCATCACATGCATACGCAGGCGAAGGCGCTGTATCGCGCGCATGGCATTCCGTGGTATCGGACCGATCAGAACGGCACGATCACATTCCGATCGCCGGGAACGCCGGGGGGCAAGTTCAGTGTTTCGGTGCAGCGCGGCCGGACGGACATGTCGGGTCCGTCGGACAAGCGCTCGACGCAGAAGGAATGCAACCCGATTCCGTGACCATGGCCAACGAACAATCGCATTCCGTGTGGGTCGTCGATCAGATCGAGGAGTCGACGGCGTCGATCGAGGTCGATGGCGATCGCATGATCACCGTTCCGCAGCGAATGTTGCCGAAGAGCGTGCGCGAAGGAGTCGTGCTGCGCGTAACGATCGAGATCGATGAGGCGGCGACCCAGACAGCGTTGAAGGCGTCGGCGGAGCAGGTGAAGAAAGGCAGCAAGAGCAAGAACGATCCCGGGGGAGATATCGTTTTGTGATGTCGTCCCGGGGCAAGCGACTCTGGGATGGTACTTCTTTGACTTTCGTTTGCGCCTGACTACGGCTCCGTGCCGAATAAGGCTCCGACAGATTGAACACGGAGTGGCACCGAGACGCACCGAAGGACACGGACACGCCGCATCTGTCCAGCGGATGTATTCCCGTCAAGAGCCCATTCAAACCCGTCTGTGCCGGTGTTCCAGAGAAGCTGCAGTCTGGTGTTCCGCAGTCGG
>Ga0070680_100001473_pt1 | contig 17100 bp, 14 predicted proteins | sample KBSC73BmetaG_FD_64672 | JGI IMG/M metagenome (GOLD analysis project Ga0070680, IMG submission 64672) | Corn rhizosphere microbial communities from Kellogg Biological Station, Michigan, USA - KBS C7-3B metaG | ecosystem: Host-associated > Plants > Roots > Rhizosphere | place: USA: Michigan...
CGCAGAGACCAGCGGTACGACGCGGCAGTTCGCTTGCAAGTACCACGGTTGGCGCTACGGCATCGACGGGGCGTGCACGTTCGTGCAGCAGGAGAGCGAGTTCTTCGACCTCGACAAGGCGCAGTTCGGCTTGGTGCCGGTGCACTGCGACGTGTGGTCCGGGTTCATCTTCATCAACCTCGACCGCGAACCGCAGCAAGGCCTGCACGAGTTCCTCGGCCCGATGATCACCAACCTCGACGGCTATCCGTTCGACAAGATGACGTCGCGGTTTGCCTACCGCACCGAGATCAAGGCGAACTGGAAGCTGTTCATCGATGCGTTCGCGGAGTTCTACCACGCACCGATCCTGCATGCGAAGCAGTCGCCGGAGAAGTACTCGTCAGCGGCAGCGCAGGCCGGCTTCGAGGCGCCGCACTACCGCATCGATGGCCTGCACCGGCTCGTCAGCACGTCCGGCGTCCGGTTCTGGGAGCTCGACTCCGAGATGGTCAAGCCCATGGAGACCATCACCCGAAGCGGCCTGTTCGGTCCGTGGGACAAGCCGGACCTGGGCGTCGAGAAGATGCCTCCCGGCCTCAACCCGGCGGGGTGCGATCCCTGGGGTCTCGACTCGTTCCAGCTCTTCCCGAACTTCGTGATCCTCATCTGGAGCCAAGGCTGGTACCTCACCTACCACTACTGGCCGACCTCGTATAACTCGCACATCTTCGAAGGCAACGTCTACTTCATCCCGCCGACGAACGCTCGAGAACGAGTGGCGCAGGAGATGGCGGCCGTGACCTTCAAGGAGTTCGCCTTGCAGGACGCCAACACGTTGGAAGCGACCCAGATGTCGCTCGAGTCGCGCGTCATCGACCGGTTCCCGCTCAACGACCAAGAGGTTCTCTGCCGACACCTGCACCAAGTGGTTGCCGAGTGGGTGGAACAGTCGTGAGCCTGCTGCCGACGGAGTTCGCGGAGCTTGAGCCCTACGCGTCGACGTGGTGCCTGGCGACCGAGCCCGAGCGTTACGCCACGCGGCTCGCCACGCCGATCCGCGAGATGATCGAGTTCTACGACGCGATCACGCCGCGCGCCGAAGAGGCCTTGACCTATCTGGACCAGTTCGACCTCGACAAGATGCCTGACGAGGCGACCAACCTGCTGCACCTGCTCTACTCGATGGTGATGGTGTCGTTCCCGGTCGAGGCGTGGGGCCAGCCGAAGGTCCCCGACACCGGCTCGGCAACGTTCGACTGCTTCGTCGAACCTCGCCCGTGACCGATCGCACCGTGCCCGGTCGCACTGTTCTGCGCGCCGAGCGGTGGTTGGACGTCGACGCCGGCGTCGTCCATTCGCCCGGGGTCATCGTCGTCGAGGGCAATCGCATCGTCACTGTCGGCGCTGACGACGGCAACGACAGCGGCAACGTCATCGACCTGGGCGACGTCACGCTGCTGCCCGGGTTGATGGACATGGAGCTCAACCTGCTCATCGGTGGCCCGGGTGGCCCCGAAGGGCTGCCCAACCCGATGCACGGCGTCCAGGACGATCCGGCGTACCGGACTTTGCGTGGCGCGGTCAACGCGCGTACGACGCTGCTCGCCGGCTTCACCACCGTCCGCAACCTCGGGCTGATGGTGAAGACGGGCGGCTACCTGCTCGACGTTGCGCTACAGCGCGCCATCGACGACGGATGGCTGCCGGGACCGCGGATCGTCCCGGCCGGACATGCGATCACGCCGTACGGCGGGCACCTCGACCCGCGCGTGTTCCAGCGGATGGCCCCCGGTGTGCTGCCCATCTCGCTCGAAGAAGGCAACGCCAACGGGGTCAGCGAGGTGCGCCACTGCGTCCGCTACCAGATCCGGCACGGCGCCAAGGTCATCAAGGTCTCTGCGTCCGGCGGGGTGATGTCGCACAGCACCAGCCCGGGGTCGCAGCAGTACTCCGACGAGGAGCTGACTGCCATCGCCGATGAGGCGCATCGCGCAGGGATCCGCGTCGCTGCGCACGCCATCGGTGACTCAGCCGTCAAGGCATGTGTGCGCGCGGGCATCGACTGCATCGAGCACGGATTCCTGGCCGAGGACGACACGCTGGACCTGTTGGTCGGGCACGGCACGTTTCTCGTCTCGACGACCTATCTCACCGACGCCATGGCGATCGAGCGCGCCGCACCGGAGCTGCAGAAGAAGGCGGCGGAGGTGTTTCCGCGGGCCAAGGCGATGCTCCCGAAAGCGATCGCCAAGGGCGTCAAGGTCGCGCTCGGCACCGACGCGCCGGCCGTGCCACACGGCGCCAACGCGAAGGAGCTCGTGGCCCTCGTCGACCGCGGTATGACGCCCGTCCAGGCGCTGCGCGCGGCGACGGTGACGAGCGCCGAGCTCATCGCTCGGGAAGACGAACTGGGCCGGCTCGCGCCCGGCTATCTCGCGGACATCATCGCCGTCCCCCGCGATCCGACCGCGGACATCACCACGACGCTCGACATACGGTTCGTGATGAAAGACGGCCAGGTCTACCTCTCTCCTAGGCCCGCGATGCAGACGACCGTTGACGGGATATCGGGTGTAGTGCTTCGGTAGAGCGACGTTCTACCCCAAGGGGCGCGAATGCCGCAGATCATCGAGCACCGGCGGTCCTATGTAGCCGGCCAGTGGGTCGACGGCGAGCGCACGTTCGCCGTCGAGAACCCGGCCGACGAGACGACGGTGTGCGAGGTGGAGTCGGCGTCGGCGGAGCAAGTCCGGGCCGCGATCGGTGCCGCTCGACGCAGCTTCGACGACGGGGTCTGGGCGGACCGCCCCGCGGCCGAGCGGGCCAAGGTGCTCCACGCGCTCCTCGGCCACGTCGAGTCGATGCGCGAGCCGCTCGTCGCAACGATGGTCGCCGAGGCGGGCCAGCCGACGCGGTTCGCCGAGATGAGCCAGCTCGGCATGGGTGTCGCGTTCGGTCGTGGCTGCATCGACCTCTATCTCTCGATGTCGCACGAGGACTCCAACCCGGTCCCCCTCGACGAGCTGACGCGCGGACGAGTAGCGCTCAGCATCCGCCGCTACGAGCCGGTCGGCGTGGTCGTCGCCATCACGCCATACAACGGCGCCCTCATCATGGCGTTCCAGAAGCTCATCCCGGCGCTGCTGGCCGGCAACTCGGTCGTTCTCCGCCCGAGCCCGTTGACGCCGATCTCATCGCTCGCCTTCGGCGCCGCCGCGGAGGCCGCGGGGATCCCGCCGGGCGTCCTCAACGTGGTGATCGAAGACGGCTCGACCGGCGCGGAACTGCTCACGACTGATCCGGCCGTCGACATGGTGTCGTTCACCGGCTCGACGTCGATCGGACGGCAGATCCTCGCGCAAGCCGCGACAACCGTGAAGCGCGTTGCGCTCGAGCTCGGCGGCAAGTCCGCGCAGATCTATCTGCCGGATGCACTGGAGCGCGTCACCACCGGCGCCCTCACCGTCGTCGCGATGACCGCCGGGCAGGCGTGCGTGGCGGCGACCCGCATGCTCGTGCCACAAGAGAGCAAAGCCGATGTCTTGGCAGCCGTGTCGGCTGCCTACCAGTCGCTGCCGATCGGACCACCAACCGAACCGACCACGATGATCGGACCGCTGATCAGCGCCGCCCAGCGCGAACGCTGCGAGCGCTTCGTCGCGCTGGCGGAGGACAACGGCGGCAAAGTCGTCGTCGGCGGCGGCCGACCGGCGCACCTCGACCGTGGCTACTACTTCGAGCCGACAGTCCTGGATCTGCCGGACAACGCCAACCCTGCTGCGCAAGAAGAGATCTTCGGCCCGGTCCTGTCCGTCATCGGTTACCAGGACCTCGACGACGCGGTGCGCATCGCGAACGACTCGGCGTACGGGCTCTCGGGGCAGGTCTACGGCGCTGACGTCGCGGCCGCGACAGCGGTCGCCCGACGACTGCGTACCGGAGCCGTCAACGTCAACGTCGGCGGCATGTTCAGCGCCTACGCGCCGAGCGGCGGATACAAGCAGAGCGGGCTGGGGCGCGAACGCGGTCCCGACGGAATCCGAGCCTTCCAAGAGCTGAAGCACATCGCGATCGGCGAACTGCCGCGCTGAATCCGGCAAGCATGAACCCGAGGAGTGACATGACAGCGGAGCTCAACCTCGACTGGCTCATCTCGGTCGACGACCACATCCTCGAACCGCCACACGTCTGGGTGGACCGGGTGCCGACCAAGGATCGCGACCGGGCACCGCGCCTCATCCGCGACGGCGACGCCGAGTACTGGGCGTATGACGGAAAGAAGATGCACAGCTCGGGACTCTCCGCCGTCGCCGGCAAGTCGAAGGAAGAGTTCAGCCCGGAGCCCGTGACCTATGACGAGATGCGGCCGGGCTGCTACGACCCCAAGGCGCGCCTTGACGACATGGACCGCGCAGGCATCCTCGCCTCGCTGTGCTTCCCGACCGTGACTCGCTTCTGCGGTCAGCTGTTCATGGAGGCCAGCGACCGCGAGTTCGGGTTCGTGTGCCTGCAGGCCTACAACGACTTCATCCTCGACGAGTGGTGTGCAGCGGCGCCGGGCCGCTACATCCCGTTGATCCTCATCCCCATGTGGGACCCGCCGCTCGCGGCCAAGGAGATGGAACGCTGCGCCGCCAAGGGTGCGACCGCGTTTGCGTTCTCGGAGAACCCGGCGCCGTTGGGGCTGCCCACGATCCACGACCAAGGCCGCTACTGGGATCCGGTGATGTCAGCGGCATCGGAGATCGGCATGGTCGCCTCGATGCACGTCGGCTCGTCGTCGCAGGTACCGCAGATCGCGCCCGACGCACCGTTCATGGCCAACCTGGCGTGGGGGGCCATTCGCACGTCCGGCGCAATGCTGTCGTGGCTGTTCAGCGGCATGTTCACCCGCTTCCCCGGACTGAAGATCGCGCTGTCCGAAGGCGAAATCGGGTGGATGCCCTACTTCCTCGAGCGCGCCGAGCAAGTGTTGGACAAGCAGCGCTACTGGGTTGCCCGCGGCCAGAAGTTCGGCAACCACGCCACGACCGACGTCGACATGGAAACGCTCGACATCAAAGCCTTGTTCCGCGAGCACGTGTTCGGGTGCTTCATCGAGGACAAGCACGGCATCGCCAGCCTCGACGAGATCGGCGAGGACAACGTCATGTGCGAGACCGACTACCCGCACTCCGACTCGACCTGGCCCAACTGCATCGACGTCGCCAAAGAGCTCATCGAGCATCTGCCGACAGAGACGCAGTACAAGCTGCTGCGTGGCAACGCCGAACGCCTCTATCGGTTCACGCCGGCTGAGCCTCCGGTGCTTGCGCATGCCTGAGTCGGTCGTGATCGATCGCGACATCTGCATGGGCAGCGGGATGTGCGTCGTCTATGCACCCGCGACCTTTGCCCAAGACGACGAGACCAAAGCCATGGTCCGCGAGCCCGGTGACGATCCCGGCGCCGACGATCCCGCCGCCATCCGCACCGCCGTCGAGGCATGCCCGACCGGCGCCCTTGCTTTCGAGATCGACCAACGAGAGGTATGACGACCGTGCTGCTCGACGGGAAGACAGCGATCATCACTGGCGCCGGCTCCGGCGTAGGCCGTGCGTCAGCGTTGCGCTTCGCCGAGGAAGGCGCACGTGTCGTGTGCGCCGACATCGACAGCGACGCGGCGAAGGAGACGGTCCGGCAGATCGAGGCCGCGGGCGGTAATGCTCTAGCTGAGCAATGCGACGTCGCGAATGAGGACAACGTCACGTCGACTATCGCGGCCACGGTGGAGAACTATGGCCGGCTCGACGTGTTGTTCAACAACGTCGGCATCCCGACGCCGCGACTAGGGACGCCGTTCGAGGAGCACACTCTGGAGGAGTTCGAGCGGCTGACCGCGGTCAACTTCCGCGGGGTGTTCCTCGGCTGCAAGCACGCCGTCATCCAGTTCAAGAAGCAGGGTGACGGCGGTGTGATCCTCAACACCGGTTCGGTCGCCGGCCTCGTCGCGTGGGGCGGGTCGGTCTACGGCGCAACCAAAGGCGCCGTGCACCAGTTGACGCGCGCGGTCGCGATCGAAGGAGCGCCGTTCGGCATCCGCGCGAACGCGATCTGTCCGGCCGGCATGCCCTACACGAACTTCATGGCCGCGGGCGGGCGCGCGCTCTCGCCCGACCAGGTCGAGCAGGCCGCGCAGTCCGTCGGAGCGAGCCATCCGCTCGGCCGGCCGATCACCGCGGAGGACTGTGCCGAGGCGGCCGTCTACCTGTGCTCAGACCGGGCCGCCAACGTGACCGGCGTGCTGCTGCCGGTCGACGGCGGGTACGTCGCCCGATGACGCAGACCCAAGCGTCCGACACGCAGCCGGTGCATCTGCTCGACGTGGAGCGGATGCGCGAGCTGTTCGACCTGCGCAGCAGCTTCATCGCGGTGTTGGGCGGCAGCTACCACGACGACCCTTACCCGATCTGGAACGCGCTTCGCGAGCAGGCGCCCGTGCACGCGGGCACACCGCACGAGCTGAGTGGGGTCACCGAGGAGTACTTCTGGCACGGGCTTCCCGAGGCTGGTCGGCCGCACTTCTCGGCGTTTTCCTACGACGCCTGTGACACGGCGCATCGCAATCCCGAAGTGTTCGCGTCGTCGGCGGATGGTGTCGGTGCCGACTTTGACGCCGACCCGGACGTACAGAACAGCCTGCTGTCGATGGGCGGCATACGCCATCGGCGCTATCGGGCGCTCGTGCAGCCGTCGTTCGTCCCGGCGAAGGCGCAGTGGTGGATTCGCAACTGGATCGACGAGACCGTCAAGGCCCTGATCGACGCGTTCGTCGACAAGGGTCGTGCCGAGCTCAACGTGGACTTCTGCGCGGCCATTCCGGTCCTCACCATCACCGGGAGCTTCGGCGTACCTATCGAGCGCGCCCTCGACATCCGCGCCGCCGCCAGCCGCCCCGACGAGGTTCTGGACATCGTCAAACCGATCGTCGCTGCGCGCCGCGAGCAGCCCCAGGACGACCTCATCAGCGTGCTCGTGCAAGCGGAGCTCACGGACGAGGACGGCAGCACGCACCGGCTGAGTGACGCCGAGATCCATTCGTTCGCACTGCTGCTGCTCGCCGCCGGCTCCGGTACCACCTGGAAACAGATGGGCATCGTTCTCACGACACTGTTGCAGCGGCCGGACGTCCTGGACGCGGTGCGCGCGGACCGCGAGCTGCTGCGGCCGGCAACCGAGGAGACGCTGCGCTGGCAGCCGACCGATCCGATGTTCTCCCGCTGGGTCACTGAAGACACCGAGCTGCATGGCGTGCAGCTGCCCAAAGGATCGGTGGTGCACCTCTGTCTGGGCGCCGCCAACCGTGACCCTGGGCGTTGGGACGACCCGGACGAGTGGGACCTACGCCGGCCACCCAAAGCGTCCATGGCCTTCGGCGGCGGTCCGCACATCTGCCTGGGCATGCACGTCGCGCGTGCCGAGATGCTCACCGGCATCAACGCGCTGCTCGACCGGCTGCCCAACCTGCGGGTGGACCCTGATGCCGAGCCGCCGCAGATCATCGGCTTCTACGACCGTGGTGCCACTGCGATCCCCGTCCTGTTCGGCTGAGACGGCAGAAATGACCGACACCACCTACACCCAGCCGGACCTGACGCTGCTCGGAGCCGAGCATGTACGTCGCTATCAAGAGACCGACGGCGAGGTCGGCTACATCTGGAACGGCGTGCCGACGCTGCTGCTCACGACTACGGGTCGCAGTAGCGGCGAGCCGCGGACCACTCCGCTGATCTTCGCGCGAGACGGTGCGGACTATCTCGTCGTTGCGTCGATGGGAGGCGCGCCGGCCCACCCGCAGTGGTACGGCAACCTGCAAGCGCGCCCCGAGGCGCGGATCCAGGTGCGTGGCGAGCAGTTCGTGGTCACAGCGCGCACCGCGACCGACGACGAAAAGGCGCGGCTGTGGGCGATCGTCTCCGAACAGTGGCCCAACTACGACCTCTATCAATCGCGCACGGAACGCATCATCCCCATCGTCGTGCTCACGCCGGTGACGACGCAGGCGCAGCGCATCCGTCAGCTTGCGCAGGAGAGGCCCGCCGAGCCGGCGTATGTGCAGGTGCGCATGGACGGCGCCGAGGAGGTCGCCACCTACGCAGACCTGGACCGCCGAGCGAGCCAGCTCGCCGGCGCTCTCGCGGATCGCGGTGTCGGCTACGGCGACCGGCTCGGACTCGGACTGCGCAACTCGAGGCAGTTCGTGTTCGCCGCGTTTGCCGCCTGGAAGCTCGGCGCCGTGCCGGTGCCGGTGCGCTGGGACCTCCCGGACTGGGAGCTCGACCGGCTGCGCGAGGTGATCCGCCCGCGCGTCTACCTCGGCCCGGACGACGTCCCATGGATCGACAGCACCACCGATCGCGAGGCTCCCGTCCTGCCGGACGTCCTCGCCCCGCACTTGCAGGGCATCTGCAGCAGCGGATCAACGGGCACGCCGAAGATCATCGTCGCCGGTGTCCCCGCGGTGTTCCACCCGGTCTTCAGCACACCGATGGCCGAGAACTGGATGCCGGTGCCGCGGCCCCAGACGAACCTGGTGCTCGCGCCGATGTATCACGTCAACGCGTTCTCTGCGCTGCACACTCTGCTTGCCGGCGACCGTGTGGTCGTCATGGAGAAGTTTGACGCGGCTCTCGCTCTCGAGCTGATCGAGAAGCACCACGTCACCACGTTCACCGCCACGCCGACGATGCTCCAGCGGATGGCTGACGCACCGGGTGTCCACGTGCGCGACTTGTCCAGCCTGGTCTGGATCCAGCAGGGCGCCGCCCCGATGCCACCGTCACTGGTGCACCGGTGGGCCGAACTCATCGGTCCAGAACGCATCGTCATGGCCTACGGCATGACCGAGTCGATCGGCATCACCGCGTTGCGTGGTGACGAGTGGATGCGCCACGAGGGCAGTGTCGGCCGCGGAATGCGCGGCACCGAGGTAAAGATCCTCGATCTGGACGGCAACGAGCTCGCACCCGGCGAGATCGGTGAGATCTACATGCGGTCGCCGTCATACGGCGGGTCCAGCTACCTCGGCGCCGCACCGCAGCTGCGCGAGACGCACGACGGGTTTCGCACGGTCGGCGACATGGGTCACGTGGACGAAGACGGTTATCTCTACATCGCCGATCGGCGCGTCGACCTGATCATCACCGGTGGCGCCAACGTCTTCCCTGCCGAAGTGGAGAAGGCGTTGATCGACCATCCGAAGATCGCCGACATCGTGGTGATCGGACTGCGCGACCCGGAATGGGGTCGGCGGGTGCATGCGCTCATCGAACCTGCGGATCCCGAAGCGCCGCCGACGAGTGAGGAGATCATCGGCTACGCCAAGAGCCGGCTCGCTCCCTACAAGGTGCCCAAGACGATCGAGCTGGTCGACGTGATGCCGCGAAGTGCGGCCACGAAGATCAATCGGGCTCGCCTCGTCGAGGCGCGGGGCGGTTGAGCTCGATGGACAAGCAGGCCTTCGACGGCATCCGTGTCGTGGAACTCGCCCAGTGGGTGTTCGTACCCGTCGCGGGTGCGTTGCTCGCCGACTGGGGTGCCGAGGTCATTCACATCGAGCCGCTGCGAGGCGATCCCTATCGCGGCTTGATGACGCAAGGCATCGGCGCCGACAACGCCGGGGTCAACCTGTCGATGGCACTCGCCAACCGGGGCAAGCGATCACTCGCACTCGACGTGCAGAACGAGCAAGGGCGCGATGTACTTCTGCGGCTGCTCGACTCTGCCGACGTCTTCCTCACCAACCTGCGACCACGCGCGCTCAACCGACTCGGGCTTGACGCGGAGACCGTGCGTGAGCGCTATCCGCGGCTCGTCTATGCCCGCGGTCACGGCTACGGCGTGCGCGGACCCGACGCCGACCAAGCCGGGTATGACGCGTCCGCGTTCTGGGCACGCGGCGGACTTGCCCACATGCTGACGCCACCGGACCGCGACTACCCCATCAGCCAGCGCGGCGCCATGGGTGACCGCAACGGTGCGATGGCACTTGCCTTCGGCATCGCGGCTGCGCTGCTGCGGCGGGAACGCAGCGGCGTCGGCGGCGTGGTCGACGTGTCCCTGCTCGCAACCGCGATGTGGACGCTGTCCTCCGATGTGCTCGCCGCACTGGGAGGTACAACGCCGGTCACCGCACCGGATCGTGCCGCCACCCCCAACCCGTTGACTGCGGTCTACCGCACCAAGGACGACCGCCACATCCAGCTGGTGTTCCTCGAGGGTGACCGCTACTGGCGCGACTTCTGCCGGGTGCTCGAGCGCGACGACCTCGCGGACGATCCGCGCTTCGCCGACCTAGCCGCTCGCCGTACCAATGCGGCCGCGTGTGTGGCCGAGCTCGACGGTGAGTTCGCCCGCCGCACCTTCGCGGAGTGGAAGGAGCGACTCGCCCAGCTGGACGCACCGTGGGCGCCGGTGCAAGCGGTGACGGAGCTCCTCGACGATCCGCAGGTCCAGGCCAACGGCTATGTCGCCACGGTGGAGAGCGAGAGCGTCTCCTATCAATTACCCAACGTGCCGGTGCAGTTCGACGGCGTACCCGCAGAGCTGCAACGCGCACCGGAGCACGGCGAGCACACCGAATCCATCCTCGAAGAACTCGGCTTTGGCTGGGAAGAGATCGGCGCACTCAAAGACGCCGGAGCGATCCCGTGACCGCGCCGATGTCGAGACCGGTCCCGGTGCCCGACGCGCAGTCGGCCCCGTTCTGGCAGGCGGCCGCGGATCATGTGCTGACGCTCGCTCGGTGTTCGGCATGCAGCAAGCTCGTGCACCCGCCTGACGTTGCCTGCCCGCACTGCGGGACGACAGCACCGGATTTCGTCTTCGCTCCGGTCAGTGGTGCCGGTGCCGTCCGGTCGTGGACGGTGATGCGGCAGTCGTTCCTGCCGGGCTTCGACGACGACGTGCCGTTCGTGCTCGTCGACGTCGAGCTCGACGAGCAGTCCGAGCTGCGCCTCATCGGCCGGCTCCTCGACGGTGTCTCGGCTGCCCTTCGGCCCGGGATGCGCGTCCGGCTCGCGTGGGAGGACATCGCGGCCGAGGTTGCGGTGCCGGCGTTCGAGGTGGACGAATGAGCTCGGTGTTCGCTGCCCGCAACAAGGTCGCCATCGTCGGCTATGCGCAGAGCCCGATCGAACGGCACGCGAAGCTGTCGCTGGGCGCGCTGACGGTGGAGACCACTCGGCAGGCGATCGCCGACGCCGGGCTCGGCGTCGATCAGGTCGACGGCTTCGTCACCGCAACCCTTTACCCGACCTCGGGTCTGCACGCCGTGGACGACGGCGTCAGCATCGTGTCCGCAGACTGGTTGGCGGCCCACCTCGGCGCTCAGCATTCAGCGAGGGGGCCGCGCTATGCCGCCGGGTTCCAGGGCATTGGTCAGCTGCCGGGATCGGTGGCCATCGCCGTCAACGCGGTGGCAAGCGGCGCCGCCGACTACGTCGTGCTGCATCGGGCGCTGCACAATCCTGCTACCCGCTACCACGGCAACGCGATGACAGAAGCCGTCGGCGCGCACCAGTGGACTGCACCGCAGGGATATTTCGGGCCACTCGCAAGTGTCGCGTTGCCCTACAACGAATATCTGCAGCGCTACGGCGCCCGCCGCGAGGCCATGGCCGCTGTGCTGGTCGAGGCACGCAAGAACGGCGCCCGCATCCCGTGGTCCTACTGGCACGCGAAGCCATTGACAGCAGAGGACTACCTCGCCGCTCCACTCATCAACGACCCGATCTGCCGCTACGACTGTGACATTCCCGTCGACGGCGTTGCGTCGTTCGTGCTCACCACTGCCGAACGCGCGCGTGACCTGCCCAACCAGCCCGTGTATGTGTCGGGTTATGCGTTCGGACAACCGGCTAAGCGACGCCTGCCGCTGCACTGGCCGCTCGACGACATCATGGATGTCGCTCACGGTCTCGCCGAACGGCTGTGGGCACATGCCGGAGTCACGGCGTCGGACGTCGATCTCCCGCAGCTCTACGACGGGTTTTCACCGTTCATCTACTTCTGGCTCGAGGCCCTCGGACTGTGCCCGGCGGGCGAGGCGCACCGCTTCGTCCAGGACGGCGGGATCGACAGCGACTCGCCGGACGGGCTGCCAGTGTTGTCCGGAGGCGGCGCACTCGGCAACGGCCGGATGCACGGCGTACCGCAAATGCTCGAGTGCTACCTACAGCTGTCGGGGCGGGCTGGTGAGCGACAGCGTCGCGGTGCTCGCCTCGGTCTCGCCTGTCACTCGTCCCCCCACTTCGGCGGCGCCGTCGTCTACTCCGCGGAGGACTTCTGATGTCAGCAACCTCGGGCTCCTGGGCGGAGCGCGCAGCGGACCGTTCGCCTTCGGTGCAGCGTTCGAGGACGCGCAGCATCGAACGCGCGCGGCAGATCGTCGAAGCCGCTCGGCGGCTCATCAGTGCCAGGGGCACCGCCTGGACAACGCAAGAGCTCGTGCAGGAAGCCAGCGTCGCGATCAAGACGTTCTACAAGCACTTCGGCAGCAAGGACCAGGTCCTGCTCGCGGTGCTCGAGGACATGATCGCCGAAGGATGCGCGACCTTCGTCGAGCAAGCCCGCGCACTGCCGGATCCGTTGGCCCGCCTGAGGTTCTATGTCACCGCTGTCATCACCGGTCTCGACCACGACGACGGCAGTGACCTCGGGCCGCGCTTCGTCACGAGTGAGCACTGGCGGCTCCAGCAGCTGTACCCGGAGGAGGTCGCGCTCGCCAGCCGGCCGTTCACCGAGCTGCTGGTGCCGGAGATCCGCGCGGCCGCTGAGGCGGGTCTGCTGCACCCCAAAGACACCGAGTACGACGCGTGGCTGGTCAACCAGCTCGCGATGGCTGTCTACCACCACTACGCGTTCTCCACCTCGGAGCCGCACGAACAGGTCGCCGACCGACTGTGGTCGTTCTGCCTCGCCGCTCTCGGCGGGGGCCCAGACGACAGTGAGACGTCGTGACACCGTTCCAGGGGTTGCGGCTGTGGGGGCGCCGGGCGCCACGGGGCGAGCGTGCCGCAGCGCTCCTCTCCGCCGCGGTCGTGCTGTCACTGCTCGGCTACGTCGTCGTCCCGGCGTTGAGCGGCGGGTCCACCGCGAATGGCGGCTTTGGTGGTGTCGGCCCGGCCGGGGCCGGTCAGCGTGCGGCATCAGCCGCAGGGCACGCAGGCGGCTTGAAGGCTCTTGCGCGTTCAGGGGCGCCGGCGGCAACCCCGTCGGCCAACGGCTCCACTACCGGTGCCGCGGCTGTGGTCACCGGTGGCAACGTGTCGGGAAGCGTGAAGAGCGCGCCCGCCATCACGGGCAACTCAGCAGCTGGGTCGACCGGGAACGGCGCGGCGACGGGCAAACAGGGCTGCACCTCGCCGCCCGGAACCGACCAGGGCGTGACGAGCCGTACCGTCAAAGTTGCCGTCATCCTCGTCGACGTCGCGGGCTCGGCGAACAACACCCTGTTCGGGACTCCGTCGCCGGACGTCCAGAAACAGTGGTACCAGTACGTCATTGATGCCCTTAATGCCACCGGCGGGGTTGCCTGCCGTCACATCGTGGCGCAGTACTTCTCCGCCAACCCGCTCGAACAGGCGTCGCTGCATCAGACCTGCCTGGACGTCGTCAACAGCCAACCCTTCTTCGTCATGGACCTCGGTGCGTACTTCTTGTTCACCTCCGAGGCCGAGTGCTACCCACAGAACCACCTGCCTTTCGTCAGCAGCCAGCTGGTCCCCAACGCCGAGAAAGAGCGCTACTACCCGTACCTGTTCGGTCAGGCGATCGCTGACAACGTCTACCGCAACGCCATCCTCGCGCTGCACCAGCGCGGGTTCTTCAGCTCGACGAACGGTTTCGCCAAGCTCGGCTTCATCTACCGCTCGTGCGACAGCTCAGTCATCGCAGCGATGGAGAGCGCCATCGCGCAGGCCGGAATCGGATCCGATCAGCTCGTCACGTTCAACGTCGGGTGTCCCAGTGGGTTCGCGAATCCCGCCGATCTGCAGCAAGCCGTGTTGAAGTTCAAGACCAGCGGCGTCACGAACGTCACGATGGCCGAAATGGGTCCCGACTTCGGCAACTTCACCAACATCGCGGAGCAGCAGGGTTTCCGTCCGAAGTACGGGCTGGCGCAAGACTCCATCGTGCCGACGACGTACAGCTCTGCTCACGGAAACTACGCCAACATTGCCAACGCGATCGCCATCACGCCGGACCGCTTCGGTGAGGAGCACACGCCCGGCTACCGGCCGACGGCCGGCACCAAGTGGTGCAACAAGATCTTCGCCGCACACCATGTCACCGACGTCTACCACCAGCCCGACTCGGTCGGCGGCGGCATGTGCGACGAGCTCCAGCTGTTCAGTGTCGCGCTGGCGCATGCCCCCGCGGTCCAACGCAATGCCCTGGCCGCCGGTCTCGCCGCATCCCGCTCGATTGACTTCGCGTTCCCGTTCGGCCCGTCGGAGTTCACCGGCCCCCGGCCGACGACCGGAGGGCAGTTCTGGAGGACCCTGCAGTTCTACGAGAGTTGCCGGTGCTGGCGGGTCGTCGACCGGAAATTTCACCCCAGCTTCTGAGCTCGAGGAAACGGAGACTTGTGATGACTGCCCCGACCACCGTGTACTACGACCCGTACGACCTCGAGATCGTCAAGGACCCTTACCCGACGTACCGGCGACTGCGGGAGGAGTCACCGCTCTATTACAACGAAAAGTACGACTTCTACGCCGTGAGTCGCTACGCCGACTGTGACCGAGGCCTGACTGACTGGCAGACGTTTCCCTCCAGCCGAGGTGGAATCCTCGAGCTCATCAAATCCGGCATCGAGCTGCCGCCGGGAACGCTCATCTTCGAGGACCCCCCGGTGCATGACATTCATCGCAAGTTGCTCGTGCGCGTGTTCACACCTCGCCGCATCGCCGCAATTGAGCCGCAGATCCGCGAGTTCTGTGCGCGTGCGCTGGATCCTCTGATCGGCACGGATCGGTTCGACCTCATCGCGGAGCTCGGTGCGGAGATGCCGATGCGTGTCATCGGCATGCTGTTCGGCATCGACGAGGAGCACCTCACGACGGTCCGCACGCATGCGGACGCCAACCTGCGCACTGAGGCCGGCAAGCCGATTGCCTACGAGGACACCAGCCACTTCACGAACGAGTTCTTCATCGACTACATCGACTGGCGGACCGAACATCCGTCCAACGACCTCATGACCGACCTCCTCAACGCAGAGTTCGAAGACGAGAACGGCGTCACGCGCAAGCTCACCCGCGACGAGGTGGTCACCTACGCCACGGTCGTGTCCGGTGCGGGTAACGAGACCACCAACCGGCTCATCGGCTGGATGGGTACGACGCTTGCCGCGCACCCGGAGCAGCGGCAAGAACTAGTGGACGATCCCTCACTCATTCCTCACGCGATCGAGGAGATCCTGCGGTTCGAGGCGCCCGGCCCCCACGTCGGCCGTTACGTCGCGAAGGACGTCGAGTTTCACGGTCAAACGGTGCCAGAGGGCAGCGCCATCCTGTTCATCGTGGCGTCGGCCAACCGGGACGACCGGCGTTACCCCGACGGGGACTCCTTCGACATCCACCGCAAGATCGGCCAGCAGCTGACGTTCGGTGTCGGGCCGCATTACTGCTTGGGTGCCGCGCTGGCTCGTCTCGAGGGACGTATCGCGCTCGAGGAGATCCTCAAACGGTTCCCCCGCTGGGACGTTGACTGGGACAACGCGAAATTGGCGCAGACGTCGACCGTTCGTGGGTGGGAGACCCTGCCCATCACCATCGGGTGAGCGCCCCCGTGCGGGTTGGCCGTCATCGTCTGGCGGTCACCGCCCGCCCTCTCAGCCTGAGTTGACGAGCTCGACGGCAGCCAAGTTCCATCGATCCGTGGTCGGCGCGGCTGCGCCGATCGTGACCACGGAGCCGGTCGCGCCAGTCGTCTGGTTGGTGTACTCGCTCCAGTAGGTGTCGCCGACGCGGGGGTCGACCCACTGCTCGAGCATCACGTTCCCGAGCGGAAGCGTACGTCCGCTGGCATGTGACCAGTCGTTGCCGACGGCGACGACGAGACTTGCGGCGGCGGTGGTCGTGACTGTCACGCTCGGAGCACCGGAAGAGGACGAGGCGTTGGCGACAGCACCGACACCGGACGTGCCCTCGAAGGCAGCCACTGTCAGGTCTTCGTTGTAACCGGGTACCGCGAGCGTCGACGTCACGCTCACGGCGCCCATGATCGCCGGCACGGACGCAGTCCACACCTCTGAGTCGCCGTACGCCTCGTTGGCGCGCACGGCCAGCTGCCACGACAGCCCTCCACCGCTGACAGTCGCGGACTGCGCGTGCGCCGACGGCGGACCATCTGCAGAGACGAACGCCACCAGCACCTCGCCCGGCGCCGCAGTCGCGAACGACGACGTGCTCACAGCATTCGTCCCGTGCACCGACACCTGTGCCTGGAGTACGAAGCACGTCATCGGCACGGGTGGGTTCTGCACTGTCACGGAGACGGGCGGCGAGGTCGAGACGTTGCCGACACTGTCCCGCACCGTCGCCGTCAGCGTGTGCGCACCATCGCCGAACGTGGTGGTGTTCCACGACACGCGGTACGGCGGCGCCGACACCGGGACACCCAGCGGCTGGCCATCCAGCCGGAACTGGACCGACGCGATGGCGACGTCGTCCATCGCCGTGGCCGCGACGGGCTGCGTCCCGGAAACCGTTTGGCCAGCTACGGGGTTGGCCACCGCCACGGTCGGCGATGCCGAGTCGGCGGGCTTCACCTCCACAGCTGCAAAGTTCCACCGGCCATCGGACGGCCACGTGTCGTTGAGCCGAATCTTCGTGCCGGCACGGCCGCTCATGGCCGTCGTGCGCTGCGTCCAGAACGTGTTGGACGCGCGCGAGTCCGCCCACTCGGTCACCACTGCCTGTCCCCGCCCCGGCACGTGATGCCTCGCATGCCGCCAGTCCTCCCCGACGGCGTATGCCAGTGATCCAGCGGCCTTGGCGGTCAACGTGACCTTTGGCAACCCGGAAGCGGCAGAGGCGGCGCCACGGGCGCCGGCCCCGGCCGCGCCCGAGA
>Ga0070680_100001474_pt1 | contig 17096 bp, 16 predicted proteins | sample KBSC73BmetaG_FD_64672 | JGI IMG/M metagenome (GOLD analysis project Ga0070680, IMG submission 64672) | Corn rhizosphere microbial communities from Kellogg Biological Station, Michigan, USA - KBS C7-3B metaG | ecosystem: Host-associated > Plants > Roots > Rhizosphere | place: USA: Michigan...
CAATAGTCTGAGATCGTGGGAACGCAATGGCGCCCGAGGCCCGCAAGCAACGTCTCATCCGACAGCGACGCGGCGAGGATGCGGCTCGCCTCGGCCAGAAAGTCCTGTGCCGCAATCGCGCGCGTGAGTGACGCGACCGCTTCGGCCGACGCGTTCGACGACGATTCGACCTGATCGGCCATCCGATTGAATGCGGCGCCGAGTCGACCGATCTCCGCAACGCCCCACGGCGCGACGCGATTCGAGTAGCGACCGAGCGCCATGCTCTCCACCGCATCCGTGAGATCGGCGAGCGGACGGACGATGCGTCGTCCCATCGCCCACGCGATCGCTGCACCGAGCACCGCGAGGAGGACCGCGATGATCGCCAGCACGCGAATGGTGGCGATCGGCCGCGCGAGCACGGCGTCGAGCGGATATTCGAGTGTCACGAAGAGCGGCGTGCCCGCGATCGGCGATGTCGCGGCGAGGGCCGCATGTCCGGCATTGTGACGTACGATGCGAAGACTGTCATCGAAGCGCGACGAATGCGTCGGCGCGGGATACGCCCTGCCGGACAGGTCGGCCCAGGTCGTGTCGGCCGCGTCGTGGAAGTACAACCCGATGTCAGAGCCGATGATGTCGCGAAGCGGCTGCACGGCACGCGGGCTCGCCGCGAGCCGCCGCTCTTGCACGACGTAGCCGATCACTTCCGGCCCGCGCCGAACTGGAACCGTGAGCCAGTACGCCGTATGTCCGCGCGACGATCGGATGCCGCTCACGCGCACGGTGTCGGGCCTTCGTGCGAGATCTTGAATCTCACTCCGTGCGACTCGGTCGGCTGGTGTCTCCAGCGCAAGGCTGCCGACGCGCCGTCCATCGGCCGTGAACAACTCCGGCGGCGTCGCGCTGTCCGTTCGGGTCAGCATGAGCGACGACAGCGCTTTTGCGGCTAGTGGTCCCGGTGCACGAGAGGGCGTCGAGATGGCGTCGACGATCGCGGAGTCGCTCGAGACGCGCTCCATCGCGGTGATCCGATTCGCGATTGGCTGTGCAACCAGCGACGCCAGCGTGCGGCCAAGTCGGACAAGCCGATCGCCGGCCGTCAGCTCCGCTGAGCGCCGAAGCTCGTAGGCCGTGACGCTCACGGAGACGGCGAGCACGCCGGCGAGGACCCCGAAGATGAAGAGCGGAAGCCGTCGCGCGAGAGGCAATCCGTGGGCATCCGCAGCGCGAGCGGATACGGCGCGTTGCGCGGATTCCGGGGTGGTGACGCCACCGGTCGAGATCGAAGCGCTCACGTAAGCAAGGACTATTCACTGTCGCGCACGTTTCACCGGCGGTGCGCCGCTGAGCTCGCTGTCTTCGCTTACTCGGCCCCGAGCTGTCCGTCTCCGTTTTCGAGCGAGCGCCAGAGGTACCAGCACGCGACGCTGCTATGTGGGCTCCATTTCGCCCCGATCTTCTTCACGTCCTTGGGCGTTGGCCGCTTGCGCTTGCGATACGCGCGCTTGATCGCGTTCTGGATGCCCAGGTCGAGCTCGGGCAGCACGTCGCGGCGGCCGAGGCGGAACATGAGGAACATCTGCGCCGTCCAACGGCCGATGCCTTTCACCTGGACGAGATGATCGATGAGATCATCATCGCTGAGATCGTGCACGTGATCGAGTGGGAGCTCTCCGCTCAGGACCTTCGATGCGAGATCTCGCAGATAGCCGATCTTCTGTCGCGACATTCCGACGGAGCGCATCGTCTCGTCGCTCGTCGCGAGCACGAGCTCGGGCGTTGGCGTGTCGTTCGGGTAGAGTGCGTTGAAGCGGCGGAGGATGGTTCCCGCCGCTTTGCCCGACAACTGCTGATAGACGATGGAGCGAACGAGTGCCTCGAAGTGTGTCCCCTCCGTGCGCAGTTGCATCCGGCATGGACCCACGGTTTCGATTATCCGCGCGAGGACCGGGTCGATTCGCTTGAGGTACCTGACCGATGCGCTGTGGTTGACCATGCCGACAATTTACGGGTCCGCGGCTCCGCTCGCTTTGCTTTTCTTGCGCCGCCATCGAGCTTCTCGAGGTAGCGCCCGACCTTCCGCATGTCGGCGATGAACATCTTCTCGGCGCGTGCGCGTTCGTCGGACGGCGCCCGCAGCACGGCCGACGGATGCACCGTTGCGAATGCGACGTCGGCGAGCTCGGTCTTCACGGCGACGCCGCGCGACCTCATCACGCTGAATGACTTTCCGAGCAACGACTTGGCGGCCGTTGCGCCCAAGCAGACGATGACCTCGGGCTTCACGATGGCGATCTCCTGCTCGAGCCAGGGACGGCATGCGCGGATCTCGCCGGCGTTGGGCGTCTTGTGGATGCGGCGTTTGGCGTTCGCATCCTTCGCCCACTTGAAGTGCTTCACCGCGTTGGTGACATACACGTCATCGCGGTCGATGCCCGCCGCGTCGAACGCGCGATCGAGCAGCTTGCCCGACGGTCCGACGAATGGCCTGCCCGCCTTGTCCTCGGCATCCCCGGGCTGTTCGCCGACGACGAGCACACGCGCCCGGCTCGGTCCCTCGCCGAACACGGTCTGCGTTCCGCACGTGTAGAGGTCGCAGCCGCGGCAGTGCTGCGCCGCGGCCCGCAGCTTCGTGAGCGTGGGCCGCGGCGGAATGAAATCAGCGGCGGAGCCGGTTGGCTTCGCTGTTCTTTTCGGCTTCGTCATGCTGCTGGCGGTCTTCGTGGAGACGGTGATGTCCGGCGATCGGACGCCCGAATGCGTCGACGTCGTTCTGCCCCGAGCCTTCCTGCGGAATGCCCTCGGATTCCTCGCTGCCGCCGTGCCGGCCGTGCAGGCTGTCGATGAATGCCGAATGTGTCTTGTCGCCCTGCTGACCCTCGGCGTGATCCTGCGGACCTTTCTGATTGCCCTCGCTGTTCGCCATCTGAACCTCTGGTTGAGTCGTCGATCGGAACCGCGACGCGGCTCGCCGGATAGGATGCGGGCAAGGGAAAGGCCACGCCGCCGGCAAGCCCGGCTATCCGCTCCTACCGCTCAGCTTCCGCCGTGCGCTCACTTCTGCTCGCTGTAGCTCTTGGTGCGGCCGCGATGCGCGGTGCGATCGCGCAGCACGACATGGCGCACATGGCGGCGGGCGTGCCGGCTCCGCTGGCGCTCGACATTCCGCTCAGCCGGCTGGGATCGGGGACGTCCTGGCTGCCGGACGCTTCGCCCATGCGGTCGATCGATTGGATGGCAGGCCGATGGATGCTCATGGCGCACGGGTCGATCTTCGGCCAGTTCGACGAGCAGACGGGCCTCCGCGGTGACAACCAGCTCGGCATCGCCGATCACGAAATGCTCATGGCGCTGCGCTCACTGGCCGGCGGCGCGCTGCGGTTGTCCGCAATGACGAGCGTCGAGTCGTTCGTGCTCGGCGACCGTGGATATCCAGAGCTGTTGCAGACCGGCGGCGTCTACCGGAGCGCGCGGATCGTCAATCGCCAGCATCCAGACGATCCGCTGATGGAGCTCGCGGCCTCTTATGAGCGTTCTCTCATTCCCGGCTTCGCGGTGCAGGTGTATGCGGGACCGATTGGCGAGCCGGCGCTCGGTCCGGTGACGTACATGGATCGTCCGTCGGCGGCCGTCGATCCGTTCGCGCCGCTGGGCCATCACTGGCAGGACGCGTCGCACGACGCGATCGGCGTGGCGACGGTCGGGCTCTTCACCCGGTTCGCGAAGCTGGAGGCGTCGGTGTTCAACGGTCGCGAGTCACCGGAAGATTCGAGCTTCCTCTCCCGCTTCAGGCGTCTACGGCTCGATTCCTACTCCGCGCGGTTGAGCGTCGCTCCGAATCCGCACCTTGTGGGTTCGACCTGGGCGGGATACGTGTACGGTCATGATCCGCTCGACCCGAACGTCGGTATGCAGCGCTACGGTGCGGCGCTCAATGCCGCCACTGGCCGCGTGTCGACGGCCGTCGTCTGGGGATTGATGATCCATCATCATGGAGCCCGCGAGCACTTTCATCCGGCCACGGACACGAGCACGGCGCCGCCATCCTATCACCTCGCGGGCAGTGAGCTGATCGAGACGACCTTCGATGCCACGCCCCGAACGTCGCTCTATGCGCGAGTCGAGCAGGTGCAGAAGACCGCGGACGATCTCGGATTCCTGGGCGGTGATCTGATGCAGCTCTTCACGATTCGCGACGTCGCCGTCGGTGCGACGCACCACGTGATGTCGCTCGGGCCGACGAGTGCGTCGATCGGCGCGCGCCTGTCGGTCGAGCTCCTGCCCGAAACGTTGCGGTTGGACTATCGCACGAGGCGCCCGATGGGGTTTGCCGTGTTCGTGCGGCTCCGGCCGCGCCTTGCGCCTCGAGTGCGCCCGTCCCGGCTTGATCAGTAATCTCAGATTCGGCAACCAGAAACAGCGGGCCGACGGACGACTGCACGGACACGTCGACGGACTTTATGGTGATGGTTCCGCGCGCGGGAACTACGGGAACACCAGCCTACAACTTCCTGGAACCACGGGCACTGACGGGTTTGAACGGGTCTTGACGGGACTGCAGCCCTGGCCCGTGTGGTGCGAAGGCTCCACGCACAACGAGCCGGGATTTCTTGTTGGAAAAGCCGCTCGGGACGCTTCTCGAAGCATCACGTGCGGCCGTCATTCAAATCATCTCTCGGCTCGTGGCGAAGCGCCACTCCGCCCGCGCGCGGAGCAGGTCCGTAAAGTCCGTCGCAGTGTCCGTGCAGTCGTCCGTCGGCAAGCCTTTTCGCACTTCCAGATCTTGACCGACACCTCGGCCGCTTCGCTCGCCGCGCCCGACCCAGCCGACTACGTTTCTTCGCATGACCCGGCTCCTCAACTACTTCCTGCGCGGGCTGGTGGTCGTCGTTCCGTTGGCGCTGACCGTCTACGTCTGCGTCGAGATCTTCACCACCATCGATAGCTGGCTCGGGCTGCCGATCCGCGGTGTCGGCTTCCTGCTCACGCTGGTGTTGATCACGCTCGTGGGCGTTCTCGCCTCGGGCATCGTCACGCGAAGCCTGCTCAGCGCCGTCGATCGCGTGTTCGAGCGCCTGCCCTTCGTGCGTCTGCTCTATTCGTCCGCGAAGGATATGCTCAATGCCTTCGTCGGCGAGAAGCGGAGGTTCGACAAGCCGGTGCTCGTCACCCTGTCGGCGGACGGAGCCGTCAAAGTGCTCGCGTTCCTCACCTCCGATTCGCTCGCATCACTCGGCGTCGCCGATCACGTGACAGTCTACATGCCGCAATCGTACGGATTCGCGGGACACATCCTCGTGGTCCCCGCGGATCGCGTGCAGCGCATCGATGCCGATGCGGCCGAGGTGATGGCGTTCATCATCTCCGGCGGTGTGACGCAGGTGGAGGCGCGCACGATCGGCGGCTGACGCTCGACGATGGACGCACACCACGACGACCGCCCATTCGAGATTCGCGAATCGCCCATCCAGGGCCTCGGCGCCTTCGCGACGCGACACATCCCCGCAGGCACCAGGCTCATCGAATACGCCGGCGAGCGATTGACGCCCGCACAGGCCGATGCGCGCTATCCGGACGTCGAGGGCGAGCGGCACCACACGTTCCTCTTCGCCATCGACGACGACGTCGTGATCGACGCGGCGGTCGACGGCAACGACGCGCGATTCATCAATCACTCATGCGATCCGAACTGCGATGCGGTCGTCGAGGACGGACGCATCTGGATCGAGACGATTCGCGACGTCGAGCCCGGCGAGGAGCTCGCGTACGACTATGCGTACGTGCTCGAGGAGCGTCACACGCCGGCGGCGAAGCGGCGCTATCCATGCTCGTGTGGCGCGAGGAATTGCCGCGGGACGATCCTGGCCAAAAAGCGATGAGCGAGGCTGCCGTCGTCCCGAGCGTTCTTCTCGCCATCCTGAGGCCTTCTTCCTGTCATCCTGAGCGAAGCGAAGGATCCAGGGTGCGTACCCCGTGGCCAGCCACAGGCAACGCACGCCGGATCCTTCGGTCGCTTCGCTCCCTCAGGATGGACGCTACGGCTTCACTGCCGGCGACGGTCCCGTGCTTCGCGGCCACACGTTGTTCGCGCGGTCGGTGTCGAGGCTTCGTTGATCCGGGTCGACTTCGATCTTCGCGACCTTCTTTCCAGGAAACTCATACAGTCGGTCGTAGAACGACGTATTCGTGCTCCAGATCTCGGCCGGATAGTCGTAGCTCTGCGTCGAGTTGTCCGTGAACGTGAACCGGACATGCAGCGGCAGCACGCCGCGCGCGTAGTTTCGGTAGCGCACGATCATCGTGTCGCCGCGCGTCGCCGTGGTATCGATCCCGACGTCGAAGTGCGGATTCTCGATGAACCACTCGCGGAAGAACCAGTCGAGCCGCCGGCCGCTCACGTCTTCCATCGTGCGGAAGAAGTCCGTCGGCGTCGGATGCTTGAACGCCCAGCGGCGCGTGTACTCGCGGAAGGCATCGTCGAACGCTGCAGGCCCCAGGATCTCGTCGCGTAGCAGGCCGAGTCCGACGGCCGTCTTCACGTAGGCGTTCTCGCCGAGGAGCTGGGGGTTGATGCGGTCGGGATTGATCTCGAGCGGCTCGTCCACGTCGTGCTGCATGAACTGCTCGACGACGTTGCGGTCGTGGGTGATGCGCTGTTGATACGTGCCTTTCTCCGGGAAGCGGCGCGCTTCGGAGAAATAGTTGATGAAGGTGTTGAATCCTTCATCCTGCCACATGTGCATCCGCTCGTTCGAGCCCACGATCATCGGATACCACATGTGGCCGATCTCGTGCGTGATCACGTTGTACAGGTCGTACTTGTCGGCGCTCTTGTTCTCCATCGCGAGCATGGGATACTCCATGCCGCTGATCGGACCCTCGACCGCGCTGATCTGCGGCCACGGATACGGAAACCAGCGCTCAGAGTATTCTTGAATGCTCATGCGCGACATATCCGCCGCGTCCTTCCAGGTGTCGATCGCGCTCGGCCGGTAGTAGCCGTACGCCATGTGGCCCTGCCAGCTCGACGCGTCCCACATGTAATCGGGGCTTGCCGCCCAGACGACGTCGCGAACCTGCTTCGCATTGAAGCGCCACGTGAGCATGCCCGACTTGCCCTTCGGACGCGCGGCGCCGGACTTGAGCTCGTCCTGCGTGATGATGTGCACCGGCGTCTCCGACTTCGCGGCCTGCGCGAGGCGCGAGATCTCGGTCGACGTCAAGACTTCCGTCGGATTTGCAAGCTGGCCCGTCGCGGCGACGATGTAACCCGCGGGCACCGTCACCGCGAGATTGAAGTTGCCATACTCGAGATAGAACTCGCCCTGTCCGAGATACGGCTCGGTGTTCCAGCCCCGCACGTCGTCGTACACGCAGACGCGCGGATACCACTGCGCGAGCTCGAACAGCGCACCGTCGCGGCCCATGCGGTCCGCGCCGTGTTCAGGAATGTTGAAATGCCACGCGGCATCGAACGTCGCGGTCTGCCCCGGCGCGAGCGGCTGCGCGAGATCGACCTTCATCACCGTGCCCTCGACGCGCATCTTGAGCGGCGTCTTTCTGGCGCCGCTGACCTCGTCGAAGTGATCGATGACGTCGCCGCCCTCGAAGTTGCGCGCGCCAAACCGTGAGTCCGGCGGAAACACGTACGAGTTCAGTGAACCAGTCTTGAACGCGTTTTGCTCCACCTGGAACCAGACGAAGCGCAGCGTGTCGGGCGAGTTGTTCGTGTAGCGCAGCGTCATCTCGCCGGCGAGCGACTTCTTCGCGGTGTCGAGCGTGCCGTGCAGATCGTAGTCAGCGCGCTGCTGCCAGTACTTCGGCCCCGGCGCGCCAGATCCGCTGCGATAGATGTTGCCGGGCGGAAGATTGAGCGGCGCGAAGACCGACGTGTCGCCGACGCCGGTGCTGTCGAAGCCGCCTGGACGATGCATCGGCGGAGGGCCGCCCTGCTGCGCGGCCAGCGGAGAACCGAGCGCCGCCATGAACAACACGGCGGACACAGAACGTGCGATGGTCATAAACAGACTCTAGACGAAGGACGATGAACTCCGGACGGACTTCAGACACCGAAACCAGACACGACGCGACAGCCGAACTCCAGGCAAGACCAACGCCGAACGCACCCGGCGGAGCCAAGCCTGCGTTTCGTCCAGCGCGTTGCGTCTGCGTTTTTCGGCCAGCGACTACCGCGTTTCGACTAGCGCTTGTCGAAAACGGTCTGCTTGCCGTTCTGGTCGAAGGCAATGACGTCGTAATGGTCGACACGATTGCCTTCCATGCCGGGCGCACCCATCGGCATCCCCGGCACGGCCAGTCCCAACCACGACGGCTTCTCGGCGAGGAACTTCTTGAGCACACTCGCCGGCACATGCCCTTCCACGACGTAGCGATCCACGACGGCCGTATGACAGGACTCCAATGCCTTCGGCACGTGCATGGTTCGCTTGATCTCTTCGATGTTCGACACGTCGCGCGGCATGACGACGAACCCGTTCGCGCTGAGGTGCCGCACCCACTTCGTGCAGCACTCGCAGCCCGGATCCTTGTACACCGTGACGACGGAAGGTGCCGAATGGACGACTCCGGCGAGGAGGCGCCGCTGCGCCACGAGCGCGGCGGTCGATGCGAGGAGAAATTGGCGTCGCGAGAGCATGGCGGAATATATCCGGCCGCCCTCGCGCCGCCGCCATCGGTCAGGGTTCTGGCGCCTTTCCGCACGAGCGCTCGTAGGCATCCCGCACGGCCGGTCCCGCCTGTTCCCAGGTGGCCGCCGACTCACCGCGCGCCGCCGCCCATCCGCGAGCGAGATCGGCTTCCACCGTGTCATCCCATGGACGATGGGCGTAGATGAACGCCGAGTCGCATCCGTACCGATACGCCGGCTGATAGAAGTCGTAGCCGCGATCCTGCGCCACATACGGGCGGCGATGAAAGTTCTCGCGCCAGTACGCGTCCTGAGTCCCCCAGTTGATCTCGTGCATGCTGCCGGTCGTGCCCATGTTGATGTCGGCGCGATCGGTCGCCATGTCCGCAATCGTGCGCTTGGTGAAGTCGGCCATCGGTGCTCCACGTGAAGGATTCGGCGGCCGAGGGTGCAAGCGCCAAGCCGATCCCGTGGAGACATGTCGACTCTGCCGCGAAACGATTTCCCGCCGCGCGAGACATGCCCGCTGGCGTTGACACCCGCGCCTCGGTTTGATTCCGGGACCATGGCCGGACCCCCATCGACCGCACCATCCGCGCGTGACCGCATCGCGCTGCGTCTCCTCCAGCTCGGCGCCATCGTCGTCGTCCTCGCGGCGACGCCGTACAAGGTCTTCGACCTCGACCGCTACTTCGTTCCCAAGGAGCTCGCGCTTCACGTGTGCGCGGCGGCGGCGGCGTTTCTCTGCATTCAGCACGTTCGCAGGATCAGGCTCACGATCGTGGACCTGCTGATCGCGGGCTTTCTCGTCGTGAGCATCGTGTCCGCCGCGCTGGCGACGAACCGCTGGGCCGCGGAGCGCGCGCTCGCCATCTCGCTGTCGGGCGCGGCGCTCTTCTGGGTCGCGTCGTCGCTGCGGCGCGCCGGGCTCGTTCGACCGCTCATCGTCGCGCTCGCGATCGCGGTGGTCATCGGCGCCGCGACGTCGCTCGCGCAGGCGTACGGCGTGCAGACGGAGTACTTCAGCCTCAATCGCGCGCCCGGCGGCACCTTCGGCAATCGAAACTTCGTCGCGCATCTCGCGGCGATCGGAACGCCGGTCGTCGCGCTGGTGGCGCTCACCGCTCGCCGCGGCTTTGGGAGTCTCTTCGGCGGGATCGGCATGGCGTCGCTCGCCGCGGTCCTCGTCCTCACTCGCAGCCGCGCGGCGTGGCTCGCCGTTCTCGTCCTCGCGGCTCCCGTGACGCTGTTGGGCGTGCTCACCTGGAGCCGGTGGTGCGAAGCCCGCACGCTCCGCCGATTGATGGTGTTGGGCGCGGCGGTGGTCGCCGGCGTGATCGCGGCCATCGCGATTCCCAATCACCTCGAGTGGAAGAGCGACTCGCCATACCTCGACTCGGCCACGGGTTTAGTGAATTACAAAGAGGGAAGTGGCAAGGGGCGCCTCGTGCAATACACGAATTCGCTGCACATGACCGAAGCGCATCCGCTGCTGGGCGTCGGGCCCGGAAACTGGCCGGTCGCGTATCCCCGATACGCGTCGCGGAACGATCCGTCGATGTCGCAGGACGACGGCCTCACGTCGAACCCGTGGCCCAGCAGCGATTGGGTCGCGTTTCTGTCGGAGCGAGGCGTCATCGGATTCGGGCTGCTCCTGCTGGCGATGTTCGGGCTCCTCGGCCGCGCGCTGCGCGATCTGCGGGGCGGGGCGGGCCGCGACGCCGAACGTGTGCTCACCGCCATCGCGCTCGTCGGAACGCTCGCGGCGACCGCGGTCGTCGGTGCGTTCGACGCCGTGCTGCTCGTCGCGGTGCCGACCTTCTTCGTCTGGACGCTGGCCGGCGCATTGTCGCCCCCGACCTCCGGTGGAATGCAGTTCGGCGGAGGCGCGCTCGAGCTCGCGCCGGTCGTCGTCTTCGGGCTGGGCGCGTTGATCGTGCTGCGCAGCGCCGGGCAGTTGACGGCAATCGCGACGTACGCGACGAACACGAAGACGAGCGCGCTCGACGTCGCCTCGCACTTCGATCCGGGCAATTACCGCATTCACGTTCGCCTCGCGCAGGCCTATCTCGGCCGCGGCGATTGCACGCGTGCGAAGGCGCACGCGCGATCCGCACGAGGTCTCTTCCCGAATGCCGCCGAGCCGAAGCGTGTGCTCGCCGCGTGCGGAAGCCGATAGCGTGAAGCAGCGCGGGCACATCGCGAACATCGGCGAATGGGGGGCACGACGTCGTGCCCTCGGTGGGACCGTCTGGCTGGCCGCGGGGGCCGTGGCTGCGGTTGCGCTCGTCGCGACGCACGCGCCGCGCCCGTATCGGCTCGCGCTCGTCGTTCCGTTCACGCTCGCGGCCATGGGATGGCTTCAGGCGCGCGAGAAGACCTGAGTCTTCCTCGGCGCGCTCGGGAAGCGCGAGACGGACACCGGCGTCGTTCCGCTCGAGGCCGTCGAGTGCGCGCCGGTGCGCCGGCAGGCGTTGAAGGTTGCCGTCGGCTCAGTCGTCGCCGGCGTGGTGGCGACGGCAGTCGTGTTCTTCCTGTGAGCCGTCGCTTCTGAGCGAAGCGCAGGGTCGAGCATGCGTGTTGGGCGGCCAGCCGCGCGCTGTCCAGAGCAGTGCTTCCGTTCGCTCCTGAGGATGACGACGACGGCCCGCCGGCCTCGAGTGCGGGAACTTCCTGAGGAATAAGTCAATTTTGTTCTGGACTTATTCCAGGAGGAGCAATGCAATCCTCGAGATCCGCCGCCGATCGGGCGAGGCCTCGCTCGGTACGTGGACGTGTGGCCGTGGGCGTGGGACTGCCGGTTCTCTTCGGGCTGGCGACGGCGGCTGTCATCGCTGCGTGTGACAGCGACAAGACCACCGCTCCGCCGGGTCCCAAGCCGCTCGATCCCGCGTTGGTCGCAGCCGGGAAGGACGTCTTCCGCTTCAACACGTTCGGTGACGAGTCCTACTGGACGGATACTCTGCGCATGCACGAGGTCGTACAGAAGGCTGTGAGTCCGGCGACCGCGCTGTCCGTCGGGCTCAAGGTGGACGTCGATACGCTGCCGGCGGCCGTGCGCACGGCGTTGGCGGCTGGGCAGGTGGATCTGAGCTCACCGGCGACCACCGTCACGCTCCTGAAGCTGGGCGCCGTCGTCGGGCTCAAGGGAACCGTCGCAACGGTGAATGGAAAGGACACGCTCACGCGGCTCGGCATCACGTGCGCGCTGTGTCATTCCACCGTCGACAACTCGTTCGCGCCCGGGATTGGCCATCGTCTCGACGGCGCGCCGAATCATGACCTCAATGTCGGTGCGATCGTGGCGCTGTCACCGGCGGTCACGCCGGCGTTGCGCGCGATCCTCACGAGTTGGGGGCCCGGCAAGTACGACGCGCGGACGAACATCGACGGCAAGAATGGGCCGGCGCTCATCCCGCCGGCGTATGGGCTCAACGGCGTCGCAAAGGAGATCTACACGGGCGACGACACGATCTCGTACTGGAATGCGTACGTCGCGGTCACGCAGATGCACGGCCAGGGATCATTTCACGATGCCCGACTCGGCATCAACGTGACGAAGAATCCCGATCTCGTGACGCCGCTCTTGCCGGCGCTCCTCCAGTATCAGTTGAGTCTCGCGGCGCCGAAGCCGGCGGCGGGGACCTTCGACGCCGCGGCGGCCGCGCGCGGGAAGGCCTTGTTCGATGGGACGGCGCGCTGTGCGAGCTGCCACACGGGGACGCTGTACACCGACATCAACCAGGGCATCCTGCATACGCCGCAGGAGGTCGGGCAGGATGCGGCGTTCGCGCAGCGGAGCGTCACGGGGAAGTATCGCACGACGCCGTTGCGTGGATTGTTGCAGCATCCGCCTTACTTCCACGACGGCGGCGCGGCGACGCTCCTCGCCGTGGTACAGCATTACAACTCTCTGATGTCGCTGAATCTGACGGCGGCTCAGATGAGCGATCTGGTAGAATACTTGAAGACGCTATGAGGCGAGTGGAAACGGCGAGTGGAGGAAGCGACTCTTCCATTCGCCTCTTCCATTCGCTTGCTCCACTCGGTTGTTCCACCCGCTTCTTCCATTCGTAGTTTCCATTCGGTCTTCCGCGGTCGCCGGTCAGTGCCCCGGCCCTCTGGGCGGTCCCCCGCGTCCCGGCGGCAGAGGCAAGCCACCCGGCTTCCCACGCTCGGGGATCAAGTAGTCCGCGTTCGGTGGCTCGTTGTAGCCGCGATGACACGTCGCGCAGGTCACCGCCGGCGTGTCGCGCGGATAGAGCTTGGGAAGCTGCACCGTGTTGATCTCGTTCATCATCTGCTGCATGAAGCGCGCGCGCTTCTTGTCGGCCGACGTGTCGCTCGCCCAGTTGCCCTGGTTCGCGAGCCGATGACAGTTCGTGCAATTCCAGCTCAGCGCCGCGCCGTATTGCTTGTCCATCGTATGCACGAGCTGCGCGGCCGTGATGCCCTTGAGCACCTGCACGTTCTTGAACACCTGCTCGGCCGGATCGTTCTCGTGTCCGGCGATCTGCTGCATGATCTGCGCGACGTAGTTCGCACGAAGCTTGGCGAGACTGTCGCGTGACGGCGGAATGCGGCGATTGGGAACCGGCGCGCCCGGCTGCTGCCCCGGGACCGTGCTGGTGACCGTCGCCGGCGGCCCCTGCACCGGCGTGGGAGTTGACGTGGTTTTGGTGCAGGCCAGTGCCAGCACGCCACAGCCGATCAACACCTGCGCGCGACGCGACGCCATCCTCGACCTCGACTCGAAGTGGATTGTGAAGTACTCGACGATTACGGACGACTCGTCCCGGACGCTGTCGGATTCCATCGCGCGATGCGACCGCGCGGCCCGACCGCCCAGCCAGCGGTCGACGACGCGAACGCCACACTGTTGTATGGAACGGCATCGATCATCGTCCAGCTCTCGCCGCCGTCATCAGACCGTGCCGTGCCGCCCAGGCCCACAGCCACGAGCGACCGCCCCGACGTGCCGGGAATATACGCGACGCCGGACATGAAACCCTGCGGCAGCGCTCCGCGCGGCAGACGCCACGTCGCACCACCGTCATCCGTGATCGCGACGTTGTCGAACAATCCCTTCGGCTTCGTGTAGTCGCCACCAACCACGACACCATGCCTGGCGTCCGCGAACGCGACCGAGAAGATGCCCGACGACGAATTCCCGGCGTGCACCGGCGTATCCGCCACCTTCCACGTCTTCCCCCGGTCGGTCGTGCGCCAGACGCGCGCCGTCGCGGCACCGCCAGTCACGATCCACGCATTCGACGATCCGTTCACCACGACGCACGTTCCACTCGCCGCGAACGACCCTTCGCCGGGAATCGTCGGCGGCGCATGTTCGGTCGGAACGCGCGTCCACGTGTGTCCGTCGCTCGTGAGCAGGACGTACAACTGATGCTTGATCGGATCGCCGATCGTGATCGCATGCTCGTTGTCCCACGCGGCCATCGAGTCGAAGAAGCCACCCGAGTCCTTCTCGGCGAACTGCTCGACCCACGTCGCGCCGTCCGTCGTCCCGAAGATCTTGGCCTGTCCCTTCTCGGCCTCGCCGGAGCTCATGGTCCACGCGCGCGTCGCGCTCATGGCTTGGACGTCACGCAGGTCCAGGCCGCGCGCGCCCGGCACGGTATCGATGCGCCACGTGGCGCCCCCGTCCGTCGACCGCGCGATGCGGCCGCGCGTGCCGCTCGCCCACACCACCGACGCGTTCACGGCCGAGAGCCCACGGAATTCGATGGTCGAATCGACGGGATGGAGCAGCCACTGCGCCTGCGCCGGCCGCCCCGCGGCGCACAGGGCGCAGACGATCGCCACCACCGTGCCTGATCTATGAATTGACATGAGTATCATTGAATGAGTGTCAGCGCTCGCGCGACCAGAGGAGTAGCGCACCGCACAGCGACGAGCTGTGATTGAACTGGATCGGCAGCGTCGCCGTAGTGTGAAACTCGATCGCGCCGATGTCCATCGTGCTGTACTGCGAGAGGTCCGCCGGAGTGTCCGTGACCAGCACGCCGTCGAGGTAGACGTCGGGATAGCAGTAGCCCTTCCATTCCGGACGCGCGCTCCGAAGCACGGTCTTCGTCGTCTTGTCGCGCGGCAGCCTGCCCGTCCAGACGTCGATCCCAGGCACACGCGCTCGCAGGACGTTTCCGAGCGGCCGATTCTCTTCCTTGCGGAGCACGTCGCTGGGAATGAAGTACCCGAGGCCTTGCTTCCTGCGCTCCTCGAATCCCGTGAGGGCAGGACTGATCCAGCGCGGCGCGCTGTCCGTCGTCACGACTGCCGGCAGTTGCTGCGCGCGCTCGAAGACGACCGTGATCGGTGTCGTCGCATTCGGCCCGATCTCGACGGCGAGCGTCTGCGTCGCGTAGCCGACCTTGCGGATTCGCACCATCGACACGCCTTCGGGCAGGAAATAGAGCGAGACTGTTCCAGTCTTCGTCGTCTTCGCGCTCATGCCCGACAAGATGTTGCTGACTTCCGCATCCTCCACTGGCTCGCCACCCGCCGCCTCCAGAACACCGAGAATGCGGAAGCGATAGGCGGGCACGGTCGCGGCCTTCTTCGCGGAATCGGGGGTCGACTGGGCGTGCGCGACCGCCGCACACGTGAGGAGCGCCGCCACGAGAGCCATGTGCCTCGCAAGCTGGTTCAACGCTCGCATCGGCCGTCTCCATCTGATTCGTCGACCAACGAGATCCAGGAATTCTCATCACGATCGAGTCCGACGCGTGGACGCTCGATGCCGGAGATCGAACGAGGAAGATGCACCGCGTCAGCCCCACCAGAAGGCCGAGGCGACGATGCCGTACAATCCCATGAGCGCCACACCTTCCAGCCACACGGTCTCGCCGTCGTTCACGATGATGGCCGTGGTAAGCGTCGCGATCACCAGCGCGGCAATGAGCAGCGGCGGCATCACGAGCGTGAGGATCCCCCCGCCGAGCAGGAAGGACAGCAGCACGAGTGCAGGCGCGACGACCAGCGCGATCATCAGCGAGCTGTTGAGGATCACGCTCATCGCATAGTCTGGGCGGTTCTTCGCCGCCAGTCGAACCCCCGCGACATTCTCGACGGCGTTGCCCGCGATCGACACGACGACGATGCCGGCGAACGCCTGCGAGATGTGCAGTGCTTCGATGGCTGGCTCGAGTGCCGACACGAACCACTCCGAGACTACCGCCGCGCCGATCGACGCGACGACGAGCACCGTCACCGCGAGCCAGAGCGGCCACGCGTCGACTGGTTTCGACCGTTCCGGCGCGTGTCGCACGGACTTCTCGGGATCGGCGCCGAGCGAGAAGCGCAGGCTCGCGACGAAGACCACGAGCAGCAGGATCGCGCACGCGGCACTCAACGCGCGCTCGTGCGATGCCGCAGGCGTGTGCAGCTCGTGCGCGAGCGTGGGAAACGCGAGCGCCGCCACCGCCAGCATCATCAGCGACGCGATCATCCTCGGCGACTCCGCATCGAAGCGCTGGCGTCCGTGCTTGATCCCGCCGACGAGAATCGCCAGACCGAGCACGAGCAGCGAGTTGGCGAGAATCGATCCGATCAGCGCGGCCTGCACCACCTGGATCAGCCCAGCGCGCAGGCTGAACGCGCACACGAGGAGCTCGGGCAGGTTGCCGAGTGCGGCTTGCAGCGTGCCGGTGGCCCCCGCGCTCAGGTGAACGCCGACCTGCTCGGTGCCGGTGGAGACGTTCATCGCGAGCATCGACAGCGCGGCCGCGCTCACGAGAAAGCGCAGCACGTCGTTCCCACCGATGAACTGGAGCGCGGCGGCCACGCCCACGAGCAGCGCGGTGACGGCGAAGACGATACGATGGGATCGAGTGAGCACGAGCGAATCTACATCACGGATCATCCCGGGCGCAGCCGAGTGGTGGATGTCGAATGCGCGGCGCGTCCTCTAGCGAGTTGCGGCGTGGGTGACTAGGCTCGAACGCATGCTCGATCTCGCACTCGTACGCGCCGCGCGCGACCGCATCGCTGGACACGTCCACACCACCCCCACGGTCACGTCCACGCGGCTCGGCGACGCTGCCGGCGTCAAGCTCTTTCTCAAGTGTGAGAATCTTCAGAAGACGGGGTCCTTCAAGGCCCGCGGCGCCCTCAACAAGCTGAGCCACCTCGACTCCGCGTCGCGCTCACGCGGAGTCGTCACCGTCTCGGCGGGCAATCACGCCGCGGCGCTCGCGTGGGCCGCGAGAGCGGCCGGTGTCCATGCGACCGTCGTGATGCCCGAGCGTGCGTCGGCGCTCAAGGTGGCCGCCAGCAAGGGCTACGGGGCCGAGGTCGTGCTGCACGGTGCAACGGGCATCGAAGCGTTCAACAAAGCGCACGAGCTCGAGAAGGAACGCGGGCTCGTGTTCGTCCATCCATTCGACGACGAATTGATCTGCGCGGGGCAGGGCACGGCGGGCCTCGAGCTGCTCGAGCAGGTCGGCGA
>Ga0070680_100001475_pt1 | contig 17091 bp, 17 predicted proteins | sample KBSC73BmetaG_FD_64672 | JGI IMG/M metagenome (GOLD analysis project Ga0070680, IMG submission 64672) | Corn rhizosphere microbial communities from Kellogg Biological Station, Michigan, USA - KBS C7-3B metaG | ecosystem: Host-associated > Plants > Roots > Rhizosphere | place: USA: Michigan...
GCTAGATACCCAGGCCCAGCTGCACCGGGACGGCTGATGAGCCGCCCGAAGGGCCGACGCCGATCGGTCCGGCCACGTTGTCCTGCGACGCTGCGGTGAGTCTTCCCTTGAAGCGAGACCGACGCAGCGTCTCGCCGACCGTATCCAGCGCAGTGCGAGGCGTGTTGTTTTTCTCACTGAGATGAGCCAGCACGATGTTGTTGAGACCGCGGTGGATGCTTTCGCCGCACAGGCGGGCCGCATCGTTGTTGCTGAGATGGCCGAACTTGCCGCGAATACGCGCCTGCACTGAAGGCGGGTACGGGCCCGTTCGCAGCATGCCTTCATCGTGATTTGCCTCGATCACCAGGACGTCGAGCTTGTCCAGTGCTCGGGAGATGCTGTCAGTCACCTGGCCCAGATCGTAGACGATGCCCGCTCTCGCTCCCTCGCCGATCGAAGTCACAATCACCGCGATCGGCTCGTTGGCGTCGTGTGGAACCGGGACCGTCTCGAGATGAAAGTCACCGACGACCACGCTGCTCTTTCGTGGCGTCAGGATCGTGCGGAGCTCCGACCATTCGGGACACATCATTCGCGTCCCCGCCGTGGAGACGATCGTCCAGCCCCATTTGCGTGCTGCCGCGCCGACACCTTTCACGTGATCGGTATGTTCGTGCGTCACGACCACCGCTTCGATCGAATCGGGTGCCACGCCCGCGCGCGCCAGCCGTTGCTTGAGGACGCGAGGCGAGAACCCGGCGTCCACCAGAATGCGGGACCGCTCGGTCTCGATGAGAACTGAATTGCCGCTGCTGCCACTGCCAAGGATCCACAACTTCATCAAACGCTCCAACGACGCTTGTGCACTTCGGCGAGATGCTTCCGCGCTTTGTCTCCCAGCTCGACGTCACGCCGCGCCATTACGCGCTCGGCGACCGTAAGAAATTTAGTGATCTCGTACGTCTCATAGGGCGCTGAGTCGCCCCACGCGAACGGTGGCACGACGGTCGGTGGCGTGCCGCCGAATACGTTCGCGCCTGCACCGATGACCGTACCGGTGGAAATCATCAAGCCAATGCCGGTCTTCGCATGATCCCCAAACAGAGTACCGAGGAACTGCTGACCTGTGTCTCGCACTCCGGTAGGGGTCCACATGTGAACCGGCCCGTAAGTGTTCTTCAGATTGCTGGTGGTGGTCAGCGCGCCAAGGTTTACCCATCTGCCCAGGTACGAATGCCCCACGAACCCGCTGTGGCCCTTGTTGCTGTGGCCGAGCACGATGGAGTTGTTGAACTCACCGCGGATCTTGCAATGATCTCCAATCGACGAAGCCGCAACCCGAGCGCCCATGATCTGCGTGCCGCGGCCCACGGAAATCGGACCGACAAGATAGGTGAACGGCGCGATCACCGCTCCCTTTCGAACCAGAATCGGCCCGGCCGAAGCATCGAGCACGACCTGTGGACCGATCTGGGCGCCCTCCTCGACGAAGATCGGATGATCGCCCATCATCTCCGCCCGATGAGCCGCGATTCTAGTGAGCGATCCAGTGCGAAGAGGGATGTCTTCGCTGAGCTGTTCGACCAGCGTACCGACGAGCTCCCACACATCGTTTATCCAACGACCTTTGACCTTCCGGCCGCCAAGACTCGTCTGGATTGCGCCGAGATCGATTGTGCCGTCGGCGAACTGCGACGCCGGAAGCTCGCGGGCCAGCTTGACCGCGCACGCCGAACCCTCGCACATCAGCAGATCGAATTGCCCGAGCTGCGAGTCGAGGGGCAGGATACAGCGCGTGTTGACGATGACCGATCCCGCCGGGATTTCCGACTTGGCGGCGACGGCCGGCGGAGCGTCGTCCTCCTCGAAGTGCGAGAGATGCGGCAACCCGATGAAGCCCGCGCTCTTCAGGCCGGTGATCCGCTCCCACCGCCGCCTGATCACCGAGCTTCCAGCGCGCAGCTCGCACGCCGGTCTCGTCAGCGAGAACGGCTCGAACTGCCGGGCACGAAGGTCGTCGTAGAAGTACAGCGCGCTCATTTCTTTGGCTCCGCTGGAAGCGACTCCACCAGCCGCTTGAGGTCGGCGGCCTTTTCCTTCGTAGTAACAAGGGTCAAGCCGTTCCTTGCTACAACGACGAGATTGTCGACTCCATAGAGAACGACGGTGCCCGAATCGGCGTGGACGACGTTGTCGGTGCCATCGAGAAGATGGACCGTGCCCGACGTCACGTTGCCGAATTCATCCTTTGTCCGCACTCGCGCCAGCGCCGACCACGTTCCCACGTCGTCCCAGCCGAAATCGCCGGGCACCACCGTCACGTCCTTGCTGCGCTCGAGCACCGCGACATCGACCGAGATGGGATTGGCGACGCGCCCGAAGAAATCGCTCGCGTCAGCGTCTGGTCCAAGCGCCATCGCTCTGGCCAGCTCCCGAGCGTGCCGCTTGACCTGAGTCAGAAAGTCGCCGACCGTCCAAACGAAGATCCCGGAATTCCAGAGGTAGCCGTCCGCGACCATCTTCTCTGCGCGCTGCCGGTCGGGCTTCTCGACGAAGCGCAGCACCGGCGACCCGTCTTTTTCGTCGCGATCCGCCGCCTCGATGTAACCGAAGCCGGTGTCGGGACGTGTCGGCACCACTCCGACCGTGACGAGAGTGTGAGTCCTGATGGCTGCCGCTTCTGCGAGCAGCAGGACTTCGCGAAAGCTGGCGTCATTACCGATCGACCAGTCCGCGTGTACGGAAAGCATCGTCGCATCCTTTCCGTCGCGTTGCTCGATAGTGAGTGCGGCCCAGGTCAACGCCGCGGCGGTGCCTGCCGGTCGCGGCTCGGCGATGATGTTTTCACGTGGAATCGGCGGCAGCAGCGCGCGAATCGGCTTGACGAGATATGCATTGGTGAGGACGAGCGTGTGAGATGGATCGACGATCGGGCCGAGCCTGTCGATGGTGTCTCGAAGAAGGGGCTTGTCAGTAACGAGGGGCAGCAGCTGTTTCGGACGCTCTGGCGTGGAAAGCGGCCAGAAGCGCGAACCGACTCCGCCGGCGAGTACGACCGCCCAGCGGCTCACTCGCCGCTTATACCCGCTTCATCAGGCGCTCCAGTGAGGCGCGCGACGAGCGCATAGAGCTTTTTGGGGCTGAACGGTTTGGTCAGAAACTCTGTTGCGCCGAGCGCCAACGCATCGCGCTCGTGCTTCGCATCGCCGCCCGCGGTAAGGATGATGCACGGCAGCGACTTGAATTTATCCTGCTCGCGTACCTGCTTGAGCACATCGAGCCCGCTCAGCCTGGGCATCATCAGATCGAGCACCGCCAGATCGATCTGATCTTCGCCATTGATGAAATCGATGGCCTCCTGACCGTCGTACGCGAGACTCACCCGAAAAGGCCCCTGCTCGAGCTTCATCTTAATGATGCGTCCGATGTGGGGCTCGTCATCGGCAACAAGGACATGACAGAGGCGGTTGGAATCGGACACGGCTAGATGAGCGATGCGATGTTGCCGCGGTAGCGGCGGACGTCGAAGAGAAGCCCGCCGAGATCTGCGGATTGGCGGAGGAGAACCAGCAGCAGGGTGTCGTCAGCGAGCGCCGCGACGATGGCGTAGCCTTTCTGGTGCTCGAGAATGGCAGTGTTCATCGGTCCCTGGACGGTGGCTCGTCCCAGCGCCTCTGCTTCAGAGACGAGGGCGGGGACGCGCGCGGCGAGATCCTCGTTGTTGAGCCCCGGCGCAGCGAAACCTTCGATGAGCAGACCGTCCTTCCCCAAGATGAGAACCGCATCAACTCCGGGGCGCTGTCGAAGAGCGCTCGTGAAATCTCTGATGTTGGGCATTGAGGGGTGAAGAAGTTGCGAAGCTAGGAACCGGAAAGAGTGAAGTCAAGCGCGGCAATCGCTTGAACTGCCATAAGTTACGGGGTATTATCGTGAAGCAACCCCTCCGCTCTCCCATCTGTCTTATCTACTCAATGAAAGCACGTTTCGCGGTCGTTGCTGCGATCGCCGCCGCCGCCGTTCTAAATGCCTGTGGTGACCCGACCAGCATCGAGGCTTCGCTGCCGACGTCGGTCGACACGCTTTCGGTCTTTGCGCTGTCGGGGACCCCGGCTGCATATCCGAGCGGCATAAATGTCATTGGTCGTCAGCCGGCGCGTGTCGACGGCTTCGCGAACTTCGACGTCGCCTTCGACATCAACGCCCAGGGCAACGCCGTGATTTATCCGGTCCGGCTCGTCGTGCCCTCGCCCGGCGGCTCACGTCCGGTGTTGCTCCAGAAGGTCGCGGGGGCATTCGATGCCATCACGAACGCGCCGAAGACCGGATTCGAGTCCGATTCCGCGCTCGTCATGCTGCCTGGCGAGGTAGTGGTCATTCAATCCACCCACAACGGCAGCGGTGACCTTTGCCAGTTCGCGCTCAATCCAAACATCTTCGCGAAATTGGCCGTCGACAGCGTGAGCTTGGCGTCGAGAATCATTTATCTGAAGCTGGGAGTCGACCCGAACTGCGGGTTCCGTTCATTCGCGACCGGAATTCCCACGAGCTGATTGGTGCACGACCTCAGGATGGTGCGCGAGCACATCGACGCACTTCGCTCCGGCATGCGGCGGCGCGGAGCTCTCGATGCGCTCTCTGCGACCATCGACCGCGCCGTCGATCTCGACAAATCCCGGCGCGAAACCATCCAGGCGGTCGAAGAGCGCAAAGCAGCGCGCAATGCCGTCAGTCAGCAGGTCGGCCAGCGTAAGCGCGCCGGAGAATCTGCCGACGATCTCCAGCAGCAGTCGCGCGCGCTTGGCGAAGAGATAGCCCGCCTCGATCGCGAGCTCGCCGAAACCGAAGCCGAGCTCTCCGCGATCATGTTGGAGCTCCCCAATGTGACGTTGGATCAGGTTCCTGCCGGCGGTGAAGAGCACAACACCGTGGTGCGGAGCTGGGGAACGCCGCGGGAGGGAGCGCGCGTAGAGCCACACTGGGAGATCGGTGCGCGGCTCGGACTCATCGATTTCGAGAGGGGCGCTAAGATCAGCGGGTCGGGCTTCATCGTATTCCGCCGCAAAGGAGCGCGTCTCGTCAGATCACTGATGAACCTGATGCTGGACGTCCACACCTCCGAGCACGGCTACGAGGAAGAATGGGTGCCGGTGGTGGTCAATCGAGCGAGCATGACCGGCACCGCCCAGCTCCCGAAATTCGAAGAGGACATGTACGCACTGCGGGACGGTGAGGGCTTTCTGATTCCGACTGCGGAAGTGCCGCTCACCAATCTGTATCGCGACGACATAATTCCTGAGACGGAGCTGCCGAAGGCGCTCACTGCATATTCGGCGTGTTTCCGTCGTGAGGCGGGCGCGGCCGGTAAGGATACGCGGGGCCTGCTTCGCGTCCACGAGTTCGATAAGGTCGAGCTCGTTCGCTTCGTAGCGCCCGAGACTTCAGGAGACCAGCTGGAGCTGCTGACGGGTCACGCCGAGAAAATCCTTCAGCTGCTCGAGTTACCTTACCGCGTCGTCCGCCTCGCCTCCGGCGACACCGGCTTTGCGAGCGCTCACACTTACGACCTGGAGACTTTCGCGCCGGGAGTGGGGAAGTGGCTCGAGGTCTCGTCGTGCAGCAACTTCACCGACTTTCAGGCACGACGCGCCAACATCAGATACAAGCCAGCGGATGGCGGTAAGCCACGCTTCGTGCACACCCTGAACGGCTCTGGTCTCGCGTTCCCGCGCGTCATCGCATCAATTCTGGAGCACCACCAGCAGGCGGATGGCAGTGTGCGCGTCCCCGCTGCGCTCAGCACCTATCTCGGCGCCGAGCGCCTCGGCTGATTCATGCGCCGGCTCGCACCGGTAACTCTGATCACGATCGGCGTGCTGGCGCTTCTCACCTGGTACGTCATTTACACGCGCGGGGTAGTGCGCGAGCTGAGACAGGAAGCCTCGCGAGTGGGCCTGATGTACGCCCGCGTCTACAACGGCCTCAGCGATCCCAATCCGGATGCGGCCAACGGCGCGCTGCTGGACCTATCCCGGCACATTCGAGAGTCAGGGCTGCCGATGATCCTCGCGGATCCCGAAGGCGTTCCCACCGATACCGCCAACATTCCTTTCACCGCGCCGCTTCGGTCGAAGGCGATGCGCAGCTACATCCTCGAGCTCGACCGCCAGAACGTTCCGATCGTCGAGCCGGGAATCGGCACCGTACATTTCGGCACCACTCCGCTCGTTCGCGGGTTGATTCTGATTCCGCTCCTGCAGTCGATCCTGATTGGCATGGTGCTGATCGCCGGTGCTTACGCTCTGCGCACCCGAGGCCGGGCCGACCGGGAGCAGATCTGGGCCGGCATGGCGCGCGAGTCGGCGCACCAGCTGGGCACTCCGCTCTCGAGCATCAGCGGCTGGATCGAGCTGCTGCGCGAGACCGAGCCCGAGGAGACGACGACCGCGGCGCTCGACCACATGGAGGCAGATCTCGAGCGACTCAAGCGAGTCGCCCATCGTTTCGAGCGCATCGGCCGCCCGCCGCGTCAGGAATCCGTGGATCTCGGCAAGCTCGTCGATCGCGTCGCCGCATACTTCCGCGCCCGTGTTCCGACCCTCGCGCAGCGTGTGACGGTGTCGTCTTCCTATCAGGGTGAGCTGGTCGTGCAAGGCGATGAAGTTCTCCTCGAGTGGGCTCTGGAGTCACTCACCAAGAACGCAATCGACGCCTTGGCGGGCCGGGATGGTCGGGTCGACATTTCCGCGGTGTCACTGCCCGAGGGAAGAGTGCGTGTCCGGGTCGCGGACGACGGTCCCGGAGTCCCACGTGAGATCCGGCACCAGATCTTCGATCCCGGTTTCTCCACGAAGGAGAAGGGCTGGGGCATCGGGCTTTCGCTGGCGCGCCGCATCGTCCGCGACAGCCACGGTGGCGAGCTGATGCTGGTGCCGTCGGAGCGCGGCGCGACCTTCGATATGGTGTTGGGGTAGCGGTTACTTTCAGATGATGTCTGAATCGACCACCATCGCCACCGCCGAACGCGCCGAGCCGCTTTCGGGTCTGAATCCAGCGCAGCGCGAGGCAGTGCTCCACTTTGAGGGACCGATGCTGGTCCTCGCCGGCGCCGGCTCGGGCAAGACGAGGGTGCTCACCACTCGCATCGCCCGGCTCATCGAGCACCACGGCGTGGACCCGTCGCGGATTCTCGCAGTGACGTTCACCAACAAGGCAGCGGGTGAGATGCGCGAGCGTATCACGCGCTTACTCGGTGAAGAGCCACGCGGGATGTGGAGCGGGACCTTTCATGCGATTGGAGCCCGCATTTTACGGAGCTCCGCCCCTCATGTCGGTCGCACCTCGAGCTTCACGATCTACGATGAAGACGATAGCCTCGGCGTCATCAAGCGGCTGATGGAGCGCGAGGGAATCCCGCAGAAGCAGTGGAGCCCCAAGGTCATCGCGTCCCTGATCTCAGATGCCAAGAATGCGCTGGTGCCCGCGAGCGAGTACGAATCGCTGGCGATGGATCCGGTTTCGCGCGCCGCCGCAAAAGTCTATCGTCAGATGGAGCCCACCCTTCGCGCCGCGAATGCGGTGAGCTTCGACGACTTGCTGGTGCTGCCGGTGGAAGTATTCCGGAAGGACGAAAAGACGCTAGCGCGTTACAGGGATCGCTTTCAGTTCATTCTCGTCGATGAGTACCAGGACACCAATCGCGCGCAGTTTCAGTTCATCAAGCTCCTCGGCAGCGGTCACGGCAACGTCGCCGTAGTGGGCGACGACGATCAATCGATATATGGTTGGCGCGGCGCGGACATCCGCAACATTCTGGATTTCGAGAAAGAATTTCCAGCCTCGAAAGTGGTGCGACTGGAGGAGAACTACCGCTCCACTCCGGACATCCTTCACGTCGCGAACGCGGCGATCAGCCAGAACGTGGGCAGGAAAGGCAAGACCCTGCGCGCTACCCGCGAGGCGGGTGAAGCGGTGTCTCTCATGTCCACGCTCGATGAGCGCGACGAGGCTGACTTCGTCATCGAAGAAATCAAGACGCGCAGAAATCAGGAAAACCGCGCTCTCAGCGACTTCGCAGTGCTTTACCGGACCAACGCACAGAGTCGCGCCCTCGAGGACGCGTTGCGCCGTGATGCAATGCCGTACCGCCTGGTGGGCTCGGTGCGCTTCTACGACCGGCGCGAAATTCGTGATCTCATGGCCTATCTCAAGCTGATCGCGAACCCCGCCGACGAAGAGGCCTTCAGGCGCGCCATCGCGGTTCCAAAGCGCGGCATCGGTGAGACTACCGTCGATCTCCTCGCCGCCCGTGCCCGCGAGCTCGGCGTCCCGGTGTCCGAGATCGCCGCCCGCGAAGACCTCCAGGAATCGCTGCGTCCAGCGGCGCGGAAGGCGCTCGCCGACTTCAGCCGCTTGATCGTCTCACTGCGCGAGCGGGCGCGTGACACCAGCGTCGACGTTCTCCTGCAGGAGCTCATTGGCGAGATCAGATACGTCGAGTATCTGCAGGCCGAAGGACCCGAATCCGCGCGTGACCGAATCGAGAACATCAGCGCTCTCATCGACGGCGCCGCTGAGACGGTCATAGACGACGGCGGAGAAGTCGGACTGACACCCCTGGATCATTTCCTCCAGCGCGCGATGCTCGTTGCCGGCGCCGACGCGCTCGACCCGACAGCCGATGCCGTTACCCTCATGACCCTGCACAACGCCAAGGGGCTGGAGTATCCGGTGGTGTTTCTCACCGGGCTGGAAGATGGTCTGTTCCCGCTTTCCCAGTCTTTCGACGATCCGCCAAAGCTGGAGGAAGAGCGTCGCCTCTTTTACGTCGGGATCACCCGCGCGAAGGAGAAGCTCTACCTCTCGCACACCGAAATGCGGCGCCGCAACGGCGAGCTGCTCCAGTCGATCAAGTCGAGATTCCTGCGCGAGATCGCGGGCGCCAATCTCGAGGAGCGCAAAACGCTGAGAGTCGGCGCGCTCGGCCGGCGCTCTGTCGGCGGCCGCGAGACGTCGTTCAGCGGCGCGTATCCCCCGCGCCGAACCTACGAGGTCCCTTCGTGGCGCCGGGCCGCCCCCATCGCCGAGGCCGAGGCATCGCAAGACGAGCCTCGCTACGTGAAAGGAGAGCGCGTAAAACACAAATTGTTCGGTGAGGGCTCGATCGCCGAGCTGTCCGGTGTGGGGAGGGAAGTGAAAGCGGTGATCGATTTCGACGACCAGAGCATCGGCAGGAAAACCATCAAGCTGGCGTACACAACCCTCGAGCGCGGGCAGGAATGAATGGCGGTTACTCGCGACGATGTGCTCCATATCGCTGAGCTGGCGCGACTCGGAATCGACGCCGCCCGCGCCGACGCACTCACCGCTGAATTGAGCAGCATCCTCGCGCACATGGAGGTGCTCTCGCAGGTCGACACGGCTCAAGTCCCGCCGGCGGCCGGAGTCGGCGCGGGTGGAACGCCCCTTCGACCTGATGCGACCATCCCGCCGCTGATCGAGCGGGCCCTCGAGTCATTCGCGCCGGCGATGCGCGATGGCTTCTTCATCGTTCCGCGTCTCGCCACTCACGAGGATTCATCAGAGAGCGGCGCTTGAACGTCGCCGACTACACGAGGCTCGGCGCAGCCGCGCTGTCAGGCAAAGTCCGCTCTGGCGAGGTCGCGCCATCGGAGGTCGTTCGTGCCGCGTTCGAGCGAGCCCGCGACATCGGCGCCGGCCCGGATGCGCTCAACATCTTTCTGCACGCAGACGAAGACGCGAGCGTCACCGAAACGAAAGAGGTGCAAGAACATCTCGACAGTGCGGCCGATGTCGGCATCCTCGCCGGCGTTCCCATCGCCATCAAGGACAACATCGCCTCGCTCGGCCTTCCTACCACCTGCGCTTCGCGGATCCTTGGCGGGTACGTGAGTCCTTTCGAGGCGACGGTGGTGACGAGGCTGCGCGCCAACGGCGCGGTGATCATCGCCAAGACCAACATGGACGAATTCGCGATGGGCTCGTCCACCGAGAACAGCGCATTCGGACCCACCCGCAATCCGCACGACATCCGCTGCGTTCCGGGCGGTTCCTCGGGGGGATCGGCAGCCGCCGTCGCCTCCGGGATCACCCCAATCGCACTTGGCTCAGAGACCGGCGGGTCGGTGCGCCAACCGGCTGCGTTTTGCGGCGTGGTAGGCGTCAAGCCTACCTACGGACGCGTCAGCCGGTATGGGCTCGTCGCCTTTGCATCGTCGCTCGATCAAATCGGCGTGCTGGGGCGGACCGTCGATGATGCCGCGATCGCGCTCGAGATAATCGCGGGATTCGACAAATCGGACTCCACCAGCTCGGATGCCGACGTGCCGATTTACCGGGTCTCGGCGTTGGGCAAGCCCGCGCCTGAAGCGCGGCAGCCGGACACCGAAGCGATGCGCATCGGGCGTAGTCCGGTTCCTCTTCCGCCTCCTCCGGGCCCCGAAACGCTCAAGGGAATCGTCATCGGAAAGCCGAAGGAGTACTTCCCGGACTCACTTGATCCGAGCATTAAGTCGCACTGCGAGCGCGCCCTCGACCGATTTCGCTCAATGGGCGCCACCGTCCGCGACGTCTCATTGCCGCGTTCCCCGCTCGCGATTCCTGTCTATTATGTCCTCGCTCCGGCCGAAGCTTCGTCGAACCTTGCCAGATTCGACGGAGTTCGATACGGACTACGTGTCGACCCTGGGAAGGGTCTGAAGCCGATGTACGATGCAACTCGTTCGCAGGGCTTTGGCGCCGAGGTCACCCGACGGATTTTGCTCGGCACTTACGTTCTCTCGGCTGGATATTACGACGCCTACTATAAGAAAGCGCAGGCCGTTCGTACGCTCATCGCCGACGATTTCCGGGCGGTATTCGCGGATGGCGTTCATGCGATCTTCACACCCACCACACCGACGCCGGCCTTTCCAATCGGCGCCATCAGCGATCCCTACGAGATGTATCTGAATGACATCTTCACGGTTACCGCCAATCTCGCTGGCGTACCGGCAATCTCGGTCCCGATAGGTCGCGTGCGGAGGCTGCCGGTCGGCGGCCAAATCATCGCCGCGCACTTCGACGAGTACACGATGTTCAGGGTGGCGTACGCGCTCGAGGCGGCGCTCGGCGCAGAGGCGCATCAGTGACCCGCGATCGCTACGAGATGGTGGTCGGGCTCGAGGTGCACGTCCAGCTCAAGACCCGGAGCAAAGCCTTTTGCGGCTGCTCTACCGATTTCGGCGCCGCGCCGAACGTGAACACGTGCCCCGTGTGTCTGGCATTGCCGGGAGCGCTGCCCGTCTTGAACGAGCACGCTGTGCAGCTCGCCACCAGAGCAGCGCTCGGGCTTGGGTGCACGGTCAATCCCATCTCGGTCTTTGCCCGGAAGAATTACTTCTATCCGGACTTGCCCAAGGGGTACCAGATCTCACAGTTCGATCAGCCGCTCGCGACCGGAGGTTCGATTGCGATAGGCAAAGACGAGAAGGGCGACGACGTGCGGATTGGCATTACCCGCCTGCACATGGAGGAGGATGCTGGCAAATCCATTCACGACCGTTACCCGGGCGCGACAGCGATAGATCTGAACCGCGCCGGAGTTCCGCTGATTGAGATCGTCAGCGAACCCGACATGCGGAGCGCCGGCGAGGCGGGATCCTACCTGCGCACCCTCAAACAGATCCTTCAGTATCTCGACGTCAGCGACGTGAGCATGGAGGAGGGAAGCCTTCGGGTCGACGCCAACATCAGCGTCCGTCCTCCCGGACAGTCGAAGCTCGGCGTCAAGACGGAAGTGAAGAACATGAACTCGTTCTCCGCGGTCGAGCGCGCGCTCGAGGCCGAATACGAGCGGCAGTGCGCGCTCATCGATTCCGGCGGGAAGGTCGAGCAGCAGACCCTGTTATGGGACGGAGGGCGCGGTGCGGTGCGCCCAAGCCGCACCAAGGAGGGCAGCCACGACTATCGATACTTCCCCGAGCCCGATCTGCGGCCGCTAATCCTGGATACAGGGTGGATTGACGACGCCCGTAAGAATCTCTCGGAGCTTCCCGACGCGAGAAAGAAGCGAGTCGGCGAAGAGTTCGGGCTTGCGTCAGGAGAGCTGGATCAGCTCATGGTCACCCCGGCGCTCGCCGACTATTACGAAGCGGTCGCGCGCCAATCGCGGGATGGCAAAGGCGCGTACAACTGGGTCATGGGTGAAGTGTCGGCATCACTGCGTGCGTCGGGCCAAGACATCACCCAGTTCCGGGTCCGGCCTGCTGATCTCGCGCAGCTCCTCAACCTCGTTCGCGACGGAACCATCAGTCACACCGCCGCTAAGCGCGTTTTCGCATTGATGCTCGAGACGGGAAAGCCTGCCGCACAGGTCGCTGCCGACGAAGGCCTCGTTCAGGTGGGCGACGAAGGCGCAATCGCCGGGTGGGTCGATGAAGTGCTCCACGAACATCCCGAGGAAGCGGCGCGGTATCTCGCCGGCGAGAAGAAGCTGCAGGGCGTCCTCGTCGGGTTCGTCATGAAGAAGTCCAAGGGGCGCGCCGATCCCAAGCGCGTGAATCAGTTGTTGTCGGCGCGAGCTGGATAGAGCGGCTCCGGCAGCTGCGCCGCGTAGCGGAGCACCGACCGTGGCAAGCCGAAATGTTGTTGGGCCTGTTCGAGCACGTGTTCCTCACCGCCGCGCCGCAGCGCAGCGCGCCGCACCTTCTTCGCCTCCCTGAGCGCCACCGTCCCGGCGGGATCCAACTTGTATGGCTCGGCGTGATCGAGTCGCGTCAACAGGTCGACGATGTAGTCGAACGCCCGCCCCATGTAGCCGCCGACCTCTGACTCCGCGAGATCCCAGCGGCTTTTTTCCTCGACCAGGTGGAAAATGCGCTGCCATGATTCGGTGTCCGCGACGTATACCATTCCGCGAAAGATTCGCCGGTTGGTGGGCGTGCTGAAGATCGTCGGACTCAGAATTCGGTCGAGGTGCTCGTCCGAGTGCGAGTGATCGCGCAGAATCAGCTGCTTCGCGGTGCGGCTGAAACGCTCGCCGATGTGCATGTCGAACCGACTCTCCCAATAGCTGTGTCCGAGCGCAGCCGTCGACGATGTGATGGTGAGCTGATGCGGCACGAAGTAGTTGTGCGCGACAGAGTCCGCGGCTAGATGAGCCAGATAGCCGAGCCCGAACGCGCGCAGCGGCTCGGACTCGGCGTTGTCGTGGATCTCGAAGCCCACGTTCCACGAATGACAGTGTCGGCCCGCGGCGGCGTACTTTTTTGCGATGCTCGTGTCGGCGGCGATGGATCCGTACAAAAAATCGTATGGGAATGCGGCCAGCAGCTCGGCGACGCTCGAGGGCAGCAGCGACAGTGAGCGCAGCATCGCTTCGCCGAGGAAGATGTGGGTGCCCGGCGTCCACGCGTGGGCGACTGCCGGAACGAGCATCAGCGCCAGCACGACCGCCAGCGCGACGCGGCCGGCGCTGACGGCGCGCGGCGATGCGCGCACCATTCGAGCCAAAACCTAGATGCCGATGCGCTTACGTTGGCGACGGACCGCTTTGCGGAGATCGGTGAGCTCGTCCTTGACGACGTTGTTGATCGCGTCGCGTGCGGAGTCCACGTAGTCCCGCACCTGCTCGACCATGTCGTCCACCGGAATCCTGTCGACCAATTCTTCGCCCCGCTCCATCGCCGTCTGGAATCCGCGTCTCGCACGCGGTGCGACCCAACGCGCGCCTTCGACGGCGCGATCGCCAGCCCAACGAGCACCCTCGACGGCCCGGTCACCGGCCCACCGTGCACCTTCGGCACCGCGGCCTCCCGCCCACCGCGCGCCACCAAGCCCCGCCATTCCGGCGAGCGCCGCACCGCGGCCGGCGTAGCGAATCAGAGGACCTACCGGCCGTCGACCCGAAGGTCCGCGCCGCAGGAGAAGCGTGACGCCCGCGCCCACGGCCGCGCCGATGAGGGCTGCCGTCAGCAGGTCATATTGCTGCTCACGCTCCTCATCCAGCTCCATTTCTGGGTCGGACGCGCGGGCGCGGTTTCTCCCCACTGTCGGCTCTGCTTTCGTCGTAGTCCCCATCGTTCCAGTCCTCCTCGTCAAATGCCTGATTGATCCCCGTCCTCACGCCGCGAATCGTCGACGCAGTCGTCACGAACGCCGACTCCGCCTCCTCCTGTACCACTTCCAGCAACGCGTTCAGCTGGTGAATCCGATCTTCAGTCGCCGAGGCGGCCTGCTGCAGTCGCTGATTCACCGCCGCGACGGTCTGGCTCACCTGCTGAATGTCCACCCGGATCGCGGTCGAGATGTAATCCACATTGTCGGCGATCGCACTCGCGTGCCGCATGAGCGGATTGATGTCGCCGTAAATCTTGTCCAGCATGTCGCTGACTTTCTTGTAGCTCTTTCTGAAATTCCACGCCGCCGGAATCAGAGCTGCCGACAGAATGATGATGGTGATGGTCATGATGCCGCTCGCCGCGCTCGTGATCTTCTCGAACAGCGCCGGCTCGGCTGCGACCTGCTTGGTGAAGATCGTATCGGGCAAAGCGCGCGCAGCCTGTAGAAGCAGATCGGCGCCGCCGGTGATCCATCCCATCATGCGGGTGAAGTGTGCAAGGGAGAGGCCATTTACCGAAAGACTTTAAGTGACGGTACAAAGAGTGCTCAGTACGATATATTTGCGCAACAGATCTTCACCACCAGCCTACTCAACATGCCTGCAGTACAGTTCGTCGTCGAGGGTGGAAGATCCCTCAGCGGCTCGATTCGCCCTTCCGGCAATAAAAACGCGGCGCTGCCTATCGTGGCGGCTGCTCTCATTTCGCCCAATCCCGTCCATCTCGAGAACGTCCCGCGGATCCGCGACATCGAGACCCTGGTCGAGCTGATACGCTCCGTCGGAGCCTCAATGGAGTGGGTGGGTCAGAACGCCCTCGACGTCCACGCCAAGGACCTCCGGCCAGCCGATCTCAACCCGACGCTCTGCGCCAAGATCCGGGCGTCCATTCTCCTTGCGGCGCCACTCCTCGCTCGCTGCGGCGAAGTAACCCTCCCGCCGCCTGGCGGCGATGTCATTGGGCGGCGCCGACTCGACACCCACTTCCTTGCTCTCGAGCAGCTCGGTGCGGAGTTCACTCACGGCAAGATGATCGAGATGAAGGTGCGAGGCTTCCGCGGCGCCGACGTGTTCCTCGATGAGCCGAGCGTCACGGCTACCGAGAATGCGCTGGTAGCCGCCGCCGCTGCCACGGGCACCACCGTCCTCCGTAACGCGGCGAGCGAGCCACACGTCCAGGATCTCGCTCAGTTCCTGATCACCCTCGGTGCCGAAATCGAAGGCGTCGGCACCAACACCATGACCATTCATGGCGGCCGCGCGCTTGGCACCAAGCCCGTCACGCATCGCATCGGACCCGATCACATCGAGGTGGGGTCTTTCATCGGCCTCGCGGCGGTCACTCGCTCCGACCTCCGCATCGAGAATGCCGGCATCGAGCACCTGCGATCCACCCGAATGGGTTTCGAGCGGCTGGGGATTGAATGCAAAGTGGATGGCCCCGACCTGATCGTCCCCGCCAAGCAATCGAGGAAGATCCAGTCGGACATGGGCGGCCATGTTCCCAAGCTGGAGGACCAGCCGTGGCCGGCGTTTCCTGCCGACACAATGTCGATTGCGATTGTCACTGCGACCCAGTGCGAAGGCCTGATTCTCATGCACGAGAAGATGTTCGAGTCGCGGATGTTTTTCGTCGACAAGCTGTCGACAATGGGCGCGCGGATCGTCCTGTGCGATCCACATCGTGCGCTCGTTTACGGGCCGACGAGACTGCGCGGCGCCTTCCTCGAGTCACCCGACATCCGCGCCGGTATGGCGATGCTGCTCGCTGCACTTTGCGCCGAAGGCACCAGCTTCATCAACAACGTCGGCCAGATCGAGCGCGGCTACGAACGGATCGATGAGCGCTTGAACGCCCTCGGCGCGTCAATCACCCGAGTGGACGATCGTCGGCATTAGCGTGACCGAGGTTCCGAAGGAGGTTGTCCCCGACTTCGAGAGCTGGGGCATCCGCGCCTTCACGACGACGAGGGACGCCGGCTCCTTCGGGCTGGCCGGCACCGAGCCCGTCAACGAAGTCATGGGCCGTTGGACCGCAGTCCAGCGAGAATTGTCGGACGTGGCCCGGCGACTGGTCTCGATCCGCCAGGTCCACGGCACCCGGGTGCTGGTTCACACCGGCGGCTGGGAGGGGTGGCTGCGCGGCGAGGAGGCCGACGGGCATATAGCGTCGGAAAAGGGAATTGCACTCGCCGTCGGTGTCGCCGATTGCGTTCCCGTCTTCATCGCGCACCCGTCGGGGATCGTAGCGCTGCTTCATTCCGGATGGCGAGGAACCGCGGCCCACATCACCACCGAGGCGATCTCTGCGCTGGCGAGGTACGGGCTCCCGCCCGACGAGCTCGCCATCCACCTCGGCCCGGCGATCTGCGGCCGCTGCTACGAGGTGAGCGCTGAAGTTCGGGAGCAGTTGACCGGGCAGCCGGCGACGAGACCGGGCAATGTCGATCTCCGGTCACTAATCGCCGAGCACGCGACCGAGACCGGTGTCCAGAAAATCACGGTTAGCTCGGCATGCACCCGCTGCGACAACGACCGCTTCTTCTCCCACCGCGCCGGCGACCCCGGCAGACAGATCGCCGTTATTGCCTCTAAGACTCAGGCGTCGGGATCTCTGCCAGCCTAAGCATCCCTAGTCGCAAAGCCGGCAGATAGGACACGTAGACAGCTGAGAGTCTGGTAGCTGTATTACGGACGCCTGGCACCCTGGCACCCTCGCGGTTTCTATAGATCCAAAGCACGACAGACTGAAACTCTCTCAACTGTCCACGTCTCCCACCTGCCGACTTCTGGACTAGGGGTGCCCGTCGAAACTCCCCAGACTACACGCCGAGATACCAGACCATAGGTTGACTCGATCCCACGCGGACTCTACATTGTGGGTGGACGTTCAATTCGGCGGCCAACGGAATGTGGGGATCCCCCCACATTTTTTTGTCCCTGAAAGAAACCTAGAACTTGAATGAACGAAACGCTGGAAAGCCTTGTGGCCT
>Ga0070680_100001477_pt1 | contig 17087 bp, 12 predicted proteins | sample KBSC73BmetaG_FD_64672 | JGI IMG/M metagenome (GOLD analysis project Ga0070680, IMG submission 64672) | Corn rhizosphere microbial communities from Kellogg Biological Station, Michigan, USA - KBS C7-3B metaG | ecosystem: Host-associated > Plants > Roots > Rhizosphere | place: USA: Michigan...
GAAACAACGTCGAATACACCGACGGACGCGTGCTCCGCTGCGTCTGCATGAATCGCTGCTCGAATTGCGCCTTCAGCTCAGGCACGAGCACGTCGAGGCCCGGCGGCATCGGGCGATTCGGCGTGAACGTCTCGAACACCGTCAGGGTCGACGTGAGCGCCACGTGCTTCTGTATCAGCTCTCGAATGAGAGACTTCACAGCCTCGCTGTTCGGATCGACTGCCGCGAGCGCGGCCTGACCCGCGCCCTGCCCGGGGCAGACGTCGGGCTTCTTGTCGGGCACGAAGTCCGTCGCCGCGAAGAAGCCGTGCTCCAGGTTGTCGATGCCGAGCTCCGCGGCCTCGCGATAGGTCACGGAGCAGAGGTGCCCCGTGAGCTTCATGCCGCGCTTGTGGCCTTCGTCGAGCGACGCCTTGAGCTCATCGCGCGTGATGTGCATGTACGCCTTGAGCGACGTCGCGCCCATGTCGTTCCAGAAGTCGACCATGCGTCGCGCTTCCGCGGCGTCCTTCAATTCGTGCACTTGCAGCAGATTGAGCCCCGGCCCCTCGAGATACGGCGCGGTTGCGTCCATCCACGGGCCGGCGCGCTGTCCGGCATCGATCGCCTTCTTCATGTCGATCTCGCCGAAGCCGTTCATGTTGCCGCCCGTGCGCATCGACGTCACGCCGCCGGCGAGATAGAGGCGAACGAAGCTCTCGGTGAGGTTGGCGTAGACGCCGGGGCCGGTCGGGTAATAGAGATGCTCATGCACCATCACGAGCCCGGGGATCACCGACTTGCCCGTGAGATCGATCACCTGTGCGCCGGTGGGAATCTGCGCCCCAGCGTCCGGCCCGACCGACGCGATGCGTCCGTCGCGAATGACCACCGTCTGGTTCGGGCGTGCCGGCGCGCCCGTCCCGTCGATGACTCGCGCGTGAACGAGTGCAACTGTCGGCGTGTCGACGGACACGAACGCGCGAACAGCCTGCGTCAGCGTCGCCCGTTGGGCATGCACCGCCGATGTCGCGCACGCGAGCGCGACGGCAGGAAGGAATGACCGTGCGAGGAAGTTGGGTCGCATACGTGGAGAGGCCTCGGAAAAGTGCCCGCGTTGTGCTCACGCGAACCTTCGCCGAGGCCACGCTTCGCGGCAATACCCGTGGCGCTCACATCGTCACGGATCGCGCACCGGCAGTCCACTCGGCACCGCCGCGGGGATGATCGACGACAGGTCGCGCGCCGCCGGGTCGGTCAGCGATTTGAGAAACGCGACGATCTGCCGCTGTTCGTCCGCGGACAGGTGCAGCGGGACGCGCAATCGACCGTCGACCGTGGCGAGCACCTGCGCGATCGTCGCCGCGTCACCGCGATACGAGGATCGATAGGCCGGATCGAGCTCTGTGGCACTGAACGCCTTCATGGCGGAATCCACGTTGTTGTAGTGGCTCACGACGGCCTCGAGTGTCGCGTACGCGCCATTGTGCATGTATGGCGCGGTGAGCTCCACGTTTCGCAGCGGCGCGACGCGGAAGAGAAACTGCGGCTTGCCTTGCGGATTGAAGTCGTCGCGCCCGCCGTCCAACGGCGCGGCCTTACCCGTTCCCGGGCCGAGTTGCGGCACGCCGACGTTCGCGAAACTCTGTCCGCCGAGCAGCGGGCCATTGTGGCAGCCCGAACATCCCGCGTGTCCGAAGAACAGCAGTGCGCCGCGCTTCGCGTCCGCCGACATGGCGTTGTCGTCGCGCGCCAGGAAGCGGTCGAACGGAGAATTCGTCTTGGAGAACGCTTGCGTCTCAAAGGCCGCGATGGCGTTCGCCGTGTGCTGAAAGCCGAACGCAGTCGCAGGCAGGCCGGGGAACGCGGCGTTGAACCGCTGCTTGTACTCCGCGACCGCCATGACGCGCGCCATGACCGCGTTCCAGATCGCCGTGTTCTGGCTGTCGGGGATCTGTGCGATCTCATTCAAGTTTCCGAATACGTCGCGATCGCCGGGGCGGCCGCGCATCTCGACACGGTCGGTTACGGGAATCATCGCCTGCGCGGCGGCCAGGCCCGACAGGGCCGATGGCAAGGTCAGGCCCAGCGGTGCTTGAAATCCCGGACCGAAGCCGGAGATGCGTCCATCCCAGAACATGTAGAATCCGCCGAGCCCGGCGTTGAACAGCGCGGGAGCATTGCGCGGCGTGAATTCGCGCGTCGGTCCGAGCTGCCGGCTGCCGCCGCTGCCGATCGCTCCGGTCCCCACAGCGAGTGCGCGGTCGTCGCCGGTGTGGCCGAGTGCACTGTGGCACGATGCGCACGATACGTCGCGATTTCCGCTCAGCAGCTTGTCGAAGAACAGCATGCGTCCGAGATCGACGAGCGCCTGATCCTGTGCCTTGACCGGAAGGATGGGCACGACGCCCCAGCTCCCGATCGATTGGCGAACTTGCGCATCCAGCGATGCGTCGGTGGTGGAGGTGATCGAACGCGTGCCCGAGTCAGTGGCGCAGGCGGCCGCGAACGTGCCGACCACCAGAGCGAGCAGAATCCGACGAGAAACGTGCATGAGCCCTCCCGCGCGAACGAGGTGGTGGTCAGCGAATGGGAACGGACACGGCAATCTGATGCGTCGTCACGGAGACGCCCGTCAACGACGTCACCGCGCTCGGCGCCGAGAGGAAGTTCGATGCGGCGTCGACCGCGCCCGGGGCGAACACGACGCCGTCCGGAACCACACCGGGACGTCCGGTGCCCGTCGTCATGCGACCAGTATACCGTAATTGAAGATCACTGAATCGAAGCGCGAAACCCCAGGTGCGTGTCCATTCGGCCCAGCTCTCCGTTTGCCGGTTGTTCACCTGTGCGACGTGATCCGTCTGATTCAGCGTGTAGCCGATCGATCGCCACGTGAGGCCGAACTCCACGCGCACCGAGCGAATGGCGCCGTACATCGTGTCGAGCGGGAACTCGCGCGCTACGCCGCTGCGCAGGATCGCGTTCGAGAAGCGGAACCAGTTCTCGGTCGTCTTGGATCCCGCGGGCAGTCCGCCGGACGGGTTCGCGAGCGAGTCCGGCACCTCTCCCCACGTGTGCGTGCGAATCGGCTCGTAGATCGCGTCGACGCCATACGTCGTGAGGCGCGTCGTGCGCGCGATGCCCACGCCGAGGTCGTAGGCGGCGGTGTGGCCCGGATCCCACGGGATCGTCATGACTTGAGCAATCTGATAATCCGGCAGCTTGGGATGCGACATCAGATTCGTCGTCGCGATCGCGCCAACGCGCCAGCCCGAGTCGAGCGGCTGCATGTAGGCGAGGTGCATGCCCCAGGTGGTGGTGCGGTCGAGATTGTGATCGATACGCGCGCGCTGCACCGTCGAACGCGTGTTCGGATCCCAGAACGCGTCGAGCCACGTCACGTCGTGTGTCATGTCGAATCGATCGTGCAGCACCATTGCCTCGAGCGAACGACGGCCGGACCATTCCTTGAGCACGCCCAGACGAACGTCGAGGCTCCCGCCGTGCTGCACGATGTTCTGGCTCCCCGAGTAGAGCAGATCGACACCGTCGATGTCGTTGAGGCCCGACCACAACGCGTTCGCGCCGACCGAGATGCCCGCGTCGCGGAACACGTGGCCGATCGTACCGAACGCAAAGCGGTTCTGTCGCGAGGGCGTGGCCTGCGGTGCCAACGGCGCCGCGTCGGCCGTCGTGACGAGCGCGGTTGGCGGAAAGATCACGTTCGACGAGCGGGTGCCCGGGTTGTCGATTTCCTGCATGGCCAACGCCAGGCCCCCGAAGGTCGACCCGCGACGCAGGATGCCGCCGACGGGAAACGTCGCGCCGCCTCCCGCATGGCTCGACACCGAATAGAACGTGGGCGAACCGAAGAACAGCCCGCGGCTGCGCTCACTCAACCGCGACCCCTTCGCGGGATTCTCAAAGGGATCATGCAGGGAATCGGGCAGTGCGATCGACAGATCGCCGATGCCTTGATTTGCCGACGGGAATAGCCGCCACTGATCGCCGTCGGCGATGGGGAGCGTCTTCACCTGAATGAGCTGCGCCCGGAGCGGCGTTGTGGCGGCGAGGGCGCAGGCGAGGAGGGCGACGGCGGGCGCGTGGACGTGCGAGCGGAGCGAGAACCAGGAACGCTGCATCTCGAGCCTCGATGGCCAGGGTCCGGAGTGCCCAACCAGCGTCGACCGCGTTCGGGTCACCCAGCCTTGCAGGTCGTCACCCGCCCGCGCAGAATGCGCCCATGAAATACGGAGAACTTCTGAACTACGTCGGCGGCGCCTATGTCCCGCCGATGACCGGGCGACCTGATCTCGATGTCAACGATCCGCGCACCGGCGACGTGATCGCGCGCGTTCCGCTGTCGCATGCCGGCGACGTGGACGCCGCCGTTCGCGCGGCGAAAGCAGCGTTTCCCGCATGGTCGGCCTTGCCGATCAAGGAACGCGTACAGGTCTTCTATCGATACAAATCCCTTCTCGAGCAGCGCATCGACGAGCTCTCGGCGGTGATCACCGAGGAGAACGGGAAGATCGCCGGCGAAGCGCGCGCGGAGATCCTCAAAGCCATCGAGCTGACCGAGTTCGCGTGCTCCCTGCCACAGATCGCATCGGGCGAGGTGCTCGAGGTGAGCCGCGGCGTCGAATGCCGCATCGAGCGCGTGCCGATGGGCGTGGTCGCGTCGATCGCGCCGTTCAACTTTCCGATGATGGTTCCCAACTGGACCATCCCGAACGCGATCGCCCTCGGCAATTGCATGATTCTCAAGCCGTCCGAGCAGGTCCCGATCAGCGCGCTGCGCATCGGGGAACTGCTGCGCGACGCCGGCCTGCCGTCAGGCGTGTTCCAGGTCGTGCACGGAGGGCAGGACGCCGTCGAGGCGATCTGCGACCATCCCGACATCGCGGCCGTCAGCTTCGTTGGATCGACGAAGACCGCGAAGGTCGTCTATCGTCGCGCGACATCGAATCTGAAGCGCTGTCTCGCGTTGGGCGGGGCGAAGAATCACCTCATCGTGATGCCCGATGCGGATCGCGAGATGGCCGCGACGAACATCGTCGCGTCGATGTCCGGGTGCGCGGGGCAGCGTTGCATGGCGGCATCGGTGATGGTTGCGGTGTCATCCACGGATCACATCATCGAGCGAATGGCCGAGGTGGCGCGCGCGATGGTTCCGGGACGCGACATCGGGCCAGTGATCTCCGCCGAAGCGCGCGACCGCATCACCCGCTATATCGACGAAGCCGAGCAGCTCGGTGCCAAGGTGATCGTCGACGGCCGCCACGTTCGCGTGCCGGGCTCGGAGAATGGATATTACCTCGGCCCGACGATCATCGATCGCGTCACGCCGGACATGAAGATCGCGCAGGAGGAAGTCTTCGGGCCCGTGCTCGTGATCATTCGCGCGCCCGACGTCGACCGTGCGCTCGAGATCGAGAACGCGTCGCCGTATGGCAACGCCGCGTCGGTATTCACCGAAAGCGGCGGTGTCGCGCGCTATGTCATGGAACGCGCGAACGCGGGCATGGTCGGTGTGAACGTCGGCGTGCCGGTGCCACGCGAGCCGTTCTCCTTCGGCGGGTGGAACGAATCGCGCTTCGGCGTAGGCGACATCACGGGTCGCGGCTCGATCGAGTTCTGGACGCAGTCGCGCAAGATGACGACGAAGTGGAATCGCGAGGCGGGGCGCGACTGGATGAGCTAGCTGGCGCCGGCTGCAATTGAGACCGGCGTACAGTCCAGTATATATATGGCATCGCCGGACCAGTCTCTTCCTCCCATGGCCGGCCGATTCTCGAGCGGAACGAGCGGCACCTCAGTTTTCAGCAGGCATCTCAGCCGAGGCATTGTCATGGCAACGAACGCTGCCATCCCAAGCGACGCAGGCACCAATCGTGGAGTGTACGACTCGCTCGAAGCCATTCGCTCGCTCCTCATTCCGGGCGAGACGATCGAGGCCATGGCGATCCAACGGCGCGTCTTCGCGCTCCGGCACCGTCGCACGGCCGTCGCCGCCACGAGTGGTCGTCTCATCGTCGTCCAACGCCGCCTGTTCGGCGGCTACACGCCCATCGACATCCGGTGGCAGGATCTCCACGAATCCGCGTTGCAGGTAGGCGTGTTCGGCGCGACCCTGACGGTGTCCGCCTACGCGAACCAGTCCGATCTCGCCATCGCGGAAGGCGCGGCGAGTGGACACATCATCACGGGTCTGCGGAAGACGGAGGCGCAGGAGGTCTACCGCATCTGCCAGACGCATTCGCAGGCGTGGCGCGAGAAGCGCCGCATTCGCGAGCTCGAGGAAATGCGGGCGCGCGCCGGCGGCATTCAGGTCGGTGCGCTCGGCGGCGGCGGCGGCGGTTATGCGCCGACCGGCAACGGGACCGATCAATCGCCGACCGCCCGTCTCCAGCGCGCGAAGGAGATGCGCGAGAGCGGCTTGTTGAACGACGCGGAATTCGAGCAGATCAAGGCGAAGATTCTGGCCGAGCTGTAGTCGACGTCCGGCGTCGTTCCAGCCGCGGATTTACGAAATCCGGACGCCGGCCCGACGGCGCGCGTCATAGAGTTCTCGTAACGAATTCCGAGAACGCGGCATGACGTCTCGACGTGAATTTCTCTCGGCCGCGGCGACGGGAACGGCCGCGGTCTTCGCCCAACCCGGCGCACTCGCGCGCCTCGGTTCCCGCCCCGCTGCCGCCAACGGCCGCCTCGCGGCGCGCCCGCGCCCGCCTGCCGACTCGATCGAGCCAGGCACGCATCGCCTCTCGGTCGGCGGCGTGCGCGAGACGCTGCTGTTCGTGCCAACGAGCTATCGCGCGACGAAGCCGGCGCCATTCATGCTCGCGCTGCATGGCGCGACTGGCGACGACAATGAATCACTCCGCAGAAATCGCGATGCGGCCGAGCGACATGACATCATCGTGCTGGCGCCGAGCTCGCGCGGAACGTCGTGGGATGCGATCCGTGAGGGCTTCGGCGTCGACCTCGCGATGATCGACCGTGCGCTCGGTCAGAGCTTCGCCCGGTGCAACGTCGATCCCGCGCGGCTCGCGGTGTCAGGATTCTCTGATGGCGCGACGTACGCGGTGTCGCTCGCGCTCATCAACGGCGACCTGTTCACGCACTGTCTCGCGTATTCCGCCGGCTTCGTGATCCCTGGCCCGCGACGCGGGAAGTCGAAGTTCTTCCTGTCGCACGGCCGACAGGACAGGATTCTCCCGATCGATCAGTGCGGCCGGCGCATCGCCGCGGATCTCGAGAAGGGCGGCTACGGCGTGCGCTTCGAGGAATTCGACGGGCCGCACACGGTGCCACCGGGCATGGTCGATACCGCCACTGCCTGGTTTCTCGGGTGAGACGCGAGCACGCCAGCAGCGCGGGCGTTTCGAGAACTCTCATGCTGCGGTCACCCGGACGGCCGGCGACGAGGGCGCTGCTTCGCCGACACCGACCGGATGATCAGCTCGCGACGACCAGTTGCGCGCATCGGCACCTTTGCCTGCTCCAGCGCGGCAGCGAGCAACGCCTCGACTTCCGGACGTGCGAGCGTGGCGGCGGATTCGAGTCGCAGAAACCGCGTCTGCCTGCCGTCGCCTTGTAACACCTTCTGGGGATCGCGCAGCTTCGCTCCCTGAATGAAGCACAGCCCAAGCCCGTTCGCGCCCGCGGTAACCGACACCACCGAGTCCGATGGGCGCTCGGTCGGCGAATAGCCGATCACGAAGAAATTGTAATTGTCGTATGCCAGCTCGTAGGCGGTCGGCATCCGCGTACGCAGCGCTCTCCGGACGGAGCGAATGAGCGTCCGATGCGCGGGTTCGAACTTGTCGATGAACGTCGCGAGCTGTTGCTCGGCGCTCGCTGTCATGGCGACAATCGCGCCGCCGGTTCCGGTCCCGCCGGGAGCTCGTCCGCGAGGGCCGGTGCGCGGCGCGCGATGCGAAGAATGCCGAGGCTCGCTCCGGTCCCGATGAGACCATAGAGCCCGACCGCCGGAAGCAAGCGCACGAACGGGACGATGTGTGTCAGGCCGAAGGCGAACGTGATCGCCGAGAACACGCCTGCACCCGCCACGAATCCCCACGCGGCGACCCGCCCACTCGCAAGCGTGGAAACGCTGCGTCGACGCTCGCCGCGCGAGAGGGCGAGCGCGAACACGAGACCGGAGATGCCGCCGAGGGCGAACGCACGGACGATCGCCGCAATCACCAGCCGCGGCGTGAAGATGCCGGGCGGAACGAGGCCAAACACGACCACGAAGCCGAGGATCGTCGCGGACAACGTGGCGAACAACGTTCCCCACGTGACCGCCATGCCGAGCGCACCACGAAGACGTCGAAGAATCGTCATGCGAGCTCCTTTGCCGGTGGCGTCGCTGCCGACCGCGTTCGTCGGCGGCTACTCGCTGCCCTACCAACTTGGGCCGCTCCAGGTTTCCGCGCCAGCCGCGGGCGGCTCAGTCGGTCTTGAGCGCCTCCGCGGGATCGATGCGACCCGCGCGACGCGCCGGCGCCCATGTCGCCATCATCGAGATCGCGATCACGACCGCCGTCGCAAACGAGAGCGATCTGACGTCCACGACGTTGACGTCGAAGGCGACGGCGCGGAGCAGCTTCGCGAACGCAATGAAAGCGATGAGTCCAACGACGGCCCCAACCGCGACGACCACGGTAACCTGGCGCACGATCATCGCGACGGCGCGATTCGGCTGAAGCCCGAGCGCGATCCGAATGCCGATCTCGCGTGCACGGAATCCGACGACATACGCGACGACGCCATAGAGTCCGACGACGCCAAGGGTCAGCGTCGCGGTCGCGCCAACCGCGAGGAGCAGGAGGATGAAGCGGAGATGAATGCCGGCGTTCGAAACGAGCTCCGTCATCGGATGCACGTCGGAGAAGGGCGCGCTGGGATCAATGGAGTGGATCGCTCGCTCCAGCGATCGTGAAAGCTGCGGCACGGCGCCGCGCGTTCGAACGGCGAAGAACATGTTCCGGGCTTCGCCAGGGAAGTACACCTTTGGCGGCGGAGGCGACGTGAGCGCGGTGTCGCGCACGTCCCCGGCGACGCCCACGATGGTGTACCACGGTCCGTTGACATCCGTCCGAATTCGCTTGCCAACGGCGCGAGCGCCGGTCGCATCGCCCCAGTAGAGTTTTGAAAACGCGCTCGAGACGACCGCCTCGTTGTTTCCCCGATCGAATCCCTGATCGAGAAAGGACCGTCCAACGACGATCGGGATGCGCATCGTCGTGAAGTACTCTCCGCCGGCGTAGCTGACGCCGACGATGGGTGGCATGCCGGTGAGGCGCGCATCTTCAGCGAACACTGGCAGCGCACCCCACCACCCCTCGAGCGGCACCTTGGTGATGAATGCCGCGGACTGGACGCCGTCGACGTGCTGCACGGCATCGAGCGCCCGACGATAGAACTGTCGGACCCGAACACCCGACCCGTAGATCCACGGCGGTGCCGACGTGCCGAAGGTCAGGACATCCTCGGGATCGAACCCGGGGCGAATGGCCGTCAGCCGCATGAGGCTTCGCGCGAGCACGCCCGTGCCGGCAAGCAACATGAGCGACAACGCGACGTTGGCCGCGACCAGCGCACTTCGCGTCCGCTGCGTGCTCCGGCTTCCCGTGCCGGCGCGTCCACCCTCGCGAATGAGCCGCGCCGCGTCGGCGGACGCGAGACGCCAGGCGCCGATGGACACGGCAACGGCGCAGAACGCGACGGTCAACGCGAGCACCGTCAGCAGGAAGCCGGCATCGGGATGCACTTCCACCAGCCGTGGAATGAGCGTTTGCGAATCGCCGCCAACGATGGGATCGGGCATGCTCGTCGGTCCGAGACGGCCGAGCATCGTCAACGCGCTCGATCCGAGCAGCGCGCCGACGATCCCGCCAGTGAGCGCGACGATGACCGATTCGCTGGCGAGATTCCACCAGACGCGCGTCCGCGACGCGCCGAGCGTCACCCGGACGGCGAGCTCGCGCTGCCGCGCCTCGACCCGCGCGAGGGTCAGCGACGCGACGTTCCCGAGCGCCACGAGCCCAAGCAGCGCAACGACGCCGGCGACCAGCCAGAGGCTGCGCGCGGCGCTTCCGATGGCGTCGTCACGCAACCGATGCACGACGACCTCGGCATGTGCCTTTCGCAGCGCCTCCCCGGTCGAAACACCGGCCCGCTGTTCGGGATACCGCTCGGCCACGTGCATGAGGATTCGTTGAAGCTCCGCCTTCGCCGCGTCGGGGCTCACGCCAGGCCGCAGTCGACCGACGGCGCGGAAATAGAAGCTCCCGAGGTACGGGATGCGCGGAACCGTGAAGGTCACCCAGACGCCGACGTCGGAGCGGGGAAAGGCGAATGATGCCGGCAGCACCCCGAGGATCTCGGTGTGGATGCCGTCGACACGCAACGTGCGGCCGACGACGTTCGGATCGGCGTTGAAGTGTGTTCGCCAGAACGGCTCGGACAGAAGGGCGACGAGATGCGCATCGCCTCGCTCGTCGGAGTCCTCGAATAATCTGCCCGCGATGGGATGAGCCTTCAACGTTCGCAACAGCGACGCCGTGACCCACGAGACGTTCATGCGCTCGGGCGAGCGTGACGAACGCGGCACCTCTACGGTCGCGACGCCGCCGCCATACGCACCAATCGACTCGAACGACTGTGTCGCCGACCGATAGCTCAGGTACGTGCCTTCGGATTGTCCGACGAGCATGAGGCCGATGCCCGGAAACGAATGCCACAGGCCGACGAGCCGATCGCTCTCCGGGTAGGGAAGCGGCCGGAGAAGCACGGTGTCGACCAGGGTGAACACCGTGCTGCCCGCGCCAACCGCCAGCGCGATCGTCGCGACGCACGCGAGCGTGTACGCGGGCGCTCGGCCCAGTGCGCGAATCGCGTGGCGAAGACTCGCGAAGCCCTCAAACAACGAGATCGACCGCACATCCCGGCTCTCGTCTTCACACGTTCCACGCCGCCGAATGCGACAAGCGCCGCACGTCGCGCCGAATGCGGCGACATTCCGTTCGCGATGTTCGCCGCGGTCTGCGACTCGATGTGGCCGCGAATCTCGTCGTCGAGATCGCGTTCGATGTCGCGAACGCGGAAGACGCGGCGCAGCCACTGCGGAACCCGATACCGCCAGCGTGCGAATGCCATGTCACGCCTCCCGCAACTTGACGATCGCCGAGATCGCTTTCGAGAGGCGATCCCATTGTTCGATCTCGCGGTCGAGCACCTTTCGGCCGGCGCGCGTGAGTGAGTAGAACTTCGCGCGCCGGTTGTTCTCAGAGGCTTTCCACTCGGCGGTGATCCAGCCTTCCTGCTCGAGCTTGTGGAGGGCCGGATAGAGCGACCCGTCGCTCACCTGGAGCACGTCCTTCGACATCTGCTTGAGCCGCTGGCTGATCGCCCAGCCGTTGAGCGGCTCGATCGCGAGCATCTTGAGGACCAGGAGGTCGAGAGTGCCCTGCACGAGGTCGGTCGGACGACTCACGCGTGTCTCCACTCGGTTACCGTGATGAGAGTACCATCACTCCTCTCGGTAAGCAAGAGGGCACGCGTGGGTCGCCGCCCGCCGCCTACTTCATCCCGATCCCGTGTGGCCGCGCCGGACCCGTCGCGAATGCCGTATTGAAGTCCACCACGTGGAATGCCGCGTCCACCGACAGGCCACCGTCGCTGACGTTCAGCACCCTGACCTTGTGATCGCCCTCGAAGTGGATCTTTCCGAAATCGTCCTCGTTGAGGAAATAGTCCGTCACGATCAAGCGACGGTCGTCGTGCGTGAGATGAATCGAATGCGGGCCCGCATTCTCACCGAAGCTCACCACGTTCACTTCCTTGAATTGCTTCGGGTTGGTGATGTCGAGCATCCCGACCTGTCCCGCCTGGAACGAGCCGAAGATCAGCCGCCGTCCACTCCGCGGCATCGCCAAGAGTTGGGTCATCCCACCCGGCGTTTCGACCTCGACATGCGGAACGATCGTCTCGCAGTCGAAGGACTGCACGTAGCTGCCATCCGTTGGGTCGACCGTGTAAACGAGACCTGTAAACATGTTCGCCGTCACCGCACGTCCGTGCGGATCGCCCGGAATGAGCTTCACGTCCATCGTCCCTGCGTTGTCTGGAAGAAACACCGTCCGCGTAATGCGCCGGTCCTGCAGATTCCAGAATCGCACCGAGCTGCGAAGCTCGACGTCGCCGGGAAACACATTGAGCGTCGTGACCGGATTGACGAAGTCGCTCGTCACCAGAAGATTCTTCGTGAAATCCGCATCGATGCCGTGCGGATTGAAGCCCCCATCGGCCGGTGACACGCTCGGATACTCGCCCACGTATTTCAGATTGCGGTCGAACTCGACCACGCGCCCGCCGGCTCCGCCTGATGCCGATCCCATGTTCGTGACGAGAAATCCTCCGGTCGGCAGCGGGAGAAAGTCGTCGGTGATGCTCGAGCTGCGGGCACGCGTCGAGGACAGAAACCGCGGGTGACGGGCATTCGAGATGTCGAAGAAGAAGATGTCGTTCTGACCCTTCAGCACGCTCAATAGACCGCCGCAGGCGAGGATCTTGTGGTCGATTGACGTATGACAATGGTGTGGCTCGTTGCCGATGTTGCCAGGCGGCGGAATCGGAACGGTTCGCAGCACGCTCCCGTAGCCCGGTGACTGTCGGTCGAAGTCGATGACCGCGAGAAAATCCGGCGCACGATGCGCCTGATCGCTTGCCCAGACGTAGAGCGTCGCTGCTTCACCGTGCGCGGCATTGTCGTGGTCGTCGTCGTCGCGGTTGGCGGACAGAGTCGGGGCTGAGGTATCGCGCGACGCGGCCGCGGGGGACGCGACGCGCTCCTCGTGCCCACAGCTCGCAACGACGACAGCGGCGAAGGTGGTGACGATGCAAACCAGCAGGAGACGGCGATCGATGTGCATGGAATCCTCCGGGCGAGAGAGAGGTGGTCGGTTCACCCGCTTCACCCTGGAGAGCGCCGTCGCCGGCGCGAACTGGACATGACGGGTCCCTCGAACCTCGACCCGGTCTCGGGTCACGCATCAGCGGCGGTCGATACGCTTATCGCGCAGCACTACGACGAGCTTCGGCATCTCGCGCACGCGTACCTGCAGCGTGAGCGCAGCGGCCATACGCTTCAGACCACGGGTCTCGTGAATGAGGCGTACCTTCGTCTCGCGTCGCTCGCCGGCCTGCGCCTCGATGAACGCACGCGGTTCTTCTCGATCATGTCGACCACGATGCGCCGCGTGCTGGTCGACAGCGCGCGCCGGCGCAGGCGATCGAAGCGAGGCGGCACATCGGATGTCATCTCGCTCGACGAAGTCGAAGACGTGCTGACCGATGCCGAAGCCGATGAGCTCGTGGTGCTCGATGATGCGCTGACGCGACTCGAGCGAATCAATCCACGCGGCAGCGAGGTCGTTCAGCATCGTTTCTTCGGCGGACTCACGCTCGAAGAGACAGCGGACGTCCTCGGCGTGTCTGCGAAGACCGTTCAGCGCGACTGGCTCGCCGCACGCGCATGGCTTCGCAAAGAAGTGGCGCGAGACCTCGGCATCTTCGAGACGATGTCGTAGCCCAGCGCGGCAGGTCATGTCCAGGCCGAAGACGAGGTGTCGCTTTCTCTTCTGGAGCGCGACGAAGGAGACGCGATGACAGGACGGACCGAGCTGAATCCCGCGGGATGGAATCGCATCGCGACGATCTTCGAGCGGGCCTGCGAGGCGATCGACGGAGAGCGCGCCGCGCTGCTCGATCAACTCTGCGGATCGGATCGCACGATTCGCACAGAAGTCGAGGAGATGCTCGCCGCACACGATGGACGCGTCGAGCTCCTCGCGGAGCGCCGCTTAGTGCCGGACTGCATCGACACGCCCGCTCCGAACGACGTCCTCGATGCAGGAGTTCGCGTCGGGCCGTATCGCGTATTGTCGCTCGTGGGTCGCGGTGGAATGGGCGACGTCTATCGCGCCGAGCGTGCCGACGGGGCGTATCGGCAGATCGTCGCGCTCAAGATTCTGCGCCCGGGGTATCGCACGGCGGAGATGATTCGACGATTCCGCGTCGAGCGCGAAGCACTGGCGCGACTCGTTCATCCCGGCATCGCGGCGATTCTCGATGGTGGCACGCTCGACGATGGGCGTCCGTACATCGTTCTACAGTTCGTCGAAGGACTCCCGATCACCGAACACTGCGACCGTCAGCAGCTCGACGTGCGCGGCCGACTCGCCCTGTTTCTCCACGTCGCGCGAACGGTGCAATTCGCGCACACTCGACTCGTCGTGCACCGCGACATCAAGCCATCGAACATTCTCGTCGAGTCGGATGGAACGCCGCGCCTGCTCGACTTCGGCATCGCAAAGCTGCTCGACGTGGCGAGTGATTCCTCGCTCGCGCTCGAGACACGGCCGGAACAGCGACTGCTCACGCTCTCACACGCCGCGCCGGAACAGGTTCGAGGCGAATCGCCGACCACCTCGACGGACGTCTATGCGCTCGGTGTTCTGTTGTTCGAGCTACTCACCGCGCGCAGGCCATTCGACGCGAATGGACGCTCGACCTGGTCGCTCGAGCGCGCGGTTCTCGAGGAAGCCCCACCTCCTCCGAGCGCGGTGGTACAGTCGCCGGCGATCGCGCGGGGCCTGCGCGGCGATCTCGATCGCATCGTGCTCATGGCGCTTCGGAAGGAGCCCGATCGACGGTATTCGTCAGCGGCGCAGCTCGCCGAAGACGTCGAGCGATATCTCGGCGGTCGCCCCGTGACGGCACAATCGGACTCGCTCCGATATCGCGCATCGAAATTCGTCGCGCGCAATCGCGCGATCGTTGCCGCCGCCAGCGTCCTCGGACTGCTGCTCGTTGCGTTTGCCGCGACATCGACCGTGCAGGCTCGACGCATTGCACGAGAACGCGATCGTGCGGAGCGCGAGCGCGGAACGGCCGAGAGCGTGATCGGAATTCTCACGGGGCTCTTCGAGCGCGCCAATCCGAACAAGTATCCAGGCGGCGATACGCTGCGTGTGACGGCGCTGCTCGACGATGCTGAACGCCACGTCGGTACGCTCACGCAGGACCCAACGCGACAGGCGGCGCTGCTGCGCGCGGTCGGCCAGATGCGCCGGGCGCGAGGTGAGTATCCGCGAGCGATCGCACTCGCGGGGCGCGCCGCTGAGTTGCGTCGCGTTGCGTATGGCCCGCTCGATCTCGAAGCCGCGCGGATTCGACACGAGGTCGCGTTGATGCGCGTCGATTATGAAGGCGCGGCGGCAGCGCGGCCGTCACTGCTTGCCTCGCTGGCCGAGTTTCGCCGGCTTGAACCACGCGAAAGCGAGGATGTTCGAAGTGCAGTCAGCGACATGCTCATGGCGGCACGGGATTCGATCGAATCGAGATCGCTGCTGAACGAACTGCTCGAGCTCGAGCGCCGCGCGCCGAGCGGCGATCCCATCGCGATCGCCAACCGCCTCGATGCGCGCGCCGTGGATCGCTACGGCGCAGGCGATTACGCGGAGGCTGCATCGTTGTGGCAAGCATCCGTGGATCTTCTCACCAAGCATCTTCCGCCAGAGCACGAGGACGTTCGCACGGAACGCCGCAATCTCGCGCTCGCGCTGCTCCAGGTGCCGCAAGTCGCGCGAGCCGAGTCGCTCCAGCGCGCGGAGGTCGAAATCGCGGACCGCGTTCCGGGACCGGGCGTGACACGCGGCCAGGCGCACGAAGCACTCGCCCTGACGTTCGTCGCCGAAGGTCGCGCCGACTCGGCCGAGCAACAGGAGCGCATCGCACTCCGCGAATTCCGTCAGGGGGCTGCGCCCGGACACACGCGAATCTGGAGCGCGGCTCGCAACCTGGGAATCATCATCGGAGCGCGGGGACGCATCGCTGAAGGCCTTGCATATATGGATACGTCGATCGCGATCGCGCGCGCCGGCCCTGACGGCGACCGGTCCGCCGGCTACCTGATCGCTCAGACAGTTCCGTTTCTCATCCAGCTTGCTCGCCTGACGGATGCGGCACGCGCGATCGACACCGCTGAACGGTTGATCGGCGACGGTCCGTCGATCACCGCTGCGCATCGCGCCGACGTCGATCGGTACGCTGGATTGGTCGCGCTTGCGACGGGTGACGGACCAATGGCGGTGAAGCGGTTCGGCGATGCCGTCGATCTCGCCGAACGCCGCACAAAGCCCGCCACCTCGCCCGAGTTGGACTCATGCTTGCTCGGTGTCGCGCTGGTGCGAGCGGGCCGTGCGGAGCAAGCCCGGCCGTTGTTGGATGCGCCGTGCTCGAGATATGAGTCGCATGGCCTTCCAAATTCTCTAATCGTCGCGTGGGTCGACTCGGCACGGACGCAGCTCCGGGACGCGGCGTCGCGCGCGGCAACGCGGGCGCGGAAGTGAGAGTTCGCGGAACCCCGTCGTCCCGAGAACTATTGGGCGAGTGCGCGCAGGATCGCGCCGGCAAGCTGCGTCATTCCGCGATCCCCGGGATGAATGGCCACGCCGCTGTCGAGTCCCGGCCGCTCCGATCCGGCGCGATTGAGTGGATTGACGTACAGATCTCCGATGTCGACGACGCGACTCGTTGTACCGCCGCACGCCGAGCGGATGACCGTATCGATGGTAGTGTTGCCCCACCAGGTCGTCGTGCAGACGATTCTCGTGGGCTGCGCTGCCGAAATGCGAGCCATCAGAGCCTGGTACGCCGTGCGAAACGTCGCGGCGTCCCGAGCGTTGTCCCCGAGCTCCACGATCACGACGTCGGGTGCTCGCGACAGGCTCGAGTCCAGTGAGTGGAGCGCGAACAGCTCCGGATTGGTCTCGACCGTCGAGATGTTGCGAATCTCCAGGCCTGCCTCGGGAATGTTCGCCGCCACGATGTGCGCATAGTCGCGTGCGGCGGATGTCGCTGCCATGCCCCAGTCGCCGGTCCAGCCAATGTCCGGACTTGGTCCATGGAGCGTGATGCTGTTGCCAAGTATGAGTATTCTATGAATACCGGAGATCGTCGCGGGTGCATCGGTCGATGATGCGCAGCCGCCGGCGGCCACAACGACGAGCACGCCCGCCAGCCGCCTGCCC
>Ga0070680_100001480_pt1 | contig 17062 bp, 11 predicted proteins | sample KBSC73BmetaG_FD_64672 | JGI IMG/M metagenome (GOLD analysis project Ga0070680, IMG submission 64672) | Corn rhizosphere microbial communities from Kellogg Biological Station, Michigan, USA - KBS C7-3B metaG | ecosystem: Host-associated > Plants > Roots > Rhizosphere | place: USA: Michigan...
ACGCGGCACTTACATCCTCCGAGATGCTGTCTTCAGCGAACAGCTTCTCGCTGGAGCTGGCGAAGGTGCCGTCCGGCCTTTGAATGAGCAGCGCGCTCGCCTGCCCTTTTGCGCCACCGAAGAAAATGTCGTCGAGACCGTCGCGGTTGACATCTGCCACCGCCAGCGCGGGTCCTTCGGTCGACAACATCCTCGGCATCAAGGGCTCGCGACGGAAGTCCACAAAATCGTTCTCCCGGTGCACGAACGGCAGCCTCACACGATCGGTGATGTCCGTCAGGATCTGCCGCGCCGGCTCGATTCGTTCAGCCTGGGCCGGCTTCTCAGCTTCGCTCTGCCTGACGGTAACACGCCGATTTGTCGCTACCCTCGCCAGCTTGCTGACGCGGCCGTCGGGCCAGTTGACGACCACCGCTTGAACGGTGTCGACCTTCCCGAGCCCGAACGTCAACACGTAATCGACGCTCGACTGGAAGCCGCGCGTCGGCGACTCCTCCTGTGAGAGCGTGTCCGCGCCAGCCTGGACCGTCACCCTCGCGCCAACGCCAAAACGGTTTTCGCCGTCGCCCTCGAGCTTGAGCTGCAAATAGCGATTGTTCTCGTCCAGGGATCGGGCGTTGTTCCGATAAACGAAGGCCTCGTCGTTGACGTTGTTGACGACGAGGTCGAGCGCGCCATCGCCATCCAGGTCCGCGTACGCGGCGCCGCTCCCAAAACTCGGCTTCGTCAGTCCCCAGCTCTCGGTCACGTTGGCGAAGGTGAGGTTGCCGTTGTTGCGAAAGGCGTAGTGGGGCAGCTTGGTCGATGTCATTGCATCGATGAGGGGCTTGAAATCGACGTGCTTCCCTCTGGCTGAATTGGCGGCCGCCGCCATCGTCCGCGGATCCGCCAGGTACTTCACGTAATCCTGCGAGGTCACATCCCTGGCGATGCCGTTGGTGACGTAGACGTCCTTGAATCCGTCGAGATCGAAGTCTGCCGCCAGCGCGCTCCAGCTCCAGTCAGTGCGCGCGACGCCTGCCATCTGCCCGATGTCGCTGAAGGTGCCGTTGCCGTTATTGAGCTGCAGCATGTTGCGCATCACCTGATGGTGAAAGCCGTTCCGGACACTCGTCTGCGCCGCCTCCCAATCGGAGAAGCTCGCAGTGGTCCGAAGCCGGTACTCGTCTTCAGGCAGCATGTCAGTGGTGTACACGTCCGGCCAACCATCGTTGTTGATGTCGGCGATGTCGAGCCCCATTGAGAAGTTGGAGATGTACGGCATCTCCTTGTCGAGGCGCTCGTCGAAGGTCCCGTCGTGATTGTTGATGTAGAGGTAGTCGCGCTCGAAAAAATCGTTGGAAACGTAAATGTCCGGCCAGCCATCCCGATTTACGTCGGCGACGACGACGCCGAGGCCGAAGGCAATCTCGGCACCGTAGATGCCGGCCTTGGCGCTGACATCGGTGAAATGGCCGTTCCCATCGTTGTGAAAGAGCTTCTCGCCGCTGAGCGGATGCCGGGTATTGCGGGTGTTGCGCAGCCCGAAGCTGTTGGCAGGGCGATATGAGTTGTTGACGATGAACAGATCGAGCCGACCGTCCCGATCGTAATCGAGAAACGCCGCCTGGGTCGCGTATCCCTCGTCGGCGACGCCATAGTCTTTGGCCATCTCCTTGAAGGTCGGTATGCCGCCACTGACACCCTGATTAATGTAGAGCTCGTTGGCGCGGGCCGAGCCGCCGGTCGGGCCGGAATAACAAACGTAGATATCGAGCTTGCCGTCGCCGTTGACGTCGGCGAAAGTGACACCAGTCACCCATGACTGCTTGCCGGCAACGCCCGCCTTGTCGGTGATCTCCTGAAAACGAAAGCTCCCCTTGTTGAGAAAAAGGTGGCTCCCGTGCTGATTCGACGTCAGCATCACCTCCGGCAAGCCGTCGCCGTTCAGATCGCCGATCGCGACACCGCCGCCGTTGTAGAAGTTGCGGTAGGTGAACACGTTGAAGTCGGGCGAGTCTTCGAGGCGGTTCTCGAAACGCACTCCCGTGTAGCTGGATGGAAGCAGTGTAAAGAGATGGCCGTCGATCGGGGGTGGGTTGGTGTCACCGCCCGCAACCTGGGCTGTTTTTTTGTCGCCCCCGCAGGCGGCGAACAGCCAAAGGGTGGGGAGTAAGAACCTGAACTTCAAATATTGACCACCTTAGCGCATCATGGCCTGCCCTCCGAGACGGAGGACAGGCCATGATGTGTGAGAGTGTAACTGCCGAATCAGTATCCGGGATTCTGCTCCAGCTGCTGATTCGTCTCGATCTGGGTCTGCGGAATCGGGAACAGGACCTTGTACGGCGCGTTGGTGGTCTTCGCGTACCAGGTTCCCGAGGTGAACTGGTTGAAGCGGATCAGGTCGGTCCGCCGCTTGCCTTCCGCGGTGAGCTCGAAGAGACGCTCCTTCAGCACTGCGTCGCGCACCTGCGCCTGGGTGAGACCCGCTGACAGCGCCGGCGCGGCAACGCGTGCACGCAGCGTGTTGATGTCCGCGATTGCCTGGGCCGTTTGACCGAGCTCGTTCTCGGCCTCGGCCCTGATCAGGTACATCTCGCCCAGACGGAACCAGGCGTAGTCGTTACCCGCATCCTGATTCAGGTGGGCCGGATCCACGGGCCACTTGGCGATGCGAATTCCCTGGCCTTCGGTCGCATGCTCGACATCCGGAATATTCGGGTCGAAGAACAACGGGTTGTTCTGTCGATCCGTAGCCGGCTGGCCGGTGACCAGGTTGATCTGTGGGCCGGCGAGGAAGATCTGGGTGCGCTCGTCGTTGGGATCGAACTCGGCGTAGGTGTCCGCCAGAGTCGAGAACCCGTTCCACGGCTCGTTGGAGCCGCTGTACTGATGGTAGTGCAACGCGCGCATCAGGAAGTTGTTTCCGAGATCCGTCACGTTGACGAACTTGATCGCAAAGATGATTTCCGGCGACGTGTTGTTGTCGGCGGTGAAGTTCTTTCTCCAGCCACACCCGGGGGTGCCGCAGCCGACGCTGGCGTCGGTTGTAAGTGAGTATTGGCCCGAGTTGATGACTGTGTTGGCTTCGTCGAGTGCGTCCTGCCAACGCGCCGTACCTTGCTGCAGGCCGGCGGTCGTCACCGTGCCGGTGAACACCTGGGCATTGAGGTAGAGGTCCGCCAGAATTGCGTCGGTAACGCCCTTCGTGATGCGGCCATTCATCGCTGCTGGCCAGGTTGCCGGCAGATCCGGCTTCGCTGCTTTCAGCTCACTCTCGATGAAGTTGAAGACCTCTGTGCGCGTGTTGCGGGGACGCTCCGCGATGTCGATGCCGGTGCAGAGAGGATTGCCTTCCTCTTCGCACACGATTGGAACACCGCCGAACAGATCCATCAACATGTAGTAGTAGAAAGCTCGCAACGTGCGCAGCTCGGCAACCATCGTCGGCTTGCCGTCAAAGTTGTGCTCCGCGATTCCGTGGAGCACCACGTTCGCCCGGGCCACACCGGTGAACAGATCGACCCACGAATTGTTGATCAGGTCGAGGCCGGCGGGGCTGTTGGCGGTGAAGGTTTGGCGATGCAGATCCAGCCACTTGCCGTTGTCGTACCAGTCCTGACCGCGGGTCGGAACGATCATCTCGTCGGTGGTGATTTCCGAGATGTTGTACGAATTGTCGTAGGTGGCGCGAAGCTGCGCATATACGGAGGCCACTCCGCCGAGCGCTTCGTCCGCGGTGCGGTAGAAGTTGTCGGGGGTGATGGCGCTTTGCGGCACCTCGGTGAGGTCGGTGCAGGCAGGCGCAAGCGCGATAAGCGCGAACACCCCGGCACCAAGAATTTTCTTGTTCATGATCAGGTTAGAAAGCAACACGGAGACCTCCCGTAATCGTACGCGGACGAGGATAATGCAGATAGTCGATGCCGCGCGGCGCGATGCCCGGCAGCTGTGAGTGGACTTCAGGATCGTATCCAGTGTACGGAGTCCACAGAGCGAGGTTGTCGCCCGAGATGTAGACGCGCGATCCTCTCGCTATGCCCGTGAAGGATGGCATGTCGAAGGTGTACCCGATGGTGATGTTGGAAAGGCGCGTGTACGAGCCGTCCTCGATCCAGCGCGACGAATAGATCGCCGGCTCGCTGATGGCGGTCGGGTCGTTGAGCGCGGCGGCCAGGAAGTTCTTGTCCTGGAGAGCGTTGCCCTTGCTGCCGTAAACCAGCGCGGTGTTGTTGAAGATCTTCTGTCCAGCCTCTCGGTGAATGAGCATGCTGAAGTCGAATTTCTTCCAGTTGCCGTTGGTGTGGAGACCCAGGGTGTACTTCGGATTCGAGTTGCCGAGGATCACGTAGTCGTCACCAGTGATGCCACCCGAGGTGACCTGACCCTGGAGAGTCCGGACACCGTTCGCATCGACGGTGTAGTGGTTGAACAACTGCTTGCCGTTCGCATCCCAGCCGGCGAATTCGGGGCCGACGAAAGTGCCGATCGGCTGGCCGACCATGATGCGCTGAGTGAACTGGTCCGACTGACCCTGGCCGCTGGCCTTCGAATCAGGAATGAAGGTGCGCGCTCCAAGGTTGACGATCTTGTTCTTGTCGTGCGAGTAGACCAGCCCCGCGTTCCACGAGAATTCACTCCGCTGCATCACCAGACCGTCGAGCGAGAACTCCACGCCCTTGTTCTGGAGTCTGCCGATGTTCTCGATACGATCCCCGACGACCGCCGGCTGCGGAACCGGTACTGTGAGGAGCAGGTCGTGGGTGTTCTTGACGTAGTACTCGAGGCTGCCGTTGAGGCGATTGTTGAGGAAGCCGTAGTCGAGTGCAAGGTTGGTCTGAGCGGTTTCTTCCCACTTCAGATCCGGGTTTGCGTTTCTGATCGGCACCACACCAGTTGCCGGCGCATCACCGAACGGATAACGCGAGCCGCCGCTCGCGCCGAGCAGAATCAACGATGAGTACGGATCGACGGCAGGGTTGCCCTGCTTGCCCCATCCGGCGCGCAGTCTCAGCTCGCTGAACGGTCCGGTCGGGATCCACGACTCCTGACTCAAGCGCCACGATCCCGAGATTGCCGGGAAGGTCGCCCACTTATGGTTGGCACCGAACTGCGATGCGCCATCCTTTCTGAGGACGAGCGTCAGGAAATACTTGTCCGCGAGGCCGGCGTTCGCTCTGCCGAAGAACGAAACGAGACGACTGTCGGTGCGGAAGGAATAAGGCGGCTGGACGACGTTGCCGCTGCCAAGGCTGTTGAAGGTAAAGGCGTCGGTGAGGTAGTCGCGGGTCTCGACGCCGAACTCGTTGACGTTGGTGCCGTTGAACTCGTAGCCGCCGACGACGTCCAGCTCACGAGCGGCGCCGAAGGTCGGATGGAAGGTGAGCAGAGTCTGGAGCTGCTTGTTCGTCTCGTCGCGATTCGACCGGAAGGCCTGACCGTTGAATCCGGCGCCGTAGGCACTGTTGCGCGGTGCGTAGAAGTTGCGATCGCCTGCGGTGCGATCGACGCCGATGTTGACCCGGGCGGTGAGGCTCGGGAACAGGTCGTAGTCTGCCGAGATGTTACCGAGGGTACGATCTGAAACACCCTTGTCGAGGAGCTGATTGGCCAGCGCGACCGGGTTGCGAACCGACTGGCCGCCGGGGCCGATCTCGAAGTACGAGACCACTCCGGTCGCGGGGTCAGTGACGGTGATCGGCCGCGTCGGGTTGTAGTTCACCATGTTCACGAACACACCGCCCTCGAAGCCGCCGTTTTCGTTGAATGGGAGATAATCGTTGAGGACGTGTGAGCCGGTGAGATTCAGCCCGAGGCGAAGCTTGCCGTCGATCGCCTGGTGGGTGCCGTTCACGCGCGCCTGATAGCGCTTCATACCGCTCTCGACTACGGCGCCTTCCTGATCGAAGTAGTTGAGCGAAGCGCGGTAGGTGGTGTTCGCGGAGCCGCCGGCGAAGGAAAGGTTGTGATTGACCGTCGGCGCATGACGCATTAGAGCGTCTTCCCAATTGGTGTTCGCGGCGCCCTCAGTCGCAAATGCTCCGGGCACATTCGCCTGGATGAAGGTGCGGTACTGATCGCCGCTCAGAAGGTCGAGCCGCCGCGGCGCCCAGGACGTACCGGCGGAGAATTCATACTCGAGGCTCGGACCACCGGCGTTGCCCTTCTTCGTTTCGATCAGAACGACGCCGTTGGCTGCGCGGGCGCCGTAGATCGCCGTGGCCGCCGCATCCTTTAGAACTGTGATCGACTGGATGTCGGCCGGATTGATAAGGTTGAGCGGGTTGCGTGGAAGCGGTGGAGCGCCGCTGACTCCGATTCCGCCGGGCTCGACCTGGTTGCCGGAGAGCGCAACGCCGTCGACGACGTAAAGCGGCTCGTTGCTGGCGCTGATCGAAGTGCCGCCGCGAATCAGAATGTGCGCGCCGGCGCCTGGCTCACCGCTGTTCTGGGTGATCTGAACGCCGGTGGCGCGACCTTCGATAAGGTTGGTGACGTTGGTCGGGACCGCGACCTTTGCCTGGTCAGCATCGATCGTCGCCACCGAACCAGTGATGGCAAGGCGTCGCTGCGTTCCATAGCCGGTGGTGACGACTTCCTCGAGGACTGCCGCCTGGCGGCTCATCGAGAAGATCACCGAGACGGCGCCACCATTCGGGACGGTGACGACCTGGACCGGAGCGCCGAATCCAATGTGACGGGCTCTCACCGTCTGCGAGCCTGACGGCACGCCGCCGATGGTGAAGGTACCATCAGATGCAGTGACGGCGCCGCGTCTCGTACCTTCGACGAAGACGCTGACATCCGCGACAGGCTGCTGAGTCTCGCCATCGACGACTCTGCCTGTGATGGTACCTGTGGGTGGGACCGGGTTTTGGGCACTGATCGGAATCGACCATAGCAGGCCGACCACCAGCGCCAGTGTGAGACGACGAACAGCTGCCATACGGAGGTCCTCCACAGGGTGGTAAAGTGGGACTTTCGTCGCTTCGGTGCTGCTTGCTCGAGGGTAGCCGAATCGCCGATTATCCGAGTAGCCGGAACCGGCGAGGGTCTCCAGCCTCGCGAGCTAAACGCGTGGCCACTAAATGCTGTCGTGTTAAGGAATTGTCAAGATTCAACCCGCGATCAGGGGAAGCACGGGCTGTCGGCTATCAGACGCTTCTTTGCCGGTACGGCGGAGGAGGTCCTCCGCCTTCCCCACGAGAATCGCGCGATAGCTGACACCGTGCTCGCGCCTTTTCGGCGGGTTGAACCACAACTCACTTACACAGGCCGCGGGGCGCGGCCAGCGATCGCTCGACTGAAGTCCCTCTTGTCACGGACGGCGCCAACCGCGATGCATAACACGCTCGCGGCTGGCACCTCATTACCTCACTGAGCGGTCGGCGGCTTCAGTCCGCGCGACTCGAGCAGCGCGTCGACACTCGGATCGCGACCGCGGAAGTTGCGATACAACGTCGCGGCGTCTTCAGTCCCACCACGAGAGAGAAGCAGATCGCGGAAGCGCTGGCCGTTCTCGCGCGTCAGACCGCCGTGCTCGCGGAACCACGCATAAGCGTCGTCGTCGAGCACCTCGCTCCACGTGTATGCGTAATAGCCCGCTGAGTAGCCGCCGTCCCAGATGTGGGAGAAGTACGTGCTGCGGTAACGCGGCGGAACCTCGGGCACCGCGACGTCGAACCGCTTGAGCGATGCTGCCTCGAACGAATCGACGTCCGCCGGAATCGTACCCGGCGCAAGAGTGTGCCACGCGAAATCGAGCAGCGATGCCTCGAGCAGCTCGGTAAACGAGAATCCCTGATTGAAGGTCTGCGAGTTCTTGATCTTCGCGACGAGGGCGGGCGGCATCGGCGCGCCGGTCTGGTAATGCTTCGCATAGTTTGCGAACACCGTCGGGTCGAGCGCCCAGTGCTCGTTGAACTGCGACGGGAATTCCACGAAGTCGCGCGGCACGTTCGTCCCCGACAATGTCGGATACTCCACGTTCGAGAACATGCCGTGGAGCGCGTGACCGAACTCGTGGAACATGGTGGTCACGTCGTCGTACGTGAGCAGCGCGGGCTGGCCGGGCGCAGGTTTCGTGAAATTGGCGACGTTGTAAACCACCGGACGCGTGCCCATCAGCTTCGACTGGTCGACGAATTGATCCATCCACGCGCCGCCCTGCTTGTTGTCCCTCTTGAAGTAGTCGGCGTAGAAGAGCGCCAGCGGCTGGCCGTTGGCGTCGAACACCTCGAAGGTGCGGACATCCGGATGATAGACCGGAATGTCGTGACGCTCCTTGAAGGTGATCCCATAAAGCTTGTTGGCGGCGTAGAACACGCCGTTCTGGAGCACGTTGTTCAACTCGAAGTAGGGCATGATCTGCGATTCGTCGAGATCGTACCTCGCCTTCCGTACCTGCTCGGCGTAATACTGCCAGTCCCACGGCTGGAGCTTGAATCCACCGCCCTGCGCATCGATCAGCTTCTGGATGTCCGCCGCTTCCGCGCGTGCCCTCGCCGTCGCCGGCGGGACGAGGTCGGTCAGCAGCTTGATCGCGTTTTCCGGAGTCTTCGCACCCTGGGTCTCCAGCGCGTACGCCGCCCAGGTCGGGTAGCCGAGCAGCTTCGCTTTTTCCGCGCGCAGCTCCGCCATTCGCTTGATGGTGTTCTTGGTATCGTTGCTGTCGTTGCGTGAGGTGCGAAGCGTCGAGAGCTCGAACAATCTCTGTCGCACCGCGCGATTGGTGAGCTCGGCCTGTGCCGGCTGCTGGGTGGTGTTCTGCAGCGGCAGCACCCATTTGCCGGCGAGACCGCGATTCTTGGCGGCTTCCGATGCGGTTTGGATTTCGTCGGCGCTCAATCCCGCGAGATCGGAAACGTTATCGACGACGAGCGCACCAGCCTTGGTTCCGGCAAGAAGCTTTTTGGTGAACTCCGTCGAAAGCTCCGACAGCTCCTTGTTGAGCGCGCGCATCCGAATCTTATCGGTCTCGGAGAGGCGGGCTCCGGCGCGCACGAAATCGCGATTGTAGCGGACGACGAGCTCCTTCTGCTCCGGAGTCAGATCGCCGGCATCGCGCCGGTCGTAGATGCTCTTCACCCTCTGGTACAGCTGGTCGTTGAGGTAGATCGCGTCGTTGTGGGCGGCGAGCTTGGGCGCTTCGAGCTCCTGCACTTTCTGCAGAGTGTCGTTGGTGTTGGCGCCGTAGACGCCGCTGAACGCCTTCGCCACCCGAGTGAGCAGCGCACCGCTTCGCTCCATCGCCACGATGGTATTCTCGAAGGTCGGCGGCGCCGTCTGCTTCGCAATCGCATCGATCTCGGCGAGGCTCTGCCGCATCCCTTCCTCGAACGCGGGCTGGTAGTGCTCGTTGCGAATGAGATCGAATCGGGGAGCATGATACGGGAGTGTGCTCTCGGCGAAGAAAGGATTTCCGGCGTTCGCCGCGGACGTCGCGGGAGCGGGCACGTTCGCCGTGGTGACGGTCGCTGGCGCGCAGGCGAGCGCGGTCGCTGAGATAAGGGTAGACAAAACGAATCGGTGACTGTTGAGTTGAGTCATTCGAGAATGCAGAGAGTGTGGAACTGAAAACTACCAGCTAGGAGCGACCGGCGGAGCGGCGGGAAGCGCCGAGCACGGATATGAAAAAATCAAACCCGCGCTCGGAGCGGCCAGCTGCTCCGCCAACAGCCATTAGCTGGTCCTCTTCCGTTGTCTTGAAGATACCCGGCGGGGTCAATGAGATCCGACCGGTTCGACGACGACGATGGAGAACGTACCCGGCAGCATCGGCGCGCGGCGGCGCGGATTGGTCGCGGTGGACTCGGCGGGAACGGGTCCGAATTTGGCGGCGGCCACGTAGATGCGGTGGGTCGCGGGATCGATTGCCATGTTGCGCGCGCGCTCCCCGGTTTGCACGCTCTCGACGACGTGGTACTTGTCGGGCGTGTCCTGATGGATCACCGTGAGCGTTCCGTCGGCGTTCGACGCGTAGATGTCCTTCTTCACTGGATCCCAGCCCGCGCCGTCTACGCCCTGGCCGATCGGTAACGTGGCAATCACGCTGCCCTTCACGTAATCCGAGATCGCCATCACGCCACTCCGGCAGCCGGAGAAAAGTCGCTGGTGTCTGGTGTCGATCGCCATCGAGACCGGACTGATGCACGGCGCAGTCGGCCAACGTCTCGTCACGGCGAGTGTCTTGGTGTCCACCTCCACGATCTGACTGCTGTCGACGAGGTTGATGTAGATCTTCCCGTTGCGGCCGGAGACGCCCGATTCGGGCTTGCCGCCAAGCGGAATCGTCGACACGACGGTTCCGCGTCGCGGATCGACGACGGTGGAGTTGTTGGCGTCGCCGTTGAACGAGAAGATGCGCTTCGAGCTCGGATCGTAGATGATCGCGTCGGCATCCTCGCCGGCGTGGATCTTCAGCAGCCCTTTGTAGGTGTTGGAGTCGAACATCAGGATGGAGCTGTCGTTCCCCGAAGTCGCGAAGCCGCGGCCGATCTCCGGCACCAGCGCCGTTCCGTGCGCGCCGTTCAACCCCGTGATCTCGCCGATCAGATGACCGTCGTTCATGTCGACGACCATCACCCGGTTCTGCCGGGCGACGAAGAGCCGGTGCCGCGAGGCGTCGGTGAGGAGATAATCCCACCCTCCCTCGCCGCCGACGTTGTAGGTGTGGGTGATGTAGTAAGACTGGGCGTCGAGCGACGGCGCCGCGCACAGTGACAGCGCGAGGATCCAGCGATGCATGAGTGATCTCCGTAACGGGCGAAGTGTTGCTGCCCGCTTGCAGGATGCATTGGACGCTGGTGGATCGGAAGGCAGGATGCAAAAGCGCCGCGGATTTCTCCGCGGCGCTTCAGTTACAGATGAACGAGCTTACTGGCAGGAATCGACGCTGTGGGTGTCGAGATGGAGCAGGCACGTCATGCTGCCGATCTCCAGCGTCGGAGTGTTCGTGCCGTCGAACGTTACGACGACGCGACGCTTCACTTCCTTGCTCACGCTGCCGGTCGCGCCCTCGAGGGACGCGGTGTAGTCGACGCCGACAACGATGTTGCCGCTGAGCGGAATCTGGCTCGCGGCATCGGGGCCGGGCATGACCACGTTGTTGACGGTGTCCGCGGCAATGCCGGCGAGACTTCTGATACCGTCGAAGCCAATGTGGGTGACGGTGTCAGCACCGCTGCCGAGGCCGTTCCACTTGCGCTGCGGGCTCATGCTGATCAGGCCGCTGACGGTGAGGTCCTGGCTTCTGTGGACGCCGGCGCTCCAGAAGAGATCGCGCTGGAAGTTTCCATCGATCTGCGCGTGGAAGTTCACCGATTCGACCTTGGTCGCGTCGAAGGTCTGAACCGTGTTGCCCTGCGCGTCGTAGAACGCGAAGGATCGGGTGACCGTCATACCGCCCTCGGTGGTCGCGGCGCAGCTGTAGCGGCCGTCGGCGTAGCTGCAGGTCGCCGAGATGCCGTTGAAGGCCGGCTTTGCTGCTGCGCCACTCGAAGTGACGAGGTTGTAGCTCGGCGAGACCATGGTGAAAGATCCCGCTGCGGCGACGTTGTCGGTGAACCCGGTGATCTGCGAAGCAACGGCATCGCCTGAAGTAGCAGCGATGTCGGCGTCGATGGTCACGTCATCGAGGGTCGGCGGGGGACCGGTGAGGTCGGTGCTGCAAGCAGCTGCCCCAACCGCGAGAAGTATCGCGGCGGCGGACAGCATTGGAGTTCTGAATCTCATAAAAAGGTGCGCTCCTTTGTGTGATTGCCGCGCTGGCGGCTATGCTAGAAACACGAAGAAACGCGGGAAAAGAAACGGGCTTTTTTGGGGACGGGGCGCGGATCTTTTGAGGGGATGGATGAGAGGGGTTCTTCGGGCTTTGATCGGGACAGAACTGCAACTGAACGGGTGCTCTGGAACTGCAACTGAACGGGTGCCAGACGTCTGTGCCTTAGTGGCCAGTCCAGTTCACTACGTCGGGACGCCACTGGTGGCTAGCCAAGCACAGACAACTGTGCGGTCAGGTAATTAGAAACGTCCCGACGTCGTGAACTAATCCCGGGCATCTGCGCCACTGACGTCTGGCACCCGTTCAGTTGCAGTTCCCGGAGCACCCGTTCAGTTGAAGTTCCCAGAGCACCCGTTCAGTTGCCGTTTAGAGGAGCCACGCGCCGAGGGGATGCCTACTCGTTCGGATCCCGCTCGAACCTCGCATCCTTCTTGGTCCAATGGTGGAGCTGGTGGCAGGCCGGACATTCGATCGGGTCCATTTCCTCGATCGGCGACGCCTCGAAGGTCAGCGGGTCCATGGCGTAGCCCGTGTAAATCATCTTTCCTGTCTGCGGGCACTTGATCAGTATGCGGTTCACGTTCCCCTGACTCCCTTGGCTCCCCGGCGGACTGCCGAGTGGTTGCAAAGACGGTTCCGCAGATGCCCCGATGCCTAGATCAGTCAGCCGCCAATTCACGACCGCTCGCAGCGCGCGCGCGGCCTGCTTACCCGATCAGTGGGTGCAGCGAACCTGGGCCTTGACCGCGACGCTCTGAGGGGTCGCCGACATCTCGTTGGAAACGACGAAGTGGTAGACGCCCGCTCCGGGCAGCTCGTAGTCGAGGGTGTTCTCCGACCCGCGAAAGGTTTCCCACGATGAGTTGGCGATCGCAGCCGGGTTGGCGTGCCAGAACACGTACTCGTCATCGGTTAGAAGGAAGACCTCGATATTACGGCCGAATCCGCCAACGCCTTTGGTCGATCCGACGAGCTTGCATTTCTGATCGGTCTCGGGCAGCTCGAAGGAGTACTGCAGGGCGTCACGCGCGCCGATTGAAGAGCTTCTGGTGTCGGCGACTTTGATGTTGATCAGCGCCGAAGGTTTGGACGGGGTCGCCGGCGCAACTGCAACGGCGGGCGAAAGCGTTCCGATTGCGGTCGCCGGCTCGCTCACCGGCTGGTAGTCGTATTCCTGCGCTGCGACCGGCTGGGGAGGCGGAGCTTCGTCGGCACGCGCGGGTAGCGGTGCGCCCTGGACGAGAAACCACATCGCGCCGTAGCCGACGATCAGGCCCAGCGCTACGCCGACGCGGGCCTTGGTGTCGCCCGGGTCTGTGGATGGCGGACCGTTGTGCGAGATGTCCCATCCGCACTGCTTGCACTCCTTCTGATCCGCCTGCATCGGCTCGCCGCAAAAATTGCAGTATTTCTTCACTTCGTCCTCTTGGTGTTCCTACATGAGGACGAGCGACCGAGCCAGCCGATAACGCGCGCCGGATGAGGCGCGCCTTAGTCAGATCTGTTGCTGCTCTACGCCGGAAGTCTGCTCGATTTCGGGGCGGCTCCGCCCGCGGTGCGTTGGCTGGGAGATCTGCTCGAGGACCAGCGCCACCTCTTCGCCGGTGACAACCCCATCGTCGATGCTGGCTGCCCGGGCAATGTCGGCCTGCGAGATGATGCCGAGGCAGCGGCCGCCGGCGTCCACAATCGGAATCCGACGTATCTGCATCTCCGCCATCTTCTGCTCGACGTCGCGCAGATCGTCGTCCTGATTGCAGACGGCAGCGGATCCAGTCATCACATCGGCGAGCCGGGTGTTGGCGTCCTTACCCGCGGCGACGATCCGCACCGCCAGGTCACGATCCGTGACGATCCCGACCACGCGTCCCGCGTCATCGACGACGGGCACGACCCCACAATCGCGATCGCGCATCACCCTGGCGGCCTCACGCGCGGTGTTGTCGCGGGTGCAGCACTCGGGCTTCTTGGTCATGATGTCTCGGGCTCTCATGTTTCGGCTCCTTGGATGGTCTGGCTGTTCGGTGCTCGGCAGTTACCGCGAAGTTCGTTCCCTTACGAGGGCAATTTTACGACCGCGGCGCGGCAGACGGTGGCGGCTGCCACCCGGGTGGTCGCTCCAGCGCCGCCCGGTCCCACTTTCCGCGATCGGCTGCCGCGTCGTAAGTGCTCTGAAAAAAGTCGAGCATCGCCTGCGCAGGATCCGGCGCAGTGCGCACGCTTTCATAGGGCAGAATCCACTCGTGGAGCTGCAGATTGTAGTAGGCGCCTTCGGGTAGAATCGGCGCGATGTCGCAGCCCGGTGGCTCCGGATACGCATACGCGTAAAAGGCGGGCTCGGCGACCGGACCGCCCACCGTTCCGGGCCACCAGCCGGCGCTGATGCACTCGTGGGAATAGCCTTCGCGCGTCACGTAGTCTGGGCAGTTCGGCACGCCACCGGGATGCAGCGGCGCCGGTCGTCCCGAAAAGCGGGTGCACGACAAGTCGAACGCGCCCCACCAGAAATGCGATGGACTCGACTTGCCGATGAATCGGCCGCGAAATGCCTTGAGCCCGCGGTCCGCGTGGCCGAGCGCCTGCCAGCACCGGTGCGCGGCATCGGCGTCGTAGGCGCGGTGGATCGTATCGTCGGTGAACCGCAGGGTGTCGCTCAGCTCCATCGGGACAGCAAAGATCTTCACGTCGACGCCGAGCTCGCGAAGGATCGCCATGTAGTCCGCGTAGAACTCGGACACCGGCCTCGGCGTCAACTGCAAAGTGCGCTTGTCGCCGTCGCTGGTTCTGGCGATCAGCTGGTGATCGATGAAATCGAAAGCGACCTCGACGGTGCCGCCATTGTAGGGTATCGGCGAGGTGGTGAGGCCGCGGCTGGTGACGTACAGGGTGACCTGCCACCAGTGGTTCTGCATCGGCGCCAGAGCGAGCCGGGTCTTGCCGAGCATCTGGGTCCAGCGATGGAGGGTCGTCTGGGTCTCGGCCCACTGCTCGAGCGGGAGCTCGGGCCAGGCATCCATCACGGGTACGGATAGTGAATCGCGCACACTTCTATTCTACGTCGCGTTCACGGCCGGTGTCGAGTAAGATGCAAAGGGCGCGTCGATCAACAGGCCATCCGTCCAGGAGCTGCAAGTGAAAACGACTCTTCCGGTCCGACAGCTGGGAACCACCGACATGGAGATTACGCGCACCGGCTTCGGCGCCTGGGCAATCGGCGGCGGCGGGTGGGCGTTCGGGTGGGGACCGCAGAACGACAATGAATCAATCGCCGCGATGAATCGCGCCATCGAGCGCGGCGTCAACTGGATCGATACTGCGGCGGTTTACGGCCTCGGCCACTCCGAAGAAGTCGTCGGAAAAACGCTGAAGGGCCGGGCCCAGGCCGACCGGCCGTACGTCTTCACCAAGTGCGGGATGGTGTGGGACGAGAAGGATCGGATGAAGGATGCGATCCGGTCGCTCGCGCACATTCGGCGCGAGTGCGAGGACTCGCTGCGCCGGCTCGGCATCGAACGCATCGATTTGTACCAGTTCCACTGGCCCGACGACACTGGAATTCCGGTCGAGGCATCGTGGCGCGTCATGGAGCAGCTGGTCGAAGAGGGCAAGGTGCGCGCGATCGGCGTTTCGAATTTCGACGCGTCGCTATTGCGCCGGATCGATGCAGTCCGGCACGTCGATTCCTTGCAGCCGCCGTTCTCGATGATCCGGCGCGATGCTGCCGCCACCGAAATCCCGTGGTGCAACGCGCATCGGACCGGGGTGATCGTGTACAGTCCGATGCAGTCGGGGATCCTCACAGACTCGTTCTCACTCGACAAAGTGAAGCAGATGGCGGACGACGACTGGCGGAGGCGCTCGGCGAATTTCCAGACCCCGAAGATCGAGAAGAACGTCAAGCTTCGCGACGCGCTGAAGCCGATTGCCATGCGGCACGAGACGACGGTGTCGGCGATCGCGGTGGCGTGGACGCTGGCGTGGCCGGGAGTGACCGGCGCGATAGTCGGCGCGCGGTCGCCGGATCAGGTTGATGGCTGGGTCGGCGCGGCGACGCTCGAGCTGACCGCCGGTGATCTCGACGAGATCGCGACATCGATCGGCGCGATCGGCGTCGGGTCGGGGCCGTTGCACCCGCCAGCACCGGTGCGGTCGCGCGTCGTGGGGAGTGAGGAGCGGATCGAGGCAAGGTAGGGCACTGCAACTGAACGGGTGCCAGACGTCAGTGGTAGAGTCGGTAGTTGACAGTTCACAACGTCGGGACGTGACACAGCGGATTTGAAGCCAAGCTCATTGCCCGCGTTGAAATCCAGTAGAACCGTCCCGACGTGGTGAACTAAATCCTGACATCTCTGCCACTGAGTTCTGGCACCCGTTCCGTTGCGGTGTGCGCGGCACCCCTTGCGGGTTCCAGCGCCGGGTCAGCACCCGAGCCGATCGATTCCCCCTCGTGGCAAGAAAATCGCAGCGGTTCCGCTAACTTCCGCGCGCGAAAAACCGGTGACCCACAGGACTTTCAAGGATCAGCAGGGACGAATCTGGGATGTGTGGCAGGTCCATCCCTCGGCTGCTGAGCGTCGCTTCAGTCAGCGGCGGGTATTTGACGAGGATCGCACCGCGAGCAGCGAGCGCCGGACCGGAGAAGATCGACGCGGCGGTCACCGCGACTCCCGGGCGCCCGTCGCCGCCGAGTTCGCCTACGGCTGGCTGTGCTTCGAGACGGTCGGCGAAAAGCGGCGCCTCGCACCGGTGCCCGAAGGCTGGGATCGCGCGGACGACGGGACCATCGAGCAGTGGTGCTGCGTCGCGAAGCCGGCGGTGAGGCGGAAGACCGGCGAGGTAAGGGGGATTCAGCCGAAGACGGCGCAGTAGCCGGGAACCGCAACGCTACTACTGGAAACTGCAACTGAACGGGTGCCAGAAATCAGTGGCGTAGCTGCCAGTAGTTAGCTCACGATGCCGCGACGATTCCGGTGGGCATTTGCCACAGGCAAGTGCCGGTGCCTGGAGTGGCGATGTGTAACGTCCCGAAGTCGTGAGCTATCAACTGGAAACCATGCTACTGACGTCTGGCACCCGTTCAGTTGCAGTTCTCCAGTTGCACTTCGCTCTCTCGCCCCGTCTTTCCCCCGATGACCTCCACCGCTCCCTCCCCGCGCGCCCGCATCTTCGGAATCGGGTCGAGTCTCGTTCTCGTCGCTCTCATCATTCTCATCGCGTTCGGCTATTGCGCGACACGACTGGTGCCGGCCGCCTTTAGCGGCCGCGCTTCAACGACCAACATCACCAACGACGTCGTCG
>Ga0070680_100001481_pt1 | contig 17057 bp, 14 predicted proteins | sample KBSC73BmetaG_FD_64672 | JGI IMG/M metagenome (GOLD analysis project Ga0070680, IMG submission 64672) | Corn rhizosphere microbial communities from Kellogg Biological Station, Michigan, USA - KBS C7-3B metaG | ecosystem: Host-associated > Plants > Roots > Rhizosphere | place: USA: Michigan...
GGTCAAGGCTGGGAACCCGCGCCTTGACTCTGTTGTTCGCAGGCCTAGAACAAAAGTGGAACGAAAGGAGTCCGGAAAGCCATGTCCGATTTTCGCGGCCAGACTCCGCTTAAGGGGAGCTTCGCCTCCATGCGGGCGAAGATCGCCTCCATCGAGGCGGGCGGCCGGCGGGACTCCGAATCCCTGCCGTTCGGGGACCCGCGGATCGACGAGCGCCTGCCGGGCGGGGGCCTCCCGCTCGGCCGCTGGCATGAGATCGGCGGGACCGGCCTGGAGGTCGAGACGGCCGCGGCCCCGACCGCCTTCACCGCCCTGCTGGCCGCGCCGCTCGCCCGGCGCGGCGAAGTGGTCTGGGTGCTGCGCCGCGACGACCTCTGCGCGAACGGCCTCGCAGGCCTGGGCTTTCCGCCGCAGCGGCTGATCCAGGTCTGCGCGCGCGACGAGGCCGAGGCCTTGTCGGTGATGGAGGACGCGCTTTCGACCGTGGGCGTCGCCGCCGTGGTCGGCGAGGTGGAGACCGCGGACCTGACCGCCGGGCGGCGGCTGCAACTCGCCTGCGAAAAGCGCCGCACGACCGGCTTCCTGATCCGCCGCCGGCCCTATGGCGGCCCGGCGAAGCGCGAGGCGACCGGCTCGGCGGCGGCCACCCGCTGGCGGATCGCCTCGGCGCCTTCCGAACCGCCGCTGGGCGAGTTCGGCCTCGGCGCGCCGCGCTTCGAGGCTGTGCTGGAACGCTGCCGCGGCGGACGGACCGGAGCGTGGCTGTTCGAGGCCCAAAACGCCTATAGCTGGGAGAAGACGGATGTCGCGCATCCTCTGCGCCTGGTCGCCGAACTGGGCGATCGCCAACTGGCGCCGGCGCAACCCCTGCGCCGCGTCGCCTGACCTCGACGTTCCCTTCGCCCTGCTGGAGACGGTCCGCGCGGTGCGGCGGCTGGCGGGGGTGAGCTTCGAGGCGGCGGCCCTGGGCCTGCATCCCGGCCAGAAGGCCACCGACGCCCTGGCGCTGGTCCCGGAACTGGTCACGGCGGAGGCGGAGCCGGAGGCCGACGCCGCGGCGCTGACCGCGCTCGCCGACTGGTGCGTGCGCTTTTCACCCGCGGTGGCGATCAACGCGCCGGACGGCCTCTTCCTGGACGTCACCGGCGTCGACCATCTGTGGGACGGCGAGGCGCGGATGTTGGCCGACTTCCGCCGGCGCCTGGCCGCCAACGGCTTGCCGTTCCGCTGCGCCATCGCCGACACGCCGGGCGCGGCCTGGGCGCTGGCGCATTTCGGCGAGGAGGATGCGATCGCGCCGCCGGGCGGACAGGCCCCGCTGCTGGAGCCCTTACCGCCGGCGGCGCTGCGGCTGGAGACCGAAACCTGGGCGCAGATCGAGCGGCTGGGCCTGCGCAAGGTGGGCCAGCTCATGGCGATCCCGCGCGGCCCCTTCGCCCGCCGCTTCGGCCGGGCCGCGCTGGCCCGCCTCGACCAGGCCTTGGGCCGCGAGCGCGAGGCGCTGACTTTCCGCCGCCCGCCGACGCCCTGGTTCGCCAGGCTGGCCTTCGCCGAACCGATCAGCGCGCCGGAGGACATGGCCCGGGTCACCGCCGACGTCACAGCCAGGCTCTGCGCACGGCTGGAGGCGCAGGGCCAGGGCGCGCGGCGTTTCGAACTCGCCTTCCACCGGGTGGACGGCAAGGCCCTGCCGCTCGCCATCGGCCTTTCCCTGCCCGGCCGCGACGCTCGACGCATCGCCAAGCTGTTCGCGCCCCGGCTTGAGACCGTCGACCCGGGTTTCGGGATCGAGGTGGTGACCCTCACAGGTCACGACGTGGAGCCGATTTCCGGGCGGCAGGCGCGGCTGGACAACGCGCGTGAGGCCACCGTCGCGGAGGGCCTGGCGCCGCTGGTCGACCGGCTGGTCAACCGCCTGGGCGAGGCGCGCGTCTGGCGGTCCGTGCCGGTGGAAAGCCATGTGCCCGAGCTCGCCGCCGGCCGCGCCCGGCCGCTGGCCCCGCCGCCGCCGGCCCGCCCCTGGAACCGTGAGGCGCCGCGGCCTGCCCGCCTCTTCCGCCGCCCCGAGCCGGTGGAGGCGGTGATGGCGCTCACCCCCGACGACCCGCCGACCCAGTTCCGCTGGCGCGGCCAACTGCATCGCGTACGCCGCGCCGAAGGGCCTGAGCGGATCGGCGAGGAATGGTGGAAAGGGGCGATCGAGGACGTGCGCGTGGGCCACGCGCGCGACTACTACCGGGTCGAGGACGAGGCCGGCGCGCGCTTCTGGCTGTTCCGCGCCGGTCTCTACGGCGACCCGCAAACCCCGCCGAAATGGTGGATGCACGGCCTCTTCGGATAGGAGCTTCCATGAAACCCAAGATCAGCCTGATCACCCTCGGCGTCCGCGACCTGGACCGGATGCTGGCCTTCTACCGCGACGGCCTCGGCCTGCCTTTGCACAACTACAAGCCGGGCGACGACATGGTGATGTTCCGCCTGGAAGGGACATGGCTCGGCCTCTTCCCGCGCGACGAACTCGCCAAGGACGCCACCGTGTCGGTGGAGGGCTCCGGATTCAGCGGCGTCGCCATCGCCCACAACGAGCCTTCGAAGGAGGGCGTCGACGCCGTCTTCGCCGAGGCCCTGGCCGCCGGGGCGACGGCGGTCAAGGCGCCGGAGGATGTCTTCTGGGGCGGCTACTCCGGCTATTTCGCCGACCCGGAGGGCAACCTCTGGGAAGTGGCCTTCAATCCCCTCACCGACCTCACATGAGGGCTTCCACAAAGATGCTCCCCCTCAGGGGGAGCTGTCCCGAAGGGACTGAGGGGGGTTCCGTCGTTGACTCCGCGAGTGAAACCCCCTCCGTCAGCTTTGCTGACACCTCCCCCTGTGGGGGAGGATCCTGGACATGACTCGCTACGCCGAGTTGCAGGCCGCCAGCAACTTCTCGTTCCTGCGGGGCGCGTCGCACCCGGGCGAGCTGGTGGTCGGCGCCGATGCGCTTGGCATCGAGGCCATCGGGATCTGCGACCGCAACTCGATGGCAGGCGTGGTGCGCGCCTGGTCGGCGAAGAAGGAACTGACGGAGTCGGGCTCGCAGATCCGCGACCTCACCGGTTGCCGGCTGGACTTCGCCGACGGGTCGCCCAGCCTGCTCGTCTATCCTTCCGACCGCGAGGCCTATGGGCGGCTGACCCGGCTGCTGACCCTGGGCCAGCGGGCGGCGAAGAAGGGCGAGTGCGAGCTTTCCTGGGCGCAGTTCCTCGACCACGCGGAAGGCCAACTCGCGCTGGTGGTCCCGCCCGATCGCCTGGACGAGGCCTTCGAGCGCGACCTCATGCGGATCTCCGGCGAACTGAGGGGCGCCGTCTGGCTGGCGGCGGCGCGGCGCTATGGTCCGCGCGACCTTCGCCGGCTGTCGCAGCTTGCGGCGCTCGCCAGCCAGTCGGGCGCGCCGATGGTCGCCACCAACGACGTCCTCTACCACGGCCCCGAACGCCGGGCCCTGCAGGACGTGCTGACCTGCATCCGCGAGACCTGCACCATCCAGGAAGCCGGCTTTCGCCTGCAGGCCAACGCGGAGCGCCACCTGAAATCGCCGGAGGAGATGGCGCGGCTGTTCGCGAAGTTCCCCGGCGCGGTGGAACGCAGCATCGAGATCGCCGAGCGGATCGGCTTCGACCTCGGTGAGCTCTCCTACGAGTACCCCGACGAGCCGGTGCCCCCCGGCGACACGGCCATCCACCATCTGCGCCGCCTGACCTGGCGCGGCGCGCAACACCGGTTCGAAAAGGGCCTGCGCCAGAAGGAGCGGCGAACACTCAAGAAGGAACTCGATCTCATCGAGAAGCTCGACTACGCGAACTACTTCCTGACCGTCCACGACATCGTCGAATGGGCCCGAGGCGAGGACATCCTTTGTCAGGGACGCGGTTCGGCCGCCAATTCCTGCGTCTGTTTCTGCCTCGGCGTGACCGCTGTCGACCCGACGAAGGAACACCAGGACCTGCTGTTCTCGCGTTTCATCTCCGAGAACCGAGGCGAGCCGCCGGACATCGACGTCGATTTCGAACACGAACGACGCGAAGAGGTGATGCAGTATGTCTACCGGCGCTACACCCGCGACCGGGCGGCGATCGTGGCGACGGTCATCCACTACCGGCCGCGCATGGCGATCCGGCAGGTCGGCAAGGCGCTGGGCCTGACCGAGGACATCACTGCCGCGCTCGCCAATACCGTCTGGGGAAGCTGGGGCGACAGCGTCCCCGACGAGCACATCCGCCAGGCTGGGCTCGATCCGCAGGCGCCGGAAATCCGCCGCGCGGTCACGCTGGCCGAACAGCTCCTGGGCTTTCCGCGGCACCTGTCGCAGCACGTGGGCGGCTATGTGCTGACCAAGCGGCGGCTGGACGAGACCGTGCCGATCGGCAACGCGGCGATGAAGGACCGCACGTTCATCGAATGGGACAAGGACGACATCGACGCCCTGCATCTGATGAAGGTCGACATCCTGGCGCTCGGCATGCTGACCGCGCTCAAGCGCAGCTTCGACATGCTGCCGCCCAAGGACGACGGGACCCGCATCACCGACATCGCTCACATCCCGCAGAAGGATCCTGAGGTCTACAAGATGCTGTCGAGGGCCGATTCCGTCGGGGTCTTCCAGGTCGAGAGCCGGGCGCAGATGTCGATGTTGCCCCGGCTGAAGCCACAGAATTTCTATGACTTGGTCATCGAGGTCGCCATCGTCCGCCCAGGGCCGATCCAGGGCGACATGGTGCATCCCTACCTGCGTCGGCGGGAGGGAAAGGAGCCGGTGGATTTCCCCTCGCCGTCGCCCGAGCACGGCCCCGCCAATGAACTGGAGAAGGTGCTGGGCAAGACCAAGGGCGTGCCGTTGTTCCAGGAACAGGCCATGCGGTTGGCGATCGAAGCCGCGAAGTTCTCGGAAGGCGACGCCGACGGCCTGCGCCGGTCGATGGCCACCTTCCGCGCCAATGGCAAGCTGTGGGAATACCGGGAGAAGTTCATCGAGGGGATGGCGCGGCGAGGTTATCAACGCGACTTCGCCCAGCGGTGCTTCAAGCAGATCGAGGGCTTCGGCTCCTACGGCTTCCCGGAGAGCCACGCTATCAGCTTCGCGATCCTGGTCTATGTCTCGGCCTGGGTGAAACGCCATCATCCCGAAGTGTTCTGCGCGAGCCTCCTGAACAGCCAGCCCATGGGCTTCTACCAGCCGGCCCAGCTGGTCCGCGACGCCCGGGAACATGGGGTGGAGGTGCGCGCGCCGGACATCGTTTCCAGCGACTGGGACTGTACGCTGGAGGCGCCCGACGACCCGCGTACGCCGCGCCGGGCGCTCAGGCTGGGCCTGCGGCAGATCAAGGGGTTCAGGAAGGAGGAGGCCCTGGAATTCATGAAACGCCGCGCCAAGGGCCTGTCCACCCTGGAGGACTACGTCCTGCGCTCGGGCCTGTCGCGGCGCGGGCTGGAACTGCTGGCGGAGGCCGACGCCTTCCGCTCGCTCGGCCTTTCGCGGCGCGAGGCGCTGTGGGCGGTGAAGGGCATGGCCGACGAGGTGGGCGCCGAGCGCAACGCTCCGATCCTCGCGCGCCAGAGCGTCAGGGAGGCGCAGGTCCTGCTGCCCTTCATGAGCCCGCCCAAGGAGGTGGCCGAGGACTACCGGACCACCAGCCTTTCCCTGAAGGCCCATCCGGTCAGCTTCTTCCGCAAGGACCTGGCGCGGATGCGGGTGGTCCCCTGCGCGGCGCTGAAGACCCTGCCCGACCGCAGGCGGTTGTCGGTGGGCGGGCTCGTCCTGGTGCGCCAGCGGCCGGGCACGGCGAAGGGCGTCGTCTTCCTGACCCTGGAGGACGAGACCGGCATCGCCAACATCGTCTGCTGGAAGGACGCCTTCGACGCCAACCGCCGCCTGGTGATGAGCGCGTCCTTCCTGGTGGTGCACGGCCAGCTTCAGGTGGCGGGCGACGTGATCCACCTGGTGGCCGAGCGTTTCACCGACCTTTCGCCCCGGCTGGGCGAGATGCGCGACCACGAAAACGCGCCGGGCGCGGCCCCGCCGCCGCCGCACGCCCGGGTGCAGGGCGGCCTGATCCGCAGTCGGGATTTCCATTAGGCTTGGCGGAAGGCCGCCGTGACGCCATGCTCAAGCCATGGCAAAGCCAGCAAAGCCCCCCTCAAGGGCCGCAAAACCTAAGGTCCCGCGCGGCCCCAACGCCGAACGCCGCGCCGCGACGCGCGCCAAGATCATGGAGGCGGCGGTGCGCTGCCTGGCCGAGTTCGGCTATGCCGCCACCTCCACGCCGCTGGTGGCGCGCCTGGCCAAGGTGAGCCGTGGCTCGCTGCTGCACCAGTTCCCGACCAAGGTCGACCTGATCCTGGGCGTCGCCGAATACGCCTCCCGCGCCCGTGGGGCGGCGGTGCGCGAAAAGCTCGCGCCCTATCCGGATGGACCCGAGCGCTTCCTGCAAGGCGTCGACGCGGTCTGGGCCTCGCTGCAGGCGCCGGCCTCCATCGCGCTCATGGAGATCACCATCGCCACCCGCAGCGACCCGGAACTGGCCGCGCGCTACCCGGAATTCGCCGACGACCTGGACGCCCAGCTGCACCGCTCGCGCCGCCGAATGGCGGAGTACCTGGGCGTGCCCGAGCGCACCGAGGAGATCGACGTGCTGGCCCACCTGACCCGCGTGGCGCTGAACGGCCTGGCCATGGAATCGGTGTTCATCGGCCGGCCGACGGACGACGCGTTGAAGATCCTCGCCCTGCTCAAGGACATGCGCCGACGCCTCACCGCCGAACTGCCCCCGACAGCCAAATAGTTTGTAGTCTGAGTTGACCACAAACTGGCCCCACGCCTAAGCTTTGCGCCAACCGGGGTGGAACGGCCGGTTCACGCCCCCAAAAACAAGCTCACCGGGAGGGCGCATGTCCAAGGATCAACCACAGTCCGATCGCCGCAGCGTCCTGATCGCCGGCGCGGCCTTGGCCGCCACGGCGGCGATCACCGGAAAAGCCAAAGCCCAGGCGCCCGCGCCGCCGGCCAGGCCGCCCGCGGGCCTGGCGGCCGGCGGTGGCTCCGGCAAGATCTTCCAGGTCACCGAAACCGCGACCGGCAAGGTGCAGGGCATCGCCAACGGCCCCACCTGGGAATTCCGCGGCATCCCCTATGGGGCGCCCACCGGCGGGCGAAACCGCTTCATGCCGCCGAAGAAGCCCGCGCCCTGGAAGGGCGTACGCGAATGTTTCGCCTTCACCTCCGTCTGCCCGCAGACCCAGGCCGATATCCGCGGCGAGTACGGGCAGCTGATCATGTGGGACCGCCAGGTGGGCGGCATGGGCGAGGACTGCCTTTCGCTGAACGTCTGGACGCCGAGCGTGGATCGCGCCGCCAAGAAGCCGGTGTTCGTCTCCTTCCACGGCGGCGGCTTCGCCACCGGTTCCGGCAACGCGCCGGGTTTCGACGGCAAGAACCTCGCCTACTACGCCGACGCGGTGGTGGTGACGGTGAACCACCGGCTGGCGTCCTTCGGCTACACGAACCTGGTCGGCGCCGGCGCTCCGGAGGCGTTCAAATATGCCGGCGTCACCGGGGTGATGGACCTGATCGCCTCGCTGGAATGGGTGAGGGACAACATCGAGGGCTTCGGCGGCGACCCCGGCCGGGTGATGATCTTCGGCCAGTCGGGCGGCGGGGCGAAGACCTCGACGGTGCTGGCCATGCCGCCGGGCAAGGGCCTCTTCCACCGCGCGGCGATCCAGTCCGGCTCCGCGCTGCGGCTGGTGACGCCGGAGGCGGGCGCGGCGACGGCCGAGAAGCTGGTGCGGCAGCTCGGCCTCTCCAAATCCAACATCGCCGATATCCAGAAGCTGTCGTGGCAGCAGATCCTGGAGGCCCAGACGGCCGTGGGCGGCAACTTCTCGCCGGTGATCGGGACCGACGCCCTGCCGAACCATCCGTTCGACCCGGCGGCGCCGACCGTCTCGGCCAACGTGCCGATCATCGTCTCGACGACGCTGGAGGACGCCGCGCTCGGCCTGACCAACTTCGACCTCACCGAGGACGGCTTGAAGGCGCTGCTGAACCAGCGGTTCGGCGGCAAGGGAGGCGAGCTCCTGGCGCTTTATCGCAAGTATGACCCCATCGCGACGCCGTTCCTGATCCAGGCCCAGGCGCTGACCGACGCCGGCGGGCGGCGCTCGGCCTACACCCTGGCCGCCCGCAAGGCCGCGCAGGGCGCAGCGCCGGCCTACATGTACCAGTGGAACTGGCGCACGCCGGCCTATGACGGCAAGTTCGGCGCGGTCCACGGGATCGACGTCTCGGCCACCTTCCACTCCTACCGGGACGGTTTCTTCGCGGGCTCCACCCGGGGCAAGAAGATGGCCGACCGGCTGGCCTCGGCCTGGGCCGCCTTCGCCGCCACCGGCGACCCCAACAACGGCCACATCCCGCCGTGGAAGCCCTATGACGACAAGGGCCGCGCGGTGATGATCTTCGACGACGACACCCGCCTCGCGTTCGATCCCCGCGCCGAGATCCGGGCCTGGTGGGACGCCAATCCGCCGCCGCGCGGGCCACGCGGCTAGGCCCTGCGGCAACGCGGGAAGGCCTCCTGGGAGATCGACGCGAACACCTTCTTGCGAAGGGGTGTCGGATCGGCGTGATATGGCGCGTCCTTGGCTTGGGAGGACCCCATGACCGACGCGATCCAATTGCTCGTCGGCACCCGCAAGGGCGCCTGGATCTATCGCAGCGACGCCGGCCGCTCGAATTGGAGGGTCCAGGGCCCGGTCTTCCTGGGCTCGATCGTCAATCATCTGGTGCTCGATCCGCGCGACGGCCGCACGCTGCTGATGGCGGCCTCCACCGGCCATCTCGGCCCGACGATCTTCCGCTCGACGGACGACGGCGCGACCTGGACCGAAGCCGCCAAGCCGCCGGCCTTCGCCAGATCCGACGATCCGCGGGCGCGGGCGGTCGACCACAGCTTCTGGCTGGAGCCCGGCCATGCGGACGAGCCGGGCGTCTGGTGGGCCGGGACCTCGCCGCCCGGCCTGTTCCGCAGCGCCGATGGCGGCGCGACCTGGGACAGCGTCGCCGGCTTCAACGACCACCCGAGCTATTGGGACTGGTGCCCGCCGGAGGCCGGGACGCCGGATGGCTCGCTGCTCAACCAGATCGTCATCGACCCGCGCGACGCGGCGCACATGTACGTGGCCACCTCCAGCGGCGGGGTCTTCGAGACGCTCGACCGGGGCGCGACCTGGGCGCCGCTGAACGAGAACGTCCGGGCCGATTTCCTTCCCGATCCTTATCCGGAGTTCGGCCAGGACGCGCACTACATCGCGCTGTCGCCCACCAATCCGGACCGGCTCTGGCAGCAGAACCACTGCGGCGTCTATCGCCTCGACCGGCCGGGCACGCGCTGGTCGCGAGTCGGCGAGGCCATGCCGCCGGAGGTGGGTGACATCGGCTTCACCGTCGTGCCGCACGCCCGGTGCGCCGAGACCGCCTGGGTCTGGCCGATGGACGGCACGGACGTGTGGCCGCGCACCAGCCCGGGCGGGCGGCCGGCGGCCTATCGCACGCGCGACGGCGGCGCGAGCTGGGAGCGCCAGGACCGCGGCTTCCCGACCGAACAGGGCTGGTTCACCGTCAAGCGGCAGGCGTTCTGCGCCGACGATCGCGACCCCGTGGGCCTCTACCTGGGCGCCACCAACGGCGAGATCTGGATGAGCGGCGACGAGGGCGAAAGCTGGCGCCGGATCGCCGCCCACCTGCCGGAGATCTATTCGGTGGTGGCAGCCCCGCTCCGCGCATGACGCAGGCCGCCGTGACCCAGGTCTTCATCCCCTCGCAGCTCACCAGCTACACGGGCGGCGCGACCCGGGTGGACGCGTCGGGCGCCACCGTGGGTTCGGTGCTGGACGACCTCGACCGCCGGTTTCCCGGGCTGAAATTCCGCGTCGTTGACGAGCAGGACCGCGTGCGCCGGCACATGCGCCTCTTTATCGGACGGCGCGAGACCCGCAGCGTCGCCGCCCCGCTGCAGGACGGCGACGAGCTGCTCATCTTCGGGGCGCTGAGCGGCGGCTAGAACCGCAGCGAGCGGGCTTCCTTCACGTGCGGGAGGGCCTGGATCTTGGCGAGCAGGGCCTCGCTCGCCGGCTGGTCGACGCCCACCAGGGCGATGGCGTCGTCCCCGGCCGAGACGCGGCCGAGGTTGAAGGTCGCGATGTTGACCCCCGCCTCGGCCAGCAGGCCGCCCAGGTTGCCGATGAAGCCCGGCTTATCCAGGTTGTTCACGTAGAGCATGGTCGGGCCGAACGGGGCGTCGAGGTCCATGCCCTTGACCTCCACCACCCGCGGGGCGCCGGCCAGCACGGAGCCCGCGAAGGAGCGCTTGCCCTTCTCGGTGGTGACGGTGATGCGGATCAGGCTCTCGTAGATGGGCGAGTCCTCCTGGCGGCTTTCGGAGACGGTGATGCCGCGCTCCTTGGCCACCGCAGGCGCCGAGACCATGTTGATCTCCGCCAGCATCGGCCGCATGACGCCGGCCAGCGCGGCGGCCGTCATCGGCTTGGCGTTGAGCCGCGCCACGTCGCCCTCATAGGCGATGTCGATGGCCTTGATCCCGAAGTCGACCATCTGGCCGGAGAAGGCCCCCAGCTTGTCGGCGAGCGCGATGAACGGCTTCAGCCGCGGCGCTTCCTCGGCGGTGACGGAGGGACTGTTCAGGGCGTTGGTGACGGCGCCCGTCAGCAGGTAATCGCTCATCTGCTCGGCCACCTGCAGGGCGACGTTCTCCTGCGCCTCGTTGGTGGAGGCGCCGAGGTGCGGGGTGGCCACGAAGTTCTCCGCGCCGAACAGCGGATTCTCCTTCGCCGGCTCCTCCACGAAGACGTCGAAGGCCGCCCCGCCCACATGGCCGTCGTCCAGCAGCTTGCGAAGCGCCGCCTCGTCCACCAGGCCGCCGCGCGCGCAGTTGACGATCAGGACGCCCTTGCGGGTTCTGGCCAGGTTCTCGGCAGACAGGATGTTGCGGGTCTTGTCGGTGAGCGGGGTGTGCAGGGTGATGACGTCGGCGCGGGCCAGGAGCTCGTCCAGCTCGACCTTCTCGACGCCGATCTCCACCGCGCGTTCCGGCGACAAGAAGGGGTCGTAGGCCACGACCTTCATCTTCAGCCCCAGCGCCCGGTCGGCGACGATCGAGCCGATGTTGCCGGCGCCGATCAGACCCAGCGTCTTGGCGTAGAGCTCGACGCCCATGAAGCGGTTCTTCTCCCACTTGCCGGCCTGGGTGGAGACGTCGGCGGCGGGCAGTTGGCGAGCGAGCGCGAACATCATCGCGATGGCGTGCTCGGCGGTGGTGATCGAGTTGCCGAAGGGCGTGTTCATCACCACGATCCCGGCGGCGGTGGCCGCGGGAATGTCGACGTTGTCGACCCCGATGCCAGCGCGGCCGATCACTTTCAGATTCCGCGCCGCGGCGATGACGTCCTTGTCCGCCTTGGTGGCGGAGCGGACCGCCAGGCCGTCGTAGTCGTCGATGATCTTCAGCAGCTCATCCTTGGAGAGGCCGGTCTTCACGTCGGCGTCGACGCCGCGCTGCTTGAAGATGTCCACGGCGGCGGGGCTCAGTTTGTCGGCGATGAGAACGCGGGGCATGGGAGGTATCCTTGAGGAAGCGCCCGCCCAGTCAGCGCGGGCGGGGCGACGTTTTGAAAGCAGGCTCGGCGAGGCGCCGGGTTCAGGCGGGCTGAAGTTCGGAGATCGCCGCCGCAAAGGCCCAGTCGAGCCAGGGCGTGAGCGCGTCGAGGTCGGAGGTGTCGACCGTGGCGCCGCACCAGATGCGCAGGCCCGGGGGCGCGTCGCGATAGCCGCCGACGTCGAGGGCGACGCCTTCCTTCTCGAGGGCCGCGGCCAGCTTCTTGGCGAAGTCGGCCTGCGCGTCATCCGAAAGCGAGGTGACGCGCGGGTCGATGACCTTCAGGCAGACCGAGGTGTTGGAGCGGATCGCAGGATCCTCGGCGAGGAACGAGACCCAGCCGGTCTTCCGCACCCAGGATTCCAGGACGCCCAGGTTGGCGTCGGCGCGCCGCTGCATCTCGGCCAAGCCGCCGATCGAGGCCGCCCACTTGAGCGCATCGACCGCATCCTCGACCGCCAGCATCGACGGCGTGTTGATCGTCGCGCCTTCGAAAAGGTCCAGCGAAACCTTGCCGCCCTTGGTCATGCGGAAGAGTTTCGGCATGGGCCAGGGCGGGCTGTAGCTCTCCAGCCGGGCCACCGCGCGCGGCGACAGGATCAGGACCCCGTGCGCCGCCTCGCCGCCCAGCGCCTTCTGCCAGGAGAAGGTGACGGCGTCGAGCTTGGCCCAGTCGAGGGCTTGCGCGAAGGCGGCGCTGGTGGCGTCGCAGATCACCACCCCTTCACGGGCGTCGGAGATGAAATCGGCGTTGGGCACGCGCACGCCCGAGGTGGTGCCGTTCCAGGTGAACACCAGGTCGGCGTCGGGGCGCACCTTGCTCAGGTCCGGCAGCGCGCCGTACGGGGCGTCCAGCACCTCGGCGTCGAGCTTGAGCTGCTTGACCACGTCGGTCACCCAGTCCTTGCCGAAGCTTTCGAAGGCCAGCAGTTGCACGGGCCGCGCACCCAGCATCGACCACATGGCCATCTCGACGGCGCCGGTGTCCGACCCCGGCACGATGCCGATCAGGAAGTCGTCGGGGACTTCCAGCACCTCGCGGGTGCGGTCGATCGCCTCCTTGAGGCGCGCCTTGCCGAGCTTGGAGCGGTGCGAGCGCCCAAGGACTGCGTTCTGGAGATTTTCGGGGGCCCATCCAGGACGCTTTGCACAAGGTCCGGATGAAAACTCGGGGCGCGCCGGCCGCATGGCCGGCTTTGCTCCCACGAGATTGGGGGGGGTCGTCATAGCAATGTCTCCCATCCTTGCAGATGGACTGCGCCCCGTTGGGAGGGCGTGGCCCGCGGGCCAAAAGCCCGGGTTCGTCCCGCAGCGCAAGATAAAGTTTCTGGGAGCGGCTTTAAGCCACGCTCTCAGCGGCCCTCGAGGACCGCCGCGATCAGGCCGCGGCGATCCGTGCGCGGGCGCGCCAAGCCATCGCCGTGCCGATCACCAGGAAGAAGGTGATGCCCATGAAGTCGGCGTTGTTGACGATGGCGTGCAAGCGGTCGTTCGGCCGCTCGGTCACGAAATAGAAGGCATAGAGGCTGAACTGGGCGGCATAGAGCAGCATCGCCCCGCCGAGCCACAGGCTGCCATAGATCAGCACCACCGCCAGCAGGGCCAGCGCCGCCAAGCCGTCGATCACCAGCTCCGCGATCGGCTGGACGCCGACGGGAAGGAACGTCGTCGCAAGAATGGTGAGGAGCAATGTGGCCAGCACCACGCCGCCGCCAACACGTTCCGCCGGCCCGCCTTTCCACAGGGAGAAGAGGCACCCCGAGAGGACAAGCAGCGAAAGGGTCAGAGCGAGAAGCGAAGCTGGCATGATGAAGCGCCCCTAATACATATTAGAGGCGCCTCACCAGTTAACGTAAAGCAATGTGTGGTCGGATCAGCCCACGTCGCGCAGGGCGGTCGTCGAGGTGTCGGCCAGCGCGGCCGGCTTGTTCTCGATGCCCGAGAGCTTCGTGCGGATGCCGAGGCGCAGCTTGGCTTCGTTGAGCTCGTTGTGCACGCCGACCATGGCGGTGCGTGCTTCGCTGAGCGCCTTGATCGCTTCGACCATCTTCACGGCCGCGTCGTCGGCGAACACCATCGAGGCGTTCACGTCCTTACGGGCCTTGAGCATTTCGCTCATCAATTCGGAGGCTTCAGCCAGCGCGCCATCGACGGCGGCTTCGGTCACGAAGAGCTTCTTCGCCACTCGCTGGGCCACAAACGCCTTTTCCATATCGGATCCCCTAACAAGGTGAACAACCACAATTTACGGTAAATATAACCTTAAGCTTCGCGCAACCGATTCATGGGTTGTTAACCATGTTTTTCTCCCCTGCGGGTTGTAACTGTGGCGCCGAGAACACGGTTTTGCCGAGTTGACCCGGCGGGAGGCCCGTCTCGGACATTCGCCAGCGAAGCGAAGCGTTAGGATTGTTCGGCTAGATCGAAGGTCCGTGCGGCCTTTGCGAACGCCATGACTTCTACGAACGGCACACCCGGTTCAGCTCCGACAGCGACCTTCCATGCGCGCGTGGCGGGCGTGGGCCTGGTCACGACCCTGGTGGTCCTGATCGCCGCCTGCCTGACCTTCATGCTCCAGCAATGGGCCGTGGCGCGCACCCAGTCGCACCAGACCTACGCAAGCCTCGCCCAGATCACCGCCACCACCGCCGCGCCCGCGATCTCGGCCGGCGACAAGTCGCTGATCCAGGCGCCGGTCACCGCCCTGGCCGCCAGCCGCAACGTCGTGGGCGCGCGGCTGACCGCCCCGGACGGCAGCCTGCTCGCCGCCTACGACCGTGGCGTGAAGCTCGCCCAGGGCGTCCCGACCGAGATCATCCGCTCCGAGGTCGTCGCGGACGGCCGCAAGGTGGGCGCGCTGTCGCTGACCGTGCGCCGGCCGATGCTTTCGGCGCTTCTGCCGCAGTTCATCGCGCTGACCGCCGCCCTGCTGTTCGGCGGCGTCGGGGTGGCCCTGTTCCTGGCCAGGGGCATGGCCCACCGGGTGATCGCGCCGGTGCAACGCCTGTCCGACGCCATGCACGAGGTCGCCGCCGGCGGCAGCTTCGAGCCCATCGAGGTCAAGGCGCAGGACGAGCTGTTCCGCAGCCTGACGGCCAGCTTCAACCACCTGCTCGGCAAGCTCGGCGAGCGCGAGGAGGAGCTGAAGCGGGCGATGCGCGAGCTGGAGAGCGCGCGTGACGCCGCCAACGCGGCCAATGTGCTGAAGACCCAGTTCCTCGCCAACATGAGCCACGAGATCCGCACGCCGCTGAACGGCGTGCTGGCCATGGCCGAAGTGATGTCCATGGGCGAGCTGGCCGACGTGCAGCGCGAGCGCCTGGGCATCATCCGCCAGTCCGGCAGCCTGCTGCTGGCCGTGCTGAACGACGTGCTGGACCTGTCGAAGATCGAGGCCGGCAAGCTCAGCCTGGTGCGCGAAGACTTCGACCTGGGCTCCACGCTGAACTCCACGGCCGAGACCTTCCTGGTGCTGGCCAAGAGCAAGGGCCTCGACTTCGGCTTCACCATCAGCGAGGCCGCCGAGGGCTGGTGGCGGGGCGACGCCGACCGCCTGCGCCAGATCGCCGGCAACCTGCTGTCGAACGCGGTCAAGTTCACCCCGCACGGTTCGGTGGAGGCGATGGTCGACGTCAACGCCGAGACCGGCGCCCTGCGCCTGGTCGTCCGCGACACCGGCGTCGGCATCGCGCCTGAGAAGCTGCCGGCGCTGTTCGAGAAGTTCACCCAGGCCGACAACTCCGCGACCCGCCGCTTCGGCGGTACGGGCCTCGGCCTCGCCATCTGCCGCGAGCTGACCCAGATGATGGGCGGCTCCATCGACGTGGAGAGCCGCGAGGCCCATGGCTCGACCTTCACCGTCGAGCTTCCGCTTCCCCGCGGCGAGGCGGTGGACGAAGCCGCCGGCGACGCGGTCGACAACACCGGCGAGCGCAACCTCCGCCTGCTGGCCGCCGAGGACAATCCCACCAACCAGCAGGTGCTCGCCGCGGTGATGGAATCGCTCGGCATCGACATCGACATCGTCGCCGACGGCAAGCAGGCGGTCGAAGCCTGGAAGCACGGCGGCTATGACCTGGTCCTGATGGACATCCAGATGCCGGTGATGGACGGCATCGACGCGGCCCGCGCGATCCGCGGCCTCGAGGTGGAAGAGCAGCGCAAGCGCACGCCCATCGTCGCGCTGACGGCCAACGCCCTGACCCACCAGGTCGAGGAATACATGGCCGCCGGCATGGACGGCCACGTCGCCAAGCCCATCGAGATCGCCAAGCTCTACGAGGCGATCAGCGCGGCGCTCACTGCCGCGGCGACCGGCGCCTCCGGCCGCACCCCGGCCGCGCAGGTCGCCTGACCTCGTCTTCAGAAACCTGAACGTCGAACAACCTTCGGCTCACGCCCCTGTCAGGGCGCGTGTGGCTCCTTTCGCCTCCAGGGCCGTTATCCCGGCCCGGACCTGAAGGAGGACACAGATGAAGACGTTCATGACGCTCGCCCTGATCGGCGCGACCTCTGCGCTGACCCTTTCCACCGCCAGCGTCGCCACGGCCCAGCCCTACGGCGGCTGGCAGACCATCAACGAGCGCCAGGCGCGGCTGGACCGGCGCATCGAGAACGGCGTGCGCGACGGCGACCTCACCCGCGTCGAGGCCCGCCGCCTGCGCCATGAGTTCCGCAGGATCGCGCATCTGGAAGCCCGCTATCGCGTAGACGGCCTGTCGCGTTGGGAGCGCGCGGACCTCGACCGGCGCTTCGACCGCCTGTCGGCGCAGATCCGCGACCAGCGCCACGATTACCAACGCCGCGGCTGATCGCCCGAACGCCGAATAAAAGAACGCCCCCGGGGATCGGCCTCGGGGGCGTCGCCGCGCCTCAGCCGGCGAGCCGCAGCCGCCCCTCGAGCACGGTCACGGCGTGGCCGCGCAGCAGCACGCGGTCGCCGCGGAGTTCGCAATCCAGGTCGCCGCCCCGGCCGGGATAGGCCTGGTGGAACCGCACCCTCGCGCGGCCGAGCTTCTCGGCGAACAGTGGGGTGAGGATGGTGTGCAGCGATCCCGTCGTGGGATCCTCCGGAATTCCGGAGCCGGGCGCGAAGAAGCGGTCGACGACGTCGTACGCCCGGCCCGCCTCGGCGAGCGACGCCACGCCGACATTGCCACGCCCGCCGGTCGCCGCGCTGGAGACCGCCTCCAGCGCCACGAGGTCCGGCGCAAGGGCCCGCACCTGCGCCTCGTCCTTCAGGACGGCGACGAGATAGCTGGAGGCCCAGATCTCCACAGGCTCGACGCCCAGCGCTTCGGCCAGGCCGGTAGGAGCCTCCACCTGGCGCGGCGGCTGGCTCGG
>Ga0070680_100001486_pt1 | contig 17036 bp, 17 predicted proteins | sample KBSC73BmetaG_FD_64672 | JGI IMG/M metagenome (GOLD analysis project Ga0070680, IMG submission 64672) | Corn rhizosphere microbial communities from Kellogg Biological Station, Michigan, USA - KBS C7-3B metaG | ecosystem: Host-associated > Plants > Roots > Rhizosphere | place: USA: Michigan...
GCTCCTTGGGCCACATCGCCTCGATCAGCACGGTGAACCACGCTTCGAGCCCCTTGCGAAAGAAGCTGTGACCGGACCATAGAAACAGATTCTTGGCGAGCTGCTGCGAGATGGTGCTGGCGCCCCGGAGCCGTTTGCCACGCTCGCTGGCGCGTACCGCCTCGCGAATCGAGTTCAGGTCGAAGCCGTTGTGAAAGGGGAAAAGCTGGTCTTCAGATGCGATGACGGCCAGCGCTACGTGCGGTGATATCCGCTCGAGACTGACCCATCGATAGTCGGTGTGATAGCTCGCATCGTGATGTGCCGCGGCCTGGACGCGCGCGCTCAGCATGAAAGCGCTGGTGGGTGGATTCAGCCAGCGCAGCAGGAGCACCGCGCTCGCGGTGACTCCCACCCACGCAATAATGGCGAAGGCGATCCACTTCAGGAGCCTGCCGATGACACTACCGCGTTGAGCGCGGCTGGGGTGCATTCTATGCGAGCGGGCTGATCACGCCTTTTCCGCCCTGCGCGCTGAAACGATCAGCACGTCCTCCAGGGGTGCGTCCTGATAGCCCTTGCGGCGCCCGGTGCTGACCTTGGCGATCTTGTCGATCGTGTCCATGCCCTCGGTCACTCGTCCGAACACGGCATAGCCGTAGTCGCGCGTGCCGTGGTCCAGGAACTCGTTGTCCGACAGATTGACGAAGAACTGCGAGGTCGCGCTGTTGACGTCGCTGGTGCGCGCCATCGACAGCCAGCCGCGCTTGTTCTTCAAGCCGTTCTTGGCTTCGTTCGTGATGGGCTCGCGCGTTTTCTTGTTCTGGAACTCCGCCGTGAGACCGCCTCCCTGGATCACGAACCCGGGCACGATACGGTGAAACAGCGTGCCGTCGAAGAACCCGTCATCGACGTAACGCAGGAAGTTCTCTACGCTGACGGGAGCCTCCTTCGGGAACAGCTCGATCGTGAAGGGGCCGTGAGTCGTTTCAAATCTGACCATGGGTGGGTTACCTGTTTACATCCGCTGAGCTTCAGTCACACGCTCGTGTCCGGCTAGATCGCGGTGCGAGCGTACAGAACGGAAGCCCCGCCCCACAAGCTCGCGAGCGACTCCAGAGGCCTGGTCGGCGCCATGTTCCAGCAGTAACCAGCCGTCCCGCTCGAGGTGTTCGGGGGCGCCACGGATGATTTCACGCAGGCACGAGAAAGGGTCCCTGCCGGGCGTGAGCGCAATTCGTGGCTCGTGACGGAGGGCCGGATCCTGCATTGCAGGGTCGCTCTCGGCCACATACGGCGGATTGCTCACGATGAGGTGGAATGACCGTCCCTGCAGGGGGGCGAACCAATGCCCCTGCAAGTACTCGATCCGACCAAGGTTGAGCGCGGCGGCGTTGGCCTTGGCCGTGGCCAGCGCATCGGCGGAGACGTCCGTCGCGATGACCTGCCAGTGCGGTCTCTCGAGGGCCAGGGCGAGCGCAATGGCGCCGGACCCGGTGCCGAGGTCCGCGACCCGGCCTGCCGACTCGGCACGTAGCGCAAGCGCCCTTTCCACGAGCAGCTCGGTCTCCGGGCGCGGCACCAGCACTTCCGGACCGACCTTGAGCGACAGGGACCAGAACTCCTTGATTCCCAGGATGTAGGCCAGGGGCTCACCGGCTGCGCGTCGCTCGATGAAACCGGCGTAGCGCTGCGCCTCGGTGGTGTCCGGGACCCGCTCCAGATGGGTCATTGCGCGTGTGCGGGTCACTCCCAGTGCGTGCGCAAGGAGCAATTGGGCGTCGAGCGTGGCACCCGCTGTTGTGCCGGGCCCGAGGCCGGGTGTCGCACCGGTGGTTGCGGCGGCGGAGCTCCGGAGCGCCTGCGCGAGGCGACGGGTCGCTTGCGCCAGGAGCGCCCCGGCCGTGAGTTGGGCAGTCATACCTGTAATATTCGCGGATGCCGTCCGTTTTGTATCCACCCCCGCGTCCGCAGGCGATCGGCGAAGTGCTCGATTCCGCCTTCGCCATCTTCAAGGTCACCCTCCTCAAGTGCTTGCCCTTCGGCCTGCTGGCCATGGTGACGAGCCAGCTGAAAAGCATCTACGACCTGGCCACGGGCAGGGCGCTGGGTGCGCGGGACTTCGGCTCGTGGTTGTTCTTCGGTCTGGGAGTGCTGGCCAGTATCGTTCTGTGGAGTGCCGTCATCCTGCGCCAGAAAGGGGTGCTCGAGCTGCGCGAGACCTCCGCTGCCGCAGAGCTCGCCAAGGCCGCACGCGCCTTACCTTCGATGGCGATCGCGCTCGTGCTCGGCTTGCTGGGGTGCGCCGTCGGGCTGGTTCTGCTGGTGCTTCCGGGGCTTTATCTGCTGCTCGCGTTTCCGTTCGTGTGGCAGGTCATCCTGTTCGAGCACCGCAGTCCGGTGGAGGCGTTCGGGGCGAGCCGGCGCCTGATGTACGGCAATGCGTGGCGCGTGCTTACGATTTTCTGCGTCGGCCTGTCGATGCTGCTGGTATTCGACATTATCGTCTACATGCTGGTCGCCGTTCTTCTGCAGTTCGCCGGCGCCGGGGACGTGACGCTGGTCACTTCCGCCGCACCCGTGGTGGTCATTGCGCTCGGTGCCATCACGTCGCCCTTCCTGTGCGCGTTGGGGTTGGCCGCCTACGGCGATCTGCAAGTTCGCTACACGCTGCGGACGGCCGCGGCTCGCGGCAGCGCTGCGGAGACCGGCGCAAACGTTGCACAAGCCACCGCGTCCACCGGGCCGACGGCCGACCGATCTGGGCCTGGCGAGCGGGTAGGCTGACCCATGCGCATCCGTGACGTCTGCGTGTCGATGCTGATCGCCGCAGTCGTCGCGCCGGGTGCCTTCGGGCAAGCTGGGCGAGTCCGACAACCCGAGCACGCCGGGCAGGCTGGGCGCGAGCACGCCGGGCAGGGCGGGCAACTCGCGTTGGAGGCCATCGAGGGTTGCCTCAAGCATCTGGATCCGCAAAGCGGCTCCGAGGAGATCGCCGTGCGTTGCCCGGATTTGATCCGGCGGCTGGAGGCAAGCGATCTGGCGGGATGGCTGCCCGCTGGCTGGGCCGCGCCGAGCAACGATCTGTCGGCGGCCGGGCTCATCGACCTTCGTCACTTGATTGCGCATCAGCTCTCGCTACGCGCGACCTCACGTCCTGCGGACCTCGCAGCGTTGAGATCGATTCTCGCCGAGCTGGGGCCAGCGGCGCCGCAGACTCCGGGCGCATGGGCTCGATTCACGAGATGGCTACGCGAGGCGTTCGAGCGTGGCGAGGCTGTTCCCACCCGTAGCTGGTGGGATACCGCGCGTGCAGGTCCTTCGCAGGCCGTTATCGATCTCGTCTGTTATGCCTGCCTGGGCGCGGTCGTCATCATGGCTCTCGCGTTGATCGTGAACGAGCTGCGCGTCGCCGGAGCGTTCGTTCGACGTCCTGGTCGCATTGCGGGTGACGCGCAGCGTACGCCGGCGGCAGAGGCTTCCGACTGGAGCGCAATTCAAAAGGCGCCGGCGCGCGATCGTCCACGGCTGCTCCTGGAGCTGATCGCCGCTCGACTGATGGAGCTGGAGCGTCTGCCGCCGGCAGGCGGCTTTACGGTCCGGGAGCTGATGCAACAGGCGCGCTTGAGCCAGGGAGAGGACCGCTCTCTCCTGGCCGATGTGGCTCTTGCCGCGGAGAGAGTGCGCTTCTCAGCGGAACAGATGTCAGCTGCGGGTCTGGAGATCGCCGTCGAGCGCGGACGCCGGCTTCTGGAGCATCTCTCCTCATGAAGGAGAGACTCGTCATGCTCGCGGCCGCGAGCGCTGCCCTCGTCCTGTTCCTGACGATGTTCATGAGCAGTGAGCGCGGCTTCGGGATCGGTCGTGACGTGCCACGGCCAACCTCCGAAGAGCGCGGCGGGAATGGATACCTCGCTGCGGTGCGGTGGTTGGCGAACGACAAAGTTCGGGTGGTGTCGCTGCAGGAGAGTCTCGCAAGGCTCTCTGACCGGGCCGATCTGGTGCCCACCGGCAACGTCATGCTGGTAACCCTGCCTGGTACGACGGCTTTCGGATCCGATGAGTATCGAACCCTGGATCGGTGGGTGCGGGCCGGAAACACGCTGCTGATATTGGCGGCGTTGTCGGATCAGCCTGACTGGGCGCACGGTTTCGGGGAGCAGGTCGCGAACGATCTGAATCTCCTCGCCGGCTTGCAGTTCCACGCGTTGCGCCGACCAGCGCGGCAGGCCACGGCAACTTCCGCGGACAGGGCATTCATTGAGCCGCAGCGCGACCAGTTGGTGCCCAACCGGCCACACGCCTATTTTTCGGGAGTGCGCGAGGTAGTTGCCCTGTCGGACTTTCCACGTGAAGACTGGAGAGTGGGCATTCCGAACGACGGATTCGTGCTCACCCTTGCGCACGAGCGCAAGAGCGGAGCGGGTGTGTTGTGGACCCGATCGATCGGGGACGGGTACGTCGTGGTGAGCGGATGCGGGTCGATTTTCACCAATCGTGCGCTCGGGCTCGCCGACAACGCTCGCCTGCTGGCCAACCTGATCGAGGCGAATCTTGCACCTCGGGGCGCAGTGATATTCGATGACCTGCATCAGGGCCTGAGCGCCACCTACGATCCCGCCCGGTTCTACAGGGATGGTCGCCTGTATGCCACGCTCGGAATTCTCATTGCCGTCTGGCTGTCGTGGGTGCTCGGCTCAACCCGGCTGCACGGGTTGGGTGCGCCGGCAACGGGTGCCCTGCCTGCGCTGCCGCGGGAGGCGGAGCTCGTTCGTGCCACAGGCGGCTTCTTCGCTCGCGTCGTGCGGCCTGACGCTGCGGCGAGGCGTATCTTCGAGCTCTTCTGCGAGCGGCTGTATAGTCAGGTGCCGCGTGCGCGGGGGACCGACGGAACGCCCTGGAGCTATCTCGGGCGCCATTCGCAGCTCGCCCCAGCGGAAGTGAGGCAGCTGCGCTCATGGTATGACGACGCACGCGCCTCGCGGCGCGTGCCGCTGTTGGCATTGCATAATCTCATCGTTCATATCGAACAACGGCTGGCTTCATGAGCATCCAAAAGCTGGAGGGTCTGCTTGCGAACGAGCTCGGCCGCGTCGTCGTCGGGGCGGACTCCTCGATTCGCGCACTCGTCGTGGCGCTCGTTGCGCGCGGTCACTTGCTCGTGCAGGGAGTTCCGGGTCTCGGCAAGACGCTGCTGGCGAAGACACTCGCCCGCGCGCTGGGAGGAGACTTCAAGCGGATCCAGGGCACACCGGATCTGATGCCGAGCGACATCATCGGTGTGCATGTCTTCGACGAGACCGATCGCGCGTTCGTCTTTCGTCCCGGTCCGCTGTTCGCGGACGTAGTGCTCGTGGATGAGATCAACCGCGCGGGCCCGAAGACGCAATCGGCATTGCTGGAGGCGATGGAGGAGCGTCAGGTCAGTGTCGATCGGCAGGTGTTCGCGCTGCCGGCGGACTTTCTGGTGCTGGCTACGCAGAATCCGCGGGAATTCGAGGGCACGTATCCTTTGCCGGAGTCGCAGCTCGATCGCTTCATGCTCCGTATCGACATCGATTATCCGCAGCGCGCTGCGGAGGCCGCCATTCTTGCGCGTTATGGCGGGATGCTGACGGCGGTCCAGACTACGATGGAGGAAGTCAGCGCTCTGGAGCGCTCGCTGCTGGCCGAAGCCCGCGCCGAGGCGGAGCGTATTCATGTCTCGGAGGCGCTCACCGCTTATGTTCTCGACCTGGCGAGCGCATCGCGTGAGCACACTCATCTGTCTCTGGGACTCTCCACGCGCGGTGCGCTGGCGCTGGTGAAGTCGGCGCGCATCGTCGCTGGGCTGCGTGGGGCCGAGTTCGCAACGCCCGACGATGTCAAAGAGGCGGCACTCTGGGTGATGGCGCACCGTCTCGTGCTGACGCCGGAGGCTTCTCTGGAGGGCATCAGCGATTCGGACGTCGTTCGTAGCCTGCTCGCGGCTACTCCCGTGCCGCGCTGACTCGCATGCACCTGGCGCAGCGTGCCTATGTTCTGATCGTGCTGACTGCCGCAGTGGCGATTGCCGGCATCTGGTCGCACGATCCTGCGCTGTCGCGATGGTGGCACCTGCCGGCGGCCCTGGTGTTGATCGGGGTTGCATTTGAGGCCTTCCGCGTCCGCAGGTCCGCCATCGGCTTCGACGTCGAGAGCCCCTCGCGAGGCTATTTGGGGCGCCCACTCCCGGTGACTTTTAGAGTGCACACCGACATGCCGCGCCCGGCTGTCATCGAGTTTGCTCCTGCGTTGCCGGCGGGATTCAGCCCACTGGAGCAGACTCGCCAGATCGTCGCCCCACCGCAGACGGACGGATGCGACGAGGTCACGTTGCTGCCGGTGAAGCTGGGGCGGCAGTCGTGGCCGGTGATGCGGGCACGCCTTCTGGGCCCGCTGGGGATCGCGTGGTGGCCTTTGGATCTGCATCCCCCTGGGAACGTCACGATCACCCCCGACACGCTGCGAATCGTGCGCGTGAGTCCACGTGGCAATCCGGCTGGTACCCGGCCGCGCCGCACCGTTGGTGCAGGATCCGAGCTGCATCAGTTGCGCGATTACGTGCACGGGGATCCACTTGCGCGCATCGACTGGAAGGCGACTGCGCGCACCCGAAACCTCGTCTCGCGAGAATTCAGCGAGGATCAGCATCTCGACGTTCTGGTGATGGTGGACGCAGGCAGATTCAGCCGCGTGCGCGCGGGTTCTCTGGACCGATTCGGGCTCTATGCAAACATCGCCGCACGCTTCGCGGAGGTCGTGACCCCGAATGACGATCGCATCGGGCTTCTGGTGTTTTCCGATCGGCCGCTGGCTGTCTGCATGCCCGATCGAGGCCTGCCGGCGGTCGTGCGACTGCGTCGCGCCCTCGAAAAGGCCTCGGTGAGCTCTTCGGAATCTGACGTGACTGCTGCGGCAGTTCGAGCGCGTCGGATGTTGAAGCATCGAGGCCTCATCGTGTTGCTCACAGGGTTCGATGACCCGACGCAGGCTGATCAGCTCACACGTGCGGTGCGGCTGCTCTCACCGCCTCACGTGGTGGTCGTCGCCGGTGTCCAGAACACCGAAGTCAGGGCACTGTCGAAGCAGGTGGCCCGTGATTGGCTGGATCCCTGGGTCTCGCTTGCGGCTCAGGAGCAGGAAGCTCGCGCTGAATCCCATAGAGTGCTGCTGCGACGCCTGGGAGCCCCGGTGGTCTGCGCGCGTGAGGAGCTGCTCGAGCACGCCGTCATTGCGCAGTACGACGCGCTGCGGCGGACGCGAAGGATTTGAATTGCGGAGCAATCGGCGGAACGCGAAGCGGCGCCAACAGCCACCCGCGCAGCAGCGCGATCATGAGCAGCCAATAGGCGACTCCGATCGCGACCCGCGCCCACAGAGGTACATCGGGGTCGGGAGACACGTAGCCCTCGATGAAGCCGGATCCGACCAGCAGCAGCAGGCAGGCGCTCAACAGCTTGCCGGACTCGGCCGCGGCGGCGCGAAACGATTCCGCGCGGGTGGTGCCGCGCGTCGGCCTGATCAACGCCTCGCCGACGGCGGCACCGGCAGCCCCTGACAGACACATCACCGAAATTTCCACCGGGCCGTGCGGCACGATGAATCGAAACAGGCTGCCACCCAGGCCGTGCAGTCCCGAGAAAGCGAACACCGCGCCCAGCATCATGCCGTTCAGGCCGAGAATGTAGAACGTGCCCAGACCGAACAGAAAGCCTGCGCACCAGGCGACCAGGCTGACGACCACGTTGTTGGCGAGTATCTGCAGGGAGAGTACGGAGGAGGGCACGACGTTGAGGAGGCCCTCGGTCCACAGTCGACCCTTGCTGACGGAGGCGATCAGCTCAGGTGATGCAAACAGGGCGATCAGTCCCGGATACGCGCGCACCAACAGGTAGCCCGCAGCAATCGTCAGCAGAAAGAGGACACTCGACCAGAGAATGTACGGCCTGAGGCGGCGAACGATTTCCGGGATTTCGGTGCTGAACAGAGTGAGCAGGTCGTGGCCCAGGTTCCATCCCGGCTTGTGGAGCGTGGCGTGTGTCTGGGCGTATGCAAGCTCGAGGTATTCATGTGGTGCCGTACCCGGCATCACCCGCCTGGCTTCGGCAAGGTCGTGAGCCAACAGCCGGTAATCGTCGGCGAGTTGGGCCGCCGCACCGATGTCCTCGGCGCGGCTCTCTGCCAGGCGCCGAGCCCTTGCAGTCGCCGCGGTCCATTGCGCGCTGCGCGATGCCCACTGAGGCGTTCTGGCAAGGGACGTCGGAGCAACACGCGAATCAGGGAGAGACACCATCTGCCTCTGGTAAACCAGCACCGTGCCCGCCGCGAAGTCCCCGACGCGTATGTGCTCGCGCGACATCATCGTGACGAGAAGTCCCACTCCGTACACGAGGGGAAAGCTGTCAATGATTCGAAACGCATTGCGGGTAAGAAGGGCTGCGACGCCGGGCGACCAACCGGTCCGCGTCACGATGCGCACGCCTGCGAACCGCTTGCCCGGTGTTCGCCCGCGCATCGAGATCTCGAGGACGGGGTGATAGAGGAGGAAGATCGCGGCCGTCGGCGTGAGCACGAATATGAACCAGGCTGCGTCCGGAATGAGCGGTTGCGCGAGACTCCAGCGTGCGTTGTGCACGAGGGCGCTCACTACGAACCATGCCACCGAGAGTATCGAGCGGATGCACCAATCGATGAGAAACGCGAACGAACGCGCGCCCGGTCCGGCGATCGGCAATACAACTTCCACGCCGGTAACACTGTCTGCGACGAGGTCCGGTGTGCTGTACATCATTCCTCGGCGGCGAGCAGCTCTGCCTGGTGTTCCTGCTGCAAGGCGTCCAGCAACTCATCGAGCGCTCCGTCCATGATCTGCTGGAGCTTGTACAGCGTGAGATTGATACGGTGGTCGGTCACCCGGCCCTGGGGGAAGTTGTAGGTCCGGATCCGCTCGGACCGGTCGCCGCTGCCCACCTGCAGGCGGCGGGACTGGGCTTGGGCGCTCTGCTGTTTCTGCTGCTCGGCGGCGAGCAGTCGCGCCTTCAGTAAGGCCATCGCGCGCGAGCGGTTCTTATGCTGTGAGCGCTCGTCCTGGCACTCCACGACGATCCCGGTCGGCAGGTGCGTGATGCGGATGGCGGAGTCGGTCTTGTTGACGTGCTGGCCGCCCGCTCCGGAGGAGCGGAAGGTGTCGATGCGCAGCTCCGCCGGGTTCAGCTCGATCTCCGCGACCTCATCCTCCTCCGGCAGGATGGCGACGGTGACCGCGGAGGTATGAATGCGCCCCTGCGCCTCGGTGGCCGGCACGCGCTGCACGCGATGGGTGCCCGATTCGAATTTCAGTCTCGAGAAAGCTCCTCGGCCGGCGATGCGTGTGATGACCTCTTTATAGCCTCCGTGCTCCCCAGGGCTCTCGTTGAGGATTTCTACGGTGAACCCCTTGGACTCCGCATAGCGGCCGTACATCCGTAACAGGTCGCCCGCGAAAATGGCGGCCTCATCGCCACCGGTCCCCGCGCGGATCTCCAGAAACAGGTTCTTCTCATCGCGCGGGTCCTTCGGGATGAGCAGCTTGCGCAGCTCCCCTTCCTCGGCGGACAGGGCACCCTCGACCCTGGCGAGCTCCTCGGCGCCCAGGCTCCGCATGCTTGCGTCCGGGTCCGCCAGCATCTCGCGCGCCGCGGCCAGATCCCGCTCCAGATGATGGTAGCCCCGAAAACGCTCCGCGAGCGGCTGCAGACGGGCGTACTCTACGGACAGGTCCCGAAATTGCTGTGAGCTTCCGGAGACCTCGGTAGTCGCAAGCAGCCGGCCGACCTCCTCGAAGCGGTCGGACATCTTCTCCAGGCGCTGGCGTATGGATTCCTTCATGATGGGGGCGCGGATTCTCCGGGATCGCCTCGGCTGGTGACAAGGCACGAAATGCGCGGATGCGGCAGGAGCCGTACCATACCTCACGTGAGCCTCAACAAAAGTACCCTTCCCGGGATCGTTCTCGGCCTGGCCGTCCTGCTGTCAGGGTGTTCCTCGACACCTGCGCCGAAGGCCGCTCCCCAGCCCCAGGCCTCGGCGGCCTCCACCGTCCTGGCCGAAATCGCCCTCAAACGAGGCGACTGCAAGGGCGCTTCGGAGAGCTACGCCAAGGCAGCCTCGGCCTCGACGGATCCGTCCCTGGCCCGGCGGGCGAGCGAGGTGTCCTTGAGCTGCGAGCATTTGCCGGCGGCCTGGCAGTCGGTCAATCGCTGGCGCACCGTGGCTCCGGGCGATCGCGAAGCGACTGCGTTGTACGCGGCAGTGGCGCTCAAGCTCTATAAAGTGCCGGAGGCACGCGCAGCTGTAGTGGAATTCGCCCGCGAGAAGCCCACGGCCGGCAGTACGCAGGAGGCCGGATTCGCCGCCCTGGCAGCTTTGCTGCTCCAGCATGCGGACGCTTCTGCGGTGCTGGCTGCGATGAGCGCTCTGGAGTCCGAGAACCCTTCCCCCGTGACACTCGCGCTGCTGGGTGAGCTGGCGCTGGACTCGTTCGATTCGAAGCGGGCCGAGCACTTCGCCGACGAGGCGCTGCAGCAGGATGCGAAGAGCTTCGAGGCGAAGCGCGTCCTCGCTCGTGCATATGTCCTGCGAGGCGATGCCCCCAAGGCCATTGCCACTGCGCGTGAGGCGAGGAGTCTCAATCCGACGCTCGGGGTGTTCGAGCTGGCGCAGATCCTGAGCGATCTGGATCGCGTGGAGGAGGCGCATCAGGAGCTGGAGAGCCTGCGCAACACGAGCGCGCCCAAGGCGGAGATCGATCGCCGCCTGGCGCTGCTCGCGTTCGACTCCGGCGATCTGACGGAAGCCGGGCAACGTTTCTCGGACCTGGCCTCGGATGACGGTGAAGCGGGCGATTCGTCGCTTCTGTATCTCGCCGACATCGCAGCTCGAGACGGCGAGTCCGATGTGGCGCTCGCGGGCTACCGCAAGCTGGCGGACTCCTCCGTGGCGCTGCAAGCCCGCTCGCGGGCAGCCGCGCTGCTGATGGCGCGCAATGATCGCGCCGGTGCCCTGGCGATACTCGATGACTACGCGGCCGCTCATCCGAGCAGCGAGTTCGACCTGACGCTCACCAAAGCGCGCTTGCTTGCCGATCACGGGGAAGCGGACACGGGGCTGAGCCTGCTGAGCGCGGCGTTGGATCGCCACCCGAACCATCCTTCCATCGAATATGACAAAGCGGTGATCCTCGAGCACGCCGGTCGCGTGCACGAATCTGTCGAGGTGCTGGAGAAGCTGTTGACGAAGCGACCGGACGACCCCGTTCTGACCAATGCGCTCGGCTACACCCTCGCGGATCACAACCTCGAGCTGCCGCGAGCGGAGCAGCTCATCCAGCGTGCGTTGGCGGTCTCGCCGGACAGCCCGGCCATTCTGGACAGCCTCGGTTGGGTGAAGTATCGCGAAGGAGATGCCAGGGGCGCCGTGCCGATGCTGGCGCGAGCCTACTCGATCCAACACGATTCGGAGATCGGGGCGCACTGGGGTGAAGCGGTGTGGATGAGCGGTGCACACCAGGAAGCGCGACGAATCTGGTCCGCGGCCCTGGCGCGTGATCCATCCTCGCAGCCGCTGCGGGCGACGCTGACACGCTTCATCCCTGAGACCAACGACTCGCATTCGACACCACCCACCACCCAACACCAGCCGGGAGCGTCACGGGGCCGACGGGAGACCCAGTGAGGGGAATCCTCCGGCTCGCCTGTGTCCTGATGGTCGGGACGCTGTGTGCATGCGCTACGGTTCGTGCACCACCTCCCGCTGCTGGGCAAGCGTGGGATGTGCGACGGCCGCAACTTCAGGCGCGCGAGCACTTCGATCTGAAGGGCAGGGTGGCTGTCGCTGCGGGTAACGAAGGCTTCAACGCACGACTGCTGTGGAGGCAGACCGGCACACGCTCCAACGTGGCGCTCGACAGTCCGCTGGGTGCGGGCGGGGTTCAGATTACCGCCGACGGTACGTCACTCTCGGTCGTCACCTCCAAGGGGGATCATCTGGACAACGAGGCGGCGCGCTCGGAGCTGGCAACGCGGTTGGGATTCGATCCGCCGATCGGCAGCCTGCGGTTCTGGGTCCTGGGCGTGCCCGACCCTGCGACACCGGCGCAGCAGACACTGGACAATCAGCAGCGGCTGGCAAGTCTGCAGCAGGATGGGTGGCAGGTGGTGTACGACGGATATATGTCCGTCAACGGCGAGTGGCTGCCGTCGCGAGTGACGCTGCAGCGCGCAGGAGTCCGTGTCCGGCTCGTCGTGGACGGCTGGACCTCGTGAGTCCCGAGATCCCCGCCACCGAGACCGCCGGCGGCGCACAGGAGACGCGCTGGCCCGCACCCGCCAAGCTCAATCTCTTTCTGCACGTCGTCGGCCGCAGACCCAATGGCTATCACGAGCTGCAGACCGTCTTTCAGCTCATCGACCTGTGCGACAGTCTCTCCGTACGCGTGCGGGAGGATGGGCTGATCGAGCGGCCCGTCGGACCCGCCGGCGTGGCGCCGGAAGATGACCTCGTCGTTCGGGCAGCGCGCGCGCTGCAGGCGCGGACCGCAGTCCGCCTGGGGGCCACGCTGCGGGTATTCAAGAAGATTCCGCAGGGCGGCGGCCTGGGTGGGGGGAGCTCCGATGCCGCGACCACGCTGCTGGCTCTCAACCGGCTGTGGGGCTGCGGACTGAGCCTCGATGAGCTGGCCGGAATCGGCCTGCCGCTGGGGGCCGATGTGCCGGTTTTCGTCCGCGGATCATCAGCTTGGGCGGAAGGGGTCGGGGACCGGCTCACCCCGCTGGAGTTGCCCGAGAGGTGGTTCGTGGTGGTGCACCCGGGGGTTGGAGTCGCCACCCGTGACGTGTTCCAGGCCCCTGAATTGACACGAAATTCCCCCGTCATCACAATACGCGCCTTTTTTGAGTCGGGCGGGCCCATCGGGGGCGGGCGGAACGATTGCGAGCCAGTGGTACGTGCGCGCTACGGTGAGGTGGCCGATGCGCTCGACTGGCTGTCGCGGTATGCCCCCGCGCGGCTCACCGGAACGGGTTCCTGCATTTTTGCGGCGTGCGCGAGCGCGATCGATGCCGAGCGTATTGCGGCGCGCGTCCCCGATCGTTGGAAGAGCTATGTTGCCCGAGGGCTCAATGTGTCGCCGGTGCACGAGCGGCTGTAGATTGGGCTGGGGCGCCTGGGCCCGGGGGTGCGCAGCTGGGGCGCCTGGGCTGGAACGCGTAGGCCCCGGGGCCTGGCCCGGGGCGCGCGGTCACGCGGTGTTGAGCCCGGGGTACGCGATGCGGAGCGCTTGCATATGTTGGGGTGTCGCCAAGTGGTAAGGCAGCGGGTTTTGATCCCGCCATACGGAGGTTCGAATCCTTCCACCCCAGCCACACAACGCGCAAAAACCCGCCGGCCAGGCGGGCTTTTGGCGTTGTGTGGCAAGGTGGAAGGACAACGCCCGGGGGGCGGCCCCGAGCCACATCACTTTCAGCGGTGATATCCCATTACATACTCCTGCTCAAGCTCGAGAATGGGGGCGAGATATCGGGGGACCGCTTTTGCGCTCGCCTCTGGCCCCCATGGACTCGATCCTGCGGCGCAGCGATGGACAAGTTCGACCGGATTTACCAGCTTCACAGCCTCCTGGATGGCCGCAAGACGCCCGTGCCGATCGAGGATCTCATGCTCCGTCTGGAGTGCTCCGAGGCCACTGTTTTTCCGCATCATCAAGGCGATGAAGGACTATCTCGGCGCGCCGATAGAGCACCTCGATAACCCCCCGGCTACCGCTACCAGATGTCATCCGAGGGGCGGCGGCGTGACGCCGCGGCCTCATTGAAGCTGGGACGAAAAAGCCGGGCTCTCTCGGCTCTGTCCGGTGATCCGCGGCGTGACGCCGCGGCCTCATTTTAGGATTGATTGACCGACCGAAGCCCCTCATCGCAATGAGTAGGAGAGACGTATGGCGATTCGTTGTAGCACTTCCAAGAGCAGGTCGTCATTGAGCGCACGGTGAAACTGAGGCCGATCAGGCATTACGTGCGACGCGCGTTCGTTCAAGACTAATGAGGGTGCGTGTCCGTTCATCGACGAGCCGTAGTGGATGCCTTGGATGTCAGGATAAGCCTCGTATAGCTCGCGTGCCCACGTGCGCGCGCGTGAGCGCGGACCGGAATGGATAGCAGTGGAGGCGTCGACGGCGGTAGCGAATGCGCCTCGGAGGTCGAGCAAGGTCAATCGTGCATCCAAGGCGAAGATAGCAAGCGCCGGTGTGTCACGTATCCGATCAATGCGGCGAGTAGCCTGGAATACCTCTGCCGCACAGGTGTCCACGTCTGGCGCGCAGTAGAGGACGGCGCGTTCTTGTTCTGATGGTCGGCCATCAGCGTCGGGCAGATGGTGGTCCCAACGTGCCGCCGTCGGTCCGAAACGACGAAACTGGTTCCAGCGTGACGGATGGGGCCCTGCGGCAAAGTAGATTCGCGCTAGAAGCGTTCCGGTCGGTAGCTCCACGGTCTCCGCTGTGATTCGGCGTAGCGCGTCGACGCCGGGGGGCTTCGGGAACTTACTCACCCGAGTCAGGTGCGCGTCAGGTCACTCGCCAGCTTCACGACGGCGTCGATGGGGCGACCCGATAGCAGCCACGTGCGGGGGCTCAAGGGAGCCGCGTCACTCTCGTGTTGCAGGTCCGGCTCCGGTTGCAGGAACCAATCGATCACATCCAGGGGGAATAGGTCAGGCGGAAGGGCCTTCAGAACCTGGGCGAGGCCAGGAATAACCAGGCGACGCTCAAACTGGAAGCGCGGCAGGCGCCAGGTCCCTTCGTACTCGAGCCCATACAAGGACCGCTCGCGCAGCCGTTGCCGAACTCGAGTTACGTCCACCCGAAGGAGCTTGGCGGCTTCTGCAGCCGACAAGCTCTCCTCGAGCAATGCCATGTACTGCGCCTGGCTGTGCAGGAGAGGGTCGCTGTCGGCACCGATTGGCAGATCGTCCTTAAAGGCGCCCACGCCCTGCAAAGCGGTCAGCTCGGCCGTCGAGAGTTCTGCGGCGCCGCGCCGGCTACCGTGTGGGCTAGTGGCGGTAGTCAGCGGCCGATTGTGCGCCAGCGCTGCTCGTGCGGCGGCGTACCAGCGAACCAGCGATCGCCTCTCAGCAGTGCTCGCGCCGGGGAGGTAGTCCCACCCCTCCGAAGAGGAAGACGCGGCATGATCGATCATCCTGATTCCTTCCGATATCGCCAAAGGAATTCTCGTGAGTATAATAGCAGGAGAAACCAGAAAAATCGACGACCTTCCTGTCTTGAACGTGAACTGGTGCGGCGGGGGGCCTGACGCCAATCTGGAGTGCTGGCTCAAGTGAACTCTGTTAAGCCCGCTCAACGGAGGAAACTGAGGAGCGGCAGAGGCTTGAAATCGAGCCTGCGGGAAGACCATCGTGTATTATCCGCGCCCCGCAGGGGCGCCCAAGGCCTCTGCGGAGTCCGAGGCCTCTGCTGAGCCTGTAGACAGCTTTGTAGACGCCTCTGGGGAATGAGCGGGATTCGGGAGGATGCTCAACTCCGGAAAATCAGTAAGTTTCTGTTTATTTAGGAGTTCCTTCCGGGTTTTGATCCCGCCATACGGAGGTTCGAATCCTTCCACCCCAGCCATCGAGTTTATGAGAGAGCCTCATGCCTAGCGGTGACAGATCGACGACTTCCATCGAGACGATGGCGCTGTTTGCGGGAAACGCCAATCCCGCTCTGGCGTCGGACATCGCGCGTCATCTGCAGATGCCGCTGGGACGGGCGAATGTCGACCGCTTCAGCGACGGAGAAGTGAACGTCGAGATCAATGAGAACGTCCGCGGGCGCGACGTCTTCATCGTGCAGCCGACTTGTCCGCCGTCGAACGACACTCTCATGGAGCTGCTCGTGATGGTAGATGCCTGCAGGCGCGCCTCGGCTACACGCATCACCGCGGTCGTCCCATACATGGGCTACTCGCGGCAGGATCGGCGGCCGCGTGCCACCCGGTCGGCGATCACGGCCAAGCTCGTCGCGAACATGCTTTCGAGCGCCGGCGTGAACCGGCTGCTGACCATCGATCTGCACGCCGATCAGATCCAGGGTTTCTTCGACATCCCGGTGGACAACGTCTACGCCTCCCCGGTGTTGCTCGGCGACGCATGGAAGCAGTCGTATCGCAATATCGTCATCGTCTCGCCCGACGTCGGCGGTGTGGTGCGAGCCCGGGCCATTGCGAAGCGCCTGGACGATGCGGACCTGGCGATCATCGACAAGCGGCGCCCGCGGCCGAACGAGTCGAAGGTGATGAACATCATCGGCGAGGTCGAGGGCAAGACCTGCGTGCTGGTCGATGACATGGTGGATACGGCCGGGACGTTGTGTCAGGCCGCTCAGGCGTTGAAGGACGAGGGTGCGATAAAGGTCGTGGCCTATATCACGCACGCCGTGCTTTCCGGCAACGCCGTCGAGAAGATCAGCAATTCGGCGCTCGACGAGCTGGTGGTGACGGACACCATACCGCTGAGCAAGGCGGCGCGCGCCTGCGGGCGCATCCGCCAATTGTCGGTGGCCGCGCTGCTCGCCGAGACGATTCGCCGCATCCGCGACGAGGAGTCGGTGAGCTCGCTGTACGTGGATTGATGGGGTATTTTGGTAAGCCGGCCGGGTCGATCTGCAGCACACGATGTGATGCACCGCCCCGAGCGGCCTTTTTTGAGGTAAGCCGGCTGGTCGCGGCCGGCTTCGTGTAGGTACTAACCGGAGATCGTAATGCGTATTTCATTCACCTTCGGCGCGGATGTCCGCGAGATGCAAGGCAAAGGTGCGAGCCGCCGCCTGCGTCACGCGGGCAAAGTCCCCGCCGTGCTCTATGGCGGCCAGCAGGCCGCTCAAGCGCTGATCCTCGATCAGCAGAATCTGCTGACGATGATCGACAACGAGCGGTTCTTTTCCTCGATCGTGCAGCTGAAGATCGGCGAGAAGACCCAGGAAGCGATCGTCAAGGACATCCAGATGC
>Ga0070680_100001488_pt1 | contig 17031 bp, 19 predicted proteins | sample KBSC73BmetaG_FD_64672 | JGI IMG/M metagenome (GOLD analysis project Ga0070680, IMG submission 64672) | Corn rhizosphere microbial communities from Kellogg Biological Station, Michigan, USA - KBS C7-3B metaG | ecosystem: Host-associated > Plants > Roots > Rhizosphere | place: USA: Michigan...
CGCCGCCAGCGCCGACTCGCATGTCGACCGCCGTTCAGCCGACGAGCGTTCGAAGGAGATGATAGGCGGTCGCCTGCGCTTCCTGAATGCGCGGCACGTACTGGGATGGTGTGACGACGACGTAATCGGCCAAGCGCTCCGCGGCGATCCGGCCGCCGTCGTAGCCGACGAAGGCGATCGTCAACAGGTCCCGGCGGCGTGCCTCCTCGAACGCAGCGATCACGTTGCGCGAGCTACCGCTCGTCGAAAAACCGATCGCCACATCGCGCGCCGTGCCGTAGGCGATGATCTGCCGTGCGAAGAGCACGTCGGTGCTGACATCGTTGGCGAGTGCCGTGAGAATTGCGGAATCGTCAGTCAAGTCGAGGGCACGGCGCGGCGCGAACCGCAGTTCACGCGGTGGCGTTCGCATGTCCGCGACGATGTCCATGGCATCGGTTGCCGATCCTCCGTTGCCGAATGCCAGGACGGTGCCGCCCGCGTCGAGCCGTTGCCGCGCGAGAGCGGCAGCGCGCAGAATGATCTCGCCATGATCGGCAAGCACGGTACGCCGGCGAAGGTCGGCGCTCTCGCGCGCCTTCATCAGCACCGACCGCGCGACGTCTTCCATGATCGTCTCGAGGTCGGCCGAGCCGCCGGTGAGAAACGGATAGAGAAACGCCGCGCCACCGGGATGGTGCGCTTCCACCGACCCCCGTTTTCCTTCGTGCTCGAAGAAAACGTGTACGAGCTCCCACAGCACATGATACAGGGTCTCGACGAGCTCCTGCCACGTGAACGCGTCGGTGGTCGGCGCACGGAACTCGACGTCTGCGCCGACCACGCCGTCGGCGATCGTCAGACAGCCACGCGCGCGAGCCGTGGCGATCGCCGCCTCGAGCGGCAGCGCTTCGTCGCACGCTCCGAACGCGAGAACGATGTCGTCGGATGAGACGAGAAGCGCCACTCGGTCGTTGATCTCGCCGCCGTCGGCCATGATCCCGAACGCCGGCAGCGCGCGCTTACCAACGATGACCGGATGCACGAACTCGACGGCGACGTGCCGCACGTCCGAACGCGCCGCGGGAGTCGAGCCCACGGCGATCAGGCGACCGCCGCGCGCGAAGCGATCGGCCATGTTGGCGCACAGCCGCGCGATGCGCATCGCTTCCGCGGAGAAGAACGCGTCTCCATCGGTGATTCGCGCGCCGACCAGCGCCGCGACACGCTGCGCGGCCTCGGAAACGGCCGGCGCCGGTTCAGGCGCAAACTCCGCGATCGGCGGCGATGTCACTGGATCGCCGCGTGCCGCCGCGCCGCGGCGTGCAGCCAAGCGCACCATGCGTCGAGTCCTTCACCCGTTCGGGCGCTCATCAGCATACAACGAACCCCAGGGTGCGCCGCATCGATGTTCGCGAGGAGCCGATTGAGATCGATGTCGAGATGCGGGAGCAGATCGATCTTGTTCACGATGACGAGCTCGCACGCGCGAAACATGAGCGGATACTTGAGCGGCTTGTCCTCGCCCTCGGTGACGGCGGTGATCATGACGCGGTGATCCTCTCCGACCTTGAATTCGGCGGGGCAGACGAGATTTCCGACGTTCTCGATCATCAGCAGGTCGATTGCGTCCAGCGGCATCGACGGCAGCGCGGAGCGCACCATGTTCGCGTCCAGGTGACATTCGCCGCCAAACCCGCCGTCCGTGTTGATCTGCACGATCGGCACGTGGAACTCGGCCAGCCGCTGTGCGTCGAAGTTGCCTTGCACATCGCCTTCGATGACGCCCAGCCGCGGGGCCGACGATTCCGCGGACGCGTCATCGAACCGCGCGAGCGTGCGCTCGAGCAGCGTCGTCTTGCCGGCACCCGGCGCGCTCATGAGGTTGACTACGCGGACGTCGGCACGGTCGAAATCGTCGCGGTTCGCGCGCGCGATCGTATTGTTCGCGTCCAGCGCGTCACGCACGACTCGGATGCGTTGCATGTGCATCGGGCAGATCTCCGAAGGGGAAAGAGATGTGGACGCGGCGTTACATGCTTTCCAGGCGCAGATAGCGGCGCGCCTGTGGGATCTGCTTCAGCAACATGACGCCGACGACAACGCCGACGCCAATCCACAGCAGACGGTTGGTCGTGTGATTCTCGTTGCGCGTCAGCGTGTGTCCGTCATCGTTCACCGGTGTCGAACGCTCGTTCGTGGGCTTCGTCAGAGATGTGGTAGGCGACATGAAAAGGCTCCCGGCTCATCGAGCCGTGCGTGAGGTCAATTCGGCGACGAGCGCATCGATCGTGCGGACGGCCTCGCCGATCGCGGCCGCGACCGGTGGGGATAGCGCTGTGAATCCGTCGTCGATCGACTCGGACCGATCAACGGCGCCAGGCTCGCAGCCGACAATGAGGATTCGCTTGGGAACACCGCCGAGCGTTCGCGCGAGCTGAAGAACGCGGACGGGATCGAGGCCGTGCGCGTCCACGGCGATGCCCGGTGTGGACGCGTCGTCGGCAAGAACAGGCTCGATGACATAGAGCGTACCGGCGGCGCCGCCGCGCGGCATCGCGTCGACGAGAATCGCGGCGTCGAAGCCGTCCTGCAGCGCATAGGCGAGGTCGAGCCCGCGTACGCCGAAATCACGAACCGTAACGCCGCGTGTGGGAGCACTCATGGCCAGGCGGCGTGCGACGGCGACACCGAATCCGTCGTCACCGAAGAAGATGTTACCGATGCCGGCGATGAGTACCCGTGTCGCCGCCGTCGATCCTTCGCTACGGTCGAGTGGCTCGATCTCCCCGGCGCCAAAAAAGAAACGATGTCCCGGATAGCGCTGCGCGCCGAGATCGCGGCCAGGATCGTCGTCGATCGTCACGCTGAAATGCGGCTCGCCGTCGGTTGTCAAGTCGATTGCTTCGACGACCGCGATGCGATCCGCGAGCGCGAGATCCATCACGTCGCCGCCGGCACGCGGCCTTAGCCGCACACGCTGTCCGACGCGTAGCACGACGCCATCGACCGTAACGCAGTCAGGCGGCGGCGTACGCAGCTCGTCCCAGATCTCGGTGTGGTTCATTGCTCGGCTTCGCCGCCGCGAAGCTCGCGCGTCGCGCCGTGCAGGCGCAGCAGCTCGTCGGCGGACACCGAGCGGCAGCGCTCGAGAATCTGGCGAGTTCGCGGATCCGTTTCGCGCATCCGCGCCTGCTCTTCATCGGTCATGCTGAGCACACCGAGCACGAGGAGCTGGTCGATCTCGGCGGCGTCGAAGAAATCGCCGCCACTTTCGGGCGCGACTTGCGGGTAGTCGTAGAGAATGATCGGCGAGGCGAGCATCGTGCCGCGCTCTGGCGGCGTCCCGACGAGCACCGGCCATACACCTGAGTTGCGGCACAACGAGACGGCCGCGGCATATGCCGCCGGCGGATCGATCGGCGAGATGAATCGCCCGGTCGGCGAGCGCAGCACCACGTGCGTAGCGACGAGCGTGCGACGCTGGATCTCATCCCGCGACTCGCCGGTCCACTGCGACTGATTCCGGACATGGACGCGAACGCGAACGACGCCGCGATCGGCAGGCTCCGTCTCGACGTCGATCGTTCCGGCGATCCGGTCCCACCGCCGAACAACGGCCGCGGCAGGCGTTCCATCATGTTCGATGAGCGGCTCGCGGCTTTCGCCGGCGTCGATCACAACATCTGCATGGGCGGCGTTGTCCCTCCCTTCAGGTGCCGAAAGCGACAACGTGATGTCTCGTTCCATGGCCTCCTGCCACGCGACATGGCTCTCGCCGCGGACGACCACCCGATCGACGAAGGACTCGCGTCCGTCATCGACGCGCGCCACGAGCCGATCGACGACCTGGAGGAAGCGCACGGTCACCTCGAGCTCGGCCGCCGTGTCGATCTCGAGCAGACATTCCGCGCGAATGGCAGATGCATCGTCCTGATGCCCGGCGGCGCTATAGGCTTCCGGATAGACGCCGCCGAACGTCCAGCGCTTCTGGTTCTTGAGCGCGGACCGATGATATGGCCACAGGACGTAGCCTTCGTAGAGCACCGTGCGCGCGATGGCCGCTACCGGATCGCTCATTGACGCGGTTTCCACGCGTTCACGGCGGCGACAAGTTTGGCATGCCCGGAGCGATAGGGTCGTGCATGTCGGCATTGATCCCCGTGGACCGCGCGGCCGTCGAGCGCCCGTCGGGCAGGTGCCCTTTCTGCTTTTCATAATTGCCGACGGCGTTGCCCTGGGACACACCCGGGACATGCGATGGTTTATCGGGTGAGACGTCGGGCGGTCCCGTTCTCAGGTTATCGCGCATGAAACCTCCGATGAGTGAATCGCGGACGTGTCGGCCGACGGGTCCGGCGTGGCTCTCGCGCGCGACGCGTCGCGCTTCGCCAATTGGCGGAAGAAGGCGTCCACGGCAGCGCGCATCGTGTCGCCGCCGGAGATGCCCTGCCATGTGGTTCGCATGATACCGGCGAGGCGATAGCACTCGTCGACAGGCACGATCCAGTGTTCTCGCGCGCCGCGGTTGCGCCGGACGAGAACGGCTTCGACATCCGGCTCGAGCGTGCCGAGCAACGGAATCTTCTCCACGATCTCGTCCCACGACGGTAGCGGCAACGCTGATTCCGTCGTACCCATCGGTCCGGGATAAAACGCGACCAGCCGAGTCGCTCGAGAGCTCATGAACATGAATGCCACATCGACTGGCAGATCGAGCGTGTCCCACAATCCGTCGTCGAGGAGGGCATGATCGAGCGAGCGGTAACGGTGCGGGACGAGCTTGTACCGGCTGCCGGCATTCGATCGCCCGTCGAACAGGATCGCGCACGCACGGCAGGCGCACGTCATCTCCTGCCGTTCGAGATCGATGAGATGCTGGTGGCTCTGATCGATCGGCTCAGCGCAGAGTTGGCATTGCGTCTGGGAGTCGCCGGCGAGTCCGACGAGCGCGTCATCCCTCTGCGTTGTGCCGTCTCGCCGCAGCTCGAGCTGCACGAGGTCCGGCGGCCGAGCGCTTTTCGGCAGCAGATCGTGCACGCCGAGGAGATGTGTGAGCACCTCGTCGCGGCCGATCATCTCATCCGAGAGCCGACCGTCATGATGCGCGACGACGAGGCGCGCGAGCGCTTCGCCATAGAGCTGCAGCAGTGCATCGATCGCGTCGAACGCGAACGATCGCGCGGCCGACTCGGGCAACTCCTCGAGTGCGGCAAGCATCGCGTCGAGCGACTGTGCGGTCGCTCGTGCCGCGACGTCATCGAGCCTGAGCGTCATCAGCCGGCTCCGAGCAGGCTACCCATCGGCGAGTGCACGACGTCGATGGTCTTGCCGCCGCCCACGTACATGTGCACGCCGCACGGCAGACAAGGATCGAAGCTGCGCACCGTACGCATGATGTCGATGCCCTTGAAGTTCTCCCTGTCGTTCTCCTCGAAGATCGGCAGTCCTTGCACCGCGTCTTCATAGGGGCCCGGCGTGCCGTAGCTGTCGCGCGGGCTCGCGTTCCAGGGCGTCGGCGGGTACGGATGATAGTTCGCGATCTTCTTGTCTCGAATCACGAGGTGATGCGACAGCACACCGCGAACGGCTTCGTGGAACCCGCAGCCGATCCCTTCCTCGGGCACCTCGAAATCGGTGAAGGTCTTCGTGCGGCCGGCGCGCACCTCTTCCATCGCCTTTTCGTAGAAGAACACGGCCATCGCCGCGGCGTACGCGACGAAGTAGATGCGCGCGCGATCGCGCTCGACCGTGTTCGCCCACTGCGGCACGTTCCACTCGAATTGCATTTCCGGAAACTTGGAGCTCTTGGGTAGCGAGATCTGCACGCTGTGGCCGGTCGCCTTGACGTACGGTGTGTCGACGAGTCCCGCGAGCGCGGTCGCCCAGAGCCGCGCCAACGGTCCGCCACCGGTGTCGAGCGCATAGAGCTGATCGCTCCGCTTGTCGAACCAGCGCGGGCTCATGACCCAACTGTAGTTGCCGTCGAAGTCGCGCTTCTGCGGCTTCGGCAGCGTGGTCTGGTTCCACGGGTGCCGCCGGTCGACCGGATTGCCGAGCGGATCCTTCTCGACGAACATCGTCTCGCTCTGCCAGTCGTCGTAGAACGAACTGCCGAGGAGAATGCGGATGCCGAGATTGATGTCGACGAGATCGGTCGTGACGAGCTTGCCGTCGATCACGACGCCGGGCGTCACGAACATCTTGCGGCCCCAATCGGTCATGCGGCGGTAGTCGTAGTCGCAGGCGTCCGGGTTCTGGAACGAACCCCAACACCCGAGCATCGTGCGCCTGAGCCCGACCTTCTCATAACCGGGCAGTGCGTCGTAAAAGAAGTCGAACAGGTCGTCGTTGAGCGGGATGGCGCGTTTGACGAAATCGAGCGTGCGCAGCAGCCGCACGAAGTAGTCGCTGAAGACCTGCGGCGATGCGACGGTGCCGACGCCGCCGGGATAGAGCGTCGACGGATGCACGTGGCGGCCTTCCATCAGGCAGATCATCTCGCGCGTGGTGCGGCTCACCTGCAGCGCCTCGAGATACATCGAGCCGGTGAAGGGATTGAACGCGCGCATGATGTCGGCGATGGTCTTGAAGCCGTGTATGTTCGCGTTCGGCGCGTCGGTCTTCTCGGCCTTCGCGAGCAGCGTCGGGTTCGTCGCCTTCACCATCTGCTCGCACCAGTCCACGAATACCAGGTTGTCCTGGAAGATCGTGTGGTCGAACATGTACTCGGCGGCTTCGCCGAGGTTGATGATCCATTCGGCGATCGCCGGCGGCTTGATGCCGTACGCCATGTTCTGCGTGTACACGGAGCACGTGGCGTGGTTGTCGCCGCAGATGCCGCAGATGCGACTCGTGATGAAGTGCGCGTCGCGCGGATCCTTCCCCTTCATGAACACGCTGTAGCCACGAAACAGCGACGACGTGCTGTGGCACTCGGCGACTTCACGATTCTCGAAATCAATCTTCGTATAGATGCCGAGGTTGCCCACGATGCGCGTGATGGGATCCCAGTGCATCTCGACGAGATTGCGTTTCGTGGTCTCTCCGGGTTCCCGCGTTACGGTGGCCATCGATCAGTCTCCTGTGATCAGCAAGTCGCGATCAGGACGTCGCGATCGGCAAGTCGCGATCAGCGGTTGAGGAAGCGCGGGTTGTAGCCGCTCGTGAGCTCGGGGCGGTTGTGCCGCCATTTCGGTTCGAGGTTCGCCGTCTTGTTGGTGATCGCGCGCAGGCGGCGGATCACCGGTCCCCACGCTCCCGCGACGGTGCCGGAGATCGTCACGCCGGGGGGCTCGTCCATGAACGGCATGAACTTGTCCGGGAATCCCGGCATCGTGCAGCCGATGCAGATACCGCCCACGTTCGGGCACCCACCGAGGTTGTTCATCCAGCCGCGCTTGGGGACGTTGCAATTCACGATCGGACCCCAGCAGCCGGTCTTCACCAGGCATTTGGGCGAGTTGTAGTCGTGCGCGAAGTCGCCCTGCTCGTAGTAGCCCGCGCGATCGCAGCCCTCGTGGACCATCTTGCCGAACAACCACGTCGGGCGAAGTGCCTGATCGAGCGGGATGGTCGGCGCCTTTCCGGCTGCCTGATACAACAACCAGAGCAGCGTCTCCATGAAATTGTCCGGCTGCACGGGGCAGCCCGGTACGTTGACGATCGGCAGTCCGCCGGCCGAGCGAAAATCCCAGCCCAGATAGTCGGCGAGGCCCATGCAGCCGGTGGGATTGCCCGCCATCGCGTGGATGCCGCCGTAGGCCGCGCACGTGCCGATCGCGATCACGCCCCATGCTTTCGGCGCGAGCTCGTCGATCCACGTCGTGAGCTTCTTCGGCTGATCGGTATGCGGATCGACGCCGAAGCCCGTCCAGTACCCCTCGTCGTGGATGTTCTCGTTCGGAATCGAGCCTTCGATGACGAGCACGAACGGCGAATCGAGCTCGCCGCGCGCCGCCTTCCAGAACGGTGCAATGAAGTCGTCGCCCGTTTCGACGGCGAGACACTTGTTGTGCAGATGCACCGTCGGCAGTCCGGGCACTAATCCGAGTAGCACGTCCTCGATACTCGGCTGCGACGCCGCGGTGATCGATATTGTGTCGCCGTCGCAGCTCATGCCTTCGGAGATCCAAAGGATGTGCAGTTCGGTGACGGGTTGTGCGGGCTGTGCCATTACGGTTCCTCCGTCTCGATCCATTCCACCAACAGTTCGTCACCGCGTCGGACGGCGACGTCCATGGTGCCACAGCGTGCGCAGAGCAGCGGCAGGGCCGCTGCGCCGCTCTCCTCGCCGCATCGATCGCACCACACGGCCACCGGCACGTGCTCGATTTCGAGCGTTGCGCCTTCGGCTCGCGTTTCGCGTGCGACGAGCTCGAATCCGAAGTGCAGGGCCGAGGGCACGATCTGCCGCAGATGACCCACGCGCATGCCGATGCGCGCGACGCGGCGGCCCACGGCTTGTTCGAGCGCCATGGACAGCACGGCATCCGCGATTGCGAGCTCGTGCATCGATAGTCCTCAGCAAATCCGCGGCAGCGGATCGCCGACGAGCATGTCCATCACCCGGCGGCCACCGAACGCGGTGTTGACGATGACCATGCCGGTTTCATCGGCCGAGACCTCGCCGACGATCGCGGCCCCTTCCGCGCCGGACACGGCACGCAACAACGCGAGTGCCTCATCCGCCGCCTCCGCGGCGACGGCGGCGACCAGCGTTCCTTCGTTCGCGACATACATCGGATCGATGCCGAGCAATTCGCACGCGCCCGCGACCTCGGGCGTGACCGGCACGTTTGCTTCATTGACCGCGATCGTCACACCGGAGGCGACGGCCAGCTCGTTGAGGACCGTTGCCACACCGCCGCGCGTGGCGTCGCGCATGCAGCGCAGGCGATCACCCAGCGCGAGCAGCGCGTCAGCCGCCGGCCACAAGGGTCGCGTATCCGAGACAATCTCCGAATCCAGCTCGAACTCGCCGCGCGCGAGCATGATGGCCATGCCGTGCTCTCCGATCGAGCGCGACACGAGCACGCGATCACCCGGCGCGAGCGAGGCCGGCGAAAGACGCGCGCGTGGATCGCGCCGCCCGATGCCGGTGGTACAGACGTACATGCCGTCGGCGTGGCCGCGCTCGACGACCTTCGTGTCGCCGGCGATGATCTCCACGTGCGCGGCGCGCGCCGCCCGCGCGCACGCCTCGATCTCGGCGCGCAATATCTCGGCGTCGAGGCCCTCCTCGAGCACGAGCGAAAGTGTCAGCGCGAGCGGACGCGCGCCGACCATCGCGAGATCGTTGACGGTGCCGTTCACCGCGAGCTCGCCAATCGATCCACCGGGAAAACGCAGCGGACGGACGACGAAGCTGTCGGTCGTCAGCGCGAGCTCCGCGCCGTCGATTGTGATGAGGCCCGCATCGTCGAGCGGCGCGAGCGCAGGCGATGCGAAGGCGGGCGCGATCAGGCCGGACACGAGCGCCGCAGTGGCCTTGCCGCCGGCGCCGTGAGCCATCGTGATGCGTTCGTCGCGAAAGCGCTTGGGCGCCGCACGGACGCGTGCGATTTTCGCGAGCGCTTCACGCTCGCGCGCGTCATTGAGCGTCAGCAACCGATCAGTTGGTGCGGAGTGAATCATACGAGCTCCCGCTCTGGCTCACGGTGGCGGCGCGTGAGACGGCCGAAGTTGTAGTACGCCGCGCAGGCGCCTTCGCTCGACACCATGCACGTGCCGATCGGGTGCTCCGGCGTGCACGCCGTGCCGAACACCTTGCATTCCCACGGCTTGATGACGCCTTTCAACACCTCGCCGCATTGGCACGCCTTCGGATCGGCGACGCGAACGCCAGGCACCGAGTAGCGCAGCTCGGCGTCGAAGTCGGCGTACGCCGCGGACAACTTGAGCGCGCTCTGCGAGATGAACCCGAGGCCGCGCCACTCGAAGTGCGGACGCAGCTCGAAGACGTCGGCCAGCACGCGAAACGCCTGCGAGTTGCCTTCGTACGGGACGACGCGGGTGTACTGATTCTCGACCTCGCAGCGTTGTTCGGCGAGTTGACGCAGGATCATGAGCACCGAATGCAGCACGTCGAGCGGCTCGAACCCGGAGATGACGACAGGCTTTCCGTAGTCGGTCGCGATGAAGTGAAACGGCCGCGCGCCGACGACCGTGCAGACGTGGCCAGGGCCGATGAACGCGTCGAGGCGCAGGTCGGGCGACTCGAGCAGCGCGCGGATCGGCGGCACGATCGTCACGTGGTTCGAGTAGACGAAGAAATTGCACACGCGCTCGGCTTTCGCGCGCATCAACGTCAGTGCCGTCGAGGGCGCGGTCGTCTCGAACCCCACGGCAAAAAAGACGACATCGCGCCCGGGATTCGCCTGCGCGATGCGCAGCGCGTCGAGCGGCGAGTACACCATGCGGACGTCGGCGCCGGCTGCCTTCGCTTCGGTAAGCGACCCGGATCCACCCGGTACGCGCATCATGTCGCCGAAGCAGGTGAGAATGACGCGCGGATCGCGCGCGATCGCGATGGCGTCGTCGACGCGGCCCATCGGGATCACACACACCGGGCAGCCCGGGCCATGCACCAGCTCGACGTTCGCCGGCAACAGATCCGCCACCCCGTAGCGATAGATCGTGTGCGTGTGACCGCCGCACACTTCCATGATCTTATAATGCCGGTCAGACTGCGCGAGCGACACGATCTGGCCGGCGAGCACTGCGCCGAGCTCCGCGTTTCGAAATTCGTCGACGAACTTCACGGCGCACCCTCCGGTTCAATCGTGAGCGCCACGCCGGCGTGCACGAGCACGCGTGAGCCCGGCCGAGCATCGGGCACGAGCCCGAGCATCACGTCGTGTGGCGCTCCGGCGGCGTCGGTGCACGAACCGATGTCGCGATCGATCGATGCGACGATCATCGGCACGGCGGCATCGGAGCAGGTGATACAGGAGTAGGGATCATCGCAATGCGCGTCGTCGGGTCGCATTCACACCACCTCCGTCACGCTGGCGCGTATCTCGTGTAGCTCCTGCTCGTACTCGATCCCCATGCGCTCGAGCAATTGCAGGGTCGCCAGCGCTTCCGCTTCGTCGACGCGTGCGATCGCGAAGCCGACGTGAATCAGTACCCAATCCCCCGGCGCGAGCGGCGCGGCACTGTCGTCGACGAGTGCGACGCTGACGGTTCGCCGCACACCCGCGACGCTGACGCGAGCAAGACGCCGTTCGGCGTCGACCATGTCAACGACTTGACCCGGGATCGCAAGACACATGGTGGTTCTCTCGCCAGGCAGCGACGGCCGCCTGGCCGTAGGACAGGCCGCCGTCGTTCGGCGGCAGTCGTCGTGGAACCAGCACTCGAAGTCCGTCACGAACGAGCGCATCGGACAACGCTTCGAGAAGCAACACGTTCTGGAATACGCCGCCGGAGAGGACGACGGTGTTCACGCCCGTTCTGTGCGCTGCTGCGCGCGCGCCAAGTAGGCCTGCATAAACAAGGCCCCCGTGTACCGAGGCTGCGATCTCTTCGACGGGCCGACGCGCAGCGACATCGCGCTCGAGATTCTGCACGAGTGGACGCGGATCGATGAGAATGCTGTCATCGATCGCCTCGACGTTGATGGGATACGGTTCCGCATGTACTCCTCGCGAGATGGCCTCCAGCTCGATCGCCGCCTGTCCTTCATATGCGATGCGCGGCGCCAATCCACAGATCGCGGCGCACGCGTCGAGCAGACGGCCGACGCTCGTCGTGATCGGAGTCGAACCGTTCGCGGCCAGGCGATGCACGCGAGCCCACTGCGCCTCGGTGACGTGCTCACGCAGCGATTCCGGTCTTTCCGGCAATGCGCCGTCGTGCACCTCGGCGAGCCAGGCGCAGGCCATTCGCCATGGCTCGCGCGTTGCCGCATCGCCACCGGGCATGCGAATCGGCCGCAGGTGGCCAATGCGCGTGTAGCCGCCGAGATCGCCGAGGAGAATCTCGCCACCCCAGATCACGCCGTCCGTTCCGAGTCCGACGCCGTCGAAAATGAGTCCGATCGCCGGGTCGTGGACCCCATGCTCGGCGAGGCACGCGGCGAGATGTGCATGATGATGTTGGACGGCGATGAGTCGGAGGCGGCGCGCCTCATGCGCGAACTTCGTCGATAGGTACTCGGGGTGCACGTCGTGCGCGGCGACCGCTGCGGTCGCCCCGGTGAGCCGCTCCATGTGTTCGACGTTCGCCGCATAGGCGGCGAATGCCATCCAATCATCGAGGTCGCCACCGTGCGGCCCGACGACCGCCTGGTCGCCGCGTGTTAGACAGATCGTGTTCTTGATCTGTCCTCCGACCGCGAGAATCGATGCCGCGCCGGCCGCGGGAAGCTCGATCGGCTGCGGGACAAAGCCGCGCGACCGCCGCACGAAAAGCGACTGTCGCGTACCGGAGATATTCACAACGCGCACGACCGAGTCGTCGCACCGCGTCTCGATCGCGCGATCGTGCGTCAAGAACAGATCGGCGATGTCCCCGAGTCGCTCGATCGCCTCATCGTCGCGATAGGCGATCGGTTCGTCCGACGCATTGCCGCTCGTCATCACGAGCGGCGCCGCCACGGCATCCAACAGGAGATGGTGCAGTGGTGTGTATGGAAGCATCAGGCCGAGCTCGGCGCGGCGCGGGGCGACGTTCGCCGAAATTGGTGCACGACTTTTCCGCTCGAGCAACACGATCGGGCGCGATGAGCTCGTGAGCAAATGAAGCTCCTCGTCGCCGAGCTCCGCGAGCCGCGCTGCCTCATTCACGCCCGACACCATCACGGCGAACGGCTTTGCGTCGCGACGCTTGCGGGCGCGAAGGCGGCGAACGGCCGGGTCGTGGTCGGCGCGAACGGCCAGGTGATAACCGCCGAGTCCCTTGATGGCGACGATCGCGCCGTCATACAGCGAACGCGCCGCTGTGAGGATTGGATTCTTCGTGTCGATCACGGCGCCGCGGGCGTCGCGCAGTGTGACGCGCGGTCCGCATGACGGGCACGCGATCGGTTCGGCGTGAAAGCGCCGGTCGAGCGGGTTCTCGTATTCGTCGCGGCAGGCGGCGCACATCGCGAACGCTGCCATCGTCGTGCTCGCGCGGTCGTACGGAAGGCCGCGTGCAATCGTGAAGCGCGGCCCACAATTCGTGCAATTGATGAACGGATACCGAAACCGCCGATCGCGCGGATCGAACAGCTCACGGAAGCAGTCGTCGCAGGTCGCGAGATCCGCCGGAATGCTGGCCGTGGTGGCCGCACCGTGCGTGCTTGGCTCGACACGGAACACGGATGTGTCGCGCCGCGGATCGAGATCCTGAACCAGCACATGCGCGACTTGCGCATGCGGTGGCGCGTGGACGACGACGTCGCGCAGGAAATCGTCGATGGACGATGCCGCTCCTTCTACCTCGATCAACACGCCGCGCGAGTCGTTGCGCACGAAGCCAGCAAGCTGGCATGACTGCGCGATCCGATAGACGAACGGCCGAAATCCGACGCCCTGGACGACGCCGTCGATCGCGACCCGTACGCGCCGCACGTTCGCCTCGCGCGTGATGAGCATGTGCGTCACGCGGCCGGCGTCCGATTCACGCTCTGGCCGCGCAGCGTGTCGATCGTCACCGCGACGCCCCACGTCGCGAGCAGTCCGATCACGACGACGATGCCGATCGTCGTCGACACGCTCGGCGTGTCGGCCTGGCCGAGCTCGAGAAACTCCAGCGCGCTGACCGTAAGCGCCGCGAGGATGGTGAATCCGGTGACCACCAGATTGTAGCGTGCACGACGAATAGCGGCGCCTTGCGACCATGCGTACGCCTTCGCGATGATCGAACCCTCGACGGTGTCGGCGAGCGACATGCCGGATGCGAACGCCAGCGGCAGCACGACGACGGCGTACGTGGGAAGCTCGTGTGCCGCGGCCGTCGCTGAGATGGCGAGAAGCGCGATCTCCGACGCCGTGTCGAGGCCCAGCCCGAAGAGGAGTCCCACGAGATACATATGAATGGGCCGGCGAACGACGGTCAGGACGCGGGCGAAGATCCGGGTCGCGAGACCGAATGGCCGCGGACTCGCCGCGGCGAGCCCTTCGTCCGCGCGCCGTACGGCGGCCAGCGTGTCGCGAAAGATGCCGAGGTTGATCGCGGCCACGATCAGCATGAACGCCGCCGAGGTCGCGACTCCGAGGATGCCGCCGAGTGATCGCACCAGCGGGAGCGCGCGCGCGCCTGCGCGCGCGGCATGCGCGACCCAGAGCGCGAGCACGAGCACGACGGTCGAGTGGCCCAGCGAGAACCAGAAGCCGACACCGCGCGCGTTGCGGCCGCGCGCGAGGAGGCTGCGTGTCGTGCCATCGATCGCGACGATGTGGTCAGCGTCGAATGCGTGACGCACGCCGAGGACATACGCGAGCCCAGCGAAGCCCAACGCGAGCGGCCAATGGCCGCGCGCGATCACGAGCAGCACGCCCGTGATCACGTGGACGACGACGATCGCGACCGCGAACGCAGGATGCGGCGGACCTTGTCGCGAGGACGAGCCCATTTTCACCGAAGAAAGCGGGCCCGGACCTCATGCAAGTTTCGAGCGGCCGCGCGTTCGCGCGACGAATTATGCCGCCTCAGGCGCGATTTCTTATCGCATCATCCTCGCCGAGATATATGCGACCGCTCGCCGTTCCGTCGATTAGAATCTTCGCGACCGCATCCGCGACTCGTTCGCCGTTCCGTTGCGTCTCGTCCGCCGATCCCCAGCCCACGCCGACGTTCACGACGAGCTCATTCACACGTGCCAACGAGCTCGCCGTCTCTCGGACGAGTACGTCGACCAGCATGGCTTGGCCGGCTGTCGCGATCGATACGAGTCCTGATCCCGGCGTCGGTGCGAAGGCGAGCGGGCCATTGATGAACAAGTAGCAACCGCCTGTTTTCGCGAAGAGTGGAATGAAGGTGCGCGCCGCCACGAAGTGTGCGAGGAGGTAGTCGGCAAGAACGCGATCGAGAGTCGCTCGGGACGCGGCCAACAGCGACGGCGCCGCGGCGAACGATCCAAGGCTGGCCACCACGGCATCCAGACGCCCGGCACGCTCGAGCGCTTCTGCGCGGATGCGTTCGGCGTCCTGTTCGTCACTGACGTCGCCGACGATGGTGATCAGACGGTTCTGCGTGTCCGGCCCCGCCGCTCGGCCGAGCGCCTCGAGCTTCGATGCCGATCGGCTCGGGACGACGACCGTTGCACGCCGCATGAGCAAACCGTGAACGATCGCCCGGCCGACGTTCCCGGTACCGCCCGCGACAAGTGAGACCATCCGATCGGTGATCTGTGACATCGCACTCTGGACAAAGATGACAAAGCTCATTTACTTCACACCATGTGAAGTAAGCAAATCGCATGCACGGTGGTGCACCATCCCTGGGGGAGCGCGGATCAAGTTGCTGACGAACGCCGAGTCGAACGCCCGGGGCCGCCAGACGCGTCAACACATACTGGCCGCTGCACGAACGATTCTCGAAGACGAAGGGTTCGAGGCGCTGACGATGTCGGCGCTGGCCGCGCGCACTGGGATTACTCGCCGTGGCGTCTACTCGCATTTCGAGTCGCGGGCGCAGGTGATCGCCGACTTGTTCGATCATATCGCGGCGTCGGACGGACTCGAAGCGTCAGTGGCGCGCGTCTGGGAGGCGCCGAATGCGGTCCTCGCGCTCGACGAATGGGCGCGTCATCTCGCGCGCTATCACCCGCGTGTCATCGCGGTCGATCGCGCCGTGAATCGCATCCGGCATGTGGACGCCGACGCCGAGCAACACTGGAAACGTGTTCGCAAGGCCAAGCTGGCGAACTGTCGACGATTGTCGGAATGGTTGAAGCGGGACAAACAACTCGCGTCGCATTGGACGGTCGAATCGGCGACGGACATGCTGTACGCGTTGATAGCGTCGGACGTGATCGAGGCGCTGCTCGAGGACCGCCGCTGGTCGCGCGATGCGCTGGCGCAGGGACTGTCGACTCTTCTGCGGTCGACGTTCGTGGCGGTCCAACCACAACTCTAGAGATATGACCATGTCGACTGAGACAACGCATGACGCGCACAGGACACGCAAGGTCGTCCTGCTGATGGGTATGACCCTCGACGGCTACGGCGCCGAGGGATGGATCCCGCCGGTGACGTGGGGCAAGAACAGCGACGACGTTCATGACGAGCTGCGGCGTCAACTCGCGTCGATCGACACTTTCCTGTTCGGGCGGGAATCCTTCGAGCTGTGGGAAAAGGTCTGGCCGGCGATGGCCGACGACCCGCGCAGCGCCGCGTTCGAGAAGGAGTTCTCGCAGAAGACGGACGCGATTCAGAAGGTCGTCTATTCGAAAACGTTGAAGTCTGTGCGATGGCACAATTCGCGACTCGTCGCTGGGTCGATCGCCGACGATGTCGCACAGATGAAGCGCACGAACGGGCGCGATGTGGCGATCGTCGGTGGTCCGCGGATCGCGCAGGCGTTTGGCGAGTTGGGTCTGATCGACGAGTATCGCCTGTGGATTCACCCGAGGATTGCGGGATCGGGAACGCCGCTGCTTGGGACTACTGGAACGCCGCGCGAGCTCGAGATCGTCGACGTGAATACGTTCGGGTCGGGCGGGTTCAGTCTCCACCTGCGGCCAAAGGAGGCGTAACCATTGATCATTCCAATGAATGAACTCGAGAGCCGCGGCCACATGACGCCGCGGCTCTTCGTTGATTTAGAGTTGTCGCAGTCCGGCTGAAAAGGAGATGCTGTCCGCGCTCGCACGACCGAACAGCAATTGCGGAGGCTGGGCGGGCGCCTTGCTCTCCGCTTCAACGCATTGGGGATACGCACTGTCAGACACACCGTCCCAGCCGAAAGTCCAATGATCGATAGCCTCTGGCATGACGTGCGATACGCATTGCGCGGACTGCGCGCGAAGCCTGGATTCGCCGCCACGGTCGTCCTCACCGTCGGGCTCGGCGTCGGCGCCAATGCCACGATGTTCGGAATCATCGACCGGCTGCTCTTCCG
>Ga0070680_100001494_pt1 | contig 17015 bp, 9 predicted proteins | sample KBSC73BmetaG_FD_64672 | JGI IMG/M metagenome (GOLD analysis project Ga0070680, IMG submission 64672) | Corn rhizosphere microbial communities from Kellogg Biological Station, Michigan, USA - KBS C7-3B metaG | ecosystem: Host-associated > Plants > Roots > Rhizosphere | place: USA: Michigan...
CGCGCCGGTGACATAGAGGTCGGTGATCGCCGCGGCGTCGGTTACGCGTTCCATCGGGATCTCGCAGCAGAGCCAGCGGCGCTCGCGCTCCACCCACGCGTATTTGAGCTTCGGGAAGCCCAGGGCCGCGGCGACGGTCGCATCGATCTCCATAGCCGTCATCGCAGCGGCGCGTGCGCGATGCGCAGGATATTGGCCGCGCCGGGCGAGCCCATCGGCAGCCCGGCCAGGATCAGCACCCGCTGGCCAGGGTCGGCGAGGCCGGCGGCGACCGCCTGCTCCAACGCCACACGCGCCAGATCCTCGGGATCGAGCAGTTCGGGCGCCACGCGCGGCTCCGTCCCCCAGACCAGGGCCAGCTTGCGGGCCGTGTCGAGGCTGGGCGTCAGCGCCAGGATCGGCTGCAGCGGCCGTTCGCGCGCCAGCCGCAGCGCGGTCTGGCCCGTGGTGGTGAAGGCGGCGAGGCAGCCGGTGGAGGCGGCCTCAGCGGCCCGGCGGGCGGCGGCAACCAGCGCGTCGGCGTCGGCGTCCTCGACCGGGTATTCCGCGCGCATCAGCTCCGGCCAGCGAGGATCGCGCTCCACGCGGGTGATGATGCGGTCCATGATCGAGACCGCGTCGACCGGATAGTCGCCGACGGCGCTTTCGGCGGACAGCATCAGGGCGTCGGCCCCTTCGTAGACAGCGCCGGCGACGTCCGAGGCCTCGGCCCGCGTCGGCGTCGGGGAATGGGTCATGGACTCAAGCATCTGGGTGGCCACGACGACTGGGATCCCCCGCAGCCGGGCGGCGCGGACCAGCTGCTTCTGCACCACCGGCACCTCTTCGGGAGCCAGTTCGACGCCGAGGTCGCCGCGGGCGACCATGATCGCCTGGGAGAGGTCGAGGATCTCGTCCAGCGCCTCCAGCGCCGCCGGCTTCTCGATCTTGGCCAGCACGTTGGCGCGGCCCTGGACCAGGCTGCGCAGCTCGGCCATGTCGGAGGCCCGCTGCACGAAGGAGAGCGCCACCCAGTCGACGCCGTGGTTGAGCGCGAAGGCGAGGTCCGCCCGGTCCTTGTCCGTGAGGGCCGGGATCGGGATGGCCAGGCCCGGCAGGTTCAAACCCTTGTGATCGGAAAGCTGCTCGCCGGCCTCGACTACCGTCTCGGCGAAGTCCGGGCCGTGCTTGAGCACCCGCAGCCGCACCTTGCCGTCGTCCAGCAGGACCTGCGCGCCCGTGCGGAGCGCGGCGAAGACCTCCGGATGCGGCAAGCCGATCCGCGCGGCGTCCCCCGGCGCGGATTTCAGGTCGAGCCGCAGATGGGCCCCGATCTTCAGCCGCACCGAACCGTCGGCGAACTCGCCCAGGCGCAGCTTGGGGCCCTGCAGGTCGGCCAGCACCGCGATCGGCCGGCCGACCAGGCCCTCGACCTTGCGCACCGCCTCTATGGTGCGTGCGTGATCGGCATGCGAACCGTGGCTGAAATTGACCCGGAACACGTCGGCGCCGGCCAGGGCGAGCTCGCGGATTTTCTCGACGCCTCGGCTGGCGGGGCCAAGGGTGGCGACGATACGGGCTCTGCGCGCTCGGATCATGGCGACGAGGCTTAGGCTTCCGGAGCCAAACAGATCAAGGCAAGTTAGGCCCCGGGGGAGACATGGCGCGCGCGCCGCGAAGGACGAGGTCTCTGAACTTGGAACCCCACGCGTGAAGCAGAGCCTGGAACTCTTCCCCATCGGCAACTGCGCGGCGAGCGCGCTGATCGACGAGCAAGGCCGCTTCGTCTGGGCCTGCGCCCCGCGGGTGGACGGCGATCCGTTCTTTTCCGCGCTGCTGTCCGGTGACGATCCCGACGGGGAGGACACCAGCGGGCTCTGGTCCATCGAGGTGATCGAGCGCGCGAACACCCAGCAGAACTACGTACGCAACACCCCGATCCTGAGGACTGAGATCACCGACGCCCACGGCGGGCGGGTCGAGATCCTGGACTTCTGCCCGCGGTATCGGCAGTTCGGCCGGATCTACCGGCCGCTGGCCTTCGTGCGCCTGATCCGACCGCGGGCGGGTACGCCGCGCATCCGCATCAAGCTGCGCCCCACGGTGGACTATGGCGCCGCGCGCGCGACCACCACGGCCGGGTCGAACCACGTCCGCTACGTCGGCGGGGAGACGACGCTGCGGCTGACCACCGACGGGCCGGTGGGCCACGTCCTGGACGAGCGGGTCTTCCGGCTGGAGGAGCCGCTGACCCTTTTCCTTGGCCCCGACGAGGGGTTCGAGTCCGACGTCACCTCGACCACGCGGCGCATGCTGCGCGAAACCACGGACTACTGGCGCCATTGGGTGCGCACCCTGTCGGTGCCGCTCGAATGGCAGGCCGCCGTGATCCGCTCGGCCATCACCCTGAAGCTCTGCGCCCACGAGGATACCGGCGCCATCGTGGCCGCCCTTACCACCTCCATCCCGGAGCACGCGGTGGATCCGGGCGAGACCGCCCGCAACTGGGACTACCGCTACTGCTGGCTGCGCGACGCCTATTACGTGGTCCAGGCGCTGAACCGCCTGGGCGCGGCGGACATGCTGGAGAATTACCTCACCTACCTGCGCAACCTCGTGGACCAGGTGGGCGCCAGCGGGCGGGTGCAGCCGGTTTATGGCGTGGGGCTGGAGCCGGTGCTGACCGAGCGCATCGAGCCGCACCTGGCCGGCTATCGCCAGATGGGGCCCGTGCGGGTCGGCAACCAGGCCCACGAGCACATGCAATACGACGTGTTCGGCCAGATCGTGCTCTCCACCGTCCAGGCCTTCTTCGACGAGCGGCTGATCCGCCCGGCGACGGTGGAGGACTTCAAGGCGCTGGAGCCGGTCGGCGACCGCGCCTTCGAGCTGCACGACAAGCCCGACGCCAGCCTGTGGGAATTCCGCGGCCGCGAGGCTGTGCACACCTATTCCTCGGTGATGTGCTGGGCGGCCTGCGACCGGCTGGGGAACGCCGCCCAGAAGCTCGGCCTGCGCCAGCGCGCGGACCACTGGAACGGCCGCGCCGCCAAGATCCGCGCCACGATCGAGCAGGAGGCCTGGAACGAGACGCTCGGCCGCTACGCCTCGACCTTCGGCGGCGACCAGCTCGACGCCAGCCTGCTGCAGCTTGTCGACGTCCGCTACGCCTCGCCGGACAACCCGCGGATGCTGGCCACGATGGAGGCGGTGGAGGCCGGCTTGAGGCGCGGCGCCTTCATGCTGCGCTACGCCCTGCCCGACGACTTCGGCGAGCCGAAGACGGCGTTCAACTTCTGCACCTTCTGGCTGATCGAGGCGCTGCACCTCTCCGGGCGCACCGAAGAGGCGCGGGAACTGTTCGAGGAGATGCTGGGCCGGCGCACAAAGGCGGGCCTGCTCTCGGAGGACATCACCTTCGACGGGAAGGAGCTGTGGGGCAATTATCCGCAGACCTATTCCCTGGTCGGCCTGATCAACTGCGCGACCCTGCTCTCGCGGCCCTGGAGCAGCGTCCGTTAAGCCGCCGCGTCGGCGGTGACGCGCACGGGACGCTTCAGCGCCTGGGTGATGAACCCCTCGCCGCGTCGCCAGAGCATCCAGAAGCCGACGCCGAACGCCATCGCGACGACGAAGCCGAGCAAGGGCGCGCCAAGCCCCGGGATATGGCGCAGCCCGTCGCGCACGATCATGTGGGTGAGGTAGATCCACAGCGAGGCCCCGGCCAGCGCGAACACCGCGGCGCTTCCCCATTTGGGCATCCGCAGCCGCGGCGTGGCCACCAGCAGCAGCCCACAGGCCAGGAAGACGCCTTGGCTTGGGCCGAAGCACCAGCCGCTCAGGGCCGCGTAGACCAGGACCACCGGGATCAGCCACAGGCGCTCCTCCCGGCTCGCCGCGGTGGCGGCGAGGCCCCCGAGCACCAGGGTCGCCAGGTGCGTCGTCGGCAGCATGTAGATCATGTCTCGGTGATGCGCGGGCGAGTAGAAGCCGTGGTCCAGGAACCACGGGAAGATGAACCGGCCGACACAGGCCACCGCGAACAGGCCGTAGAGGAAGCGCCGCGGCCCGATCTTCATGCCGCCCAGCGCCTTCAGCCCCAGCACCGCCAGATAGATGAGAAGCATGAGGTGCAGCAGGCAGTGGACGTACCAGAGGTAGAGCTCCTGGGCGTTGTGGGTCCTGTTGTAGTCCTGCAGGTCCGCCGCCATCAGGAGGATGTAGGGCTGCGGCCCATGACCCGGCATCCGGAAGGCGCAGATCGCCAAGCTCATGATCAGCGTCGGGAACAGGATGTTGCGCACATTGCGCAACAGGGGCGCGGCCTGTCCGAGGCTGAACGCTTCGGGCAAGGCCAGGCCGCCCAGCATGAAGCCCGAGACCATCATCAGGATGCTTGTCGCGCCGCCGCCATAGTCGATCAGCGAGAAGTGGTGCGCGACGATCAGGAAGATCGAAGCCGCGCGGATGAGGATCGGCATGTCGACGACGCTCCAGCCGTCCGCCACCGCCCGGCGGCTCGCGGCGAGCTGGGCGATGGTCATCAGCTGCCAGCCGTCCGGCGGCTCGCCGATGACCTCCTCCAGCGCCAGGAAGGCCTGCACGTAAGACAGGCTGTCGCCGCCCAGCCGGGCGAAGGTGGAGTCGATCGAGATGGCCTCGCGCGCGCCCAGCACGTCGGCCCAGGCGTCCATCAGGGCGCGCTCGCGGGCGTTGGGCGCGCGGGTCGGCGCACGCGGCGCCTCGCCCGCCTCGAGCTGCGCGACCAGCGCGCCGCGGTCGACCTTGCCATTGGGCGACAGGGGCAGGGTTTCGACCCAGCGGATCGCGTGCGGGACCATGTGGTCGGGCAGCCGCGCGGCCAGGGCGTCGCGCATTTCCGCCTCGTCGAAGGCTGACTGGCGCGGCCCGGCGACGAAGCCGGTGATCCGCATCTGGGCGCCTTGCCCGGTGGGGAGGGCGATGGCAGCGCGGACCTGCGGACGCGCCAGCAACGCCGCGGTGACTTCCGCGAGCTCGACGCGGTGGCCGCGGATCTTCACCTGGTCGTCCGCGCGCCCGACCATCAGCACCGCGCCGTCGGGCAGGTAGAGGCCCCGGTCGCCGGTGTAATAGATGTCCCCGTCCGCGCCGCGGTCGGTCGGCGCCACGATCCGGCCGGCGTCGACGTAGCCCAGGCTCAGGAAATTGGACCGCACGGCGATCTCGCCGACCTCGCCGATCCCCAGGGGCGCCTTGGTCGCTGGATCGACGACCAGGAGCTGGAATCCGTCCACGCCGACGCCGATCGGCGCCGCGGCCCAGTTCGCGTCGCCGTCGAAGCGCCAGAAGGCCGCCGCCTGCGGCGTCTCGGTGCAGCCGTAGAAGTTGACATGTTCGGCGTTGGGCGCGAGCGCAGCGAGCTGCGCCAATAGCGTTGGCCGCAAGATGTCGCCGCCCCAGAACATCCGCCGAAGCGCGGTCAGCGGCTGGGACCGGGCGGCCTCGGCCGCGAGGATCTGGCCCAGGGCGGGCGTCAGATGGACCACCGTCGCGCCCGCGTCACGCAGCCAGCGGGCGAGGGCGCCGGGCTCCAGGATGGTGGCCTGGTCCGGGATCACCAGGGTCGCGCCCAGCGACAGCGGGGCGAAAACGTCACGCAGCAGAGGGTCGTGCGACAGGCCCGACAGCATGGTCACCCTGTCTCTGGCCGAGAGGCCGAAGGCGGCGGCCTGCCAACCCACGAAACGGCTAAGCGGCGCATGCGAGCAGGCCACGCCCTTGGGCCGCCCGGTGCTGCCGGAGGTGAAGAGGATGTAGGCCGGATCGTCGGGGCGGGCCTGGTCCAGGCCCGTCAACTCGGCGTCGGCCCGGTGGGCCGGGGAACCCGCCCGGAGCACCGTCGCGCGTAGAGGCTGGGCAAGGCGTTCGGCAAGCGGGGTGAGGCCGGGCGCGCCGGCCGTCACGATGCCGCGCGGCGCGGCGATCTCGGCCAGGCTGGCGAGCCGCGGCTCCGGATAGGCGCTGTCGAGGGTGACGAAGACGCCGCCGATACGCGAGACCGCAAGCATCGCGCGGATCAGCTCCGGGCCACGGTCGGCCAGTATCGCCACGCGGTCTTGCGGCCCCAATCCCGCGGCGCGCAGGCGTTGCGCCAGCGCGCGGGAGCCGCGCTCGAGCTCGCCGTAGGTCACCGTCGCGCCGTTGTGCTCGATGGCGACCGCCTGCGGCGTTTCGCGAGCCCGGTCCAGGAACGCGGCATGAATCAGGGCCTCGCCGCCGCGCGGCAGGGGAGCGGCCGGATCGGGCAGCAGGCCGGCCGCCGCCAGGCCCACGGAGCGAGTCGCCGCGATCGGGGCGTCGACGTCGGCCGCGAGCGCGCCGGCCAGCGCGATCAACTGCGCGCCCATCGCGCGGACCCGCTCGGCGGCGAACATCTGCGGGTCGTAGTAGACGGCCATCGTCATCACGCCGTCGTGGATGGTGAAGCGCAGGTTCAGGTCGTCGTCGTCCTGGTTCTCGACGATGTTGATGCCTGTGAAGGTGATGCCCTGGACGCCGGCCGCCGACGGCGCCTGCGGGTACCAGTTGATAGCATAGCGCGAGTGGACCCCGGTGCTGCGGATCACATGATGGTAGGGGAATATCTCGTGGGCGATCGCCTCGCGAATCTCGCCGCGCAGGCGCGAGGCCAGCGTGCGCACCGATTCCGTCTCGTCGACCCGCGTGCCGAGGATCAGGCTGTTGGAGAACACGCCGTGGGCCGCCTCGGCGCCCGGCTTTCCGCGGCGTCCGGCGCTCTGGAACGTCGTGCAGACCCGGTCCGTGCCGGTCAGTCGCGCCAGGTGCGCCAGATAGGCCGCGTAGAAGAAGGTGAAGTGGGTGGCCCCGATCGCCTCGGCGGCGCGCTGGGTCGCCGCAGCGATCTCCGCCGGGACGGTCAGCATGACCCCAGGCCTCACCCCGCCGGGCGGCATGTTCCCACGGTCGGCCGGCCAGACGCCCGCAGCCTCAAGGCCGCTCATGCGATCGCGCCAGAAGGTCTCCGCGGCCTTGTAGGCGTCCGAGGTCTTCCAATCGAAATCCCAGTAGTCGCTGTATTGCGGCGGGTCCTGGTTGATCTCGTAGCCGAGCAGGCGGGAGAACATCTCGACCATGAAGGCCGTCGAGGTCATCCCGTCCGAGGTCGCGTGGTGCATCCCGATGCCCACGACGTGGTCCTCAGGGCCGACCTCGATCACCAGGAAGCGGTGAAGGGCGCCGGCCGAGAAGTCGCCCTTGGCATAGACGTGGGCGCGGACCGCGGCTTGCAGCGCCGCCTCCGACGCGCCCGGCATCGAGATGAACTTCAGCCGGACCCGGGCGCGGTCCTCGACGTACTTGGTGAAGCCGCCCGAGCTTGAGGGCTCGAAGCCGGTGCGCCTCGCCTCATGGCGATCGCAGGTGGCCTGGATGATCTCCTGCATCCGGCCCATGTCGGCCTTGCCGAGGATCCGCACTGCGGACAGGTTCATGTAGGCCTGGCCGGTGACGGTTTCCGCCAGGATGTAGCGCTCTTCGTTCGGGCTGAGCGGGAGATGCTCCCGAACCCGCCTGGGCCGGATGGCCCCTTTGCGCCCCAACTCGAAAAACATGCCGCCCCCAGCCGAACGCCGCGCGCAAGGATTTCCCAACATCCGATAACACGGCGAAATCCAAGGCGAGAGGCGATTCCCGGCTCAGTTGCATGCGGCGCCTAGTCCAGCCAGGCGCGCTCCGAACGTTCGATCAGCGCAAAGGCGCCCGAAGGTCCCCAACTGCCGGCCGCGTAGGGCCTGGGCGCCATGCCGGCTTCGGCCCACGCCTGGGCGACGCCGTCGACCCAGCGCCAGGCCTCCTCGACCTCGTCGCGGCGGACGAACAGGGTGGAGTTGCCGTGGATGACGTCGAGCAGCAGCCGCTCGTAGGCGATCCGCCGCCGCGAACCGGGCCCCTCATAGGTGCGCAGCAGCGACAGCGAAAGCGGCAGCGACTGCAGGCGCATGCCGCCATGGCTGATGCCGGGCGCCTTGTTCATCAGGAGCAGTTCGATGTCCTCGTCCGGCTGCAGGTCGATGACCAGGCGGTTTGCGACCAGGTCGTCCTTGGCCGCATTGCCGAAGATCGAGTGCGGCACCGGCTTGAACTGGATGACGATCTGGGTGCGGCGTTCGGGCAGGCGCTTTCCGGTCCGCAGGAAGAAGGGCACGCCCGCCCAGCGCCAGTTGTCGATGTCGACGCGCAGGGCCGCGAAGGTCTCGGTGCCGGTCGGCTGGCCGCGCTCGGTCTCGTAGCCGGCGACCTCCTTCCCGGCGGCGACGCCCTTGGCGTACTGCCCGCGGACCGAGGCGTTCTGGGCGTCGGCGCGGGTGAAGCGGCGCAGGGACCGCAGCACCTTGACCTTCTCGTTGCGCACCGATCGCGGATCCATGTCGGCCGGCGGCTCCATGGCCACCAGGCACAGGAGCTGCAGCATGTGGTTCTGCAGCATGTCGCGCAGCGCGCCGTACTCGTCGTAGTAGGGCCAGCGGTCGCCCACGCCCTCGGTCTCAGCCACGGTGATCTGCACGTGGTCGATGGTGAGGTTGTTCCAGAGCGGCTCGAACAGCGTGTTGGCGAAGCGCAGGGCGATCAGGTTCTGCACCGTCTCCTTGCCCAGGTAGTGGTCGATGCGGAAGATCCGCTCCTCGGTGAACACCGCGCCGACCGCCTCGTTGACCTCCTGCGAGCTCTTCAGGTCGCGGCCGATGGGCTTTTCGAGCACGATCCGGCTTTCCGGCATGGCCAGGCCCGAGGTCGCCAGGGCCGCGCAGACCCGGCCATAGAGGCTGGGCGAGATGGCCAGGAAGAACAGCGGCCGCGTGGCCCCCTCGAGGTGCGGCTTCAACGCCGCCGCGCCCTCCGCCGTCGTCGCGTCGCAGGCCACATAGTCGAGCCGTTGCGAAAAGCGGCTCCAAACCCCGTCGTCGATCGGCTCCGGGCGCGCATCGAGGATCTTGCGCGCCTGGTCCACGAAGTCCCCGCGGCTGAACTGGGTGCGGGCGGTGGCCAGGATCTTGAAGTCGAGGGGCAGCAGGCCGTCGGCGTCGAGAAAGTAGAGCGACGGCAGCAGCATCCGCCGCGACAGGTCGCCGGTGGCCCCGAACAGGACGATCGCGTCAGCCAGCGGGGTCTCGGCCATCGAGCGGAACCCTGTCTCTAGGAGGTGGAAGAAGGCCGGGGAATAGCGCTGATTGCGGTGGGGATCGTCAAGGGGCCGGGACGGGAATCGCGGCGGCCGGTCCAATGCCCGAGGGGATCGAAGGCGGCGCTCGCGCGTTCGTGGTAAGCCCGGGGTCGCATGTCCATTGAACAGCTTACCATAGTCCAACCTTCACCGAAGCCGCTCCGACTGGACGCGACCGCGCTGTTCCTCGACCTGGATGGCACGCTCGCGCCGATCGCGGCGCGCCCGCAGGACGTGGGCCCCGATCCGCGTCGCACGAGCCTGCTGGAGCGCCTGGCCCGCCGGCTGGACGGACGGCTGGCGGTGATCAGCGGCCGGACCCTGGCCGACGTCGACCGCATCCTCGAGGGCTGCGTGGCGTCGGTCGCGGCGGTGCATGGCCTGGTCCGGCGCGGGCCCGACGGCGTGTTGCACGAGACGGCGCCGAACCCGCAATTGCCCGCGGCCATCGCCGGCTTCAGGACCTTCGCCGCGCGCGACGCCGGGCTTTTCGTCGAGGAGAAGGCCGGACTTTCCGTCGCCCTGCACTTCCGCCAGGCGGCTGGCTGCGCCGAGGCCGCGCGGACCTGCGCCCGCGACCTCGCCCAGCGCACCGGCCTGACCCTGCAGGAAGGCGACATGGTCGAGGAACTTCGCACGCCGGGCGCCAGCAAGGGCGACAGCGTCCGCGCCTTCATGTCCGCCCCGCCCTTCGCAGGGGCGGTCCCGGTGTTCGTCGGCGACGACGCGACGGACGAAGTGGGCTTCAAGGCCGCCCAGGCGTTGGGCGGCGCGGGCGTGCGGATCGGCGCGTCGCGAGCCACCGCCGCGCAGTACAGCCTGGCCGGCGTCGAGGCGGCGCTCGAATGGCTGGAGGCCGCCACATGAGCCGGCTGATCGTGGTCTCCAACCGTGTGAACCCGCCGAACGCCGCCGGCGAAGAGACGGTGGGCGGCCTCGCGATGGCGCTGTCCGCGGCGCTCCGGGAATATTCCGGCCTGTGGTTCGGCTGGAGCGGCAAGACCGTGCCGACCTTCACCGGCGCGCTCGATATCCAGACGCAGGACGGGGTCACCTCGGCGGTCGTCGATCTCGAGGAGGCCGACCTCGACGAGTACTACAACGGCTACGCCAACACGACGCTCTGGCCGCTGTTCCACTACCGCACCGACCTGGCGGCCTACGACCGGGTCTATGGCGAGGGCTACAGCCGGGTGAACAAGCGGTTCGCCGAGACGCTCGCGCCCCTGATCGAGCCCGACGACCTGATCTGGGTCCACGATTATCACCTGATCCCGCTGGGCCGCGACCTGCGCAACCTGGGCGTCAAGAACCGGATCGGCTTCTTCCTGCACGTGCCGTGGCCTGCGCGGCAGGTCTTCACGACCCTTCCCGGCCACGCGCTCCTGGCGCAGGCGATGTTCGACTATGACCTGGTGGGCTTCCAGACCGCGGAGTTCTGCCAGGCCTTCGAGGAATATGTGCTGAACGAGGCCGGCGGCTCGCAGCCGGAGCCCGGACGGCTGAAGGCCTTCGGGCGGTCCTTGCGGGTCGGCGCGTTCCCGATCGGCATCGACGCGCCCGAATTCGCGCAGATGCTGAAGAGCCCCAAGGCGCGGCGGATGCGCGACCTGATGACCGCCGCCACCGTGTTCCGCAACCTGGTGGTCGGCGTCGACCGGCTCGACTACTCCAAGGGCCTGGAGGAGCGGTTCCTGGGCTTCGAACGGTTCCTGGCCGACAATCCCGACCTGCGCCGCGAGGTGCTGATGCTGCAGATCGCGCCGGTGAGCCGCGAGAGCGTCGAGGCCTATCAGGAAATCCGCGCGCGGCTGGACGCGCTGTCCGGGCGCATCAACGGCGAGTTCGCCGACGTGGACTGGAACCCGTTCCGCTATGTGAACAAGAACTACCGCCGCGACGAGCTGGCCGGCATCTATGGCGCGGCCCGCGTCGGGCTGGTGACCCCGCTGCGCGACGGCATGAACCTGGTCGCCAAAGAGTTCGTGGCGGCGCAGAACCCGGAGGATCCCGGGGTCCTGATCCTGTCGCGGTTCGCCGGCGCCGCGCGGCAGCTCCGCCAGGCCCTGCTGGTCAACCCCAACAGCCCGGAAGAGATCGCCGACGCCCTGAAACGGGCGCTGGCGATGGACAAGGCGGAGCGAATCCGCCGCTGGAGCGCTCTCTTCGAGACCGTCGAGCGAGAGGACGTGACCGCCTGGCGCGACGCCTTCGTGAGCACGCTCGCCGACGCCAAGCAGCGCCGCACCGCGCTCGCCAGCTGAGGATGGATCCATGGCCGCCAAGCGCGGGGCCGAGACCAGGACGAACCTCGCCCGCTATCGCGCGATGCGGGACTTCACCAAGACGGCAGAGCCCAGCGGCGAGGAGAAGGTCCAGCCGTCCAAGCGGCTTCGCTTCGTCATCCAGAAGCATGACGCCACCCGCCTGCATTTCGACTTCCGCCTGGAGCTCGACGGGACGTTCAAGTCCTGGGCGGTGACCAAGGGACCGTCGATGGACCCGCACGACCGCAGGCTCGCCGTCGAGGTCGAGGACCATCCGCTCGACTACGGCGACTTCGAGGGCACGATCCCGGAGGGCCAGTACGGCGGCGGCACGGTGATGCTGTGGGACCGTGGCTATTGGGAGCCGGAGCCCGGAACCGACCCGCACGAGGGCCTGAGGAAGGGCGACCTGAAGATCGTCATGGATGGCGAGCGGCTGAAGGGCGGCTTCGTGCTGGTGCGCATGAAGCGCCGCGAGCGGGAGAAGAAGAACAACTGGCTCTTGATCAAGCACCACGACGCCTATGCGGTGGAACACGACGGCATGGCGCTCGTGGAGGACACAAAGACCTCCGTCGCCTCCGGCCGCACGATGGATCAGATCGCGGCCGGCAAGGGCAAGGGCCCGACGCGGTTCATGACCGGCAAGCTTCGGGCTGCGGCGAAACGTGTCTGGAACTCGAACCGTGGCGAGGCGGCGGAAAAGCGCGCCGCGGCGCCGCTGCGAACGGCGCCGCCGCCGAAGCTGAAGGCTGCCGCCCTGCCGGGCTTCGTGCCGCCGCAGTTGGCCAAGTCCGTCGACCGGCCGCCGCAGGGGACGGGCTGGGGCCATGAGATCAAGTTCGACGGCTACCGGCTGCAGCTTCGGGTCGAGAACGGGCGCGCGACCTTGAAGACCCGCGCGGGCCTCGACTGGACGGCGAAGTTCAAGGACATCGCCAAGGATGCGGAGGGCCTGCCCGACAGCATGATCGACGGCGAGGCCTGCGCCCTCGACGACAACGGCTCGCCGGACTTCCCCGCCCTGCAGGCGGCGCTTTCCGACGGCAAGACCGGCGACCTGATCTTCTTTGTCTTCGACCTGCTGTTCGCCGAGGGCGCGGACCTGCGGAACCTGCCGCTGCGCGAGCGCAAGGCGCGCCTGAAAGCCATGCTGGACGCCGCGCCCAAGACCGCGAAACGCATCCGCTATGTCGACCACTTCGAGATCGCCGGCGACGCGGTGTTGCAGTCGGCCTGCCGCATGGCGCTGGAAGGCATCGTGTCGAAGCAGCTCGACGCGCCCTACCGGTCGGACCGCAGTGGGAGTTGGCTGAAGTCCAAGTGCCGCGCGGGCCATGAGGTGGTGATCGGCGGCTGGACGGGCGAGGCGGGGCAGCTCCGCTCGCTGCTGGTCGGCGTCCATCGCGGCGACAAGCTGATCTATGTCGGACGGGTCGGGACGGGGTTCGGGCGCGGCAAGGTCGCCCGCGTGCTGCCGCGCCTCGCGAAGCTGGAGGCGGACAAGAGCCCGTTCGGCGGCGCCGGCGCGCCGCGCAAGGAGGCCAACGTCCATTGGGCCAAGCCCGACCTCGTGGCGGAGATCGAGTTCGCGGGCTTCACCACCTCCGGCATGGTCCGCCAAGGCGCCTTCAAGGCCCTGCGCGAAGACAAGCCCGCAGCCGAGGTCGTGGCCGAGACGCCCGCGCCCATCGAGCAGGCCGAGCTTGCGGAACCGGCGCCGAAGGCCAAGGCTGCGCCGTCCAAAAAGGCGGGACCACCGATCGTCATGGGCGTCACCCTTTCCAACCCCGACAAGGCGCTGTGGCCTGATGGCGGCGACGGGCGGCCGGTCACCAAGCGCGACCTCGCCGAATATCTGGAGACGGTCGGCCCGTGGATGATGCCGCACATCAAGGGCCGCCCCTGCTCGATCATCCGCACGCCCGACGGGATCGAGGGCGACCAGCGGTTCTTCCAGCGCCATGTGGGCAAGGGCTCCTCGGCCCTGATCTCCGAGGTGAAGGTGTTCGGCGACCACAAGCCCTACCTTGAGATCGACCGCATCGAGGCCCTGGCGGCGCTGGCCCAGAGCGGGGCCACGGAATTCCACCCCTGGAACTGCCAGCCCTTCCAGCCGGAAGTCCCCGGCCGCCTGGTCTTCGACCTGGACCCCGACGAGGAGATTCCCTTCGAACGGGTGATCGAAGGCGCGCTGGAGGTGAAGGCGCGGCTCGAAGCCCTCGGGCTCGTCGCGTTCTGCAAGACCACCGGCGGCAAGGGCCTGCACGTGGTCACCCCGCTGAAGGACGGGAAAGGCAAGATGGACTGGCCGACCGCCAAGACGTTCGCCCAGGACGTCTGCCTGGCGATCGCCGCCGACCAGCCGGACCGCTACGTCGTCAACATGGCCAAGGCCAAGCGGGTCGGCCGGATCTTCCTGGACTACCTGCGCAACGACCGGCTTTCGACGGCGGTCGCGCCGCTGTCGCCCCGCGCACGCCCGGGCGCGCCGGTCTCGTTTCCCTTGACCTGGGACCAAGTGAAGTCGGGCCTCGATCCCAAGGCCTACACCCTGCGCACCGCGCCGGCCCTGCTGAAGAAGACCAAGGCCTGGGCCGACTACTGCGACTGCGAACAGCCCCTGGCGCCGGCGATCAAGAAGCTCAAGGCGCGGTGAGCGTCAGTCGCGCCCAGCGTGTGGAGACCGGGCCACTCACCCGAGGGTCCTGAAAAAACACGCGAAAACCTACCCAGAATGGGTATTATTAATTGAGAGAACAGTGATTCGCCGAACTAGGGTCGCGCGCCTCGCCAAGAGGGCGGCCCTAGCTCGAGCATCTTGAGACCCCGCATGCAATCCCCACCGCCGAGGCGACCGTCTCCGGGCCGCTACATGGACCTTGGGCGCACCAGCGTCCTTGTGCTGGACGATAACGCCAACGCGCTCACCCTGATCGCCGAAGTCCTTCGCGGCCTCGGCTGCGGCAAGATCTATCGGGCGATGAACGCCGAAGCGGCGATGGCGCAGCTGAAGAGCGGCGGCGTGGACCTGGTGTTCGCCGACATCGAGATGCCGGATGGAAATGGGTTCGAATTTCTCCACCAGGTCCGGGCCTCTCCCAATCCTGCGATCGCCGGCGTCGTGATCGTGATGGTCTCGGCGCAGGCGACCGAGAGCCGGGTCATGGAGGCCCGCGTCAACGGCGCCGACAGCTTCCTCTGCAAGCCCTACAGCGTCTCGGCGCTCGCACGATGCATGGGCGAGGGGATCGCCGGGCGGCGCTGGGCCGAACAGGGCGACCCGCCGCACCGGCGCGAGGCGAAGGTCATCGAGGCCTGATCGGCCGGTCGGTCCTAATCCAGCTCGACGCCCGCATTGCGGAGGCCGCGGAACAGGCGGCGCAGGTTCACGAGGTTCGCTTCCAGCATCCGCATGCGCTGCGGGTCGTCGACGACAGCCGCGGGCACGACGACGCCGCCCTTCCTGCGGACGCACTGCCCGTTCGCCAGCATCTTGGCGACGTGCCGCCGCGTCGTCTCGTAAGGCAGCCCGAGGCTGGACGACAGCGCCAGGACGCTCACCGGCCTGCGGACCTCGTCGGGCGGCGGGCGGTCGATGGCGTCGTAGCCGCTGGACACCCGGTCGAGGTGGGCGACGTTGGCCTGGACCAGCGCCAGGTTGACCAGGCCGGTCATCAGCTCCCCCTCGGCCAGTTCGCCGACGATCTTCAGCGAGCGCAGCAGGTAGTCGGCCGACAGCCGCGCCGCCAGCCGGCTTTTGTCGTTTGAGCGCCCCGTCACCAGATCCGCACGCGCTTGTCCGGAGCGAGGTAGAGCGCCTCGCCCGGCTTGACGCCGAAGGCCGCGTACCAGGCGTCGATGTTCCGCACCGGCCCGTTGACGCGGTACTGGCGCGGCGAGTGCGGGTCGCTGACCACCTGGCGGCGCACGGCGTCGTCGCGGAGCTTGCCGCGCCAGGCCTGGGCCCAGCCCAGGAACACGCGCTGGTCGCCGGTCAGGCCGTCGATCACCGGCGCGGGCTTGCCCTTGAGGCTGGCGTGGTAGGCGTCGAGGCCGAGGGTCAGCCCGCCAAGGTCGGCGATGTTCTCGCCCATGGTCAGGGCGCCGTTCACATGCGCGCCGGGCAAGGGCTCATAGGCCGAGTACTGGGCGCCAAGGACCTTGGCGCGGGCCTCGAAGGTCTTGGCGTCGGACGGCGTCCACCAGTCGCGCAGGCGGCCTTGGGAGTCGTATTTTCGCCCCTGGTCGTCGAAGCCGTGAGTCAGTTCGTGGCCGATCACCCCGCCGACCGCGCCATAGTTGATCGCAGGGTCCGCGTCCGGATCGAAGATCGGCGGCTGCAGGATCACCGCAGGGAACACGATGTCGATCAGCGAGCCGTTGTAGGCGTCGTTGGTCTGGGGCGTCATGCCCCAGTCCTGGCGATCCACTGGGCCGTTCTGACGCGCGACATAGAAGGCCCAGTCGCCTTCCGCGGCGCGGCGCACGTTGCCGATCAGGTCGTCGTCGCGGATCACCACCTTCGAATAATCCCGCGGCTTGTCCGGGTAGCCGACCTTTACGTTGTAGGCGGCGAGCTTCTTCAGCGCCTCGGCCTTGGTGGCCGGGCTCATCCAGTCGAGTTTCTGGATGCGGGCGCGGTAGGCGGTCTTCAGGTCGGCGACCAGGGCCTGCACCTTGGCCTTGGCTTCGGGGCTGAAGTAGCGGGCGGTGTAGAGCTGGCCCACCGCCCAGCCCAGGTTGCCGAACCGGTCGAAGCGGTCGCCGGCGCCATAGTCGCCGCCGCTGACGGCATGCACGCCGCGCTTCCAGCGGGCCTGCTCCTCCGCCTGGCCGGAGAGCGTCTTCTGCCGCATCTGGAAATAGGCGTCGGCGAAGGGTTTGGAGAGATTGGGCGAAGCGTTGTCGGCGACGCTGAACGCCAGCCAGGCCTGCAGGACGTCGACCGGGGTCTCGGCGAAGATCGCGGCGATCTTCGGGAAGGCGGTCCTTTCGACCACGACTACCTTCTTTGGTTCGCCCAGGCCGGCTTCGGCCAGGAAGGCTCGCCACGGAAAGCCCGGCGCGGCCTTCTCCAGCTCCGCCACGGTATAGGGATTGTAGGTGGCGTCGGGATTGCGCTCCTGCGCCTTCGTCCAACTCGCCTGGGCGATCCGGGTCTCCAGGGCCACGATGGCGGCCGCCTTGCCCTTCGGGTCGGGCCAGCCGACCAGCGTCAGCAGCTTCTCGACATAAGCCTGGTAGGCGGCCTTCTTCTCGGCGAACGCGGGCTGCAGGTAATAGTCGCGGTCGGGCAGGCCCAGGCCCGCCTGGCCGAGGTAGACGGCGTAGTGGGCTATGTCCTTCGTATCGACGTCCAGGCCGATGGCGAAAGCCGAGCTCTCGAAGTCCTTCACATGGCGGCCCATCAGGGCGCCCAGGCGCTCGCGCGAGGTCGCGGCGCGGATGGCGTCGAGTTCCGGGGCGATGGGCCTGGCGCCGAGCGCTTCGATGCGGGCCTCGTCCATGAACGACTTGTAGAAGGCGCCGACCTTGCCCTCGAC
>Ga0070680_100001495_pt1 | contig 17011 bp, 14 predicted proteins | sample KBSC73BmetaG_FD_64672 | JGI IMG/M metagenome (GOLD analysis project Ga0070680, IMG submission 64672) | Corn rhizosphere microbial communities from Kellogg Biological Station, Michigan, USA - KBS C7-3B metaG | ecosystem: Host-associated > Plants > Roots > Rhizosphere | place: USA: Michigan...
TGATCGTCGGTACCGGCTGGCCCGAGTACAAGGACATCGACCCGGCCTGGACCAAACGCTCCGGCCAGAAGCTCACCATCCTCGACCTGTGGCGCACCCTGCCCGCCGACAGGTTCGGCGACGTGGCCGACGTGATCTACCTCGGCTTCGGCCGCTAGAAGCCTACTCTATCACGTCGTCGGCGATCGCCAGCAGCGAGGGCGGGACGACAAGACCGAGCGCCTTCGCCGCCCGGACGTTGATGACGGTCTCGAACGTCGTCGGCTCGAGGACCGGCAGGTCGATGGGCCGCTCGCCGTCGAGGATGCGGCCGACGTAGCTGGCCGCCTTGCGCACCGCCTCGGGAAAGCTCGCGCCATAGCTCATGAGGCCGCCATCGTTCGTCTCCAGGCGCGTCGGGTAGATCGCCGGGATCCTGCGCCGCGCGGCCTGCGCGATGATCTGCTTCGAATACACCAGGCCCAGCGTCGGATCGGTCCCGATCATCAGCGCGTCAGTCTTCGCCTTCGACATCGCCTCGAAGGCGTCGTCGATCTCGCCCGCACTGCCGACATTGAGGATACTGAGGCGGAGCCCGAGCGTGCGGCGCGCGGCCTCGGCATCCTTGATCTGACCGTCGGCCAGCGTCGACTTGGGATTGATCAGGAGTGCCACGTCGGCCATGCGCGGCAGCAGTTCGCGCAGGAGCTGCAGGCGTTTGCCCGAGAGCGCCGTGCCGATGAAGGTAGCGCCGGTGACGTTCCCACCAGGTCGACCGATGCCGGCAACGAGGCCGTCGATCACCGGATCCCCACCGTAGGCGAAGACGATCGGGATCGTCGTGGTGACTGCCTTGGCCGAACGCGCCGGGACCGGGCCACCAATGCCCAGGATCACCGAGACCTTGCGCTCGACCAGTTCGGCCGCCAAGGCCGGGAGCCGGTCGAACCTGCCCTCCGCCGAATGCGCCACGATGGCGACATTGCGACCTTCGACATATCCGCGTTCGCCCAGGCCTTTGTGGATCGCCCCCAGCACGCTGGCGTCGGGCGTCGCGGTGGTCAGCAGGCCGATCACCGCGCGCGCGGTCTTCTGTGCATGTGCCGGAAGCGGCCGAACCAGGGCGGCTCCACCGGCAAGCTTCAGGAACGCGCTGCGCTTCATGGCGGCGCGCCGCTCAGGCTCGCTTCCGGAACTTCAGGATCTTGGCCTTCACGCCGGTCGGCTGGGGCAACGGACTGCCGGCCAGGACCTGGCTGCAGAAGGGATTGATGTTCGCACCGACGTAGTCGGTGAAAATCGGCCAGTACTTGTTGTAGATCACGTTCACGCCGATGAAGCGGCGGGCCAGCCGGCGGTGGGCCGGCCGGGTATCCGCCTCCGTCGAGGCAGCCTCGCGGAACAGCTTCTCCACCACCTTCAGCCGCCTCTTGTCGAGCGCGGAGGCCTCGCGGCCGGTGCGCGTCGGCTCGTCGATCTTCTGCGACGCCAGCCCGAACTCGAAGACAAAGAGGTCGGTCTTGCGCACCAGGTCGGTGAAATGGCCGGTCGTCACGCCGGGCAGCCCGGCGGGCAGGCCCTCGCATTCCTGCGGCACCAGGATCGGTCCGGTGAAGCCCATGCCGCGCCACGCCGTGGCGAAGCCCGAGACGAAGTCGGGCCGCGTCGCCGCCAGCATGACCGCCGTCGACTTCGGGTAAGTCAGCACCTGGTCGCAGGCGAACGGCAGCGTGTGCGGCAGGTCGTAGGTCAGGTCGTCGAACAGGTGCCACTCGCAGCTCGTGTTCGTGAACGGCACGGTGGCGGGCTTGATCGCGCGGTCGAGACCGGCGGTGAAGCGCTGGTACGAGGTCTCGCGGTCGAGCCGCACTTCCTCGATCTCGACGTCGGGCCAGCCCCAGGTCTCGGCCTGGTTGGGCAGATAGGGCGTCGAGACGTTCCAGATGAACCGGTCATGGCTGTTCATCGTCGTCTTGCGGCCCTTGTTGTTGGCCGCCGCCACCCTCGTGTGGTCGCAGTGATAGCCGAAGGCCTTGTCGATCAGCGTGTCGACCCGGCCGCGATAGAGCGCCAGCCGCGCGGCGAGGTTGGAATCGCAGTGCCAGCCCAGGATCATGTCCTCGTCGAAGCCGTGGATCGCGAACATGTCCTCGCGCAGGCAGGCCTGGAAGTCGCCGAGCGCGTCATAGCGCATCGGCATGAAGTTGTGGACCACCTGGTTGAGGTGGAAGCGCACCGACCAGTCGCGCAGCTTGACGAGATTGCCGGCCGGATCCTTGCGGTCGAAGGCGGCTTCCCACAGCATCTCGGGAATCTCGAAGCGCGGGATCTGGTAGAAGCCGTCTGGCACGCCGCCCAGGATGTCGCTGAGCGATTCCTTGGGGTTGCGCGACACCAGCAGCATGTCGGTGTTGGTGTAGAGGATCCAGCGGTTCTTCGGATTCGACCGGCGCAGCGCCACGTTGCGCGACTGCGACTCGAGCGCCACCAGATGCGTCTTGTTCTTGAGGTGCGCGTGCTGCTCGGGCCGCACGCGGAAGATGCGCATGACCTTCTTGGCCTTCTCCGTCAGCGTGTCGGCGATCGCCTCGGGAAAGGTCGGGTGATCGTCGGGCGTGTTGTAGTCGACGAACAGGATCTCGTCGTCGGGGTCGGTCATCACCTCGGCGAGCGCGTTGAAGCTGATCGCCGCGCGCTTGTGCAGGTTGTAACCGTGGCTGTCGTTGCGGCCATAGATGATGACTGAGAACATGGCACCCTCTCCCGTCTAGAGCCGGGACAATTCGTTGTGCGCGGCGCAGACCTCGACCAGCGACACCGGGCCGAGCTCGATGGTCTCCCGCCAGTGCGCGCGCGCCGACTCCCTGTCGATGGCAGCGGCGGCGACGGCCTTCTGGAACGCCGCCTCGGCGGGATGTGCGTCGACCGGCAGCAGGTCGGCGCTGTCGGCGGGCTTGCCCAGCCGGCTGAGCGCGGTCTGGCGGTAGAGCTTCCAGTAAAGCTCGTTCGGCTCGTGTGCGACCGCCTTTTCGAGCTCCGGCAGCGCCGCGGCGTAGTCGGCCAGGCGCAAGGCCACGCAGGCCCGTGCCGCCGCTTCGGCCGCCGGCAGCAGCTCGAGCTGGCGGCGCCAGTCGGCGTTGGCGCCGTCGAGGTCGCCGAGGCCCAGCCGCGCGATGCCGCGGGCGTTCAGCGTCTCGGGCGCCTTGGGATTGGCGGCAAGCGCGAAGTCGAAGGCCTCGATGGCCTGCCTGTAGCGGCCGGCCATCGACAGGGCCTCGCCCTTCAGCGCCGTGAGGTCGGGGTCGTTCTGCTTGATCTTGAGGGCGCGGTCGTAGCACTTCAGCGCTTCCTCGGGATGCCCTTGCGCCAACAGCGCGTTGCCGCAGGCCAGATGCGGGAACGAGCCGGTCTTCACGCGCAAGAGCGCCAATTCGTAGGAATCGACCTCGAAGGTGAAACGGCCGCGCTGGCGGAACAGGTAGGAGCGGTCGGGTGCCCCTGGCCGCTGTCCGGCCCACAGCTTGCGCGCGCGCTCGTACTCGGGCCGGGCGGCATCGATCTTGCCCAGCATGTCGAGCGACTCGGCACGGGCGGCCACCGCCTCAGCGTAGTTGGGCAGCAGCTTCAGCGCCTGGTCGAACTCGCCGAGGGCGGCCTCGGTCTCGCCGCGGCGCATCCTGGTGCGGCCGACGCGGAACAGGCCCTGGCCCCGCCGCTCGGGATCGGCGCTTTTCAGGTCATCGGCCCCCGGCTGGGTCGGCTTGCGACGCATCAGGAACTGCAAAATGCTGGGCTTGCTCAAGGGCTTGGGGTCCTCAACGGAGCGTCCCGCTAAACCACCTGCTCCGGCCCGTCAAGGCGGCCCTCCGGCGCCTGGTGGACGGTTTGCCGCGGGCCTGGGAGCGTATATACCCGCCCGACGATGACCGTCACGCAAGCGGTCTGCCTTGTCGGCGGACGCGGAACCAGACTGGGCGCCCTGACCGACGACCTGCCGAAGCCGATGCTGGCGGTCGGCGGCAAGCCGTTCCTCGACTACATCGTGCACGAAGCCCGCAGATTCGGCCTTCTGAAGCTGCTGTTCCTGACCGGCTACCGCTCCGAGGCGATCGAGCAGCGCTATGCCGGCCGGCGCTTCGGCCAGCTCGAAGTCGAGGTGGTCGTCGAGCCCACTCCCGCCGGCACCGCGGGCGCGCTGGTCAATGCCACAGACAAACTCGACCAGGCGTTCTTCATGATGAACGGCGACTCGTTCTTCGACTTCAACTGGCTGGCGCTGGCACCGGCACTGGCGCGGCCCGGCTGGAAGATGCACGCCGCACTGGCCAGCGGCATCGAGGGCAGCCGCTACGGCCGGGTCGACCTCCAGGACGGGTCGATCCGGGGATTCAAGCCCGAGGGGCCGAGTGGCCAGCCGATCAACGCCGGCATCTATCTCGTGCGGAAGTCGGTGCTCGGAGACATCAAGACCTCCCCCTGCTCGCTCGAGCGCGAGGTCATGCCGGGCCTGGCGGCACGCGGCGAGCTGCTGGGCACGGCGGCCACGGGCTCGTTCATCGACATCGGCATCCCCGACGACTTCGCCCGCGCCCAGACCCTGCTGCCGGCCTACATGAAGCGGCCGGCGGCGTTCCTCGACCGCGACGGCGTACTGAACCGCGACGACGGCTACGTCCACCGACCCGACCAGATCGTCTGGGTGCCGGGTGCGATCGAGGCCGTGCGCTGGCTGAACGACCGCGGCTACTACGTGTTCGTCGTCACCAACCAGGGCGGTGTGGCGCACGGCTACTACACCGAGGACCATGTGCACGAGCTGCACTTCTGGATGCAACGGCAGCTCCAGGCGGCAGGTGCGCACATCGACGCCTTCGAGCACAGCCCGTTCCATCCCGACGGCGCGGTCGAGGCCTATCGGCGCGACTCGGAGCTGCGCAAGCCGCAGGCCGGCATGCTGCACAAGCTGCAGCGTGAGTGGACCGTCGATCTGCAAGGGTCGTTCATGGTCGGCGACCGCGACTCCGACGTCGCGGCGGCCAAGGCCGGCGGCGTGCCCGGCCACCTGTTCGCGGCCGGCAATCTGTTTGAATTCGTGAAGAGGACAGTCCCCTCGTGATAGTTTTCGACTGCCAATGAACAAAGAACCCTACGTCAGCTTCGTTACCTGGGGCCGCAACGACAGCTACACGCCCGACTACCTCCGCCGGGTGCGGCGCGCCACGAACTGCCTTGCCCGGGAGCTCGAGGACGAGGGCATCGATTCCGAGATCGTCATCACGGAATGGAACCCGGCCGCGGACCAACCCTTCCTGCTGGAGCGGCTCGACGTCCCCCAATCGCTGCGGCACGTCTCCATCCGCGGCGTCATCGTCGATCCGAAGTTCCACCGGCCGTTTCTCGGCTCGACCGAACGCGGCGTCCACAGCGGCGAGGCGGCGAATGTCGGCATCCGTCGCGCCCGCGGCCGCTTCGTCACGGTCAAGGCCAGCGACACGGTCCTGTCGCCGCAAGTCATCCGGCGGATCGCCCGGCAGGACCTCGATCCCGACACCATGTACCGCGTCAATCGCCACGACATCGCCGTGACAGACGCCTCGCTCTGGGATCTCGACCACGATGCCTTTCTCGCCAGGCTCGCGTCGATGTCGTCCGAGCCGCACGAGTGGATCGACCAGTCGCCGGCGTGGGGCCTGCGCGAGCTGCATACGAATGCCTGCGGAGACTTCACGCTCCTGTCGGCGGCCTACTGGCGGCTGCTGCGCGGTCATCCGCGCGACGAGACCATCCTGTCGCTCGACATCGATTCGCTGGTCATGCACGCGGCGGCCGCGCTCGGGGTGAAGGAGTGCCGCTGGCCCGACGACTGCCGTGTCTACAAGCCGCTGCACGACAATCTCAACAACATGCGCATCACGCAGCTCTGGAAGCCGTGGCAGCGCCGGCTCGACAAGTTCCTCGCCGAGAAGGTCAGCCCCGAGGCCGCCCATCGCGCGCGCATGTGGTTCGACTACCCGCAGCGCAAGGTCCGCAACGTCGAGACGGTCGTCGGGCCGTCGATCGAACGCAACTTCGTCCAGCCCGCGAGCCGATGGGCGCGCGGTGCGGTGCCGGCGGTGACGCAGCCGCCGACCTGGGGCCTGGGCGACGTCCCGCTCGAACAACGCATCATCTGCCGCGCCGACTGGGATCGTCCGACCAACGGCGCCGCGCCGTAGATCCCGCCGTCAGGACGGTCGAGGCGATGTCACGAAGAACCGCCGCCGGCGGTTGATCGCCATGACGGCCTCAACCGCGGCTGGCGCCAACGGGCCGGGCTCGCTGGCTCCGGCATTCGCCTCAGCCTCGGCCGGCGTCAGGATGCCGGGTATGGTGCAGGACAGTGCCGGAAACGACAGGCAGAAGCGCAGCGCGCTCTGCGCTCCCTCGCTGCCCGGGCGTGACGACACCGCCACGAGAAGGTCGGCGGCGCCGTCGATCCAGGTATCGAGCTGCTCGCGCGACCATCCCAGCCGGTGATCGCCCGGCGGGAACGCCGTGTCGCGGCGGATGGTACCGGACAGGAAACCGAAGCACAGCGGCGTGCGCCCGATGAAGCCGACGCCGCGCCGCGCGGCATCGTCGAGCAACCCGCTGTCGACGACACGCACATCCATCATGTTGAAATTGGCCTGGATCGCATCGGGCTCGGCTGTCCGCAGGGCCTCGAGCGCGTCGGCGGGGCTCTTGGCCGAAACGCCCCACGCGCGGATCTTGCCGGCCGCCCGCAGTCCCGCCAGCGCAACGCGCACTTCCTCGGATTTCAAGACGTCGAGCGGCGGATTGTGGAGCTGGAACAGATCGAGATAGTCGGTGCCCAGGCGCGCGAGGCTGCCCTCCGCCGACCTGACGATGGCCGCAGGGGAAAAATCCGGCGGCCGGTCCCACGAGTCGTAGCCCGCCTTGGTCGCGATCACGACCTTCGACCGGTCGCCCGCGAAGGCCCGCCCGATCAGCTCCTCGCTATGGCCGTTACCATAGGCGACCGAGGTGTCGAAGAAGGTGATCCCACAGTCCGCCGCGCGCCGCAGCGCGGCCAGCGAGGTGGCGTCCTCGGTCTCGCCGTACGAGGTGGTGCTGACCGTGCGGCCGCCGATGCCCCAGGCACCGAAACCGATTTCGGACACGGTCAATCCGCTGCGCCCGAGGGCCCGGTATTTCATGGCGCAGGCCCCGGACGATCAGTAATGGCCGGCGAGTTCCTGGGTGATGGCGGTGGCGGTGGGCGAGTAGAGATAGGCGCCCTTCTTGTTGCCCCACCAGACGATCTCGCGGCACCATTTCTGGAAATCGTCGTACGGCTTGGACGTGCGGTCGATCTCGATCACCATCGGCTGCTCGCGCAGCAATGCCTGCTCGCCGCCGCGCACCTTGTTCCAGTAGTCGAGCAGGTCGTAGTTCAGCTTCACCTTGAGATTGGTCTTGGCGAAGGGCTGGTGGACCAGCGCGTGGTTGAGCCTGATGGCCTCGTCGATCACCTCCATCGGCAGGCCGGCATGGCGGGCCGAGACCGTCTCGGCCAGCAGCTTGCCCGCCTCGGCATAGAAGGCGTCGAATTTCCCTTCATGGGTCAGCTTGACGAAGATGTACTCGTCGGCCGGCCAGAAGATGTTGAGATATTCCTTCGAGAACACGTATTCCGCGCCGCCCTTCTGGATGGCCTGGGCCTCGCTCTCGAAGAAGGCATTGATCTCGGCGATCATCGGGTAGCGCTTGGGATCGGCGAGCAGAAAGGCCTCGATCATGTCGCGGTAGGGAATGCCCGAGATGCCGTGCGCCAGGATCAGCGGGATCTGGAACAGCTTGTCGAAGTGCAGCAGCGCAGTCATCCAGCAGAAGATGCGGGTGCGGCGCCAGTCGGCCAGCGGCGTCGAGGCGGTGGCGATGACGAGGTCCTGGACTTCCGGCACGTCGTCGTCGAGCTCGATGCGCTCGCCGTGGATGTTGATGATCTTCGACTCGACCGTGACCATGCCGTACTTCTTCTGGTAGGCGGGGTCGCCCATCTCGGCGTTCGGCAGGATCGACAGGTTGTTGAACTGGATGCGGTTGTGCTGGCCGTTCTCCATCAGGAGATCGACGCCCTTCACGAACGACTCGTAGGTCTCGCCCGGCAGGCCCAGGATCAGGTCGGAATAGGTCTCGACCTTGTCGCGGGTGAAGCGGCGCTGCAGCTCCATGTAGGTGTTGAGCGAGATGTTGTCGCGCTTGATCGCCTCGAGCGTCGGCATGTCGACGCTCTGCATCGACAGCGCCACGCCCTTGTTGAGGCCGGCGTCGGACAGGATCTTCTGCGTGAGGTACGCGCGCTCGGTGGCGTTCTTGGTGTTCTGCACCGACAGGGCCACCGGGTAGCCGGTCTCCTTCTTGATCTTGGCGACATGGTTGGCGATGTCGACGTCGCGCTTCTGGATGCCGAAGTTGGCGTCGCAGCAGAAGATGTACTCGATCTTCTTCTCGGCAAACCAGTCGACTTCGGCGAACAGGCGATCGTCGCCGAACTTGGTGACCTTGGCCGCCGTGGCCGAGCCCCAGTCGCAGAAGGTGCAGCGGAACGGGCAGCCGCGGTTGGTCTCCCACAGGCCGATCCAGCTCTCGTTCGGGTTGGCCTTCATGATCGAGTCGAAGGCGCCTTCGAGGAACGGCGAGGGGATCTCGTCGAGGTCGCGCACGCGATCGGAGTTCTTGTTGCGGACGAACGAGCCGTCGGGCATGACCATGCTGACGCCGGGCAGGCCCGCCCATGACGCACGGTCGGGATAGGACTCGAGCAGCTTCAGGAAGGTGATCTCGCCCTCGTTGTGGACGGCGAGGTCGATCTGCCGGTTGGCGCGCATGAACGCCTCGGGCTGGTCCGGCACGTGCGGGCCGCCGAACATGATGATGATGCCGGGCTTCAGTTCCTTCAGCCGGCGGGCGATCTCGAGCGAGATGCGGCCGTTCCAGACATAGGTGCTGAAGCCGATGATGTCGGCGTCCTTGAGCCGCTCGACGGCATCGGCGATGCGGACGCGCTTGTAGAGCGGCGTCATGAACTCGTAGCGCTCGGGGGTCGCCGAGAACTTCTGCACATAGGTCTGCAGCAGCGCAATCGAGTACGGCAGGTAGTTCTGGCCTGAAAACGAGTTGTTGATCTGTACCAGGCCGATTTTCAGCTTCGGGGCGTCGGATGTGTTGGGCGTCGACATTTCCGTTCCGCGTGAAGGTCTGCTGGAATCGCCGAGGTGCGATCACGCGCCCATCGACAGGTCCGGTCAAGGAAGGGGTTATTTCGCTACAGGTAGTTCGGCGGCCCCTGTAAAGCAATAGGGCCGACGGCTCCAATCCCTTGACCGGGCTGGGTTTATGTCGATTTTGGGCAGCGTTTTCCGAGGGAAAGATGGATTTTAGAGGCAAAAAGATACTCGTCGCCGGCGGCGCGGGCTTCATCGGGACCAACCTGGCCCTCAGGCTGGCGGCCGCCGGGGCCCACCTGCGGCTCACCATCCACGACAAGCCCCTGCAGTCGGCTTTCCCGGGCGCCGAGGTCCTGAAGCTCGACTTGCGCCGCCCCGAGGACTGCGCCCGGGCCGTGGCCGGGGTCGACTTCGTCTTCATCTGCTCAGCCCATACGTCGGGGGCCGCCGTCATCCGCGCCACGCCGCTCGTCCACATCACCCCGAACGTGCTGATCAACACGCTGCTTCTTGACGCTGCCTACCAGGCACATGTGGGCAAGGTTTGTTTCATCTCCAGCGGCGCTGCCTACCCGCCCACCGGGGCGCGGCCGGTCGGCGAGGCAGAGATGTTTGACGGCGATCCTGTCGATGTCTACTTCCCCGCCGGCTGGATGAAGCGCTATGCCGAGGTGCTGTGCCGGACCTATTCGGAGAAGATCGCGCAGCCCATGCCGACGATCGTGGTGCGGCCGTCGAACGTCTACGGGCCCCACGACAAGTTCGACTTCGCCGTCAGCCACGTGACCGCGGCCCTGACCCGGCGGGTGGTCGAGCGCCAGGCGCCGCTCGAGGTCTGGGGCACCGGCGAGGATGTCCGCGACCTGATCTACATCGACGATTTCATCGACGGCATGCTCGCGGCCTTCGCGACCGACCTGCCCTATCTCGCGGTCAACATCTGTGCCGGCACAGGCCACACGGTGCGCCAGATCCTGCAGACGCTGCTCGAGGTCGACGGCTATCGCGATGCCGACGTGCGCTTCGATCTCTCGCGCCCCAGCACGATCCCGGTGCGGCTGATGGACAATGGCTTTGCCCGCGAGAAGCTGGGCTTCACCGCCCACACGTCGCTGGCGGAGGGGCTGAAGCGCACCCTGGCCTGGTATCGCGCCAACAAGGCTGCCTAGGGAATTTTTCCTAGAACGGGCCGCGGAAGCGCTTGTAGCCTTCCGTCATCGACTTCTCGGTCGGCAGTGCGATGCCGTGGCGGGCACCCTTCACCTGGGTAAGGATGGCGTCGACGGTCTCGTGCTGGCTGGGATAGTAGATGTCCTCGAGGCTCTTGGCCGTCGGGCACGGTGCGGAGGCCATGCCCAGCATCGCTGGCGGCGCCTTGAGCAGGCCGGGGTCGCGCAGCATCAGCTGGCGGCACACTTCGGCGGCCACGCCATATTCGAGCCACGAGGTGTCGGCGATCACCAGGCGGCCGGTCTTGCGCACGCTCGCCGCCACGAGATCCCAGTCGGGATGGCTGATCGAGTTGAGATCGATGATCTCGGCCTCGATGCCCGCCGTCTCATGCACGTACTGCGCGGCGCGCATGGCCTCGAGCACCATCACCGAGGTGGCGACCACGGTGACGTCGCGGCCCTCGCGCGCGACGTAGCTCGTGAGCGGGATCGGCTTGGACGACGCCGACACCGAGAAGTCCAGATTGTAGAGCAGGCGATGCTCGATGCTGACCACCGGACCGGGATGGCGGCCGATGATCTGTGGATACATGTCGACGATGGCCTGGCTGGTCGACGGCATCACCACGGTGAGGCCCGGGTAGTGGGCGAAGGTCGACTGCGGGCTCTGCGAATGCTGCGCCCCCTGCCCCCAGCTGCGACCGACCACGACGCGGATCAGCATCGGGCAGGTCATGATGCCGCCGAACATGTAGCTGTACTTGGAGGCGAGGTTGATGATCTGGTTCATCGCCAGGAAGGCGAAATCGGCGCGGATATGCGTGGTGATCGGGTAGTCGCCGACCAGCGCCGCGCCGATGGCGATGCCGGTCATGCCCTCTTCCATCAGCGGCAGGTCGAAGACCCGCTTGGGACCGTACTTCCTGGCGAGATCGGTGGTCGAGCCGAAGATGCCCTTAAAGTCGTCGACCCCCTGGCCCATGATGAAGGCGTTGGGATTGTTCGCCAGTCCGGCGTCCATGGTCTCCAGCAAGGCGCCGGCGTAGGACAGGACGCGCGTCGGAGCGGTCTGCGATTTCGTCGCGGTAACGGTCATGTTCGGCGCTCTCGAATGATCAGATGACGTCGGTCAACAGTTCGGAACGGCCCGGCGCCGGGCTGCTCTCCGCGAACGCCACGGCCTTCTCGATCTCGCGTTCGATCTCGGGGCGCAGGGCCTCGAGCAGCGTCTTGTCGGTCAGGAGCGGGTCGCGCGCCTTCCATTCGTCGATTTCCTTCTGGCCACGATAGCCGAAGTGGAAGTCGTCGCCGACGCCGACATGCTCCTTGTAGCGCGCGGTCGCGATCTCGAGCACGAACGGCTCGCCGGTGCGCACGCGCTCGGCGGCCTCGAGCGTGGCCTGCCGCACCGCCAGCATGTCCCAGCCCTCGTCGAGCCGGCGCGAGGCGATGCCGAACGTCGCGGCATGCTTGACCAGGTTGTAGGACTGGCGGACGTGGCGGTAGCTGTGCACCGCCAGGCCGTTGTCCTCGCAGATGAAGAGCACGGGCACCTTCATCAGCGCCGCGAAATTCAGGCTCTCGTGATAGACGCCCTCTTCCGTGGCGCCATCGCCGAACACCGCCATCGCGATCTGCGACGTGCCGCGCCGCTTGAACGACAGTGCGGCACCCACGGCGTGCGGAATGCTGCTCGCCACGACGGCGGACGATCCCATCAGGCCGACATCCGGCGCCGACAGATGCATCGAGCCCGCCTTGCCCTTTGAAACGCCGCCCATGCGGCCGTAGAGCTCGGCGAACATGGCGTCGAGATTGCCGCCCTTGGCGATGTAGAAGCCGTGCGAGCGATAGGTCGCGAAGACGAGATCGTCCGGGCGCAATGCATCGCAGACGCCGACGGCGACCGCCTCCTGGCCGATCGACAGATGGACCGGGCTCTGGATCCTGTCGGACGGATAGAGATCGATGATGCGTTCTTCGACCAGTCGGATCAGAAGCGACGTCCGAAACAGCCGGCGATACAACTCGTCATTCGGGATCAAATTCGACACTCCGGGGCTCGGAAAAGACCGCCAAGCGGGCGCCCGGGGACGGTCGTACAGAATGCCCGGGACACTTGCAATACGTCCCTCTCAGCGGAGCGCCGGCGGGCGAACCGGGGCCTCAGGTCGCCGAAAACCGGTCCATGTTGTCGGCTTCGACGGCGGTCGCCCGTTCATAGGAGCGGGCCACGTCGACCGGACGGCCGGCCTCGCGGATCCGGCCGTTGTCGATCCAGATCGCCTGCCGGCAAAGACGTATCACTTCGGTCGGGGAGTGACTGACGAAGAGCAGGGTCCCGTTCGCCCTGAACGCGTCGATCCAGTCGAAGCACTTGCGCTGGAACGCCTCGTCTCCCACCGACAGGGCCTCGTCGACGATCAGGATATCGGCGTCGACATGGGCGCAGATGGCGAAGGCAAGGCGCATGCGCATGCCGGTCGAATAGAGCTTGATCGGCTGGTCCATGAAATCGCCGATGCCGGCGAAATCCGCGATGGACGACAGCTTGCTGAGAATCTCCTCGCGCTTGAGGCCCAGCACCGCGCCGCCGATCAGCACGTTTTCCTCGCCGGTCGCCTCGAGATCGAACGTCGCGCCGAGCGCCAGGATCGGCGCCACGCGGCCATTGACCCAGAGGTCGCCCTTGGTCGGCCGGGTGATGCCGCAGAGTATCTGGAGCAAGGTGGACTTGCCGCAGCCGTTGCGGCCGAGGATGCCGAGGCTCTCGCCCCGCCGGACCTCGAAGCTGATGTCCTTCAGTGCCCAGAACGCCTTGTAGTAGGTCTTGAAGGACCCCAGCAGCGTCTGCTTCAGCCATTGATGCCGGTTGTCGTAGAGCTGGTACGATTTCGCGAGATGCTTCGCGCGAATGATCACTTCGCCTTCAGATGACATCCGCAATCCCGTCCCGCCGATTGCAGAAGAACCAGTAGCCGAACCAGAACGTCACCAGCGAGAGGAACACGGTCCACAGGGTGACGAACAATCCGGGCAACTGCCCGAAGACCACGAGGTCGCGCACGATCTCGATGAAGCCGGTCAGGATGTTCAGGTACATCACCTTGTTCATCGTCGGCGACAGCGACTCCTGGGAAAAGAACACCGGCGTGGCGAACATCAGGAGCGGCGCAATCGTCATCATCAGATAGGACGTGTCCCGCGTGAACGCCCCCAGCGCCGACAGGAACCAGGTGATGCCGACCAGGAACATGAGGAACACGAGAAACCAGAGGGGAATCAGCAGCGCCGTCCAGTGCAGCGCCCCGCCCAGCACGAGCTGGCATGCCAGCATCAGGACCAGTGCGATCGCGGCGTAGGTGGTCGCCCGCAAGGTCGAGATGATGGCCAGCATTTCCGCCGGAAACATGGTCTGCTTGATGTAGTGGGAATATTCGTGCAGCAGGGACGGCGCCCTGTAGGCCATCTCGCTGAAGAAGTTGAAGGCGACCAGGCCGCCGAAAATGAAAAGGGCGTAGTCCACCGGCGAGGCGGAGGCGGAATTGTTCGGAAGCTTGGCCGACCCGCCGAACGCCACGGTATAGGTGATCAACGAGAGCAACGGCGCCATCACCGCCCATACCCAACCGGCGGCCGATCCCTTGAAGCGTTCGCGCAGTTCGCGCCTCAGGATGGCGACAATCAGATCACGGTGGTGCCACGCCGACCGGAAGGGCTCGCCAAGGAAACGAAGCACGCCAGCCAGCAATCCGACTTTCTCGACGACTGGTTTGCCGTCCACAATATTGAGCGGCGGCGGGAAGTATCCTTCCGCCTTTTTCGATTCCACCGCCGAGCCCGTGCCCTGTCCGTCCATCGCGCCAGATATATAGTAGCCGCGCCTGGGAATATACTCGCGATAAAGCCGCGCGAAAGGCGGCCGGAGCATCAGGCGCGCATGCGCCTGTACCACAAAAGTACGTTCTCCAGGCCTGCACGAAGGTCGAATCCTGCCTGCCAGCCTGTGGAGGCAATCAAGGCCGCCGCGGAGACCCTGAGAGCGGCGGGACCGCCTCCACGCGCCGGATCGCGCGTTACGACAGCATCGGCGAAGCCGTCGAGTGCGACAAGCTCACTGACGACCTCATTGACCGTGGCGTCGCGCGGCGAAGCCACGTTGAAGACCTCGAAGCGTGTCGAACGCTCTTTCAGAACGGCCACGACGGCGGCAGCGAGATCGCCGGCATGCAGAAGATTGCGGGCCTGGGTGCCGTCGCCCCATATTTCGATCGGCCGGACGCGTTCGACAACCCTGCGGATCATCGCCGGCACGAAATGGCCCGTTTCCGATGCGAAGTCGTCATAGGGACCGTAGACGAGCGTTGGCCTCAGAATTGCAGCCGATCCGATCAGGCCCAGACGCTCGACGTACCATCGCACCTGCTGTTCGACGTAGCGGTGCATCGCCCCGACGCCGAACCATTGATCAGGCGGGACGCCCTGCTCCATGTCAGCTTCGACGGCCGGCCGCGACAAGGCCGGATAACCCGTGCACGAACTGAGCAGGACGACGCGCCGAAGCCGCTGCCGCGCCGCAGCTTGCAGCACATTGGTCAGGATGCGCAATGTGCTCAACACCGACCCTGTCGGATCGCGGCTGAGGACTGCCGTTGTCGAGAGCTGCCCCGCGCAGACAATGGCGGTGTCGACACCCTGCAGTGCCCTGGACGCCTGTTCCGGATCGCCCAAGTCGACTTTCACCCAGACGGTATTGGCCGCCTCGTAGGCCGCTCGCACGTGATGCGTCGCCACGATCCGGGGCGTCCCGCCCGCCGACAATGCCTCCACGACGTGCCGCCCGACCAGCCCTGTGGCACCAAGGACGCCAACTGTCATCGCAGGTCCCGTCGCCGCGTATCGCATTGCATTTTTGCCACCGCCCAATTCAAATCTTGGTAGGCGGTATCGTCAAGTTGCCCCGCCGTTCCGAGGTGTTGTACCATGCGGTTCGTCGTTGCAGGGCCGGTCAACCGCCTTCCGGGAGGAAGCTCCGCTCGGTAGAAACTCTTACACACATGCGCATATGGTTTTGCCGTTCCGATATCCTGTGACGATCGATCTGAAACGCTCCCCACGCCCTATCCACCCGACGGCCTTGCAGGGCATTGCCCCGGCACGCTCGGCCATTTCCGGCGCGCGAATTCCACAGGAAAGTCCCTTCCCGTCATGACGAAATCCATCCGTGTAGGACACGCCGAGTTCGAACAGGCTCTCGGCCTGCCGGCGGGGAAACTCGATGCCCGCACGCGTGCCCTGCTCGATGCCGCCAACATCCAGTACGCAGCAATCGACGAGGCGGGGCAAACCAGGCTGCAGGCCGAGATCGCCAAGCAGATTTCCGACGGCTTCACCGTCGTGGGCGAGCATCGTGCCGGCATCTGGCGCGATGCCTGGGCCGAGCAACTCGAAAAATTCGAGCAATCCGGCTTCGACCTCGCCGCGCTCAATCCGAAATTCGTCGCCGGTTCGGCCATCCTGCGCTGGCAAGGCGCCTATGTGCAGGGCATCACCGAGTCCTTCGAGCTGGTCTTCCTCGAGATCCTGCGCGACTGGCTGTTCCGCACCTTTCTGTCGGACGTCGACCATCTCCACGAATTCGGCAGCGGCAGCGCCTTCAACGTCGCGGCCTATGCCGGGCTCTTCCCCGACGTGCCGATCACCGCGCTCGACTGGGCACCGGCTGCGATCAAGATCGCCGAGCTGCTGCGCGAGAAGCGCGGCATGAAGATGACCGGCAGGAAGTTCGATTTCTTCGCTCCCGATCGCGATCTCGTTCTCGGCCCCCAGAGCGGCGTGCTGACGATGTGTGCGCTCGAGCAGATCGGAGACCGGTTCGGCCCGTTCCTCGACTATCTTCTGGCAAACCGCGCCAAGCGCGTCGTTCACGTCGAGCCGACGCTCGAGCTCTACGACCCGGCCTCGCCGCACGACAAGCTTGCCATCGACTATCACACGCAGCGGAAATACCTGAAGGGCCTGCTTCCAGCCCTGCGCCAGCTCGAGAGCGACAAGAAGATCCACATCGTCTTCCAACGCCGACTGCGTTTCGGCAGCCGCTTCCACGAATGCTTCACGGCGACGGTCTGGGAGCCGGTGTAGTGTCTCAGCCGCCACGGACATCGAGCCTCACGGGTTTCGCCCGCCGATGACAACCGCCGCTGCGCCTGCGGTCGCCCAACCGCTCGTTTCCGTAATCTGCTTCTGCAAGGACCGCGTCTCGTTCATGTCGCGGAGCATCGAGAGCGTCCTCAACCAGAGCTACAAAAACATCGAACTCGTCATTCAAGACGGCGCATCAACCGACGGGACCCTCGAACTGATCCAATCCTACGCGTCGCGCGACGACAGGGTCAAAGTCGTTTCCGAACCGGATTCCGGTCCGGCCGAGGCGTACTGGAAAGTTCTTCATCGATGCACGGGGCAATATATCGCGACCTGCTTGTCCGACGAGGAATTGGTCCCCGGCGCCATTGAGAAAGCTGTCGCGTGGTTTGCCGCATCGCCCGCTATTGGCGCGATCACGTGCGACGGCAACACCACCGATGCCGCCGGCAAGATAATCGGCAGCTTCAAGGCCGGTGAATTCGACTTCGTCGCCTACCTGTT
>Ga0070680_100001499_pt1 | contig 16991 bp, 10 predicted proteins | sample KBSC73BmetaG_FD_64672 | JGI IMG/M metagenome (GOLD analysis project Ga0070680, IMG submission 64672) | Corn rhizosphere microbial communities from Kellogg Biological Station, Michigan, USA - KBS C7-3B metaG | ecosystem: Host-associated > Plants > Roots > Rhizosphere | place: USA: Michigan...
TCCCGCGTACGGCTCAGATGCGATTCCACCGTTTTGCCGCATGCATCCACGGCGCGGTACAAATACATCCACTGCCCGCCAACCTTGATATATGTTTCGTCGCAGCGCCATGACCGACGTAGGGCGCGCTCGTAAGGAAGCCAGGCCTCGGCAAAATCGACGGAATATCGGATGACCCCATCGCAGAACGTGCACGGAGCTACGCAAATGCCGAGTTCGTCCATGATCTGCGCCAGATCCCGGTAACTGAGTTTGAATCGCAAATACCACTGCACGCAGCGGATGATGGTGTCGTCGGCCAACCAGCGCTTTGCGAACAACGGATTACGAGATTTGTGGTGATTCCTGCGCATTTCTAATTCTCATCGGAGGCAGGTGCAACAGAGCCGAATTTCAGAGGGCACCGGGCGGCGCAGTGCGCTCGATAGTGCAGGACTGAGCGGGCACCCGGGCACGTGCCGACTCCACCCGACAGCTGTCAGCGCGCCATTAACTCTCGACAGAAGGTCTTATTTTTAGAGTCGACGACGCCTGTTTGTAAGCGGTTTATTGGTCATGGCGACTCTCTGTGTCGTGAGCGCGCTCATGCTCTTTCGATTCCTGCGCGTACACCGCCGGGATACCTGTGCTGCCTTTGGCCGGAAGATGTCGTATGTAGCGCACAATCTGCCACATCTCCGTATCTTCAAGAAGACCGCTCCAACCCGGCATACCGCTCATCCGAATCCCGTTTTGAATGATCCAGTGCAGTTGCCCGTCAGTGTATTTTTGAATATCCTGCATTGCAAGGTTCGCCACCGGGGGCGACATCTTTTCCGCAAAGGGTACGCCCGTATTTTGGCCGTCGAGTCCATGGCAGATCTGGCAATGATGCTGAAAATGTTCTCGACCGGCGTTTATTGTGGCCTCGTCGTCCGGAACCGGATTCGGCTGGTTCTTCCCGCCGATCACGAATTCCTTCGTTTCCTGGGCGACTTTCGTTTCAACCTTGCCTGGCGTCGTCGCCTTACACGCGACTAAAGTCGTGAGGAGAGCAGATGCGGCCAGCGTTGCACAAAATCGCATATTGGATGTATTATGTCTGGCGCATGCGATGAGGAGTTGACCTGTCGCTTTCCGTGAAGTAATACACTTTCAAATTTGTTCGCAAGTCAGGCTTACAACGAACGCAAAGCTCGTCGTCTTCCGTCGAAGAGCGATTGAGCTGTTGCGGTCGCGATCCTGGAAACTGAAGTGCTTCGAACATTCACCAGGGTGAGCCTATGTACATATGTCTTCGTCAACTGAGCGTAGCGGTCGCCTTAATTACGCCGCTGTGCGCGCAAAACTTGCAGCGTACGGCAACGATGCGCGGCGGCGGCAACGGGCGCGACGGCAAATGCACCATCGAAGTGGTCGTGGATGGAGCGGCCGACGTTGAAATCAGAGGGAATAATGCTGTGCTGCACAATCTCTCCGGACAACCGGCCGAGTGGCGCAGATTTGAGTGCAACGCCGTAATGCCTCCGAATCCCGTAAACTTCCGTTTTCAGGGGATCGACGGACGCGGGCGGCAGAGCCTGATGCGCGATCCGCGGAACGGCGCCGCTGTTATTCGTATTGAGGATCCACAGGGCGGCCGTGAAGGATACACGTTCGACATCATGTGGAGCGCGGATAACTACTCACAGAATCGCGGCGACTACCGTGATCAGGGGCAGTTCGGGCCGCCGCCGGGCGATCGGGACTACCGCGCGCCGGGACCCGATCGCGATTATGATCGCTGGCATGACCAACGGCGTGGCTGGGGACGCGAACAGTGGCGATCGCGCATTTTCGAGCGCGTTCGCGAGGATCTCGAGCATGTGGAGTCTGAAACATTTTACGGCCGCGACATGTACCGACTCGGGCAAGCGCGCCGGGAACTCGACGAAATGCAGGCGAAACTCTCTGCCGGCCGCTATGATGAACGCGAGCTGGATGATGTGATCGCCACCCTTGGCAATGTGGTTCGGGACAACCGCATGTCAGCGCGCGATCGCGACATCCTCTCTGATGATCTGGAGCGGCTGCGCGATTTCCGTCAACGGCATGATTATTATGGCGCGCGGTAAGCGGCTCCTGACAGGGCCGCGCTCCGCCATAAGTTCCTCGATTACGGAGCGACAGTGATCTTGCGAGTGCGGAGAAAGTGCTGAAGCTCGCGGCCAAGAGACTCTTTGGTTTGACGATGTAATAGTGAACGATTGAACGCGCGGAACCCGTGAAACTCAGGTGCGCCGAAGACGAGAGTCCACCTGATCGCAGGTGCAGCGGATCTGGATATGATGGCGTGCGTTGCGCACAGGCATGGATATCAGGGCCTGGCTTGAGCTAACCGACAGTCCGCTGCGCGCAATGTCGCACACCTGACCGCAACCGGTACCGCCAGGCAGCCACCCCAACGGCGCGACATTGCGGCCACGGTCGGCAGTTGCAATGAGCACTCCATTCGAGGCATCACTGACTATTTGGCTCGGAACTAATATGCCGTGTTGCAGTTTTATTCACTCGTCAGAATTACTTGTTGAAATCATTGTGAACCGATATCGCACAGGGCGTGGTACAGCCCAGCGAAACCCGCTGATTGGCGGGGGCAGGCTCTTCAGCGTCGGCCATTCAGACCATTCAACCTCGTTTTGATAAGCTGCGCTGGCGAGGGACAGCCGCCACGACAATGCGCGAAAACATACTACTGATTTGTTCCACGATCTTTGTTGCCTCAGCATTCGGTCAGAAGCAGCCCGCGACGTATACAGGCTCGCTTGCCTGCAAGACGTGCCATCCACAGATTTACGCGCGCTGGAACAAAACCCGCATGGCGGACATCGTGCGCGATCCGTATGGTAGTTGTTCGTTCTGGTGGCGGGAACTGTGCCGGAAGTGGTACAAACGGAATGCAGTTTTCTTTTGGGCACGACGTTTTGCCTGCATCCGGTGGAGGACAGGAAATCAAGGATTTGTTGCAAATGCTAGTTTCCCGGCGCACATCCGGCCTTGGCTAACATACTTCGGACGCATGAACAGGCAGGTTGGGCAAAAACAGGTGCTGATCGCCGCGCGATTTGCAACAGATCCGAGCGCAGAGGCTTAACTATAGTTGCTCCTATCCTGCGATCGCGGCTTATTGCCGATCAGCTCTTCTCCGCTACCCTGCAATTTACCATCCGAAGCGTGCACCTCGAGAGGCTCTGTGCATGCCAGTGGAGTGTTACGGGCACGGGTCCCACCCGTTGAATTCGATGCGGACAATCTGGACCGGCTACATCACGCTCCTCCAACTCGCGTTGGCGCTTGCGGCGGTCGGCGTAGCGTCCGCAAGGCCGACCGCGAGTTCCTTGGGGCTGAATGCGGGACGCCTGCGCAGACTTGCCTCCCGGCATGTAGTTTGTGGAATCATCGCGGCTCTCCTGCCGCTTGCGATCCGCTTCGTGTTACTTCCAGCGATTCCGATCCCCGCCCCCGCGGTCCAGGAAGAGTTCAGTGACTTGTTGCAAGCGGATACTTTCGCGCACGGCAGACTGGCAAATCCTCCCCATCCTATGTCGGTGTTCTTCGATAGCGTGCATATCATTCAGTACCCGACCTATGCTTCGGCGAGGCTGCCGGGAATTGCCGTGTTTCTCTGGGCGGGCGAGGCTATGTTCCATCAGCCATGGCTCGGAGTATGCCTTGCTGTTGCGGCGATGTGTGGCGCATTTTACTGGATGCTGCTAGGGTGGACGCGACCGCTGTGGGCCTTCGTGTGCGCCATTCTGTTCGGATTGCGGTTCGGAATTTTCACTTACTGGATGAATTCTTATTGGCCAGGCTCTCCCGCCGCACTCGGAGGCGCACTGGCGCTCGGAGCCGTGCCGCGACTCGCGAGACAGCCCGCCCTGTCGACCGCCGTTTTATTTGGCGTCGGATGCGTCATTCTGTTTATGAACCGGCCACTCGAGGGTCTAGTGTTCATCATTCCCGCCGCGATTGCTGTGGCAATCGCGTGGTTTCAATCGCGACGCCCGATTCCATGGCGGGATATTGCGGTAAAGGTCATGATTCCGGTATTTGCGATCGGCGTCACTGCGGCCGCTGCAATGCTTTTGTATAACAAAGCGACTACCGGATGCCCGAACGTTCTCGCTTATTCGGTGTGGCGGCATGGGCAGGCGATCGTGCCAATCTTCTGGCTAGCGCCCATCAGACACGATCATCTGGTTTACTACTCGCTCCAAACGTGGCAGTTCTTCCACGTTTGGGAGGTCGATATTTATGAATCCCTGCATAGCGGTTGGCTCCTCCGAATGAGTATTCTGACGGGGCACGTCCTTGAATTCTTCAGTGGCGATGTAGGTATACTTTTTCTGGCTGGCCTGCTGTTTCCCCCACTCGGCCGAATGCGAAAACATCCAAAATTATGGCTCGGATTCTATTTAGCGGCGTTTCCCGCCGCGGGAATCGGGATTCTCGTGCGCGTTGGGCGAAGCACAGATCCGGCATTTCTCGCGCTGCTCGCCTATGCATTCGTGCTGGCGATACGGTTCGGCCCAAAATCCGGGCGACTGATTTTGCCAATCGTGGCGCTCTTTCTCGGATTCGGATTAAGGCTTGCTACTACGTACACGATGCCCACTTACTATCCGGAGTTTCTGGCGCCGGCGATGGTACTTGTCGCCGATGGCTTTCGGCGTTTGCACGCGTGGTCGCGCGAACGGCGCCTTGGCGCTGCCATCGCCCGAAATCTCTGCCTGGCATGTATCACTATGGTGGCCGTTCAGGCGGCTATTCCCGTGAGTGGCTTCCATCTCACCGGCGAAGCGCCATTCTATATGACGTCCTACGAGAACCGCCTGACAGAACGGGGTCGAGTCGAAAACTTCCTGGAAGAACAGCCGGGGCCGCAGTTGGCGATTGTGAGATACACCCATCAGCACGATGTTCTCCTGGAATGGGTCTGGAACAAGGCCGACATTGATCACCAGAAAGTGGTATGGGCCCGCGAACAGAAGCCGGAGTGGACGAGTCACTTACTCAGATATTATTCGTCGCGGAAAGCCTGGCTGATCGAACCCGACGTGAACCCACCACGAGTAACTCCGTACCCCGCACTTCCCCCGCCTGAAACAACGGATCCGCTACCGGAAGCGCGTTACGTGAATACGCCCAAGCCGGGCGCATGCCGCTGATAACGCGGCTGCAACTCGGCGCGGTAAAAGCAGCATCACTCAGGCAGACAGGCACCGAAGCTCGGGCGTCTCGCCGTTGTATCCGCATTCACACTTACGCGCGCATATCCGGTATCCTGCGATAAGCTCATGATGGTTTGCTCCAATCCCGTCGTCAGTTGAGTTTCCGGCTCAAAGTCAAGCAAACGTCTGGCGAGCGAAATATCCGCTACGTACGAATCCACCTCAATCTCTCGTCGCGCCGCCATGCGGATCGGCGAATTCGTTCCTGTAAGCCGGACGACGTGTCCGGCGAGCTCTGGCAGCTGAATCGGGATACCGGACCCGATATTCAGGATCTTTCCCGCCACCGGGTACATCGCCGCACGGCAAAGCGCATCGATGGCATCCTCTATCCACAGCAGGTCAAGAATCTTGCCGGATCCGAAGATCGTCAACGGACGACGATCGAGCGCCGCGCCAATGAACTCGGTTATGACTCTCCCGCGATCGCCAGGGCCGTAAACATTCGAGAGTCGTAGTACGGTGACTTCGACGTCCCTCACCGCGGTGCAGAACATCTCCGCCGCGGCTTTCGTCGCACCATAGTGATTTCTTGGAAGTAACTCAGCCGATTCCAGAACAGGCATGGAGCGCGCCTGGCCATACACTTCTCTCGAAGACGTAAATACCACCCTGCGCACGCCAGCAGCAGCGGCAGCGTTCAGAACCTGAAACGTCCCCGAGACATTCGTCTCGAACGATAGGTCCCGATCCGATTCGGCGCGCAACACGGATGATTCCGCCGCAAGATGATAGACGATTTCCGCTCCCCTGAAATGGTCGGCTAAGCGAGGATCTCGTATGTCTGCATACCAGCGGTGCGAAGGTTCCGCGATGTCAATACCAGTTACCGCGTAGCCATTGAGAGCAAGCCGCCTTGCCAGGTGACTACCAACAAACCCAAGAACGCCGGTTACGACTACGCGCATGACATTTCAACGTAATAGAACCACTTTTTCAATGTAGTTCGTACGCGCGGCATCTGGCAATTACCTCACATCGCGAAATGCAAACGGGGATCATCCGCTGTTATGATCGGTACCATCAGCGCGATGGGGTCAGTTCAGGCCAATCTTCAGGAAATGGAGCGCACGAGAGAGCGCTACTGGCGCGCATTTCCCAATACATCTCCCATCAAGCTGCGTTGGCGCGCGATGACGGTGCGGCGTTGTTTTCAAGTCCTCCCCGGAGAAACCATCCTGGAACTCGGCGCAGGCAGCGGCCTTTGGACGGAGCATCTGGCGAAGGTTCTCAGAGGTGAGAACCCGATCACGGCTGCTGTTTTCAATGATGGCCTCGCGAGCGTCACAGCCCGACGGTCTTTACCAAATGTGCATGTTCAACTGATCCGCAGCGGACTCGATGAACTTCCAGCAGAATCCTACGACTACATCGTGGGTACCGCCATTCTTTGTCACGATCTCTATGAACAGAATCTACGCGGGTTGCTTCGGTTGCTCAAACCCGGCGGTCAGATCCTTTTTTTCGAGGCCAATTACTGGAACCCTCAGGTTTTTATAAAGTCGGTGTTTCGGGCTGTCGGGAGATGGGCGGGGAACGCGCGCTGCCAGATAGGGATGCGGAAGTACCGCTTGATGCACGCCGTTTCCCGGGCGGGCTTCACTCATGTTGAGATCATTCCTTACGATCTTATTCATGCGCGTACTCCTCGAGCGCTCATCAGGTATGTACGGGATCTGGCCTTCGTGCTGGAGCATGCGCCCGTTGTCCGCGATCTTTGCGGAACTCTTTATATCTGGGCGAAGAAGCCCGGCAGTGGTGAGCGGCCACGGCCGGGATCTCTTGCGACCCGGCCCGAGTTATACCGTTCAACTTCCGTTGTGGTCCCCTGCCATAACGAAGAGATGAACGTTGGACCCCTGGTCGAAATACTGATGTTGCGATTTGGACCGTATATTCATGAGATCGTCCTTGTGAATGACAACAGCAGCGATGACACCGCAGCCAGGATCAGAGGACTCGCGATCAACTATCCTGTGGTTAAGCTCGTCGATCGAGAGGCCCCGGGCGGCGTCGGGCTTGCTCTACGCGATGGTTATGCCGCCGTGACCGGCGAGTTCATCCTGAGCATCGATTGTGATTTTGCTCAGATTGCTCCAGACTTTCGTGACCTCTTTGACGCCGTTGCAGATGGAGCGGACGGAGCTGTCGGAAGCCGCTTCTCGCATGATTCCGTACTCATCAACTATCCCTTGCCGAAGATTCTTTGCAACCGCGCTTTCCATGTACTTGCGAATTTCCTCCTCCCGGTGCGCATTCGGGACATATCCAATAATTTGAAACTGATGCGAGCCGCCATCCTGAAAAACCTGCCGATTACCGAACGGCATTTCGCGGCCAACGTCGAGACGGGGCTTCGCCCCATCCTTGTGGGCTACAGGATCGTGGAAGTACCCGTTTCGTGGATCAATCGCACGGCCGACATGGGACAATCTTCGTTCCGTCTGGCCAGGGTAGCTCCGGACTACTTCCGCGCCCTTCTTCGGATTGTTCGGGAACGCAGGTCTTCGAACCGGGGCGCAGCGCCACTGCGCGGGCGCAAGGAAGCGCCGGGGACGCCGGTTGAGTAGCGTTGACTACGCCTGTTGATACCACCGCGCGTCGGCTCTCCGCGACAGCCAACCAGATCGCATCGCGGCCGCATCTGGCGTTTACGTTCATCAGCATCCTGTACTTCGCCGTTACCCTTGGCCTGGCGCACGTCAAGCCGCTCTGGAACGATGAGTTGTTCACCTATTACATCGCACGCCGCCCCGGGATGCGAGGCGTGTGGGATGCCCTTCTGACAGGCGCCGAGCAATTACCTCCACTCTTCTACGCAATCACCAAAGCCTCGGCTGGAATTTTTGGGTATACGCATACCGGCCTTCGTCTTCCCGAAATCCTGGGGTTCTGGTTGATGTCGGCAAGTCTCTACGCCATAGCGCGGCGGTTCGCGTCCGCGCCATACGCGATTCTGGCAGCAGTGTTTCCGCTAATCACCGGAGCCTTTGACTATGCTTATGAAGCGCGTCCATATGGCCTGGTTCTCGGCTTCTGCGGAGTCGCTCTCTGGTGCTGGTTCGAGGCCACGGAGGGTCCGCGCCGCTCTTTGGCGATCGTTGGGCTGGCAGGAAGCCTTGCCGCGGCCCTCACCTGCCATTACTATGCGATCCTTGCTTTCCTGCCCTTTGCTGCGGGCGAGGCGGTTCGATTCTGGCGGCGCCGGCATCTCGATCTTCCAGTTCTTGCTGCGTTCCTGATTGCGCTCGCGCCGCTCCCGTTTCTCTTCCCGTTGCTCAAGGCGGCCCACGCTTACGCACCAACCTTCTGGGCCAGACCGCACTGGGGCGGTATGGCAGGGTTCTACCAGTCCGTCCTTTATCCTTCAGAGCTGCTCTTGTATGCTGCGCCTCTGGCCCTTGCCGTCCACATTCTTATGCGTTATGAAGGCGCTGGCGGCGCAGAGCGCCGTTCGCCAATCTCGAATTCGGGGCTGGTTGTCTTACTCGGATTTGCTCTTCTGCCAGCAGCCGCCATCATTCTCGCCAAGATGATCACCCATGCCTACACGGACCGCCACGCCCTTATTGCTGTGATCGGGCTTACAGGCGTCCTGGTGTGGGCACTTTCCCGTATCGCCTCGAATCGTCCGGCTCCGGCGCTCCTGCTCATACTTCTAAGCGTTGTACTCTTTATTGCGCAGTCTGCTCGTGCTTATCGGAATCTGGCGAGCTCCGCAGCAGCGTACGAGCACACCTTGCGCTTCCTGAATGAAAACAGCGATGGGCGACCAGTTGTCATTCACGATCCCCACTTATTTCTCGAGTTATCCGCCCTAAGAAACGGACGGTCTGGGACAGATCTCCTTTATATCTTCGACCGGGATCGTGCTCTGGCTTACACCGATACGGATGATGTCGAGCTTGGGCTGATAGCCTTGAAACCCTGGGCGCCGCTACACATGGAAAGGTTTGACGATTTCGTTGTGAGGAAATCCCCCATCCTTGTTTATGGATATCCCGCTGTGTTCGGCTGGATCGTACCGGAGCTCCAGCGGGACCATTGGCGCTTCATCGTTTCGGCGCACAATGGCGAACAGCTTTTGTTTCTCGCTGAACCTCCGGTTACCGGGCGCTGACCGACACACGCGGGGTTACGGTCTCCCGCTGGTGCTCGAGCTGACGTGCAATCAGAAGTAGGTTGTACGCCACCAGCCGCGCACATATAAAAATGAACGCTACCAGATAACAAAACGACATCGCCACGAAGCGCGACCAGTGTTCGTTCCAAAACAGCAGCATCGTCCCGGCGCAAAGCAGGAGCAGCGGAGCCATAAGAAAGTACCGGCTGAGGAATACCTTCTCTGGAGCGCTGAGAATGTCGCGATTGTACTGCCCGGTTATCATGATTCTCACGGCCAGCCTGCTTAGCAGTGAGACGGACAAAAAGAGAACTGCCGTCACGCCGGCAAGATGGCCAATGACGAAGCGATAGATCATCCACTCTTCCACGTTTCTAAAGCGGAGGTAGTGCGCAATGGGCGACCCCATCACGAGAATCGCGAGCAACAGACATGCAAGACCGGTAACCCCCAATGGCCGGGATGGACGGTAAAGAAAAAGCGCCTCCAGAATGATCTGAAGGAAACGGAAGCCGTCTCGTATCACGCGAAGCTTCGATTGCCCCTGCCGCTCGTGGTAGGACATGTGAAGCTCGATTACCTTCACCGGGGCCGTGACTCCCAGCAGCGCACGTGCGCTCATCGCAGGAGTGAAATTCAGACCATTCGGGAGCGGCAGCAGGCGGGCGTACGCGGTTCGCCGAAGCACCCGCATGCCGCTCGCTGTATCCTCGACTCGCCGTCCGGACAAGATAGTAAGAAGAGATGCGAAAAGCCGGTTACCGATCTGTCGCAGCAGTGGCATCTGTGTGCCCTTTCCAGTGCGGGAGCCGAGCGCCAGGTCCGCATGTTCGCGCTCGAGCGTCGCGCAAAGATCGGCGAAAAAGTTGGGGTCGCACGTTCCGTCCGCATCGAGGAACCCGAGTAACTCGGCATCCGAACGGTCCCATGCCTCCTTTATCGCGGCGCCGTACCCCCGATTCTGCTCGAAGACAATCAACCTGATGCGATCCCGATACTCTTGCGCAATCTCGACGGTACGGTCGGTCGATCCGTCGCTCACGACCGTGATGCCAACCTCTGTAACGCCCGACCGGCTCAGGATTCGGGGGACTGCCGCCAACGTCCGCTCGATGATCGACCGAATGCTGTCTTCTTCATTCAAGGCCGGGATCACGATTTCCAGCTTCATACATAGCTGGCCGCGGTACCGGCGCCACGTACGGATTGCTGCCGCCGAACAATCTGAGCAACAATATCCCCGATACTATATTCCGGCCGCCACCTGGGAAAATGAGATTGAACCTTTGTCAGATCTGTGATGTAGCAAATGTGATCGCCCGTTCGCGGCGTATCGTCGTAGGTCCAGTTCAACTTATAGCCCATTGCCGCCAGCAGGTCGATCGTTTCAAGGATCGAAATGCTGTTTTCCCGGCCACCCCCGAGATTGTAGACCTCTCCTGCCCGCGGATGTTCATGGAACTCAAGAAAAAGCCGGGCGACATCGCGGCAATGGATCTGATCGCGAACCTGCTTTCCCTTGTAGCCGATGACCCGGTACGGTTCGCCACGTACGGCGCACCTTGTAATAAAGCTCAGGTAGCCATGTAGTTCTACTGCAGCGTGCTGCGGGCCCGTGAGGCATCCGCCTCTGAAGATTCCCACCGGCATGCCGAAATACCGGCCAAATTCCTGGCATAAGACATCGGCGGCCAACTTGGAGGCGCCGAATAGCGAGTGCAGGCATTGGTCCACGGGCATCGTCTCGTCCACTCCCGTGCGCCCATCCGCATAATCGAACCTCCGTTCCTGCTCGACCAGGGGCAATTGATTCGGCCGGTCGCCATACACCTTGTTGGTGCTGGTAAAACAGAAAGGCGATTCAGGGCAAAAGTCTCGCGCCGCTACCAGCAGATTCAACGTCCCTGCGGCATTCACGTCGAAGTCGTCATAGGGAATGGATGCCGCCTTATCGTGCGATGGTTGAGCCGCGGTATGGATAATCAGGTCGGGGCGCTCGTTGTGAATGATTTCTCGAACGCCGCCCCTGTCGCGAATGTCGATATTGAAATGACGATAGTCGGGGCACTCCGCCTGAATACGCTCAACGGTTTTGGCCGTGGAGCCTGAAGGGCCGAAGAACTCGCGGCGCATGTCGTTGTCGAGGCCGATGGTCCGCCAACCGAGATCGCTGAAGAAACGAACACTTTCCGAACCGACGAGCCCACCGCTGCCGGTGATCATGACTTTGGCCACCTCAAAAGTGTAGATCGGGGTTTGTGCGATGTCGCCTATGCTGTTGTCAGATTAATCACATTTGTCGTAGTTGATCCAGTAGCAATTCAGCCGTTGCTGGGGCGCGACGGGTGAATAATTTGATTCATCTCATCGATCATCGATGCAGGTTCCATCGAGCCGACGCGTTAAGGTGCGGAAGTAACACCGCATAAGTGTTTACATCAGCCTGAAATGCACCGTGAATTATTCAGGTTTGTTGACGTGTTTATAAACCCGCGCTTTGGGCGCAGCGTATACAAGCCGCCATTGATTCGGAAAACTCGTGACCAGAGTTGCGAACCTCTGATTGTAATTGCGCTCCATCACTACGTCATCCAGCAGGAGATAGTCGGGCCTGGCTGACTCGAGCGCCCGCTCAATTGTCGGCAAGTCCAGAAAGAATGGGGGCATAATTGTTCGAAGTCCCGTTTCCAGATACGCCCAAGCCGGCATGGAGGCCGCTACGACAGAATTACGCGGCGCATTGGCCCGTAACCAATGCAGGGCGTCCCACACGGATGCGACGTCTGGCGGGAAGTGCATGAGCCGATAGCTCGCAGTCTCGCCGCGTGGCGTTTCGAATTTAGCGGAGTTCAGAAGCCTGTGGTCGCTCGCCGTGAAGCACCAGAGCGCACCGCCGAGAATGGCGACCGCAGAGATGGCCATCATGGCTGTCCTCGGTCCCGGTAGCCTTCCGAGTCTTCCTGCGGCTTCGAACAAAGCGATTGCCAGAAACGGGAAAATCGGACACAGATATCGGAGCATCTGTCCAGGCCATGGAGTAAGGCAAACGGCGCCAAGCGTCATCGCGACGTAGAAGGCTATTAGGAAACGTTTGGATCCGAGCTGAAGAGCGATGCCGATGAGAGCGGCGCAGCCAAACAAATACAGCGCCGCTTGCGCCACTCGCATAAGCATATTCACCGGGCGTGTTCCCCAACTGGTTTCTTCGAGATAAAGTCTGACAAGGGGCGCCGGCGTAACCAATACCTGACCGATGTAATAAGGCAAGCGGACCAGATTTCGACCGAATCGGGCAGCAATATCCGAAATATGAGCCCGGCCCAGTTCGGGAATAAATGGATCCCGCAGCGCCACATTCGTTGCGTAACTGACGTTGTAGAACATGCTGGGATCGCGCTGATAGCTGTACGCCGGATCTCGGTAAGACGGGCTGTTCTCGACCGCGTGGATATAGCCCAGCCACGCGGCCACTGGAATCAGCGCCACCACTGCCCTGATCGCAGCCGTCCCCATCCTGCGACGCAGCGCCGCATCCACAACCCAGGCCATGAGCAAGGCGATACCGATCGTCCTTAACAAATAGGCGCAGATAGCCAGAACTCCGCAGGTGGTCTCGCCAGCTACCCCGTCCTCGCGGCGGTAAGTCAGAAAGAACAAGAGCGTGACAAGCGCAAACGGAAGCTCGGCAAAGCAAAGCGTTGAAAGGAAGAAGACTTCATAACAAAACAAGAACCCGAGCGCCACTGCAAGCGAGTATCCCGCCCCCAGGAACCGGCGCGCGAACAGGAAGCAAAGGATGACTGACACCAGGGAAAACGCCATCCACGTCCGTCGCAGGCACGGACCGACGACGCGCGGATCCGTCGATCCGAGCGCAATCTCGTGCGCCGCAACGATCATCGGCAACCCTGGCGGATACTGAATCGCTTCTATTTTGCCCGGTTCATAAAGCAGGCGGTATCCCTCGCCCTGCGCCAGAGAAGTTCCGAGCACATAGTATGTGCCAGCGTCCCACCGCAGGTCGATCGGTCCCCGATACCGGGGGATCCAGCTCAGTATCGTCGCAATAACAAGGATGCCGATGCAGATCGCAGTGCGATCGAAGAGGAGCGGCGCTTTACCCTTCCCAATTCGCGCCGAGGTTGGAACAGACCCTGTCAACCGGAGGCTTCCTTCAGAACACGATCCCGCGGCTTTGCCCCTCGACGCGCCTGCCCCACCGGGAGAGCGGGGAAACCGTGGAGGGGACGCAACCGATCCGGCGCCGGGTTTTGCCTCGTCCATCGTCCGCCTGTGTACAAACCCACCCCGACTCCCAGACCTCCGTTTTTGAATTCTATCGAAGCCTTAACAATTCGCTTTCTGACGAACTCAATCAGATTATGTGGTCGGCGAATCTGCGTGTCAAATCGGAACACCGACGGCGCACGCTGGCAATGGGGAATTTTCGGGACCGCAGAACCCCAGGGTCGAAATTACCGCAAAAAGATTCCTGATCGCGTCGGATTGCTACTTCGAGGACAGAAGAAGTCCGGTGCTCGGGCGACAGCGCTGGTCCTGATCTCAATAACCGAGCTATTCACCGGATATAGCCGGTCGAAGTTCGGTGATCACACAAATTTACCTGATAATCGTGTCCGCTTTTCACACCAGATGAACAGACATAATGACTGGAAAAAGCGGGTGTTTTCTTCTTTGCATTTTTTGGATCGGATGCTGCATTACGGCTTATGCGGATGGCAGCGGCACAGGCCTTGTCGGGCAATATTTTGACGATGCGGCTTCGGGTAGCCACCTCCAGGGCGCCCCATTTGACGTTCAAACAGACCATACGCTGAATTTCAATTTTGTCGGCGCGCCGCCGCAGGGTCTTGGCCGAACGACGAATTTCTCGGTGAAGTGGACCGGTCAGGTTCAACCTCGATATTCAGAGAAGTACCTGTTTATGACCTATTCGGATGATGGCGTCCGGGTATGGGTAAACGGTCAGCTTCTCATCGATAACTGGACCGTTCACCCCGGTACCTGGGACTGGAACTCGGTCGATTTTCAGGCAAACCAGCTTTATAAGATCGAGGTCGACTATTTCCAGGGAGGCGGGGATGCAGATATTCAGCTGTGGTGGCAGAGCCCGAGTCAGGCGAAAGAGATCGTTCCCCAATCTCAGCTTTACAGCGGAAATACCGTATCGAGTAGCAATGGCACAGGGCTGACCGGACAATATTTTGACGATGCGGCTTCGGGTGGCGGTCACCTCCAGGGAACGCCATTTACGGTCCAGATTGCCCCCGGCATGAATTTCAATTTCGTCAGTGCGCCGCCGCAGGGTCTTGGCCGAACGACGAATTTCTCGGTGAAATGGACCGGCCAGGTTCAACCTCGATATTCAGAGAAGTACCTGTTTATGACCTATTCGGATGACGGGGTCCGGGTGTGGGTAAACGGTCAGCTTCTGATCGATAACTGGACCGTTCACCCCGACACCTGGAACTGGAACTCAATCGATTTGCAGGCAAACCAGCTTTACAAGATTGAGGTCGACTATTTCCAGGGCGGCGGCGATGCGAATCTCCAGCTCTGGTGGCAGAGCCCGAGCCAGGCGAAAGAGATCGTTCCCCAATCTCAACTCTTTAGTGGAAACGGAGGATCGACCTATTTTGTCAGCCCGTCCGGAAATGACTCCAATTCGGGCTTGTCGCCGTTGCAGGCCTGGCAGAGTGTTTCCCGGGTCAATCAGCAACTTTTCAGCCCGGGAGACAGCATCCTGTTCGCCCGCGGCGGACGATACGCCGGCAGCCTTCAGCCACAGGGGTCCGGCCAGCCCGGCTTGCCAATCAGTATCGGCGCATTTGGAGGAAGCGGCCCTCTCCCGGTTATCGACGGCACGGGTCAGGAGACCGCTGTTAAATTGTTCAACCAGCAATACTGGATCATCGATTCGCTTGAGATCACTGGAGCCCAGCGTTTTGGCGTGCTTATAAGCGGGGATCTCCCGAGCACAAAGCTGCGTTACTTCAGACTTACCAATCTATCCGTGCATAACCTGTATGGTACGCCGCGATGGGATAGCGGTCTGGTGATGGTCGCGCCAATCGGCGATCATTTGACCTTCGGCAACATCGTTATAGACAATGTGACGGCGTATAACACGAACCTGTGGTACGGCATCCATGTCGGATTTAACCTCTATTATGGCTATCCGACGCAGCCGCCGATGAGCACGAATATAACAGTTCGGAATTCACGCGTGCACGATGTCTACGGCGATGGGATCACGGTTGCTCAGAGCCAGCATGTTTTGATCGAGAAAAATGTAGCGTTCGAGACCGGACAGGCTCCGGCGGGGATCAGCTATACCCCGAACGCGATCTGGACATGGCAGTCCGATCAAACGATCGTACAGTTCAATGAGGGTTATTCGACCCACTCCTGGGGCGTCGATGGTGGTGTTTTCGATATTGACTGGGGATCAACCAATACGACCATACAGTACAACTACGCCCACGACGCTGACGGATACTGCGTCGCTGTTATGGGCGCGCATAATGTGACCACCTCGAACAGTATTGTCCGGTTCAATATATGTTCCAATAATGGGCGCAAGCCGGGCATGGGTCCGCAGCAAGGTGATATCTTCATAGTCACGTTTGACGGAGGGCGGCTGGACGGGGTGCAGGTCTATAACAACACGGCTTACTGGAATCCGGCCCAGGACGGCGGCTGGATAATGGCGAGAAATCTGTCGCTTGTCAGCAACCTTCCGACGTTTATCCAGAACAATATACTGTATTCGGCTACTCCGACGTTACTCGACATGGACGCATTGATTCCTCTCGATCATAACCTTTACTGGCTTCCAACTGGATCTTCAGGCGTGTGGCGATACGGATCTGCCGTTGCGTCGAGCTTTGCGGATTTCAGGAGACTGACGAATCAGGAACCAGCCGGACTGTTTGCCGATCCGCTACTGAACAATCCCACTTATTCTGCAACCGGACAGCCAACGTCAGCGTTTACATCGAATCCCGGATCGCCGGCAATCGCAAATGGACGCTCGTGGCCAGGCATGGGCCAGCGAGATTTTTTTGGTAATGCCCTTCCGCCGACCGGGACAACGGAGATAGGCGCGCAATATGTTCACCCGTAAGCGAATCCGGCCGCCTTTCACGAACAAGCTGAACACCGGGTAGTGTCGCAAAGCCTGATACAGCGTGCTCTGGTAGGGTGAAGCGAATGCACGAGCGCCAGTCGGCGCTGTTTCGAGGACGACACTTCCGTAGCGAAGTGATCATTCTGTGCGTGCGCTGGTATCTGCGGTATCCGATGAGCTACCGAAATCTGGAGGAGATGATGGCCGAGCGTGGATTGTCCGTTGATCATTCGACCATTGCCCGCTGGGTTCTGTTTTATGCGCCGATTCTGAACCGGCGGATCCGTCGGGAGATGCGCCAGCCCAACCGCTCCTGGCGGCTGGATGAAACTTATTTGCGCGCGGCGGGCAAATGGACGTACCTGTATCGCGCCATCGATTCGGCCGGGGACACAATCGATTTCATGCTGTCGCCGAATCGGGATCTGACGGCGGCAAAAGGCTTTCTCCGCCTGGCATTGAGTGCCGG
>Ga0070680_100001500_pt1 | contig 16990 bp, 13 predicted proteins | sample KBSC73BmetaG_FD_64672 | JGI IMG/M metagenome (GOLD analysis project Ga0070680, IMG submission 64672) | Corn rhizosphere microbial communities from Kellogg Biological Station, Michigan, USA - KBS C7-3B metaG | ecosystem: Host-associated > Plants > Roots > Rhizosphere | place: USA: Michigan...
AAACGGATAATTCCGGCCGCCGTGCATGCTGAAGGTGTACACGGAATCGTCGCCGGCGAAGATGGCGTGCGTGCCGTTACCCTGATGCACGTCGAGATCGACGATCGCCGCGCGCGCGATGTGCCCGTCGCGCTGAAGCGTACGGATCGCGACCGCGACGTCGTTGAACACGCAGAAACCCTCGCCATGATCGGCGAATGCGTGGTGCGTGCCGCCGGAGAGATTCATCGCGACCCCGTGATGCAGCGCGTGGCGCGCCGCCTCGCACGTTCCGCCCGTCGACCGATACGATCGCTCGACGAGCGCCTCCGACCACGGCAGCCCAATGCGCCGCTCCTCGTCGCGCGTCAGTTGCCCGTGCGTGAACCGGTCGACATAGTCCGCGGTGTGCACCAGCAGCAGATCGTCGCGACGCACGGCGGCCGGTTCGTGGACGGCTTCCGGCGGCACGATGCCTTCCGCGACCACCGCATCGCGAAGCATGGCGTACTTCGTGATCGGAAACCGGTGGCCGCTCGGCAGCGGAAAGGAGAATGCCGCGCTCGACCAGACGTGAAGCGACACCGCCGCGCGATCCGCTCTGTCAACGCTGCGCGGCGGCGCTCAGCGGGCGGTGAGGTCCGTCTTGTCGGTGATCGCGCGACAGGTTTCGGCGATCAACGCCGCCGTCTTGTCCACGTCTTCGAGGCTCACCAGCTCGTTCGGCGAGTGCATGTAGCGATTCGGGATCGACACGAGACCCGTCGCGACGCCCTCGCGCGCGATGTGGATGGCGTCGGCGTTCGTGCCCGTATCGCGGCCCACCGCGTGCACCGAATACTTGATGCTCTGCCGCTCGGCCGCGGCGCGCAGCAGCTCGAACACCACAGGCGACACGACGGCGCCGCGGCTCAGCACCGGACCGCCGCCGATGCGATGATCGCCGATCTCCTTCTTTTCGACGCCCGGATGATCGGTGGCGAACGTGACGTCGACGACAATGGCGACCTGCGGATTGACGCAGTTCGTGCAGATCAGCGCGCCGCCACCGTGCCAGGCAATCTCTTCCTGCGACGTGGCCGCCGCGACGAGCCGCGCCGGTCCGGGGTTTTGCGCATAGCGGCGCAATGCCTCGAGCACCGTGAACGCGCCGATGCGATCGTCGATCGACCGCGACACGAGCATGTTGTTCGGAAAGTCGATCGACTTGGAGTCGATCACGCCGGGATCGCCGACGGCGAGCCGGCCTTCCGCCTCTGCTTTCGACGAGGCGCCGATGTCGACCCACAGCTCGGTGAGCTTGGACGCCTGCTCGCGATCGGACGGCTTCATGAGGTGAATCGGCTTCTTGCCGATCACACCGAGCACGTCACCGCCGCGTCCGAGAAAGCGAATGCGCTGGCCGACGAGCACCTGCGGGTCCCAGCCACCGACGGCCGATGGATAGATGTAGCCGTCGTCGTCGATGTACTGCACGATCAGCCCGATCTCGTCGATGTGGCCATCGAGCATGATCGTCGGCGAACCGCCAGGATTGATCTCCGCCATGCTGTTGCCTGCGACGTCGGTCGTCACGCGATCGGCGAACGTCGAGGCTTCCTCGCGCCAGACTCGAGCAGCGGGCCCTTCAAAGCCGGAGGGTGCCGGGGTATCGAGCAGGCGCTTCAGAAAAGCGAGCGAAGACGGGCTCAGCATGTTGTGAGGGCAGGGGTCGAATGCGATCCAAACGGACCGGAAATCCTACCGCGGATCGGAGCGTGAGGGAAGGCCGAGCGCAACGATGCGACGTGCGTCACCATGCGCGCGGCGTGCACGAATGCTCAACGCGTGCGATGTATGGGAAATGCGAGAAAGCTCAGGCCGAGCAGGATCAGGCCGGCGACATACCAGCGGAGGTCTTCCGTCATTCCGTAATAGACGATCCCGAACAGCGCGAGCATCTGGCCGAACAGCCAGCCGTGCAGACTGTCCGGGATGCCGCTCGATTCGCGGCGACGACGGATCCAGCGGCTGTTATAGAACCGGAGATCGATCATCTGGATGAGCGCGTAGATCCAGGTCAGCACGCCGAGTCCGCGCAGCTTGCGCACCACGGTGGGATTCGCGAGGTGCGCAGCGCCCAGGGTGTGAAAGACGTAGACCGCGAGCCCGAAGAACAGGGTCAACGCGAGCAGCACCGCGCGCACCCGGGTGAGCCGGTCGGCGGTGAGCCATGGGTAGTGTTCGCTGATCGCGTCGTTGGTGGTCAACATGGACCCGGGCCTGAATTCGGGTGCGTCCGACTTCCGTCAGGCAATATACGGCGCGTACACGGACGCAACCGAGGAATTTCCTGCCGGCCGTAGCGATTCCGCGCCTGCCGACCGCGCTAGACGCCGGGGATTCGAGTCCAGATGAGCACCGTGCCGCACTCCGTGTTGCCGAACGGCCGAATATACTGTGGCGGAACGCCCGTGGTGCCGCCGTAGAGCTCGATCCCTTCGACGTCGCCCGGTGGCATATCGTCGATGTTGTAGCCGGTGACTTCGATGCCGTCGACGAAGTATTGCGGCGGGCAGCGCGCCCGGCCGTTGCGGGCGAAGTGGAGGAAGGCTCGACCGCCGGAGCTGGGCGTAAGGATCGCGCCGGGGACCATGCGCACCATGTCGCTGAGCAGCATCGGATGGCGCTGTTCGATCTCGTAGCGCGTGATGAAGTGCCCCACGCCGCGTTTTCGGCGAGCATTGAAGTCGGCGAGCGACCGGAGCTGCCGCGCGTCCTCCTGAACGATGACCCCGGTGAGCCGGTGGGCGATGACGCTCAGCGTCACGTCGACATCGGCGGTGTCCGCCGGCGGCACTTCCACGTTGAGCACGACGGGCTCGAAGGCGAGGTGGCGAAAGCGCAGCGCGAGCGTTCCGGAATTCACGCTGTCGATGATGAATCGGCCGGCGGTGTCGGTGCGCACGGGCGCGGCGCGCTCGAGCGCCGAAACTTCCACGCCGGCGATCGGTTTGCCTTCGTCATCGTGGACGAGTCCCGTGACGGTGCCCTGGATGATGTGAATTCCCTGGGCCTGCACCGCTGCGGCCGGGAGTGCCAGTGCCAACGCGCCGCCGATCACGACGGCAAGCCGTCGCCTCCATTCGCGTTCTCTCATGCCGGCCTCCCGGTGTCGCCCGACCACCGCTCGCGGGAAATGACTCCCCGGCCCGATGGGTCGTCTGCACGATATAGTCGCTAGTGCCTGGCAACTAGTACCTGGTTGCCAGGACCCACGGCCCAGCACCTAGTACCCAGCACCTAGCACCTAGTACCCAGCACCTAGTACCTGGAATCATGCTTCTCCCGTTTTCACTCGCTCTTCCACTCGCGCTCCTGTTCGCCGGCCCGCCGCCGGCCGACAGCGTGTCGGCGCCGATTCACGACGTTCGCTACGAGCTCACCTTCACGCGAGCGCAGGCGGAGCTGCGGGTCGTAGACGTTTCGATGACGTTCACGACGACGGGGACGGAGAGCGTGCTGCTGTCGCTGCCGGCGTGGACGCCCGGCGCGTACGAGATCAGCAACTTCTCGCGGTGGGTCACCGGCTTCGAGGCATCCAGTCTCGACGCGGCGAGCGGCGGCCGCGAGCTGTCGTGGGACAAGCTCGACTTCGACACATGGCGCATCCGCCCCGCCGGCGCGAAGTCGATCCGGGTGAGCTTCCGGTACGTGGCGGACACGCTCGACAACGCGATGTCGTGGAGCACACCGGACTTTCTGCTCGTCAATGGCACGAACGTGTTCATGTTTCCGCAGGGGCAGCCGGCCTCGTTTGCGTCCACGGTCATGATCCGCACGGACGCGGCGTGGCGCGTGGCGACGAGCATGATGCCGACCGCCGTGCGCCACATCTATTCCGCGGCCAACTATCACGATCTCGTCGACATGCCGTTCTTCATCGGTCGGTTCGACCTCGACAGCGTGCAGACCGCCGGCCGATCCGTGCGTTTCGCGACGTATCCCGCCGGCGCGGTCAGCGGTCAGGCGCGACAGCTGGCGTTGGCGCAGCTGCAGCACGTCATCCCGCCGGAGATCGCGGTGTTTGGCACGGTGCCGTGGACCAGCTACACGGTCATGGAGATCGTCGATCCGTCGTTCGGCGGCGCGAGTGGGCTGGAGCATCAGAGCTCGCACGTCGACGTGCTCGCGCCGTCGTATGTGGACAGCGACTTCCAGCCGTCGCTCTACGCGCACGAGATCTTTCATTCGTGGAACGTGAAGCGCCTGCGGCCGGCCGACATGTGGCCGTACGCGTACGACCGCGCGCAGCCGACGCCGTGGCTCTGGGTGTCGGAGGGTGTCACGGACTACTACGCCGACCTGGCGGAAGTGCGGGGCGGCGTGATCGACGACCGGAGCTTCTACGCGTTGACCGCCGGCAAGATCAACCAGGTCGACGCCGTGCCGGCCGTGTCGCTGCAGGACGCGTCGCTCGACACCTGGATCCAGCCGGTGGATGGATCGGAGTATCTCTATTATCCGAAAGGCTCGCTCGCCGGGCTGGCGCTGGACATTCTGATTCGAAACGCCAGCGACAACGCACATTCGCTGGATGACGTGATGCGCTCGTTGTACCGCGCGACGTACGAGCACGCGCGCGGCTTCACCGCGGCGGACTGGTGGAACGCCGTGAGCGTCGCGGCGGGCGGCACGTCGTTCGCCGATTTCGAATCGCGCTACGTCGACGGTCGCGCCGCGTTCCCGTGGGACAGCGTGCTGGCGCTCGCCGGCATGAAGGTGAATCAGCCGCGGGTCCCCCGTCTGGGCGTGCTGACGCGGGAGGATTCAACCGGCGTCCTCGTGGCGAACGTGCAGGCCGGCGGCGCGGCCGCCGCCGCGGGCGTCGAGGCGGGCGACTACCTCGTGTCCGTCGGCGACGTGGCGATCACCGATCAGGACTTCGGCACGCGCCTGCGCACCCGCTACGGCGCGTCGGTGGAAGGCGCGCCGCTCGCGATCGTCGTGCGCCGAAGCGGAGCGACGCTGACGTTGTCGGGACGGCTGCAGTTCGGCGCCGGCGAAGTGACGATCGACCCCGATCCCGCGGCGAGCGCCAAGGCGATTCGAATCCGCAACGGCATCCTGCACGGCGTCACCGGCGCGTGAGGGTGTCGGCCACGGCTCAGGGCGGGAAGTCCGTCGCGTAGGCCGCCCACGGCCCGGTGGTGTTGGTCCGCTCGCGGATCAACTTCGTCACGGTGTTCAGGGCCTCCTGGTCCTCGAACGGCAGCGAGAGCCCGGCGACCCGCGTCTTGAGGATCGAGTAGGGGAGCGGCGCCTGCGACGCGTAGATCAGCAGGAACCCGTGCTGGTTGAAGCCGAAGGTGGTCGGCATCGAGTCGTTGATGCCCATCCCACGTTCGCGTGCGGGACTCGGCCGTACGCCCGAGGGGACCCGGCGGACGGGCATCGTATCGTCGAGCAGCTTGGCGGCCGACGTCTCGATGAGATGGGCGCCGGCTTCCATGTACTCGCTCTGGGTCGAATCCTCGGGAAAGAGCAGCGTGCTGCCGCGCCCGGGCGCGACGAGGAATACGACGACATTCGCTGGGCGCGCGAGTTGGACGGTCAGGTGGCCGGGAACGCGTTCGCCCTTGGTGGGAACGACGATCGGCGCGAAATCGGTGTACTCGCCAAAGCGCTTCGGTGCGCTCGCGCAGCCCGCGAGCATGCCGACGAGCGTGGTTGCAGCGGCCGTCGTGAGAATAGCGGAACGCACTGGAACCTCGGACTTGTGAAGAGAGTGCATGTACAGAAAGACACCGGTCCGGGTGCAAGCCCCGGACCGGCGGAAAAGCGTTCTCGAATCTAGCGCGCCAGGCAGACCGCGACGGGCTGCCTTGGCCCGCTTACCACGAGGCGAGGTTGTCCACCCAGCTGTTCGAGATCACACCGTAGTGCTGCAGCTTGGAGCTCGCCTTCGTGACGTTGCAGGAGTTGTAGACGTAGGACTTGGTACCGTTGGCCGTCGCGTTGTTGACGCTCGTACTATCGACGGCGGCGTTCACCGTGCTCGTATCGGCGCTGCCGCCGTTGAGCAGATTCAGCCCGCTCACCGTGGCGCCGGACGTGGTGTTGTTTCCGTTCGACGTGAGCTGACCGCCGACCAGAATGATGCCCTGCCACATGTTGCTGCCGCTGATCGTGAAGTCGCTGTCGGCGATGATCATTCCGCGGCCCGCGTTGGGCAACGAGTAGCCGTTGGTGTGGATCCGGATGATCGGCCAGTAGCTCGTGTCGGCGGAGAAGGCGGCCGCCGACGGAAAGGTCCCGCCGGGGATGGTGATGTCGGCGTCAATGCCACCGTCGAGAATGCTCTGCCACGAGATGTCCGTCGAGGCCTGGAGCTGGGTGATCGTCTTGGAGGTGTCCACCGGGGGATTGCCTTGCGGGCTGAAATTTCCGCTGACCGTCAGGTCGCCCTTGGGCACGGTCACGCCGGCGACGTCATTTTGTTTGCCGCATTCATCGACGCCGCTGATCTGACCCGAACCGTTCTTGACGAGACCGGACAAGCTCAACCAGGCGGCCTTCACGTTCATCGTCGTCGTCAGCCACTTCGCATACACGCCCACTGTGCGCTCGGCGTACACCGTACCCGCGGCCGCGTTCAGGCGACCGGACAGCGTGGTGTCCACGCCCTTCGAGCGGACGAAGAAGATCGCGTTCGACGTGCCGATCACCGGACGGACCTTGCGCGCGACGACGTCGGCGTAGCCGTTCGTGAACGTCACGCGCGTGTATTCCGAGTCAACCGCCGTCGGATCGGTGACGCAGGCGCCCGACGGCACGCACCAGGACGTGCTGCGGCGCACCAGGAACTGCTCGAGGCCCGCTTCCGCGATGTCGAATGCGCGATTCTGCCCACGTTCGGCGGAGTTGGTCGTGAGCTCCGCGTTCGTGGACGAGAAGCTCGCCGCGAGCGCGGCGGTGAGCACTGCGACGACGACGATCACCATCGGCAGCGCGAAGCCTTCACGATTCTTCAGATGCTGGGACATGGGAGTACCCCGGTTCAGAAGGAGCTGACGTTCTTGAAGAACACGGACGTGACGACCTTCGTGGTCGACATGGTGCCGCCGGCAACCGTCCGCGGGCTGTCGGCATTGAGAACGAGGTCGAGACCGCGAATCAACGTGACCGCGGGCGGCGTCGTCGTGGGCGTGTCACTGCCCGATTGATAGAACTCGAAATGCGCCGTGGTGTCGAACGGGCCCATGATCTCCTCGTTCGTACCGCCGGAGATGTCGCGCCACAACGCGATCTTCCCGGGGTAGGGGCCCGATGTATCAGCGGCGAAGGTGTAGGTGATCTTCTGCCAGAGGAACATGGTGCTGCCGACGGTTGCGCCGGATGAGACGAGCGTCGGGATGTCGAGGATGCTGCCCGTGCGACCGTTCATCGAGACCGTCGTGATTTGCGCACCGCCACCACCGGTACAATCAGACGACGATGTGCTCGTCACCGGCTTGCCGGTCGTGAGCGGATTCGTCGCCGTGATGATGTTGTAGACGCCGGTGGTGGTGTTGCGCCACGCCCAGCCGCCGTAAATCGCGCCGGCAATCGTGCTCGAATCGGTCGGCAGCATGCTGACGGTCGTCTTCAGCAGATTGCTGCTGTTGCAGACCAGGCCGAAGCGATACGGCACGATCACGGTGATCGATTTTCCGTTCGCTGCCGCGGCCGTGACGCCGCCCTTGTCCTGCACCATGCGCAAGTCCGAGAGCAGAATGTTGCTCGCGTTCCGCGCGATGCTGCGGGCCTGGCGGATGTTCGTCTCGTGGTCGAAGAACCGCGACTGGTTCATGAGGAGCTTCGTGAACGACACACCGATTATCGACGCGATGACCATCGCGATCAGCAGCTCGATGAGCGTGAAGCCGGGGCGAAGGGCGCGGGGTCGCATCAGCAGCTCGAGCAGAGGAGAGAGCTCGTGGTCGGCTTCGTCCGGAAGAGGATCGCATAATCCTTCTTCGTCGTATCCGATGCCGGCACGATGGTGATCTTGATGCTGTCGCGATTCGAGGCGAGCGCCGTGATTCTCAGCCGCCGCGTGTACGTGAAATTGCCCTTCGTGAACGATTGGTCGGCGGTGCTCCAGCCAGCCAGGCTGCTGAATGGCACCGTGGCGAACTTGTTCGCCTCGCCCTGGAGCGCGGCGGTTCGCTTGGCGACGAGATCGTTCGTGCGTCCGCGCACGGCCACCGCGGTGGCCGCATCGGCGAACGACAGGAGGATGATCGACAGCAGCGTGAGCGCGACCATCACCTCGATGAGAGTAAAACCTTCACGGGAGCGCGTCATTGTCTTTTGATGTAGACCATCCCACCACGCGACATGCCGACCTTCTTCGTCACGTTGTCCGTGGAGAGGGTGATCGTGAGACTGTCACTCGCCAGACCGTTCGGATACACCTCGATCGGCGACGCTGAGAACGTCACGTCGCTCGAGGTCAAGCCATATGGATCCTGACCGAGCCCGGTGCGGCGATAGAACACCGTGCCGGCACGGTCCGTCACCGCCAGTTGCATCGTCGACGAATTCCAGCTGATGCGAATCGGCCGGCGATTCCGGCCGGCGATCGCGAACGCGGCCTCGAGCGTGTTCTGCACCGCGGTCGACGCGCGCGAGACCCGCTGCTGCACCATGATGTCGTGCACCTTGGGGAAGCCGATGGTCATCATCACGCCGGCGACGACGATCACGATGATCAGCTCGAGGATCGTGAAGCCGCGGCGCGCGCGCAGTCCGGATTTTCGGCAAGCTGTCTGCATACGGGACCTGAGCAAGAGCATTCGATACAGGACGTCGTCAGCGATCACTACGTCACGCTGACGCACTGGTCTGTAATCGTGATCACTGCCAAAGTCGCAGGCCTCGTCCGAGCGCCTCGCGACGTTTCATCAAATCCAGTTCTCCGCATCAGAGTATCGGCACTGCCGAGGCCTTCTGAACGGCGCTATCTCTCACAGTACAAAACGTGTCAGACGCGGTGAACGACGGGGTTGCGGAGGGTCGATGCGGATACGGAAGCTGGGCGTGGTGGGCGCGGGCACGATGGGCAGCGGGATTGCGGCGCTCGCCGCATCCGCCGGCATCCCGGTGCTGCTGTTGGACATTCCGGCAGCCGGCGCCGATCGCCGAGCGACGGCGCGAGCGGGACTGGAGCGCGCGAAGAAGGCGAAGCCCGCGGCGTTCATGGACGTCGACCGCGCTTCCGCGATCGAGATCGGGAACACGGAGGACGACCTCGCGCGGCTCGCCGAGTGCGATTTGATCGTCGAAGCGATCATCGAGCAGCTCGAGCCCAAGCGGGCGCTGTACGAACGACTCGAGCCGCTGCTGCCTTCGCACTCGATCGTCGCCTCGAACACCTCCGGCATCCCGATCCACCTGCTCACCGAAGGGCGCGGCGACTCGTTTCGCCAGCGCTTTCTCGGCATGCACTTCTTCAATCCGCCACGCTACCTGCACCTGCTCGAGATCATTCCCACGACGGAGACGTCGCAGGACACGCTCGACAGCGCTCGCCGGTTCAGCGATCAGCTCCTCGGCAAGGGAATCGTCGTCGCGCGCGACGTGCCGGGCTTCGTCGCCAACCGGCTGGGCGTGTTCGGCATGGTGCTCGCCATTCGGCTCATGGAGCAGCACGGGCTGACGATCGATCAGGCGGACGTGCTCACCGGCGTGCTCACCGGGCGATCGAAGTCGGCGACGTACCGCACGGCGGATCTGTCGGGCATCGACGTGATCGCGCACGTCACGTCGGGACTCAGCCAGACGACCGGCGAGGATTTCTCGCTTTCGGCGTGGGTTCGCAAGCTGATCGACGCCGGCCGCGTGGGCGAAAAGAGCGGCGCTGGCTTCTACAGAAAGGTTGGCAAGGAGATCCAGACGCTGGACTGGCGCACCGGCGAGTACGCGCCGCAAGCAAAGCCAGACACGCCGGATCTCGGGCGGCTCGCGAAGCTGCCGCTGGCGGAACGGTTCGCCGCCTTTCGCGACTGGACCGGCACCGAAGCGGCGTTCGTCAAGGAATACTTGTTACGGTTCTCGCATTACGTGTTGAGCACCACGCCGAAGATCGCGTACGATCTCGCGGCGGTCGACCACGCGATGGAGTGGGGATACGCCTGGGAGATCGGCCCGTTCAAGCAGATGGACCTGCTCGGCGTCGACTGGCTGCGACGGCAGTTCGCCGCGATGGGCCTCGACGAGCCGGCGCTGCTGCGCGAGGCGACCGACGGCTTCTATTCGGCGGACGGCACGCAGGTGCTGTCGCTCAGCGGCGGCTACGAGCTCATCCCGCGCGAGCCGGGCGAGATTCGTCTCGCCGAGCTGCACCTGCCGTCGAATCGGGCGCAGCGGGTGCTCGAGCACTCCGACAGTGCCTCGCTGCTCGACGCGGGACACGGCGTGGCGGTGCTCGAGTTTCACAGCAAGATGAACACGCTCGGCCAGGGCGTGGTCGAGATGATTCATCGCGCGCTGGATCGGATCGAGCGCGACGGCCTCGCAGGACTCGTCATCGGCAATGAGGATCCTCGCACGTTCACCGCGGGCGCCGATCTGATGATGATCATGAAGCTGGCGGAGGGCGGCGACTGGAAGGCGACCGAGACCGCGGTTCGGCGCTTTCAGGACACGGCGCAACGCATTCGACAGTCGCCGTTTCCCGTCGTCGCGGCGCCGTTCGGGCTGACGCTCGGCGGTGGTTGCGAGTTCTCGCTGCACGCCGATCAGGTGCAGGCCCACGCGGAGCTGTACATGGGGCTGGTCGAAGTCGGCGTCGGTCTCATTCCGGCCGGCGGCGGCACGACGGAGCTGCTCTTCCGGTTCTCGCGCGACCTGGTGCCGTACGTGGAAGCGGATCCGTTCGAGGCGGTGAAACGCGCGTTCCAGTTGATTGCGATGGCGACGATGAGCACGAGCGCGCTCGACGCGCGGCGGTTGGGGTTCCTGCGCGATCGCGACCGCATCACGATGAACCGCGACCGCCTGATCGCCGACGCCGTCGCGCGGGTGGTGGACCTTGCCCCGGAGTACGTGGCGCCGCTCCCGACGAAAATCACCGCGCTGGGGAAGGAGGCGCTCGGCAACCTGCGCTACGCGGCCTGGGCGATGCATGAGGCGGGGCAGATCACCGACCATGAAGTACGGATCGCCCACGAGCTGGCGTACGTGCTCGCCGGCGGCGACGGCCCGCCGCGCATCGTTACCGAAACCGACATTCTCGATCTCGAACGCGAGGCATTTCTGAAATTGCTCGGCACGAAGGAAACGCAGGAGCGGGTCGCGTATATGCTGAAAACGGGGAAGTCTTTGAGGAACTAGGGACTAGCCGCTAGGGACTAGTGGGTTGCTGGCGACTAGCGGCTAGCGACCACCTGCTCGCCTTCATGATTTCGTAACCCCCCAGCACCTGGCAACTAGTCGCTCACCAGCACCTAGCATCTAGTATCTGGCCACTATGTCAAATGTCGTAATCGTCACCGCGCTTCGCAGCGCGGTTGGCAAAGGGAAAAAGGATGGCGCGCTCGCGAGCGTGCACGCCGTCGATCTGTCCGCGCACCTCATGCGCGCCGCAATCGAGAGCGTCGGCATCGACCCGGCGACGATCGACGACGTGTTCTGGGGATGCGCGATGCCGGAGGCCACGCAGGGGCTGAACATCGGCCGACTGGCGTGGCTCAGAGCGCAGCTGCCCGTGGAGGTACCGGCAGCGACGATCAATCGCTTCTGCTCGTCGGGGCTGCAGAGCATTGCGCTCGGCGCGCAGGAAATACTCAGCGGCATGGCCGACGTGGTGCTGGCCGGTGGGGTCGAGATGATGAGCCAGGTGCCGATGTCAGGCTATCACACGCGCCTCGATCCGGAGCTCACGGAGTCGTACATCGGCATGGGCTTCACCGCGGAACGCGTCGCGGCGCGATGGAAGGTCACGCGCGAGGATCAGGATCGCTGGGCATTCGAGAGTCAGCAGAAAGCCGCGCGCGCCTGGCGTGACGGCGCGTTCGACGGACAGATCGTTCCCGTGCCCGTGGAACAGGTGCAGTGGGATGGCGCGGAGAAGCAGTCGACGACGACGGACTTTGCGCGCGACGAGCTGCTGCGGCCCGACACGAGCATGGAAGGGCTCGCGAAGTTGCGGCCTGCGTTCAAGGTGAAGGGCACCGTGACGGCGGGAAACGCGAGTCCCTACTCCGACGGTGCGGCGGCGGTGCTGCTGATGACCGAAGATCGCGCACGGCAACTCGGGCTCACGCCGCTGGCGCGCTTCATTACGTACGTCACGGCCGGCGTCGATCCGGACATCATGGGCGTGGGCCCGCTCAAGGCAGTGCCGAAGGCGCTGAAGCGCGCGGGCATCGCAATGGGCGACGTGGATCTGATCGAGTTCAATGAAGCATTCGCCGCGCAGGTGGTGGCCGTCGTGCGCGATCTCGAGATGCCGCCCGACAAGGTGAACGTGAACGGCGGCGCGATCGCGCTCGGGCATCCGCTTGGCGCCACGGGCAGCAAGCTGACGACGCAGCTCGTGCACGAACTCGGAAAGCGCGGCGGGGGCACGGGGCTGGTCACGATGTGCGTCGGCGGCGGCATGGGCGCGGCGGGGCTGTTCGAGGTGTACGGGCACTGATCGGCGTCGGCGCGGTTCGTGCGACGTGCTGAGGCGTGACTCACCCGTACTCAGCCATGCGCTCGATCCGTCTCGGCGTGCTCGCCGTGCTTCTGGCCGTACCCATCGTGCGTGCGTCGGCGCAGAGTGCGCCGCTCGACACGTCGCACGTCGACAAGACTTTTTTCACGAAGCGCGACGCTGTGATCGCAGGTGCCACGCTGGCGGCGAGCGGCATCGTGTCGATCTTCGACAAGCGAATCGCGAACTGGACGCAGCAGCCGAACATTCAGGGCAGCTCGTCGCGGCACGACCTCGTCGACAATCTCACTTTCGTCAATGAGCAGCCGCTGACGATCGCGGCACTCGCGACATACGGGATCGGCCGGCTGACGCACTCGCCGACCGTCGCCGACGTCGGGCTGCACACGACGGAGTCGCTCGTGCTGACGGTCGCGATCAGCGAGCTGATTCGTAGTCCGCTCGGCCGGGCGCGCCCACGTGAATCGCCGGACGACCAGTACAACTTTCACTTCGGCAAGGGCTTCACCGATTTCGCATCGCGCTCGTATCCGTCGATTCACGCGGCGGTCGCGTGGGCCGCGGCGACGTCGCTGGTGAGCGAGATGCACGAGCGGAACTCCAGCGCCGCCACCTGGGCCGCGCCGGTGCTCTACACCGCGGCGCTGATTCCGGGCTTCACGCGCATGTACCTGAATCAGCATTGGGCGAGCGACGTCGTCGCCGGTTCCGTGCTCGGCGCGCTGCTCGGGCACAAGGTCGTGCACTACGCGCACACGCACGAGCGTTCGAAGCTCGATCGCGTGCTGCTCGGCACCACACTGGCGCCCGACCGTTACGGCAACCTGCTGCTCGTCAAGACGATTCCGTTCGGCGGCGGCGCATCGGCGGACGATCGGTAGCAGAGAGCTCCGCGTTCGAGCGGGCGCCGCCAACTGGCGCAACCTTCCGTGGCCGTACATACTCTCCGCGCAGCGCAGCACTTCACCCGCGGAGTCCGGAATGATCACGCTCGCCCTCCTCCTCGTCGCCGCGCAGGCGGTGACGCAAACGCCGACCATGTCTCCCTCTGCACCCGCCGGTCCGATCGTCATTCACGCCGACCGCGTGCTCGATGGGCGCGGCCACGTGCTGCGCGGCGCGAGCGTCGTCGTGAACGGCGGCAAGATCACCGCCGTGAACACGGCTCCCCATGGGGTGCCGACGTACGATCTGAAAGGCATGACGTTGATGCCGGGCCTGATCGACGTCCACGCGCACCTGAGCTGGTACTTCAATCCGCAAGGCCGGCTGCACACGCGGCGCGACGGTATGACGCCGGAAGAAGGCATGCTGTCGATGGCGGGCAACGCCTACGCCACGCTGATGGGCGGCTTCACGACGATTCAGAGTCCCGGCGCCAACGAGGACAAGGATCTGCGCGAGTGGATTGCGTCCGGACAGATTCCCGGGCCGCGGATCCTCACGTCGCTCAATCCCTTCGGCAGTCCCACGCGTCTCACGCCCGACTCGCTCCGCGCGCTCGTCCGCAAGCGCAAGGCGGACGGCGCGGACGTGATCAAGATCTTCGCGTCGGCGAGCATCCGCGACGGCGGGGCGCAGACGATGACCGACGAACAGCTCCAGGCACTGTGCGGCGAAGCGAATGCGCTCGGCATGCGCACGATGGTGCACGCGCACAGCACGGCGAGCATGACGGCGTCGATCAATGCCGGCTGCAAGCAGATCGAGCATGGCGTGTTCGCCAACGATACGGTGCTCGAGCTGATGGCGGCGCGCGGTGTGTACTTCGATCCGCAGGTGTGTCTCGTCTTCCGAAACTATCTCGACAACCGCGCCAAGTACGAGGGGATCGGCAACTACAACGAAGCGGGTTTTGCGGCGATGGAGAAGGCAATTCCCATCTCCACGGCGATGTTCACGCGTGCGATCCACACGCCGGGCCTCAAGGTGCTGTTCGGCACCGACGCCGTGGCGGGCGCGCATGGGCGCAACGCCGAGGAGCTGATCTGTCGCGTGCAGGCGGGGCACCAGTCGCCGCTCGACGCGATCACGTCGGCGACCTCGCTGAATGCGGAATCGCTGGGCATGGCGGACCAGATCGGCGCGGTGGTTCCCGGCCTCGATGCGGATCTCATCGCCGTCCAGGGCGATCCGACCACGGACATCACGGCCGTGCGGCACGTGATGTTCGTGATGAAGGGCGGCACGGTCTACAAGAACGTGCGCTGACGATCAGGTCTCGCGCCGCAGCTCCAGCGTGAACACGGAGCCAACGCCGAGTTGGCTCCGCACGGTGAGATCGCCGCCCATGCCGCGCGCGAGATCGCGGCTGATCGCGAGCCCGAGCCCGGTGCCCTGTCGCTGTCCTGAATACTCGCGGTCCACCTGCACGAACGGCTCGAAGATCGCCTGGAGCTTGTCCTCGGGAATGCCGATGCCGGTGTCGTGCACCTCGGCGATCACCTGCTCGTCGGTGGCCCGACACTCGATGCGAATCCGGCCGCCCTCTTTCGTGTAGCGAACCGCGTTCGACACGAGATTCACGAAGATCTGCACGAGCTTTTCGCGATCGGCGCAGACGTAAGCGCCCTCACACCGGTTGACGAGTGCGTATTCGAGGTGCTTTGCCTTCGTCTGCGGCGCGATCAGCTCCTCCACGCGCCCGAGCACATCGGCGATCGAGACACGCTCGAGGTCGTACTCGAGCCGCCCGGCTTCGATCTTCGCGAAGTTGAGAATGTCGGTGATCAGCCCGAGCAGATGCTGCGCGCTTCGGTCGATCCGCTTGAGATCCGTGACCTGTGCCGGCGTGAGCTCGCCGTGAACGCCGATCTCGAGCAGCTGGGAATAGCCGACGATGGCGTTGAGCGGTGTTCGCAGCTCGTGGCTCATCGCCGCGAGAAACTCGCTCTTCGCGCGATTCGCCTGGTCCGCGTCGGTGCGCGCCTGCTCGGCGCGTTCGGTCTGCTGCCGCAGGGCATCGTTGGCGGCGCGCAGATCGTCGACGGAAGCCTCGAGCTCGGACGCGGTCTCCTCCAGCTCCGAGGCCTGCGCCTCCAGCTCCGTCGCCTGCTGCTCGAGCAGTGAACGCGACTCCTCGACTTCGCGAAACAGGCGTGCCTTCTCGATCGCCTGCGACGCGCGGGCGGCTACATCCTTTGCGACGGCGAAATCGCGTTCGTCATATCGACGCCCGGACTCCGCGGTCACGAGCGTCATCGCGCCGAACACGCGCGCATTGTTGCGAAGCGGAACGATGATCGCGGAGCGCAGGCCGAGCGCGCGAATGAGCGCCAGATGCTGCGGACTGCGCGCAACTCGGGTGAGCAGCTCATCCGGAATGTCCGGCAGGAATTCGCCCTTCCCGGTGCGGAGCACCTGATAGACACCGTGCTCGTCTTCCCGCCGCTCGGGATACTGCTCGGCGAGCTCCTTCGCGAGCGAGACCTTCGCGGGATCCCGATGCGAAACCTCGAGCCGTTGCGGCTTTCCGTCGGCGCCGACGATGTCCACTGCGTACCAGTCGGCGAATGCCGGTACGATGATTCGGCTGAGGTTGCGCAGCGTCTCCTCGTAGTCGAGTGAGCCGGACAGAATCTCGCTCGCACCGAGCAGGAGCTGCTGCGCCAGCTCCAGCCGCCTTTGCTCGGACAGATCGCGGAGAAAAGCGGTGAAGATCGGCGCGCCCGGCTGCTCTACGCGAAGAATCGTCAGCTCGAGCGGGAATTCGCTGCCGTCGGCACGATGACCGCGCGTGTCGACGCGGCGCCCGAGCAGGTGCGCCTCACCGGTGGCGAGGTAGCGCGCCATGCCGGCGCGATGTGCGTCGCGCAGATCGGGCGGCACGATGTAATCCACCATCGGCTTGCCGAGCACTTCGCTGCGTTTGTAGCCAAAGGTCCGCTCGGCTGCCGGGTTGAATTCCATCACGCGGCCTTCCTGATCGATCGTGACGATGCAATCGATCGCCGCCTCGATCATTCGGTTGCTGAGCTGCTTCACCGCGGCTTCGGCGTCGATCGCGCGGCGCCTGGCGATGAACTGTCCGATTTGCAGTCCCACGGCGGCGAGCGAGTCTCGCAGCTCCTCCGGCGGCTGCGCGGTGGTATCCGTGCTAAACAGCTCGATCACGCCGAGGAATTCCTCGCGCGTCAGGACCGGCAGCGCGAGCGCTCCTCGAATGCCGGCGCGAACGGCGGCGTCGGTCCGCGGAAAATTGTCCAGGTGCGGCACGTCGCCGGACCAGATCGAGACGCGCTTGTCCCACACCTGGCCGGGCAGGCCAACACCGCGGGCAAACGTCGTTTGCCGCGTGGTGGCCGCGAACTGCGGCATAACGCCGTC
>Ga0070680_100001501_pt1 | contig 16989 bp, 15 predicted proteins | sample KBSC73BmetaG_FD_64672 | JGI IMG/M metagenome (GOLD analysis project Ga0070680, IMG submission 64672) | Corn rhizosphere microbial communities from Kellogg Biological Station, Michigan, USA - KBS C7-3B metaG | ecosystem: Host-associated > Plants > Roots > Rhizosphere | place: USA: Michigan...
CGCGGTGCTGAGCTGGAACACGCCAAACACGACGACCGCGCCCACCAGGGCTCGCTTGCGCCCCCAGAAGTCCGCGAGCCGGCCTCCCAGAAAGGCCCCGAAGAACAGGCCGAGCGGACTGGCCATCAGCACATAGCCGAGCAACTCCTTCGAGAGCCGGAATTCCGGGCCGAGCTTTGGCGCTGCAATACCCATCGACTGCAGGTCCAGGCCTTCGATGATGGACGTGCAGAAACAAAGGACCAGTGTCGTACCCACGCGCGCGCGGCTTTGTGCTTCGAATGTCGCTGTGGCGTTCATTGCCCCTTGTGCCAGAATCCCGCTCGGTGCGCTAGCTTCGAAGGCAGGTGCTCATGCGGATTCTCATCGTCGGCGCCGGGGCGATCGGGGGGTATTTCGGCGCACGGTTGGCCGAAGCGGGTCGAGACGTCACTTTCCTGGTCCGTCCCAGGCGAGCCGAGCAGCTCGCCGGCGGGCTCTTCGTCCGCAGTTCCAAGGGCGATGTGCATATTCCGGCGCCGCAGCTCGTAACCGAAGCGTCCTCGAGCGAGCTGAAAGCCCGACCGTTCGATCTCATCCTCCTCAGCTGCAAGGCATTCGATCTCGATGGCGCCATGGACTCCTTCGCGCCGGCCGTAGGGCCGGGCTCCATGGTGCTGCCGCTGTTGAATGGCCTGGCGCACGTCGAGAGGCTGCAAAAGCGCTTCGGCAATGGCGCGGTTCTCGGTGGGCAGTGCCAGATTTCAGCCACGCTGGACGCGGAGGGACGCGTGGTGCACCTCAACGACTGGCACCTGTTGGGTTATGGAGAGCTCGATGGGTCGCGCAGCGCGCGGATAGAGGCCGTGAGCGAGACGTTCGCCGGCACAAAAATCGAGCCGCAGCTCAGCACCGCGATTCTCCAGGACATGTGGGAGAAATGGATTTTCATCGCCACCATGGCAGGCATCACCTGCCTCATGCGTGCTTCGCTCGGCGATATCGAGACCGCGGGTGGCCGCAACATCGCGCTAGCCTTGCTCGAGGAGTGCGCCACGATTGCGGGCAAGAATCTACACGTGCCCGGTGCGAGCGCCGCTGAGCGCATGCGTAAGGTGCTCACCACGCCGGGCTCTACGCTAATGGCGTCGATGTTGCGAGACGCCGAAGGTCATAGGAAGACCGAGCACGAGCACTTGCTCGGTGATTTGCTCGCCCGTGCACACGGTGCGCGGGTTCCAGTACTCGAAACCTGTCTCGTGCATATGCGTGCGTACGAGGCACGCCGCTTGCGGGAAGGCTGAAAGAGGTAATGAAATGAAGCTGAGTCCCCTGGCCGGGAAGCCGGCGCCGCTGTCCATTCTCGTCAATGTCCCGCGGCTGATCACAGCGTACTACAAGGAAATCCCCGACCCGTCCGTGGCGAGCCAGCGTGTCGCATTCGGCACCTCCGGGCACCGCGGGTCCTCGTTCGATGCAGCCTTCAACGAGTGGCACATTCTGGCCATCACGCAGGCGATCTGCGAGTACCGCAAGCAACATGGGACTGACGGTCCTTTGTTCCTCGGTATGGACACGCACGCTTTGTCGGTGCCGGCGCTCGCGAGCGCGCTCGAGGTGCTGGCCGCGAACGGTGTCGAGGTGATGTTGGCGGAGAAGGACGAATACACGCCGACTCCTGCGATATCGCACGCCATTCTGACTTACAACCGCAACCGGAAGTCCGGTCTCGCAGACGGTATCGTCATCACGCCATCGCACAATCCACCGGAGAGCGGTGGCTTCAAATACAACCCGCCGCACGGCGGCCCCGCTGACACCTCCGCGACAGGTCAGATCGAGACGCGCGCGAACGCTCTCATCGAGCAGGGCTTGCGCGACGTCAGGCGCGTTGCGTACGAGAAGGCTTTGCGCTGCCCGACCACCCACCGTCACGATTATTTGAATTCCTACGTTGCCGACCTGGACAACGTGATTGACATGGAGGTCATTCGAGGCTCGAAGGTCCGCATGGGAGTCGATCCGCTCGGCGGCGCGGGGGTACATTACTGGGCACCGATCGCCGAGCGATACAAGCTCGATCTCACGGTCGTGAGCGAAGAGGTCGATCCGACCTTCCGCTTCATGACGGTCGACTGGGACGGCCGCATCCGCATGGATCCCTCGTCACCCTCTGCCATGCGGCGTCTGATCGGCCTCAAGGATCGCTTCGATATCGCCTTCGCCTGCGACACCGATCACGACCGCCACGGCGTCGTGGCCCGCAGCATTGGCCTGCTGCCGCCGAATCATTACCTCGCTGTGTCCGCGTACTACCTCTTCCAGAACCGCCCCAACTGGCGCAAGGAGATCGCGGTCGGCAAGACCGTGGTGAGCAGCCAGATGATCGATCGAGTGACGGCAAAACTCGGCCGCAGGCTCTACGAAGTGCCTGTTGGCTTCAAGTGGTTCGTCGACGGGCTGATCGATGGCTCGCTGGGTTTTGTCGGCGAGGAAAGCGCGGGTGCTACATTCCTGCGTCGTGACGGTACGGTATGGGCCACCGACAAGGATGGCCTCATACCGGCATTGCTGGCGGCGGAAATCACCGCTCGTGTTGGTAAGGACCCTGGAGACGTTTACCGCGACCTGACCCGGGAGTTCGGTGAATCCTTTTCCGACCGCGTCGATGCCCGCGCCACCCCCGCGGAAAAGAAGCTGCTCGCCAAGCTCTCACCCGAGCAGGTGAAATCCAAACAGCTCGCCGGGGAGACGATCCAGTCGATCCTGACCCGCGCGCCGGGTAACGATGCACCCATCGGGGGTTTGAAGGTGATTGCCGAGAAAGGTTGGTTTGCCGCGAGGCCCTCGGGCACCGAGGACATCTACAAGATCTACGCCGAGAGCTTCCGCAGCGCCGACCACCTGCAACTGCTCATCGAAGAAGCACAGAAGATCGTGAGTGCGGCCCTGACACAGGGCTGAGCGGGCGCGCGGGGCAGAGGGCCGGCGCACGGGGTAGAGCGCCGGCGCGGGGCTGAGGGCGGGCGCACGCGGTAGAGCGCCGCCGCAGGGCTGAGCGGCCGGGTTCGAAGGGCCGCCGCCAGGCGGGGACCCCTTGCGGCGGGGTCATCCGATCTCCGGCGCTTCCTCCTCTTTTTCCGCCACCCGCACGTCGGCGGAGAGCTGCCAGAAGATCCACGCTGACGCCGCGGTCATGAGCCCAACACAAATGAAGGTGTAGTGAAACGCAAACAGCTCCCGGTCCGGGGTACGCGCGTGAGCATCCAGGAATGTGGCGAGCAGTCCGCCCGCGGCGGCCACTCCAAGGCTCATGGACAACATCTGCACCATCGAGAGAAGGCTATTGCCGCTGCTCGCCTCGCTTCCCCGGAGATCCTTCAGGGTGACGGTATTCATTGCCGTGAACTGCAGTGAATTGACGCTCCCGAAAAAGGCGAACTGCAGGAGCAGGAGCCACAGCGGCTCGGCTGCGGAGATCAGTGCAAAGCTGGCCATCGCAAGCCCCACCAACACGGTGTTGACGACCAGCATCTTGCGGTAGCCGACCCGCGTGATGAGGGGCGTAACGAGCTGCTTGGCGAGAATCGCCGCTGCCGTGGTCGACAGCATCATCATGCCGGAGTGAAACGGCGTGTAGCCCAGGCTCACCTGCAACAACAGCGGCACGAGGAAGGGCATGCTGGCGCTCCCCAGCCGTGCGAAAAGATTGCCCAAAAGCCCGATGCTGAAAGTGTGAGTCTCGAAGATCCTCGGGGGAAACAACGGATCGGGCTGCTGTGCCGCGCGCAGCCAGTACGCCACCAGGCTCACCAGGCCGAAGATCAGGAGGATCAGGACGGTCGCGTGCTGGAAACTGAGCTCGGAAAGACCATCGAGTGCGAAAGAGGTGGCGACCAACCCCATCGCCAGCAGCAGGTAGCCGCCAAGATCGAAGCGGGGCACCTGCGGCGCCCGATCCTCCGGCATGTAGATCGCCGTAGCCGCGCAACCGGCCAGCCCGATCGGGATGTTGATGAGGAAGATCCAATGCCAGGAGGCAATCTCGACCAGCCAACCCCCGAGCGTCGGACCCACTAGGGGCCCTATGAGACCTGGAACGGAGACGAAGCTCATAGCAGGAAGCAGTCGTTCGCGAGGAAACGCACGCAGGACGGCGAGGCGTCCTACAGGAAGCAGCATCGCGCCGCCGCCGCCCTGGACGACACGAGCCGCGGTGAGCTGAGCCAGGGTTCGCGATGCCGCGCAAAGCGCCGAGCCGATCACGAACAGGATGATGGCGGCCATGAAGGCCCGGCGCAGTCCATAGCGGTCTGCTATCCATCCCGAGGCCGGAATCAGCATGGCCATCGTCAGGGCGTAAGCGATCACCACCGACTGCATCCGCAGCGGCAGCTCGCCGAGACTGTGGGCCATGGAAGGAAGCGCGGTGTTGACGATGGTGGAGTCCAGCGTCTGCATGAAGAAGCCGGTGGCGACCAGCCAGAGCAGGAAGCGAAGTGATCTTTCTGGCGCAGCTTTTTCAGGCGGCATCGTGAAATCGTACCCGGGGGCCTCGCGCAAGCGATGCAGTATCGGACAAGTCCTGCACGACTTCCGCCATCTGTCCGACGGCTGCACCGTGAGGCCGCGGGGAGAATACCGCCCAGATGCTCAAACCAGAATATCGATAAAGGGAAAGCTATTCATGACCAAAGCGACCCATTGGCTGCCACTGCTCGTTTGCGCGATGGCGCTGACCATGACGGCCTGTGAGAAAAAGGGGCCCATGGAAAAGGCCGGCGAGAAGGTCGATCACGCGGCGGACACCATCAAGAACGGTGGCTCGGAGCCGCTGAGCGACAAGGCTCAGGACGAAGCCGACAAGGCGCGGGACAAGATTAACGACGCTACCGGTAAATGACCACAGCGGCCGGGTAAGGGTACCCGGTTAGCAGCAGGTCGCGCCCCGCCTATCACGGCGGGGCGCTCGCACACATGTCAGACGAGCTTAGGGCTTCCCCCCTCCGTCAGGGCTTACCCACTTCCACCGCGGTAGCCTTGAAGGGTTTCAACTCGGGCGGCGGGCTGTGGTCCCCGGGCGGACGCATCATGACCATCAGCTGACCTTCGAGAACATAGGCGGTGGTTCCGACAACGGTGACCGCCACCGGACCGTCGGGGTAACCCTCCTTTACGGTGGTTACCTTCCCGGCGTCCCCATTCAGGGTGATTCGGGACAGGCGCCCGCCATTACCACCCTCGATGATCAGGACGTCGCTCTTGCCAAAGCTGCGCATGCCGTCCGGACGCGAAATCTCGCGATCGAGCTTCACCTCGACGGCCGTGCCGGCTTTGCCATCGGCTTCGATCGGAACGCTGAAGAGCTTGCTGGTGGCCAGTGTGTTTGCCACTACGCGTTTGCCCAACACCGAGATGCCATCCAGCACCCCACCCTTGGGGCCGAACGCGCCGTTGCCTGCCCAGACCTCGAGGGCTGTGCCCCCCTTCTTCAAGCGGACAACCTCCATGTTGTTGGTATCAGTCGCATAGGCGTTGCCCGCGGCGTCCACCGCGATGTCGTTACAAACACCCTTCTCGGTGGGGAATACGTAATGCCCCTTGGACTTGCCGGTCTTCAGATCGAACGTGTACAGCGTAGCGTTCACGGCAGGCCCGGCCCCCGGTGGCCCGATCACGTTGGAGCACGCATACAGCGTATTCGATTTGTTGTCGGCGAAGACGCCCAGGATGCTGTTGAGCCCATCGGTTCCGGCCGGGATCCACACTTCGGCCGTGGCGCTGCCGGGCCTGGCGCGGTAGATCTGCTTCTGGCCGATGCTGCCGATGATCACGGAGCCATCGCTGCTGGAGGTGATGCTTTCGGGGAAGATCTTCTCGCCGGGGATGTTGATGGCCTGCGGGAGCGCCGCTGCCGCGATGTTGGGCAGGGCGCCCAGCGCCATGGACACCGCGCTCATTGCAGCGAGCAGCATCGGGGTATTCGTTCTCGACGATGTCATGTGTCTCTCTCAGTGCTGATAGGAAATACGGTAAATGGTGTTGTTGCCGTCCTCGCTCATGAGCAGCGAGCCGTCGCTCGCGACCACGGCGCCGACAGGCCGGGCCCAGGCATTGCCGTCATCGGAGATGAAACCGACCAGGAAGTCGTCGTACTCGCCGGTCGGCACACCGTTCTTCATGCGCACGCGCACGATCTTGTGGCCTGTACGGAAAGCGCGATTCCAGGAACCGTGCATCACCGCGAAGCCATCACCCACATACTCCTTGGGGAAGGCCGATTTACCGGCGGTTGCCGTGTAGAACACGAGATTGAGCGCGGCCGAATGCGCCTGGTACGGCACATCGGGCACGGTGGCCTTGCCGGCGAGATCGGGGCGATCTCCTTTGAGCCGCGGGTCTTCGTACTTGCCCATGTAGTACCACGGCCAGCCGTAGTAGTGTCCTTCCTTTACCCGCGTCGAGTAGTCCGGGACGAGGTCGTCACCCAACAAGTCGCGCTCGTTCGTCGTGCACCACAGGTCGCCCGTCCGCGGCTGTATCGTCAAACCGACGCAGTTGCGTATGCCGCTCGCGAACACCTTGCCGGGCTTGTTACTACCAACTTCGAACACGAGCACGTCCGCCCGGTTTTCCTCCGTGTCCCACGTCGCACCCAGACCATGCTGCGCTTCCCAAGCCTTGATCTCCTCGGGTGTCTTTTTCTTCATTTCCTCCGCCACGTTCGAGGCGGAACCGACGGAAACGAACATGCGCTTGCCATCCGGGGAGAAGGCGATGTCGCGTGTGAAGTGGCCGCCCCCGCCAACAGGCGAGAGCTCCGGAACAACAATTTCGGGCAGGGCGCTCGCCTTCTGATCACCGACTTTGTAAGCGTAGCGCACCACGCGGTTGGTTTCAGCGACGTACAGCCACTTCGGCGATTTCGCGGGATAGAACGCGATGCCGAAGGGGAGGTTGAGGCCTTGTGCGAACGTTGTTATGGTCTCGGCAGTGGCGCCATCAGCGGAGGGCCGCAGCACTTTCACGAACCCGCCACGGGTCGCGGTCAGGAAGATATCGCCATTAGGCGCAAGCTTCATGGCGCGCGCACCGTCCACATCCTTCGCGAAGACATCCACCTTGAATCCGGCGGGCACCTGGAGTCTGGCATCGGCCGGACGATCCACCAGCTTGGGGAAGTTGCTCGCGGACGAGGTTGCAAAGGGAGCCGGCAATGCGGCCACGTCGATGCGGTGCACGCGGCCCGGCACGTCCTTCTTCCAATCCGCCTCGCCTTTTGGCGCCGCCGCGCCGGCCGCGGCGGGAGGGGGCGTAAACTGGCGCTGTGGAGCGGCCTTGAACGTGCCTTCCTTGACCTCCTGAAAGTAGGCGATCACGTTGGCCCTGTCCGTCTCCTTCGGAACGGCGACCACCATCGCCGAGCCCGGAACGACAGTCGTGGGCGAGCTGAGAAAGCGATCCAACGTCGCCGCATCCCACGTGAGATTCGATGCCTTCAGCGCCTTGGTATAGCCGAACTGCGGATCGCTTGCCGCATGGCGGCCGAACACACCATTGAGGTTTGGACCTTGGGCGCCGCCGTTGTCACCGGGCTCGGCGCTGTGGCATAGCGCGCATTGTTGGTGAAAGGTGTTCTTGCCGGCGTTGGCGTCGGCTCCGAGCACGGGAGTCGCGCACACGAGTGCCGTCAGCGCAATCGCCGAAGAATATCGAATCATGAAGTTTCCTCCGGGTCCGTTGGACGACCCGCTATATCAGACGAAATATAGCGTAATCTGTGCAGGCTGCGGCTGAAGCGATGCGCGCAACCTCCTGCGTGGTTCGCGTAGTGGACTATGCCCGAGCGAACCATTTGAGCGAAAGTGCTTCCAATACAATCACCTTTGCCACGCCGGGCGCGAAGTCGAGGGGGTGCCATGCTCAAGCTCTATCACGCCGAACCGCTTGCCAACTCGCTCAAGTCTCTGATTCCGCTCAAGGAGAAGGGGCTCGAGTTCGAGAGTGTCTATGTCGATCTGCACAAGTTCGAGCAGCACGCGCCCTGGTTCGTGGCCATCAACCCCGAAGGCCAGGTGCCGGTGCTCGATCATGACGGCGCGATCATCACCCACACGACCGTCATCAACGAATATCTCGAGGATGCGTTTCCTGAGCTTCCGCCGTTGCGGCCGGCTGACCCTCTCGGCAAAGCGCGCATGCGCTTCTGGAACAAGTTCGTCGACGAGCACGTGATGAACTATGTCTCGATGCACGGCTGGCATCGGATGGTCAGCATCATCGCGCGCTCCATCGACGCAGGTGAGTTCGAGAAGCTGATGGCCCGTATTCCGCTTCACGAGCAGCGCGAGAAATGGCGCACGGCGCGTAGCGGCTTCAGCGAGAGCGACCTGGCGAACGCGACGCGCAAGATCGAAGTGGCCGTGGACAAAGTGGAGCAGCAACTCGCCAGGACTCCCTGGCTCGCGGGCGATATGTTCACGCTCGCCGATATCAACTTCTTCGCCATGTGCGGCATAGCCGTACAGCGCCTCTTCCCGGAAATGGGAATCGAGAGGCGCGCACCGCGACTCGTGGAGTGGGTCGAACGGGTGAAGGCGCGGCCGGGGGTGAAAGCCGCGCTCGCCATGCCGGATAAAACCAACCCGGCACTGCGAACCTTCAGCGGCGAGGTAAGGTAGTCGGTTCCACCTAGGTTAAAGCCCGGGCAGGAGGGCCACTTGTGCGCTTGTTTGGGCACCCTGTACCCTACGGCGCGTTCAACGAACAAAGACACTAGGAGAGCCGTGGCATGCCGGCAGCGGGTCAAACCTTGCGCAAAATTCTTGCGCAGTCCCAGAGAGAATTACTGGCGGATTGGATCCAGGCGCAGCTGTCGGCGACGACGCGACGCACGGATCTCATGAAGGAAAACGAGCTCCGGGAGCAATCGCGCGAGTTCCTTTCGCTCATGCAGAGCGCCAGTGGCGCCGGCAGCCTGACCCATATTGATGGACCGAACTGGACTCAGGCGCGAGAGTTTCTTGGCCGGGTGTCGCGCTCGCGCGCGCAGCAAGGTTTTACTCCGTCCGAGACAGCGACTTTTGTCTTCTCTCTGAAGCAACCGCTGTTCACCCGCTTGCAGTCCGAGTTTGGACAGGACGCGCAGGGACTCGCCGAGGAGGTATGGCTGACCACGGATCTGATCGACCGGCTCGGCCTCTCGACGGCCGAGACCTACGTGAAGAGCCGCGAGGAAATCATCCAGAGGCAACAGCGCGAGATGATGGAGCTATCCACCCCAGTCGTACAGCTCTGGGAAAACATCCTCGCGTTGCCTCTCATCGGTACGCTCGACAGCGAGCGCACCCAGGTCGTGATGGAGAGCCTGCTGCAGAAGATTGTGGAGACAGGAGCTTCCATTGCGATCATCGATATCACGGGCGTCCCGACCGTCGATACCCTGGTGGCGCAGCATCTGCTGAAGACGGTAGCCGCAGCGCGCCTGATGGGTGCGGACTGTATCATCAGCGGCATCCGCCCCCAGATTGCCCAAACCATCGTCCATCTCGGGGTGAACCTGTCAGAGGTGACGACCAAGGCTTCTCTGGCGGATGCCTTTGCCGTGGCTCTCAAGCGGACCCAGGCGAAATTGCCTCAGCAACCGGGCGCCTGACGGGTTCGCGATGGAAAAGATTCCGATTCTGAAAATGGGGCGGTTTCTCCTGGTCACCGTGCAGGTTGATATGCACGACCAGCTCGCCCTGCAGTTGCAGGATGACCTGACAGCGCGGATCGTGGCTTCCAAGGCGCGGGGCGTCCTCATCGATATCTCCTCCCTCGAGGTGGTCGATTCCTTTATCGGCCGGATGATCAGCAACATCGCCGCCATGGCCAAAGTGCTGGACGCCGAAACGGTCGTCGTCGGGATTCAGCCGGCGGTGGCCATTACGCTGGTCGAGCTCGGACTGTCCCTCGAAGGAGTGCGCACGGCGTTGAATGTTGATCGGGGCATGGCGCTGCTGCAGGACCGGCTGGCGGAGGAGCTGCGGTAGCCGCCGCACCAACTGCCAACATTCACATGACAGTCGTACACAGCTCTGTCCTGCCGATCCGTACGCAGGAGGACATCGTGCGGGTGCGTCAGGCGGCGCGCGAAGCGGGTGTCGCCCAGGGTTTCTCGCTCGTCGACCAGACGAAACTCGTCACCGCCGCCAGTGAGCTCGCCCGCAATACGCTCGACTACGGTGGTGGCGGTGAAGTCGAGATTGCCCGGTTGAGTGAGCCTGCGCGCCGTGGTGTCCGGCTGGTCTTTACGGACAAAGGCCCCGGAATTGCTGATATAGAGCAGGCCTTGAAGGACGGATTCACCAGTGGTGGGGGGCTTGGGTTGGGTTTGAGCGGCGCCAAGCGCCTGTCCAATGAATTTTCGATTGCCTCCAAGGTTGGGGAGGGAACGCAGGTGATGATTGCCCGTTGGCGTTGAGCGCCACGAGGAGCGGCGGTGCCATCTCAGGTGATGATCCAGATCGATGACCGCTCGCAGGTGGGCGAAGCCCGCCGGGTGGCAGCGCTGATGGCGGGGTCACTGGCGTTCGAGGAGACGCAGGCGGGCAAGGTGGCCCTGGCGGTCACCGAGGCCGCAACCAACATCGTCAAACATGCGGGCAGCGGGAAGATATTGCTTGCGCCGCTGCTGCGCGGCGCCGGCGTTGGGATGGAAGTACTGGCCCTCGACCGGGGTCCGGGCATAGCGAACCTGGGCGCGAGTCTGCGGGATGGATACTCGACGAGCGGCAGCATGGGGGCCGGTCTCGGCGCACTGTCGCGCCTGTCGCCTTTCTTTGACGTGTATTCGCAGCCGGGGCATGGAACTGCGCTGCGCCTGGAAATCTGGGGCACCTCGCTGACGCCCGCTCCGGATGACGCGCTCGAACTAGGCGCTGTCTGTTTGCCTAAGAAGGGCGAGGAGGTGGCAGGTGACGGTTGGCTGCTGGAGCCCTCAGGCGATTATCGTACATTGCTCGTCGTCGATGGGCTTGGCCACGGCCCGCACGCTGCTCGTGCTGCGCGCGCGGCAACCGAAGCATTGGCTGCCCATCCCGAGGCTACGCCCGCGGCACTCATGCACATCTGTCATGGTGCGCTCGCCGCTACTCGCGGCGCCGCCGGGGCCGCGGCCCGGGTTGCGGCCGCGAAAAGGCAGGGCAGCTTTGCCGGTATAGGTAATATAGTTTGCCGGGTGGAAGGGACGGACGAGCGGCGTCAACTGGTCTCGCACAGCGGGACTCTTGGACATGTCATGCGGCGGGTACAGGAATTCGATTTCAGTTTCCCGGCAGGCGCTCTCCTGATCCTGCATAGCGACGGGCTGGCGACCCACTGGGCGAGCGCAGACTATCCGGGACTTGCGAGCAAGCATGCCGGCCTGGTTGCCGGGGTTCTCTATCGCGACCACGACCGCGGCCGGGACGATGTAACAGTCGTTGTCCTGAAGAACATGGCACACGCGTGAAATGCCAAAACCACTTCTAACCATAGCGATCCGCCACGAACAGGATGTCGTCGTCGCACGGCAACGCGCGCGCGAGATCGCGAAGCTCGTCGGCTTCGATGGGCAGGACCAGACCCGCATTGCGACAGCGGTGTCGGAAATCGTCCGCAATGCCTTCCGTTACGCCAAGGGTGGCAAGGTCGAATTTGCGATCGAAGGGGCGAGTGCGCCCCAGTTGCTGTTGGTGCGCGTGCGTGACCAGGGCCCGGGTATCCCCGACCTGCCCCATGTCATGAGCGGGCAATACCAGTCGAAGACGGGCATGGGCGTGGGCATCATCGGCGCGCATCGCCTCATGGACCAGGTGGAGATCGACAGCAAGCCCGGCGCCGGCACCGACGTGCTGATGAAAAAGATCCTTCCGCAGCGGGCGCCGCTCATTACCCAGACGCAGTTTGCGCGGATTACCGCGCAGATGAGCACCAGCGTGAGCGGGGATGCGCTCGGGGAGCTGCAGGAGCAGAACCGCGAGCTCGTGCGCGCGCTAGGTGAGCTGCGCGAGCGCCAGGAGGAATTGCTCAACCTGAATCGCGAGCTCGAGGATACGAATCGGGGGGTCGTAGCCCTCTACGCGGAGCTCGACGAGAAAGCCGACCACTTACGGCGTGCGGACGAGATGAAGTCGCGCTTCCTCTCCAACATGAGCCACGAGTTCCGCACCCCGCTGAACTCGATCCGGGCCCTCAGCCGCCTGCTGATGGACCGGGTCGATGGGGATCTGACCCCGGAGCAGGAAAAACAGGTCGGCTTCATTTCCAAGGCTTCGGATGATCTGACCGCGCTGGTGGATGACCTGCTCGACCTGGCGAAAATCGAGGCCGGCAAAATCGAGGTGCGCCCGATCGAGTTCTCGGTGGGCAACCTGTTCAGCGCCCTGCGCGGCATGTTGCGTCCGCTGTTGGTAGGCGATGCGGTCAAGCTCGTTTTCGATGAGCCCCCTGCGGCCCTCACCCTGTTCACCGATGAAGGCAAGGTGTCGCAGATTCTGCGTAACTTCATTTCGAACGCCATCAAGTTCACGGAGCAAGGCGAGGTGCGCGTGGCCGCGCAGTTGAGCGAGGACCGGCGGACGATCACGTTCAGCGTGGCAGACACGGGCATCGGCATCGCGCCCGAGGACCAGGGGCGCATCTTCGATGAGTTCACCCAACTGCAGAGTCATCTCCAGGGACGTGTGAAAGGGACCGGGCTGGGCCTGCCGTTGTGCCGGCGCCTGGCGCATCTTCTTGGCGGCGATGTAAGTGTCCAAAGCGAGCGTGGTGTCGGCTCGGTGTTCACCGCCACAGTGGTGGCGCATCTGGAGACCGAGGGTGTCGCTGCGCTGGAGGCGCTGGACACCGCGGTCGAGCTGGGTCGCTCACCTGTGTTGGTGCTGGATGATGATCCCGAGATGCGTCTCATCTATGAGAAGCATTTGCGCGATTCGCACTATCAGCCGCTGAGCGCGCGCACTCTGCGCGAAGCACGCGAAATCATGAAGCGCGCCCGCCCCCAGGCGATTATTCTCGACATCGTGTTACGTGGCGAGGATACCTGGCGTTGGCTGAGTGAGATCAAGAGTGATCCGCAGACGGCGGACATTCCCGTCATCGTGGTGACGAGCATCGAAGATGAGCGTAAAGGACTCGCCCTCGGCGCCGACGCCTATTGCATGAAGCCGTTGGAGCGGGCGACGCTGTTGGAAAAGCTGGATTCGCTCACCGCCAGGCGCGTACTCGTCATCGATGACGATCCCGCGGCCCGCTATCTCATGCAAAAGTTACTGGCGGATACGCATACCTGCGTGATCGAGGCGGAGGATGGCCGCAGTGGCCTCATCGCCGCACGCCGCGCACGCCCGGCGTTGATTTTTCTGGACCTCGGATTACCGGACTTCAGCGGGGAGGAAGTTCTCAACGTCCTGAAGAACGATGCCGATCTGCAGAATGTGCCCGTGGCTATCGTAACAGCAAGCAAGCTCACTACCGATGAGCGCACCCGGCTCAGTCGTCGGGCGGAAGCTGTCGTACAGAAGAGCGATCTGAGCTCCGAGCGCACGCGCGCCATTCTCGCGTCCAATGGTCTGCAGGTGTGCGACGTGTGACGACTCGCCGTGTCCTAATCATAAACTGCGACGACACCGTCGAGACGCGTTACACGAAGTCACGCGTTCTGCGGAAGGCCGGCTACGAAGTCATGGAGTGCAGCACCGGCCAGGAAGCCTTGCAGAAAACCCGCGAGCTGATGCCCGATCTCATCCTGCTCGACGTGCAGCTTCCGGATATGAGCGGGCTCGATGTGTGTCGCCGTATCAAGGAAGACGCTGTCACGGGAATCATCCCGGTCATTCAGATCTCGGCGACTTTCATTACCAAGGATCATGCGCAGGAGGCGCTCAAGCATGGCGCCGACATCTATCTCACCGAGCCGCTCGAGCCGAAAGAGCTCGAGACGGTCGTGAGCGTGCTGTTGCGACTGGCGCGCACTGAAGCAGGGCTTCGCGAAGCGCTCGCACGCGAGCGCGCCGCCCGGGCCCAGGCCGAGGAGGCCACACAGATCAAGGACCAGTTCCTGGCCAACCTGTCCCATGAGCTGCGCACGCCGATGAACATCATCATCGGTTGGGCGCACCTGCTGCGCACGGGGCCGCTCGACGATTCGCAACGGCAGCGCGCGACTGAAGCCATCGAGCGCGCGGCCCGCTCCCAGGCGCAGCTCATCGAGGACCTTCTGGACGTGTCGCGGATCGTGGCCGGCAAGTTCCGACTCGTGAAGCAGGAGACCGATGCCGGCCGGATCCTGCAGCTCGCCGTCGATAGTTTGAAGTTGGTAGCCCAGGCGAAGCAACTCACGATTGCCATGACGCGTGAGGGTGACGACGCGCGCATCAGCGGCGATCCCGATCGTCTCCAGCAAGTGTTCTGGAACCTTCTTTCCAACGCTGTGAAGTTCACGCCGTCCGGGGGACGGGTCGATGCGCGCCTGAAGGCGAGCCCGACGCAGGTCACTATCGAAGTGATCGACACCGGAGTGGGTATCGATCCGGAGTTCCTGCCGTTCGTATTCGAGCGCTTCAGGCAAGCTGACAGCACCAGCACCCGGCAGCATTCAGGCATCGGGCTGGGGCTGGCGATCGTGCGTCACGTAGTCGAGCTCCATGGTGGCACGGTACGGGCGGACAGCGCAGGGGAGGGCAAGGGAGCGGCGTTCACAGTCACACTGCCGCGGTTAGCTCAGGCCGCGCAGCCAGGCTTCAAAGAGGCCGGTGCCCTCACGGCAGCAAACGATGCCGCAGGATTCTCTCATCCGCCGATCCGCGTGTTACTCGTCGAAGACGATCCGGACGCTCGGGAAGTGACCGCGGCAGGTCTCACGAAATCCGGATTCGAGGTTCATGCCGTAAGTGGCGCCGTGAAGGCGCTCGAGCTGCTGGATGTCTGGTTACCGGACGTCGTGGTGTCGGATATCGGTATGCCCGGGATGGACGGTTATGAATTTGTCAGGCTGCTGCGAGCCCGGGCGCCGGATCGGGGCGGCAAGGTAGCAGCCCTCGCGCTGACGGCTTTTGCGGGGGTTGGTGACGCAGCACGCGCCCATGCGAGCGGCTACCAGGAGCATCTGTCGAAGCCGGTCAGCCCGGATGCGCTGGCGCAGGCCATCGTCGCTCTGCAGCAGCGGCAGAGCTAGGCGCTCGGAGATCCCATCTATAACTCCCCGACGCAAGGCGTGTGTTGGGCGCCAAGCTCGCCCGCGCTCGCGTGAATCACATCACCCTGCTGCAGGTAGCGTTTGTGGTGTGTGCCGCAGCCAGCCGGGGTGCCGGTGCAAATGACATCGCCCGGCAGGAGTTGTGCGTGTTGAGAGATGTACTCGATCTGTGTGGCGATGTCGAAAAGCATGTCGGAAACGATTCCGTCCTGCATGAGACGGTCATTTACGGACAAGGTGAGCCGCACGCCGTAGGGATCGGGAAGAAACGCCGCCGGAACGAAGTAAGGTCCCAGGGGGAGAAAGCCAGGAGCATTTTTCGATTGAAGCCAGTCCGTACCCATGTTGGGTAGATCGGCTCGTCTGACCTGGTCGCGCGCGGTAATGTCATTCGCCAGGACATAACCGGCAACGCAGCTCATCGCTTCGGAACGACTCACACGCCGCGCCCGTTTGCCGATTACAACCCCGAGCTCGAGCTCCCAATCGACGCGCTGCGCATGGCGCGGAATCTGCAAGGAGTCCGTCGGCCCGATGACGGTCGAGGGCAGTTTGAAACAGGCGTAGGGCGCGCCCCGCAGGCGTTCCTCGATACTTCTTTCGGCGTACTGGCGACGTGCGGCCACGTCCATTCCCTCGGTGTGTGGAGGTACGCCCGCGTCCACTATCGTTTCGATGATATGACTGCGATAGTTGGCGATGGTGCAGAAGATCTGCCGCGGAGGGTCGATCGGAGCCCGGGTGTGGAGCTCATCGACAGGCATGGAGCGCTGCGCCAACTCGTCCGGAAACGATTCACAAAGAATAGCCAACGCCTGGAAATTGGAGTCCCAATCACCCAGTAGCGAAAGCAGCGATTCACCCGGGGCCGCGGGCCCGGCAGTCTTGCGCAGCTGCAGATTCAGACGCTGCAGCAGAGGCTCCGCCGTCCCTACTGGAACAACGCGGTCGGTGGTGTTGTCCACCAGCCCGACAAATGGCGGGGCGCCGGCAGCAGAGAAAGTTCCGAGCTTGAACTGCATGGCTTGACACCCCTCCCTCAGGAGATGATTATGATGTTAAGTATCTGCCGGCCGCAAGCGCTGAGAGAAGGGCGATGGCGCATATAATCATTGAATATTCCGCTAATTTGCGCGGTCAGTTCGATCTGGACGGCTTCCTGAAGGCGGTTCACGAGGCTGCTCTCGCCACCGGAGTATTCCCTGTCGGCGGCATCCGCACGCGGGCGTACGAGGCGCAGCATTATGTGATCGCGGATGCGAGCCCGGACAACGCGTTCGTGCACCTGAGCTTGAAAGTCGGCCATGGCCGCGACGTCGCAACGCGCAAGCGTGCTTGCGAGGCGATCTTCGAAGTGGCCTGCAGGCAACTCGCCGGAGTTTACGAGCGCCTTCCCCTGGGAATCGCTCTCGAGATGCAGGAGATCGATCCGGTGCTCACCTTCAAGAAAAACAACCTGCACGACTATGTCAAACGGCGTGGCCAACAGGCCGATGAGCCACCGGCCCCACAAGGTGCGAAGTCATGACCGCTCCGGCAGGTAATCTCGAAACCAACCTGGGCAAGGCGAAGGGCTTCCTGGAACGTTTCCGCGGTGGCCCGCTCGGTCATTTCATCGCGGGAAAGGCAGAAGCGGGCTCCGGTCGCGAGGTGTTCGACAATATCTCGCCGGTCGATGGACGTGTGATCAACCAGGTCATCTCGGGCGACGAGCAGGACGTGCATGCGGCCGCGACGGCCGCCGAGGTGGCCTTTCCCGCCTGGCGTGCCAAGAGCGGCGACGAGCGACG